>Ga0207042_1118_pt1 | contig 16024 bp, 10 predicted proteins | sample Alteio_BWMinCont_70_FD_153310 | JGI IMG/M metagenome (GOLD analysis project Ga0207042, IMG submission 153310) | Enriched cells from forest soil in Barre Woods Harvard Forest LTER site, Petersham, Massachusetts, United States -... | ecosystem: Environmental > Terrestrial > Soil > Temperate forest >... | reverse complement strand
TCTTTCCGGATGGACCTTTAATCATCCAATCATCAAAAAACATTCCGGTAAAGATCTGCCTAAAAATCCTGAGGGAACCTATGAATGGGATCAGCAAAAAAGGCTGATTAAAATAGTAAATTCAGAGGGAAAATGGATTTCTTTGACCTATGACGGGAATACTCAGTGTAAAGCAACGACCGATGATGGACGCCAAGTCATTTATACTTATTTAGACAATGCTGAAATATATCTTACTTCTTTTCTTGATTCCATAGGCAATACGACTCGTTATGAATACCGAGATCACCCAGTTACCAAAAAGAAAGTTGTCTCTCAATGGATTCGTCCAGAAGGACGCTGCCAAGCGATCGAATATCATGAAGATGGGGACAAATTCACTAAGGGTAAGGTTAAGCGTTTGTTATCCCCTGTTGGTTCGGGCGGAGCTCTTGTAGAGATTCAAAATTTTTCTTATGGAGATGGGTATACAAGATCTCATGATGCTGCTGGCGGAGAAGTTGTCTATCGTTATCCGCAATATGGTCAGCTAAGTGCTGTGGAAACTTACTTGAATGGCCGAGTGTATTCAATAGAACGTCATTTTTGGAATTCCATGGGCCAAGTATCTTCACGTATTTTTGAAGATGGCAACGGGAATGTTCAGCATGCACGTACCTATTCCTATGATAAATGGGGAAATCAGACAGAAGAAAGTTTTTATGGAAATTTGACCGGTTCTTGTCGTGCTCAATTGATCATCGAAAAAAATGGACGGCCTAAAAAGAATGGGATTGAATCCTATACGACACGCTTCGAATATGCGGATGGAGCAACGGGACGTCTAGCGAAAGAGAGTGAAGATAATGGGAAATCGACGCGCTACGAGTGGGATAAATCAAAGAAAAATATTATCGCCAAATACTTATGCGAGCACGATCAGATTAGACTTCGTGAATTTTATCAATACGCCAACGGTATGTTAATCGAAACCATTGTGGATGACGGGCAGCGTTCGGGCGTGCAAGACTGGTCCGGTGTGACAGAACGTCATATCACAAAATACATGCGTATCCAAAAAGGTGCTGCGAAAGGGAATCCGGAACAAATTGTAGAGGGATGGGTAGAGCCGGGTTCGCAGTCGTTTCATCAGACAGAAAAAACTGTGATTCGTTATGACGAAAGAGGTCGTCCCTCTGAAAAAATAGTTTATGATTCCCAAGATCAGTGGATGTACACCACATTCACTAGTTATGATCATCAGGGTCGCGTTATTTATTCTTCCGACAAGGATGGAAGTCATACCTATATTCAATACGATGCAGCCGGTAATAAAACTCAACAGCACGTAGCAAGCGTGGATGGGTCTCAGGAAGAAATTTCCAGATGGACTTATGATCAGGGAAATCGCTTGATTGCCCAGGAAGAAATTAAAGAAGGTGAGTCCTCCAGAACCGTTTATTATTGCGATGTCATGGGACGCCAGATTGCCAGCCACGATGGATTTGGCAATCGTACAGAATATGTTTATGATGCTTTAGGACGTCAGATCAAAACAATATTACCTAAAGTCCGTAACGAAGAAGGCAGTGTCATTAATCCGGTGATCTATTGTGAATATGATGTATTCAATAACATGATCTTGGCAATTGATCCTAAAAGCCAAAAGACAACCACTTCTTATAATGCGTATGGAACACCTTATAAACTAGTCCATTCTGACGGCACTATTGAGCATTATGCTTATAAAGCGGATGGCTCCTTGCGCGGCGCTGTTTCTCAAATCGGTGTCATGACTGTTTATTCGAGAGACTTTTTAGACCGCGTGACCAGCATTGAGCTATGGGATAATAATAAAACATGTCAGGGTCAGCTGCTTGCGGAATATTCAGGCTTTCATATGACATCGTCTACGGCTTTAGACGGGACGAAAACTTATTATACTTACAATGGTGCTGGTCAACTAATGGCCACAGAAAAGCATGTGGAAAAAGGAATCATTCGTACGGAACATGCGTATGATTCTGCAGGACGTGAGCATGATAAAAAAGAGTGGTATGGATCTGGTGGTTCTGATTACACACGGTATTTGACAACTTATAATTTTGAAAATCAGGCGACAGCAGTTCAGTTGACAGATGCAAGTGGAACTATTTTACAATCTTTTTCTTCTGAAAAAGAGGTGGTTTCTCCGAATGTTTACCCCAGTGTGGAACAAGATTACTCGAACGATTTAGGTCAGACAGTACGGTTACAAAGAACAACCAATAGTGATGGGGTCCGAACCGATATTATTTATGATGCTTTAGGTCGCGTCGATGCACTAGTCCGGGTCAATAGTTTGGGCATGGTCGTCACGAGTCAAAAAAACCATTATGATCTTGTTGGGAACAAAATCCGTGAAGTGCATGAAGTCTACCGCAATGGGCGTGTTGTTGAAGCCATTACAAATGCCTGGAAATATGGAGTGAACAATCGGTTGGAATGGATGAAGGAAGGGTATGCAGCCCATCAAGAACGCACCACAACATTTTTCTATGATGCCTTAGGGCAAGTTTCTGAAAAACTTAAGCCGGACGGAATTTCGCTGTTTTATCATTACGATTCATTTGGACGTTTATATGCGTGTTCTGCAAGCGATCAGTCAGTGGCCTATACATATATCTATGACATCATGGGAAATATTATCGAAGTCCAAGATAGCGTGCGTGGGGAAGTGACCAAACGTGGGTGGACTCATGACGGACAGCTAAGCTACGAAGCGTTAGGGAATGGATTGGCCTTAAAGACAGACTACGATTTCCAAGGACGACGTTCTCGTTTAGAGTTGCCTGATGGTTCTTTTGTGAATTATGTGCATGATGCGGCTTGTTTAAAGGAAGTGCAACGTTATGATGCTGCTGGTTCTCATAAGTATAGTCATCGTTATGATCAACATGATTCTAAGGGAAATAGTGTTTCCGCACAGTTGATTGGAGACTTAGGCGAGTTAATTACAAAATGGGATAGTCAAGATCGCTGCGTAGGCATTACATCGGAATGGTGGAAACAAGCCATGGGTCGCGATGGTTATGACTCGTTAGGACGTTTAGCGGCGGTCACAGTTAAAGATAGCGCAGGTTGGGAAACATCCGAGTACCATTATGATGCGAGCCATCAACTTATTGGCGAAACTGGTATCTTTCAACACACGCACACTTATGATTCTGTAAACAATCGTTTGGAAAAAGATGGGACCTCTTATCAGTTTGGACAAAATCACGAGTTGTTATCCACTGGGAAAGATCAACGTTCTTATGATGCAAACGGTAATTTAGTGCGTATTGATTCACCTGTAGGGACAATGGAGTGTCGTTATGATGCTTTTAATCGCTTGACGACAGTGATCAAGGGAACATCCCGTTATGATTATCATTACGATTCTTTTAATCGTCGTATTCGTAAAGTAGCCTTAAATGAAACAGGATATGGGTGGCAGCAAGTGAAATCTGAATCCTTCCTATATGATTCAGATTGTGAAATCGGGACCGTTAATCAAGAGGGGACTCTTATAGCCTTACGGATACTAGGAGAGGGATTAGGTGCTGAAATCGGAGCCGCTATCGCTTTTGAATTAGGCGAGAATATTCTGGCCCCTATTCATGATGTAAGGGGAAATGTCGCTTGTTTGGTCGATATGGAACAACGACAAGTTGTGGAGTGCATGCGTTATACAGCCTTTGGCGAAGAACAGATTTACGACGGCAGTGGAACTTTATTAGAGCAATCTGCCTATGACAATCCATGGCGTTTTTCGAGTAAACGTGTTGACGAGGAAACAGGCTGGGTTTATTTTGGAAAGCGTTTTTATGAACCATCGACAGGAAGATGGACCACTGCGGATCCATTAGGCTACCCAGAAGGACCGAATCGTTATGCTTATGTCCTTAACAACCCAATGAATCGTATTGATTTACACGGGTTATTTTCCATTTCAAAGCTATGGAAAAAAATGGTTCATCGTGTGGAAAAAGCCTTTAGTTGGTTGTCTCCGGTTAAAGATGCATTTAATAAAGTAAAAGATAAGTTTTCTTTTTTAGGACACGTAGAAAAAGCTTTAGAAACAGTAGGTCGAAAGTTATTAGGAAGAGGATTCTTTGTTGTCGCCGGATATTATATTGATTCCACAGAATATGGTGTTTATCAAAGTGGTGGTAACGGAGAACTTTCGAATAAGGCCCGCATTACGATGATCAATGGAGTGTTGAATACGAGAAAAGACATTATTGATTCGTTAGAATATGTATCTGGAGTCCATGGCGGAAATAATATTCATTATATTTTTAGTGCAACGGGTGGTTGGTTAAAAGACATGGTGAAAGCCATTAAGCTGCGTTTTGGAGCTATCACTAAAGAAGCTAAACTTCTGGCGAATACATGGAAATCGTTAATCAGTGAGATGGGCGGCGTCGATGGAGGCGGATTAATCATACACTATGCGCATAGTTTAGGTGCTTCGGAAACATATGCAGCAAGTCGTTTAATGTCGGATGAAGAAAAGAAACTGATTAAGATTATTACGTTAGGATCTCCGTTGATGATCCCGGATAAAGGGTTTAATCAGGTGATGAATTTTGTCAGTGTACGCGATGGGGTATGTTTATTTGATCCTGTGGGGTATATTAAGGGGTTGATTAAGAAGGACCATCATATATTATTTGTAGGATCCGCCTTTGGAGTGCCATTAATTGACCACAATCTTTTTGGAACAACGTATCGAAGTGTTCTTGATTCGTTAGGGCAAGAGTTTGTGAAGGCGTATTGCTCTTAGGAATTTTAACACAAAGAAGCTGCAGAAGAAGAACGCAAGGCACAGAGAAAGAATAAAGTTATAGTTATAGTTCAGTTTGTTTACCACGAGTTCCGGCTGAAGGCCGCTAATATAAAAGCCTAGGGTTAGGGCGTCTAGCCCGTAACCCTAGGAAAGAATAGGTAGAGGCTGCAGTCTGAAGAGTCTGACAATAAACTTAAGTCTTTGGTTATAAATGACTTGAATTTATTTCTCAGAGGTTATATAAAAGTGGAATTCCTTGTTGTAGACTATGTGTCAGCAAGAATATATATAAATCCTCTTAATTCAAGCCAAGTTATGAACAATTCCTCACTAGTAAGTCATTACAAGATCAAAACTCCAACTAGAAATCAGATGGAAATACAAATTAATTGCTTAGATTCTCTATTACCCGCAAATCACAAAGCACGGAATGTTTGGGAATTTGTTAACACGATGGATTGCAGCCCATGTTTTGCTTTATTGAACACTTTTGATGGTAGTGATGGACGTCCAGCAACTTCTCCACAAGTTTTATTGACTCTTTGGATATACAGCATATTGGATGGGAATATGAGTGCAAGAAAACTTGAAACTTTATGTAAGCATCATGATGCATATAAATGGATAGCTGGGGGATTACACATTAATCGAACTACTTTAGCCAATTTTCGTGCTTTAAATCCTATTTTTTTTGAAGATTTGCTAACTAATTGTCTTGCAGTGATGTTTAAGGCTGGTTTGATAAATGATACAGATTTTGCTCAAGATGGGACTAGAATTAAAGCAAATGCTGGTTTCAATTCATTTCACACAGAAAATGGATTAGAAAAAACAAAAAAAGAAATAAAAGAATATATAAATAACCTTAAAAAAGCCCGTAATTATGCATATGATAAAAACAAACAGAAACGTCAAGAACGCATTGCTCAAGAACGTCTTCATAAAGTAGAAGAGGCACTAAAACTACTTGAAAAAGAACGTGAAATAAAAAATGAAAATGGAAAAAGTAATTCTGAACCTCCTAGCGAAGATGATCTTAAAAAAGTTAGGGTTTCTACCACAGATCCTTGTGTCCGTAAAATGAAGATGGGTGATGGTGGATTTCGTTTAGCTTATAATGTGCAAGTGGCAACAGGTATGGATTCTAGAGTAATTTTTGGAGTTGATGTTGTTACAACTCTTGATCCAGGAACTTCCTCAAGAATGATGGCTCAAGTCCACAGTCGTTTAAGAAAAATAGCTATGGAGGCACCAAAAAATTGGGTAGGAGATTGCGCATATTCTGGTAAAAAAGATGTTGAGTATGCTGCAAAACTATTTCCAAATTGTAGATATTACGCTCCGCCAAAAGTTAAAAAAGGAATAGACCCACAAAAACACCTCAAATCTGATTCTGCAGCCATAAAAAAGTGGAGAGATCTAATAGATAAAGAAGAAATTAAAGCTTTATATAGTAAACGTTGTAGCACAGCCGAATTTAGTAATGCACAAATGAAACAACGAGGTTGGAGAGAATTCTTAGTGAGGGGAATAGAAAAAGTTATGAGTAGTGCTTTACTAAATGCAATAGCACAAAATATAACAAGGTATTTTGATCTAAAAAGCCAAATGTATGCAACAACTTAAAAAGTTTATATTACAGAATTGAAAAAGAGTGAATATAGTGAATTTTTAGATGTTTTTGTAAAGTTTATGAATTTATAAAAAAATATAAAATATATAAAAAACCCGAACGGGATGTTTTTTTTTGTTTTTGTGAATTTTAGTTAGGTTTCTTGTCAGACTCGAAGGACTGCGTTATAGCTATGTTGGTCTTCATTCGGAATTGTAGGGAAAAAAACCCGCTGAGAGGTGGCTAAGTCAAGCAATCAATGCTTTTTGTTAAAGGTGGGTTTGCTTCCCGAAGATCGAGTTTATGATGCTAAAAGCGTTATAAAGCTCTCCTTCCGGCGTCACAATCCCTTAAAAAAATAAAATATCCTTGAAGTGCTATAATGACCTAGGGGATCCTTTCAGCAGGCAAAATGTTGAACGTGAGAACTAGTTTAACGTTTGAGCTTTTTTGGGTCAATGTTCTCTAAAAATTTTAACACAAAGTCGAACACAAGGTACAAAGGCACAAAGATGACCTAAGGCAATCTTTGTGCCTTGCGTTCTTCTTCTGCAGCTTCTTTGTGTTAAAATTTAGAAGAGGCTAAATCGATACTTGGCAACGGCCCCCCAAAAAACTGCGACCCAATGGCACGAAACTTCTCGGGATCGTCCGATACAAAATAACGATGCGTCGGCAACAATTCACTTTCTCTCAATAATCCATGCGCCTCAAGCACTCTCTGCACTTCTTGTGCACAAGCTGTTGCTGAATCCACAATACTGATGTTTGGCCCTATATGTTCTGCTATAAGGTGATGCAACAATGGATAATGCGTACATCCCAGTAAAAGTGTATCAATCTGATTCTTCTGTATTGGCTCTAAATATTCTTGCACGATCATTTTGGCTGCTGGATGATGCAACCATTGTTCCTCAACAAGCGGCACAAATAATGGACAAGCCAAGGAAAGTACGGAAGCATCGGCTCTCTTTTTTTGAATCTCTTCTTGATATGCACCCGATCTTACTGTTCCTTTTGTGCCGATAACTGCGATCCTTCCCGTTTTGGATACCTTTAATGCACTTTGTGCTCCGGGTTCGATCACCCCAATAATGGGAATATTAAAAATTTGTCGCAAATGATCAATCGCACATGCAGACGCTGTATTACAAGCAATCACCAGCATCTTAATATTTTGCTGCATCAGAAAAATCGCGTTTTCTATTGAGTAACGGATGATCGTTTCGCGACTCTTTTCTCCGTAAGGCACCCTGGCCGTATCCCCAAAATAAACAATATTTTCGTTAGGAAGGGTTTGTGCCAGCTGACGCATCACTGTCAGCCCACCTACGCCCGAATCAAACATGCCAATAGCGGATTCAGGGGAAAGACTTGTATTATAACGAGACATGTTATCCTTCGGGAAGCTTAAGGACTTGTCCGACAACGATTTTATCGTTTGCTAATCCATTCACTTCTTTTAAGGCTTTGATCGAGGTTTGGTTAATTCTTGCGATTTTCTCTAAACTATCACCTGGTTGGACTTTGTAGGTCTTTCCTATATTTACAGCCATAGGCGGTGGAGTTGGATCCTTAATTTGTAAGGCTTCCATTAAAGATTTAAGAGCTGTTTGCAAATATTCAATCGTCCGATTTTGTTCTTGGATCGTTTTTTTTAGGTTGGCAATTTCTTGTTTAAATTGATTTAACACACTAGAAGTGTCATTTGCGTGGTTTTTTAAAGGTTTTAGATCGGCTTGGATACCTTTGGTAAGAACCTCAAGACCCGTTAATTTTGTATCGACATGTGTAGTAGTTCCTTTAAGATATTCCTTATGACCATCATGAGCATCTGTCATTTGCTGACGTAAGCTATCTACAATAATTTCCTGATTGTTGATTTTTTCTTCGAAGACACGTAGTTCAGATTCATGATTTCTTATTTGATGTTGTAACTGACGTAAGAGCTGGGAAGGATCCTCTTCACTAGAAGAACGGTAAGGAGCCCCCCAAAGGGAGCTCCCTAACATTACACAAGAATAAAAAAACAAATTCAATCGTGCAGACATATTAACGCTGGTAGATTTTAAATTCCGCTCTACGGTTTTGATTCCACGCCTCTTCATGATGTTCCATGACGATAGGACGTTCTTTTCCGTAAGAAATAGTGAATATATTGTCCGAGTTGACACCCTGTTCGATCAGCATATTTCTTACAGCGTTACTTCTGCGAGAACCTAATGCAAGGTTGTAAGCCTCAGGACCACGCTCATCACAATGGCCTTCCACAAACACATAAGTGTTAGGATGGCTCTTTAGATAAGTGGAAATTTTTTGAATAGTATTTAAGCTTTCATCGCCTTTTACAAGACTGCTATTGTAAGCAAATTGAATCGGACGGAAAATTGTGCTCATCCCTGAAATGGTACTTGGATCTTTAAAAGCTTCAATTCCTGGAACGCTGCTGCCTGGATCGCCTGGATTTTCTCTGGGTTGTCTGGTGATGACATCAGCCATGGCGATTTCATTACCTGCATCATAGTCGCGTAGAGGAATGTATTGACCGCCAAAGTTTCCACCATTGTCGTCCATGTACATAAAGTCTTCGCGGGATTTAACAGCACGGGAGTCACCATGTTTACCACCGAGGGATTTAAAACCTCTGTTAACATGTCGACTAGCAGATTTGGTATCTTCCCAAACATCGTTGGAATTGCGCTGACAGCTTGTTATAGAAAAGGCCATCAACAATAGGTTGATAACAAGAAAAAACTTCATTTTGGTCATAGGTTTATCCTCATGTCTTCTTCGTTATGCGGCATCGTATCATAACGTAGAATTTTTACACAAAGTAGAACGCAAGAAACGAATTTTAACACAGTGTCGTAAAAATTTTAACACAAAGGAGAACACAAGAAACACAAAGAGAGTAGGAAGAGAGTCGTCATCCCTTACTAAAAAAGTTAAGGGATGACGACTCTCTTCCTACTCTCTTTGTGTTTCTTGTGTTCTCCTTTGTGTTAAAATTCTAAAAGACACTCACACTTAAGACCTTGGTTCCCAAAAAGGAAATCGCTTTTCTCCAGCTCCGGCACTGATCTTCGTCGCGTTCGATTGATTTAGATTAATCAAATACAATTCACTCACATCATTCCCTGTCGAATTAAAGACCAAATGCAAATTATTCGGGGCCCACGATGGATTTTCCTTATGGGTTCCGCCTTGAGTTAACTGCCATTCTTGCCTTTTCAGAAAATCATATATCCATATTTGTCTCACACCATTGGTCATTGCACAATAGGCAAGCTTGGTTCCGTCAGGTGACCAGGATGGGGCCGAATTTTCCCGATTCGCTTTTGAAATTAGATTTGCTTTGATGTCTTTTAATCGCATGTCCGGTGTGGGGATGTCCATAATGTAGATGCGGGGCGAACCATCTTTATTCGTCACAAAGGCGATAGATTTTCCATCGGGACTAAAGGTGGGCGATCCCTGTGTGGCTTGATGGGTCGCATAAATTTGTCTTGGTTTTCCTATTGGGCCTTGTTCCGGATCAAATTCTTGTAGAAATAAGTCAGGATTTCCTGTGACATCACTGATAAACGCAATTTTATTACGCTGTCTCGAAAGAGAAGGCATCAGCTGATTCCCGGAAAGGAGTGAAAAACGTTGCGGTTCTCCTTTTCCCAGGGATGAAAAATAAATTTTGGGCTGACCTGTTTTATAGGAGACAAAGCAGATACTTCCCGCTGCGCCACCGGATTTTGGGGGAACATATAGAGGTGTCACGCAATAACCCGCATTGGTGAGCACTTGTCGTGCGTTGAATCCATCATAGTCCGCTTCCCAGATATCCGAACTCGGATCTTTGGTTGCTGCATTACGTTTTAGTGTATAAATTATGCGCGTAGAAGCAATGCCTTCGTTTCCAAATAATGCCTGATGAATTTTATCCGCTATTAAATGAATTTGACGTCTGTCTTGTGCCAAATTTCCCGTAAGTGCAATTCCGTCCAAAGCTTTTCCGGTCCCGTTATTCACAGAAAGCATACGTACCGCTAATTGTTTGTTTTGAATACGCGGTTTAATGACGTAATGGACTTTTAGGGCGTTCCATTGTTGAACATCTCCTAGATTTTCAAAACTTTCTGGATGAGAAGCTTTGGCCATTTCTTGGCTGGGTTTGACTAAGTAAGTCATGCCATTGTGACTAAGGTCAAAAGAAAGAACCTGTTCCAGTTGTTTGAGATAAGATTTGTCAAACCCGGAATTGTCATCGATCACGTTAGTGAGGTAGAGAGGTAGAAGAGGTTTTTCGGTTTCTAAACGCACGAAGAGAGGTTCATCTGCAAAGAGCGATGAGCATAAAAATATGAATAGGAATAGTTTGCATGTTTTCATAATGTCCCTTGTTTCAGAAATTTTAACACAAAGTAGAACACAAGAAACAAAGACACAAAGTAAAGAAAAAAAATAAATCATGTTCTTCACTTTGTGTCTTTGTTTCTTGTGTTCTACTTTGTGTTAAAATTGTTATAACTCATTGGATAATGTAATCGTAAAGGTATTTTGCGTCTTCCCCGAAAAGTAACTTCCAAATGCCGGAAAACTCAATGCCGGTACTTGCTTTTCCACATACTTACGATTCGCTTCACTGGCTGCTTTTACAATAGTCACACTCACAACTTTCCCCGCACGATTCACTGTCAGCTTAATCTGGACATCTCCAAATTCCGGCAATCTTAGCTGTAAACGTAATCTGCTAATGAGTTCGTTTTGGTATCCAGATTCCGGTGTCGTTGAGGTGCTGTCGACAGAAACCTCTTTTTGTTCAGTCAGTTTACCGGGTACTTTAATGGCATCAGCTATCGCAATATCCGGATCACGTTTTTGATTCATTTTTGCGATGTTTTCCTGTGCCTTGGCGAGTAACACCTTTTGTTGTTCTGAAAAAACCGGAGCTGTTTTTTCTATTTCTTTAACAGGTGGAGTTGCAAGATTTTCTTTAGGCGGTGGATGAATTACTTTGGGTATGGGTTTTGCGGGTGTAGAAGGATTTGATTTGGGTTTTACTTTTTTAGGTTTTTCGGGGGGCTTTTTCGGAGGAACTTTCTTAGGGAGTATTGCTTTATGGGGGAGTGTTTTTGTGGGTTTAGGAACTTCGGGTGTAGGTTGTGGTGGCGGTGTTGAAACTGTCTTTTCCATTGCAGCAATAGGTTCTGGTACCTTGGGATTCAATGTGATGGTTTTAACAACCATAGGCGAAGATTTGAGGGGAATGAAAACGTGATTATTTTCTCTTTGAAGAATCATGCCACCAATCCAAGCAAGGTGAATCCCAATCACAAGACAAGTAATCCAAAGGAGTGTGCGATCGTGAAAACCGGGCATGTCTTTATCTAAGATTATGAGGGTTTTAAGATGACATCGACCTCTTTAAAGCCGGCAGATTCTAACGCATTTTTTACCGCTTGATAAGTTCCAAACCAAGCTTTTTTATCATGAAAAAGTTGTGGCCGTACTTGAGGATATTCTTTTCGTGCCTTAATTAATCTGTCCGTTAAGAGATCTATGGGTACGGGTTGATTATTGAGGAGAATCAGATTGTCGTTACGGACATGAATGGAAATCGCGCTTGTTTCTTGGACGGTGATAGGCAAATCATTGGATGATGTTGGGGCTTGAGCTAATTCGATCCGATCGAGTTCTAATAAAGGAGCCACCACAATAAACATGATCAAAATCACAAAAACAACGTCAATTAAAGGCGTTAAATTGACTGTCGGTTCCTCATGTTGACGGTTTTTGAGGACATTCGAAAAACGACGGCTCATTGCAGATCCACTTTTCGGTATTGCATTTCTACAGTCGAGAGGATTTCTGTGGAAAATCCTTCCATATCTGTTTCGAACTCTCGAATGCTATTTTTCAAATAATTATAGCCTATAAGGGCAGGAATAGCATCGACTAGGCCCAAAACCGTGGTTGCCAGGGCTAAAGAGAGGCCACTTAGGACCATTTGATGGGTACTGCCCGAGGTTTGGGACTGAAGTTCCGAAAAAGTGCTTAAAATCCCCCAAACAGTGCCTAATAATCCTAAAAAAGGGGCTAAACTGACAATAGTGGCCAAAATAAAGAGGTTTTTTTCCAAAAATTTAGTTTGCGCAGCAACGGTAGAAATGAGGTGAGAAGAGACAAAATCGATATCCGAAGGGGATAAATAGGAGGTTCCTCCTTCAAATTGGCTAAAATGACGGTTTTTATTCAATATATCGAGGGTTAATTTCTTCAAAACGGCATAGATTTCAATAAAAGGGTTGATTTTGCGGTTTTTATCTAGATCTATACCTAGAGGATTCGATTTTTGCTGGCTAAACCTCTGCTGAAAGAGTTCTGCTGCCTTCCGAGCTTGCCAAGTAAGAAGGACTTTATGGATAAGGATTACCCAGCTACATATAGATAATGCAATTAACCCTATAAAAATGAATTTACCTAATAAATCTGACTGAGTATATGCATCTATAAAGGGATTAACTGCAATCAAATAATTATTTACAAACATTTCAATTTCCTGTAAAATAGATAGTCTAAATGAAACTTATATTCATGCAGAAAACAATTGATGTCAATGGAGGGATGATGACTTGGAACAAGTTACTAGCAGCACTACTCTGTATAATTACTTTTACCTATGGAAATATGGGGTATGCTGATGAAGATGAGCCTGTCCAAGTGACCATTATCCATGAAGAAACTTCTTTTCAGCCGGGTCGTCCTTTTTGGGCAGCTGTGCGGATGGAGATTTCGGATGGTTGGCATTCTTTCTGGAAAGATCCTCAAGATGAGGACTTTATGACGAATTTTGAATGGACGATTCCGAGTGGATTTACCGTAGGCCCGATTGTGCGTCCGATTCCTAAAGAAATAGAAGCTCAAGGAGCAACACGCTTTGCTTATGAAGGCGATGTATTATTTTTAGTAAAGATTACGCCTCCTGAAAGTTACTCCTCTGCAGAAGCCATTCCTTTGGGTGTTGAGGCTTCATGGGTTGTTTGTTCTGATGGGTTATGTTTACCGGGTTCCGCAGACGTTTCGACGAAGATTGCTATGTCTAAAGAAGAACCCGTCCTTCATCCTGATTGGGGAAATTTATTTACAACAGCACGTGCTCAGTTGCCAGAAGATTTGATTGCGATGGCGGACGAGACTGAAGTTCCTGGTGTAAAGGCACAAGAGTCTTCTCCGGTTTCAGATTTTACAGGCGGCGTCGCTTTAGCAATTGTGTTTGCTTTTGTCGGTGGATTGATTTTGAATCTTATGCCCTGCGTTCTGCCGGTTGTTTCTTTTAAGATCTTGAGTTTTGTTAAAATGGCAGGACAATCCCGCGCGCAAACATTTAAACATGGCGTTGCTTTTTCAGCCGGAGTCATTGTGTCTTTTTGGGTATTAGCAAGTGCGCTCTTGATATTACAAGCATATGGACGATCAGTAGGTTGGGGATTTCAGTTGCAAGAGCCGATTTTTGTGGGTGCCTTGGCGACGGTGATGTTGGTTTTAGGACTCAGCATGTTTGGCGTCTTTGAAATGGGGACTTCCGTGATGTCGATGGCATCTCAAGCACAGTCCACGGCTCATGGAGAAACATTATTTGCTTCCTTTTTAGGTGGGGTATTAGCCACAGCAGTAGCCACTCCCTGTACAGGACCCTTTTTAGGATCAGCCATTGGATTTGCGGTGACGCAGCCTGCAGTTTGGTCTTTATTGATTTTTACGGCATTAGGACTAGGTATGGCCTTTCCATACTTACTTTTGGCGGGTTTTCCTGCGTTGTTACGTTTTATGCCAAAGCCTGGAAATTGGATGCTTGTCTTTAAAGAAGTCATGGGTTTTCTCATGTTTGCAACGGTGTTATGGCTTGTGTGGGTATTTGGAGCTCAAACGAATACAGTGTCTTTAACGTTGTTACTCGCCGGATTTTTTATGATTTCAGTAGGATGCTGGATTTATGGAAAGTGGGCAACTATTCAGTATGCCAGATTAGCGCGTACAGTAGCCCTGGCATTTGCGTTGGTCTTTGGTGCGATGGGTGGATATATTATTTTTAGTGCTTCGACAGTGTTTGCTGAATTGCCAGGGGACCAGACAACGTCTACGTCACATTCGGGATGGGAGCCTTTTTCACGGGAACGTGTAAAGCAATTGCGCGCAGAAGGAAAGCCTGTTTTTATTGATTTTACAGCTAAGTGGTGTTTGATTTGCCAAGCGAATCATTTGATTCTTTCGATGCCTGAAGTGGAAAAAGCGATGGTGGAGAAAGGAGTGGTTCGGATGAAAGCGGACTGGACAAAAAGCGATCCTGTGATCACCGAAGAGTTAAAGAAGTTTGGCCGAAATGGAGTACCCCTGTATATTTATTATGGTGATGCAGAAGAGCCGACAATATTGCCGCAAGTATTGACTCCGGATACCATCCTAAAAAATATAAGCGAAGCGTGATATATGTACCCTAGGCTGAAGAGGGAGTTGCAAAAATAAATAAAAGGATTTCGCGCTGGTTTCTTCCCTCCTAAATCGTGAACGAGCCCGAGCCCGAGCCCGAATTTCGAAAACGTATTAATGCCCAAACCAAATTCGAGGTTGAGAACGGGATCGGGTCGGAGAGGACGGAGGATTGATTTGCATTAATGCATTTTCGAAATTCGGGCTCGAGCTCGGGCTCGTTCACGATTTAGGAAGGGAAGAAACCAGCGCGAAATCCATTTATCTATTTTTGCAACTAGCTCTGAAGCCTAGGGTACATATACATATTACATTCTAAAATAAGTACAATGATGTTTATTGATTCCCATGCCCATTTGACTTCCCCTGATGTTTACCCTGATATCGAGCTTATTTTAGCGCGCGCTAAAGATGCAGGGATTGAAGCAATTATGAACATTTGCACAAATCCCGATACTTTGCAGAAAGGGTTAGAACTTTCAAAACGTTATCCTTGGGTGTATAATAGCGCTGCAACGACTCCGCATGATGTAGGAAGAGAAGGGGAAGAAGTCTTTTCTATCATCGCTGAATGTGCGCGTAATGGTCATTTAAAGGCCATCGGAGAAACAGGTCTTGATTACTATTACACCCATTCTCCGAAAGAAACACAAAAAGCCTTCTTAATTCGTTATTTTCATTTGGCATTAGAATGCAAACTTCCTGTTGTCATTCATTGCCGCGATGCCTTTGCTGATTTTTTTGACATACTAGATGCTGAATATGCTGGACGAGGGAGAGGTGTACTGCATTGCTTTACAGGCACTATCGAAGAAGCCCAAGAAGTGTTAAAACGTGACTGGTATCTCTCATTAAGTGGGATTGTTACATTTAAGAAAAGTATTGAACTAAAAGAGGTTGCTAAACTTGTTCCTTTAAATCGTTTATTAATTGAAACAGACACACCCTATTTAGCTCCACAAAGTCATCGTGGTAAACGTAATGAACCTGCATATGTGACGGAAGTAGCTAAGTTAGTTGCAGAGGTGAAAGGAATTTCTTTAGAAGAAGTTGCGGAATCTACAGCGTTTAATGCTCGTCAATTATTTAACTTATAATTATCATCATAACAATAATGAAGCCGTTCTAATCGTGAACAT
>Ga0207042_1116_pt1 | contig 16040 bp, 19 predicted proteins | sample Alteio_BWMinCont_70_FD_153310 | JGI IMG/M metagenome (GOLD analysis project Ga0207042, IMG submission 153310) | Enriched cells from forest soil in Barre Woods Harvard Forest LTER site, Petersham, Massachusetts, United States -... | ecosystem: Environmental > Terrestrial > Soil > Temperate forest >... | reverse complement strand
TTCCATGCGATAAAGGTATGGTTTAGATTTCGGAAGTCGGAATTTCGATTTCGGAATTGTTTGATCCTGTATAGTAATCGATGAAATCATTTCTAACAATCGGTGAGATCATTCATAATAATCAGTGAAATCATCCAATACTATCAGTATAATCATTCCCAATAATCGGTGAAATCAAAATATTACAATCATTACAAAATTTCAAACAAAAATATCTTAATATTGGCTGTTCAAACATTTATCAAACGCTATTAAAAATCAAATAAAAAATATATTACGATGAAAAAGTTTTTACTCTTAACACTGCTCACATTTTGCGGTGTATTTGCTTTCAGCCAAAGCAAAGTGGTTTGCTGCAGTAACCCATCGGCCACACAACAATTCGCGATGCTGGCTTCTAATAAAGATTTCAGGATGTCGCACAAAAACCCTTTGAAAATACATTTTCAAAGCAGTATTGGTAAACCAATTACCTACAAAACTGCCGACGGAAAAGACGCTGCTGCCTATGAATTAAAGGCTAAAAATGCAACCAACAATTACATTTTGGTGATACATGAATGGTGGGGCCTCAACGATTTTGTTAAACTCGAATCGGAAAAAATTTATAGTGCCCTTGGCAACGTAAACGTAATAGATCTCGACCTTTACGATGGTAAAGTTGCTACAACCCGCGAAGACGCAGGCAAATATATGCAAAGCGTAAAAGAAGACCGTGCAAAAGCCATTATCAACGGCGCTATAGCCTACGCAGGGCCTAAAGCGCATATCGCTACAATCGGCTGGTGCTTTGGCGGCGGCTGGAGCCTGCAAACCACTTTGCTGGCAGGCAAACAGGCAGTTGCTTGTGTAATGTATTATGGCATGCCCGAGCAGGATATCAACCGTTTAAAAGCGCTCCACGCCGACGTACTTGGCAATTTCGCCAATAAAGACCAATGGATAAACCCAAAAGTTGTGGCAAAATTTGATTCGAGCATGAAAGTGGCCGGCAAAAAACTATACCTGCACCAATACGATGCCGATCATGGTTTCGCTAACCCAAGCAACCCGATATACAATAGCGAAGCAACCAAAGATGCTTATGCGAACACCATAGCATTTTTAAAACCAAGGTTGAAATAGGGGAGTATTTCGGATTTCGGATGTTCGATTTCGGATTTAGTGAGGAAGAAATGATTTCAAAATAAAAACAATCCGAAATCGAACATCCGAAATCCGAAATCATTCCCGTAACATTGCACAAAATATCCTGCTTTTGATCGCCCGGACTAAAAAACTGCTCTCCTACCTGTTTAAACTTGCCATATTAGTATTGGCGTTCTGGTTTATTTATCATTACATCATAAAGAATAGCGATAACTTAAAAAGGTTCCGCGATCTTGTGGCCCATATCAGCTATAATAAAGTGCTCATTACCATGGCGCTTGTTGCGTTGCTAATGATACTTAACTGGGTACTTGAATCATTAAAATGGTGGCATTTAACACGGGTGTTATCACCTATGTCGGTTTGGTTGGCTATTGAATCGGTTTTTTGCGGTTTAACCTGGGCGGTATTTACCCCTAACCGGATAGGCGAATATGGCGGACGGGTAATGTTTTTACCAAACAGGAAGCGGATACACGGCGTATTCGCAATGGCGGTGGGCGCATTCGGGCAAAATGTTATTACCAATGTATTGGGGGCCAGTGCGTCGGTATGGTTTTTATATACCTATGTGCATCTTAATAACTGGCTTATGGCGGGAATTACAGTCGTAGCCCTAATATTTATGGGGTTTATGATAACCTTTTATTTTAACATCAAATGGATGGTATCATTGCTTAACAGCATCAAGTTCCTTAAAAAATTCCACCGCTTTTTTGACATTATGGGCAAATACAAGCCGATCGAGCTTTTAAACATCATGTGGTTTTGCCTGGCCCGCTTTTTTGTTTTTACTTTTCAGTATTATCTCATCATACATTTGCTGATACCCCAAATACCGCTTTTGCAAATGACCTTGATAATGTTTGTTTTTTTCTTTATTCAGTCGGCCATACCATCGTTAGACCTGCTTGATATTGGGGTAAGGGGTTACACAGCGGTTACGCTATTTGGCTATGTAACCAATCAAACAATTGAAGTTGTTGTAGCTGTTTCACTCATCTATATCATAAACCTGATAATTCCTGCTATTTTAGGCACCGCATTCGTATTTAAATTAAAATTCTTTGATCGCACTGCTTAGTACCCCATCCTTTTTGCTGACCGGCTTATACCTTTCGGTATTGATTTACCTTATAAAAGGCTGGAACACCGTTAAACGCCCGCAAATCAAACTTTCAGGGTTTACCACCAAAGTAACCGTGATGATAGCCGCGCGCAACGAAGAAGAGAAGATACATTTAACTATTGAAGATATTTTAGCGCAGGATTATCCAAAACACCTTACAGAAATAATTATTGCTGACGATCATTCAACAGACCGCACTTCCGAAATTATCGGCAGTTATGCCAGGCATGGCGTAAAGCTATTGCAATTGAATGAAGATAAGCCATTAAATTCGTACAAGAAAAAAGCGATTTCCGAAGCGATTAAGCTATCCTCGGGCGAGCTTATGGTTGCTACCGACGCCGATTGCCGAATGGGCAGCAAGTGGTTATCTTGTGTTGTCGGCTATTACGAAAAAGAGCAGCCTGTTATGATCTCATCGCCTGTAGGTTATTTTGAAGAAAAATCTCTATTTGAGCGGATGCAAACATTAGAGTTTTGTTATCTCATCGGAGTTGGAGCGGCTTTTATAGGGAACGGCCACGCATCAACCTGCAATGGCGCCAACCTGGCTTACCGCAAGGATGTATTTTACGAAGTAGGGGGATTTAAGGGAATTGATGACCTGGCATCGGGCGATGATGAGTTGCTGCTTCAAAAAGTAGCAGAACGTTTCCCCGGAAGAATAGGTTTTTTAAAGCGTTATGAAGCAGTTGTATTTACACATGCCAAACATAACCTTAAGGAGTTTTTGCAGCAAAGGCGCCGCTGGGCGTCGAAATCGGTTAAGTACAAAGATAAAAAAGTGGTTGCGGTGCTTGTGGGTATATGGCTTTTCAATGTTTCGCTGCTTATAAATGCATGCTTAGGTTTTTATGATATTTATTTTTTAAAACTTTTTGCATTACAGTTTTTACTAAAATATTTATTTGAATTGGCCTTCCTGTTGCCGATCAGTTCATTTTTCAAACGCCAAAAACTAATTAGCCTGCTTATCGTCATTATCCCTGTCCATATTTTCTATTTGATCTATATTGGTTTTGCAGGCAATACCAGTACTTATACCTGGAAGGGAAGGGTGGTGAGGTAAGATGGTGAGTGGTGAGTAGTGAGTGGTGAGTAGTGAGTGGTGAGTAGTGAATAAGATGCATTCGGGCTCGCCCGGCATTTTACAAAAAAACTCACAATTCACCACTCACCACTCACCAAAAAAAACGATCTTTAACCAAAAAGAACTCCCGATAAAAACTTGACTGATCTTAGCCCCTCTCAACGCACCTGGAAAATATTTAAACGCAATAAAATTGCCGTTACCGCCCTGGTATTCATTATTATTACCATACTCATCGCCATATTGGGGTATTTAATTATGCCCGATTCAACGCCGCTGGCCAATAACATGACAATCCAGCTGAGCATAAAAAAACCAGGTTCCGCATTTATGATGCTGCGCATCCGTAAAACTGAACCCGTTGATACGGTAAATATTTTCACAAAAATGCTTTATGGCCAGCCATCCTTTTACCGTGATATACCTATAACCGGGTATCGTTTTACAAAAGATTCCGTTTATGTGGATGAATATATCGGCGCAGAAGATAGACCTGAAAGGAAATCTTATAAAATCCCTGACCCCCTAAAGGGGGAGCTTTTGAATACCACAACTCCCCCTTTAGGGGGTCAGGGGGCTTTTATCATCCATAAAACATTTTGGCTTGGTACTGACATTTACGGGCGCGATATGTTAAGCAGGTTGATATTAGGCAGCCGGGTATCATTAGCAGTTGGATTAATGTCGGTTATCATCAGCATGTTGCTTGGAGTTACTATCGGCGCGATGGCTGGTTATTTTGGAGGATGGATTGATGCAACATTAAGCTGGCTGATGAATATATTATGGTCGTTGCCTGCATTATTGCTGGTAATTGCCATATCATTTGCCTTAGGCAAGGGCTTATGGCAAATATTCATAGCTGTTGGCCTATCTATGTGGGTTGAAGTTGCCCGGTTGGTGCGGGGCCAGGTATTGAGTTTAAAACAAGTAGAATATATTGAAGCTGCGCGGTCGCTTGGTTTTAATAATACACGCATTATCACCAGGCATATTTTGCCTAATATTATCGGGCCGATATTGGTACTGGCCTCCTCAAACTTTGCATCGGCTATACTATTGGAGGCAGGGCTAAGTTTTTTAGGTTTCGGGGCGCAGCCACCAATGCCTACCTGGGGAAGTATGATAAAAGAACATTATGGTTATATTGTGATGGATTCGCCGTATCTTGCAATCATGCCTGGGCTGGCAATTATGCTTTTGGTATATGCCTTTAACCTGGTAACCGTTGGACTAAGAGATGCATTTGATATAAAATCACAAAGTACCCGCTTTTAAGAAAAAAAATATTTATTTTAGGCAGCCTTTCTATAGAATGATGCAAAATATTGACGAAATCTCGCCCGAAGACGAATTAATTCGCTTGTTGCTTAAAAGGCAAACGGAGCTAAACGCATTACTTGAAGTTACCCAGGCCATAAACAAGGATACGGGAACGCCTGTGTTGATCCAGATGCTGCAGGTTATTTTGAAAAGTTACCTGCAGGTTGGCAAACTCCGGTTTTTAATTGAAAAGAACGGCAGCTATGTTTTAATCTCGAAATATGGCGGTGACATTGAACCTGTTGGAGCATTGCACAAGGCCTGTGTTAAACTAAACAAAATAAAATGGCCTGCGCCCGTAGCTGACCATGAAGACCTCCTGCTCAAAAAGTACGATTATTTTATCCCCATTTACCACAAAAAGAAAGCCCTGGCTTTTGCTTTGATCGGCGATTTTAATACTTCTGGCGAATTGCTTAACAACGACCTGAACTTTATCCAAACTGTGATAAATGTTATTGTGGTTGCGCTCGAAAATAAAAAGCTATTTCGTGAAAGGCTGCTATCCGAACGGTTTCAGCGCGAAATGGAATTGGCGGTTGAGGTGCAAAATATGCTGATCCCTTTAAAGATTTATAAGGATACAAATGTTGAAGTAAGCGCCAGGTATATTCCGCACCAAAATATTGGCGGTGATTACTTCGATTTTATCAGGCTTAACGACCATGAGTTTTTATGGTGTGTAGCCGATGTATCAGGCAAGGGAATATCGGCAGCCTTATTAATGGCAAATTTCCAGGCCAGCTTACACGCCTGGTCGGCAGTGGAGGATGACCTGGCCAATATTATTGACCGCTTAAACAAAATTGTTATCAGTAACACCAAAGGCGAAAGATTTATAACACTTTTCCTGGCCAAATACAACGAGAAAACCCGGAAACTTAATTATATAAATGCCGGCCATAATGCCACTGTACTTTATTCAAGGGGAGAGGCTATAACCCTTAAACTAGGCACTACCATGATCGGCGTTTTTGATGATCTGCCTTTTCTTAACCAGGGCGAGGTAGATATTGAACCAGGCAGCTTAGTAGTAAATTATACCGACGGCTTAATGGATCACGAGCATAACAATAAAAATTGGGGCGAAGAAAGCCTTTTTGAATTTATAAAAAAACACGGGGACCAATCTCCTGATAATTTTAACCAACTACTCATGGACCACATCAACCTGGTAATAAAAGGCAAACCAATTGATGATGTTACTTTGCTTACTTTGAGGATTTTTTAAGGTCGTTGAAATGTTGTAAAGTTGGAATGTTGTAAGGTTGGAATGTTGGAATGTTGGAATGTTTATGCATTACTTTTTCTTTTTCTCTGCTTCAAATTTCTTTAAATAATCTATAAACTTTTTAGTTTTACTTGAAAACTCAATGCTTTTTGAATTCAGATCACTAAAAACGTCATCATCAATTTTATCTGCTTTGTTTAAAATTGTAAGTTTATTTCTAAATTCCCCCGAAGATCCTTTTGCGTAATTTAGAAATCTGATAAAATCAGGATTGTTGTTGTATTCAAAACCTTCAGCTATATTATCAGACATCGAGCAGGCAGCTCTTCTTATCTGGTCTTTCATTCCCCAATCAGATTTCAATGGTTCATTATCACAAATCAAATAAACTTCTACAACAATTGAGTTTGCAATTTTCCATATCTCCAAGTCTTCAAATCTTTCAATCTTACTCATTTATTTTTTCTACTACAGCTTCAATTTTCCTATGATCATTTATCAGATTATAGTAAAATTCTAACATTACAACTTTCCAACATTTCAACTTTCCAACAAAAACTTAAAACAGCTCCAGTTGCGGATTGGATACCTTGAAAGTGCGGCGGTGGTAAGGGGTGTAGCCTATTCTCAAAACGGTTTCCCGGTGTTTTATGGTGGGATAGCCTTTATTTTTATGCCAGTCGTACTCCGGGTGTTCCCAGGCAATTTGTTTCATATAATCATCCCGATAAGTTTTTGCAAGAATGGAAGCTGCCGCAATGCTGAAATATTTTGCATCCCCTTCAACTACACAATGGTGCGGCGTGTCCCTGTATTTATTGAACCGGTTGCCATCAATGATCAAAAACTGGGGACTTAATACCAGCTTGGCAATCGCCCTGTGCATAGCCAGGAACGAAGCATTTAAAATATTTATGGCATCAATCTCAACATTGTCAGCTGACGCTACTGCATGGGCAATTGCCCGTTGTTCTATTTCAATCCTTAATTCATACCTTATTTCTTCAGATAATTGTTTGGAGTCGTTCAGTAAAGCATGATCGAAATCATAAGGCAAGATCACAGCCGCCGCAAATACAGGCCCGGCCAAACAGCCCCGGCCAGCCTCGTCGCATCCGGCTTCAATAAATTCATGCTGATATCTTGCTAATAACATCTGCTTACAAAGTTATAAAAGCCGATGGTTTTGTATCAGGGTTCAGACAAAAAAATCAATTTAAACTATACTATTACCTTTGCCAGTTCCTTCAAATTATTATTTTTGTTGAAAACCAAAGGCGATTGAATATCCTTATTTTAACTCATCGGGTACCGTTTCCGCAAAATAGCGGATACCCTATAGTGGTATGTAATACCATTAGGGGACTGGTTAACCTGGGGCACGAGGTTTCATTGGTGGCGCTTAACGCAAAAAAAAACAATCACCACGAAAACAATGAGGATGATATTGATCTGCTTTCCAAAATAAACTACAGGGCCTTTGACATCGATATAAATGTATCAGTATTTGACGTTGCTGTTAATTTATTCAGTAAAACCTCCTTTAATATTAATAGATACTACGAGCCTGAATTTGAAAGGCTGCTGATCCGCGAGTTAAAAAACACAGCGTATGATATTATCCAGTTCGAAGGCTTGCTGGTATCTTTATATCTTTCTGCAGTCCGAAAAAATTCTAAAGCAAAACTGATTTATCGGGCCCATAACATTGAAAACCAGATATGGGAAAGGCTTTCCCAGCAAAAGAGCGATCCGTTTAAGAAATCATATCTTAAAATGCATGCTAAGCGGATAAAGAATTACGAATTACTGCAATTAAATAATTTTGATGGAATAGCCGTATTTACCGAACAGGATAAAAGTACGTTGCTTGAATATGGCACCAAAATACCTATAGAAATATTGCCGCTGGGGATAAACCTTGAACATTACCATCCCGATTTTAGTAAAACTGATTTTCCAAGCTTGTTTTTTTTAGGCTCGTTAGATTGGTTGCCCAACCGCGAGGGTATTGAATGGTTCCTTGAAAATTTTCATAAGGAACTAACCGAAGGCGACCTTCGGGTACGTTTTTATGTGGCGGGCAATGATATCCCTGAACGTTTTGATGATTACGAGGTGATGGGGAAAATTTTCATCCAGGGTGAAGTAGATGACGCACTTGAATTTTTAAACAGTAAATCGATTATGATAGTGCCGTTACTATCAGGCGGGGGTATGCGTGTAAAAATTGTGGAGGGAATGGCAATGCAAAAGTGCATTATTTCCACATCATTAGGCGCCGAGGGTATTAATTATGAAAATAATGTTAATATCCTGATCGCCAATAACCAGGATGAATTTTACGAGGCTATCAAGATTTGCATAGCCGATGAGGCCTTTTGTAAGTATATCGGTCTTAATGCCCGTAAACTCACCGAAGAGCAGCATGATGTAAATAAGGTTACTAAAAACCTGGTAAGCTTTTACGAGACGCTTATTTAGTTTACGATTTTAGAATTACGATTTACGATTTACTGCTTTGTTAAAAAATATCTTGTGCCCCGATTTAAATTCCAAAATCGTAATTCGCAAATCCAAAATCCAAAATCGTAAATCGTAATTCTAAAATCGTAAATCATTACTACTTTTGCCCCTGATATGAAAAACACCGCTCTAACCGACATCCACATAAAAGCAGGCGCCAAAATGGTGCCGTTTGCAGGTTATAATATGCCTGTGCAGTATGCTGGCATCAATGCCGAACACGAAACTGTGCGTAACGGGGTTGGTGTTTTTGACGTGAGCCACATGGGCGAGTTTATTTTAAAAGGCGAACATGCACTCGACCTTATCCAGCAAGTAACCAGCAACGATGCTGCCAAACTGTACAATGGGAAGGTGCAATATTCGTGCCTGCCCAACAAAGATGGCGGCATAGTGGATGACCTTTTGGTTTACCGCATCGATGAAAAAACTTATATGCTGGTGGTTAACGCCTCCAATATCGAAAAAGATTGGGATTGGATCTCCCGCTTCAATACTTTCGGCGCTGAGATGAAAAACATATCCGACCGTACCTCCCTGCTTGCCATACAAGGGCCAAAAGCTGCCGAAGCATTGCAAAGCTTAACTGATATTGACCTGGCTTCGATGGAATATTATACTTTCAAAAAAGGAAAGTTTGCCGGGGTTGATAATGTGCTGATATCGGCAACAGGTTATACCGGCGCCGGCGGTTTTGAGATCTATTTTGAAAACCAACATGCCGAACACATCTGGAATGCAATTTTTAAAGCCGGTGAGCCCTTCGGGATAAAACCTGTCGGACTTGGTGCACGTGATACCTTACGCCTGGAAATGGGCTTTTGCCTTTATGGAAATGATATTGACGATACCACATCGCCTTTAGAGGCGGGTTTAGGATGGGTAACTAAATTTAACAAGGAGTTCACCCATTCGGCGGCATTGCTATTGCAAAAACAGGAAGGCGTAAAACGCAAACTGGTAGGTTTTGAAATGATAGACCGGGGCATCCCGCGCCATGATTATCCAATTGTTGACGCCGACGGTAACAATATAGGAAAAGTAACCTCCGGTACCCAATCTCCATCCTTGCAAAAAGCCATTGGCATGGGTTATGTAAAAACAGAATTTGCAAAAGAGGGCACTGAAATTTTTATCAGCATCAGGGATAATAAAATAAAGGCAAAAATTGTTAAACCACCGTTCAATAAATAGTTTGTTAGTCATCGGGTCATTGGTCATTAAGTCATTGAATAGCCTAAATTGACAAATAGCCTAATGACCCAATGACTCAATGACCCAATGACTCAATGACCAATGACCTAAATGTTTGCCTCTCCCCCGCCCTTATCCCGCTATATAACGTTGAGGATTACATTGTTGTAGTTGTCGACATTTTCAGGGCCACTTCCTCTGTTTGCTATGGCATTGAAAACGGTGCAAAGGCGATCATTCCCGTATCGCAGGTGGAAGAATGTGCTGCGTATCGCGAACCTGGGCTTGATTATTTACTTGCTGCCGAACGTGATGGCAAAGTAGTAGAGGGTTTTGAATTTGGCAATTCGCCATTCTCATACACTAAAGAAAAAGTTAAAGGCAAAACCATAGTATTAACCACAACCAATGGCACCCATGCACTGCACCTGTCGCGGCTTGCGAAAAAAGTCGTGATCGGCTCATTCTTAAACCTTACCGCAATATGCAATTGGCTCAAAACTCAAGATGAAAACATCCTGTTGGTTTGCGCCGGCTGGAAAAATAATTTCAACCTTGAAGACACCCTGTTTGCAGGGGCAGTAATTGAGCAGTTAAAAGGATTTGATTTTAAATTGGACGATGCAGCCATTGCAGCAAATGACCTTTACCAAATGGGCAAATATGACATAAATGATTACCTCAAAAAAACATCTCACAGCAAACGCCTTAAAATATTAGGTATTGAAAATGATATTGAATTTTGTTTGCAGGTTGATTTGACAACTGCTATTCCGGTTTTGGAAGGGGACAGGTTAGTTAAGTTGCGGTTTTGAGTAGCACCTTTTTTAGTAGCAGTAAAAAGTAGCAGTAGCAGTTACAAATTTGTCTTACAACTGCTACTGCTACTTTTTACTGCTACTTAAAACAACTTCTCATTACCCCTGTGCCTTTCAGCATCCCTGATGCTCTTCTTCTCCAAGTTCTTTTCCAGGGCATTCGTAAGGTCGACCCCTGTTTGATTAGCCAGGCATATCAGAACAAAAAGCACATCGGCCATTTCATCAGCCAGGTTAACTTCCGTATCCGATTTCTTAAATGATTGCTCGCCATATTGCCTTGCCATAATGCGGGCAACCTCGCCAACTTCTTCCATTAAGATAGCTGTGTTGGTCAATTCATTAAAATACCGGATACCGGTTGTTTTTATCCAGTTATCAACAGTTTTTTGAGCCTCTTGTATAGTCATATTGATGATTAGTTGTAATAGTAGTGGCCTTGCAGTAACAGTACTATCAAAAACTACTACTTTAAATTGCCACTGCTACTAATGATTGTCTTTGTCTTTTGTGTCCATAATGATCGTAACAGGGCCGTCATTCACCAGGTTTACCTTCATATCTCCACCAAATATTCCCGTTGCAATTTTTTTTCCTGTCAATGTTTCCAAAGCAGAAATCATTTGCTTGTAAAGTGGAATGGCTTTATCCGGTTTTGCTGCTCTTATAAATGATGGCCTGTTCCCTTTTTTTGTTTGAGCGAAAAGCGTAAACTGCGATATCAGTAAAATATTACCCTCGATATCGGAGAGGGCTTTGTTCATTAGGCCATTCTCATCGCCAAACACGCGCAGGTTCGAAATTTTCTGAGCAAGCCATTGGATATCTTCATCAGTATCGGCATCTTCAATACCAAGCAAAACTAAAAAACCCGTGTCTATTGCCCCGGTTACTTCATTATCAACGCTACAACTTGCCTGCGAAACTCTTTGTATTACGGCCCTCATACCTGTAAAAAAGATTTAATAATCGGGACACAAGATAACGAGAATTTGGAAGTTGGCCTCAAAAAGCACAGATTTTTAAAACTTACGAAGTTTTAAAAACTTCGTAAGTCTCTTTTTTCTTGAAAAACAATTAAGTTCGCAAACTATTTGCTTTATACAACAGAATATAATGACGACTAAAAGAGGCTTTACCACCACCATTTTACACGCCGACCGTTTAACAAAACCAGAACATGGCGCCTTACACAAACCTATCCATACTTCCGTAACTTATGGCTATGATGATGTGCAGGACCTGGTAGATATTTTTCAAAACAAGAAGAAAGGGTACGCCTATTCACGCCAGGGAAATCCAACTGTTTCTGCATTGGAGAATAAAGTTACTTTGATGGAAAATGGCATCTCGACCATTGCTTTTTCTACAGGCATGGCAGCAATTTCAGCTACAATTATGACCCTAATAAAAAAGGGCGACCACGTGCTTGCGAGTTCCTTTCTATTTGGGAATACCCGCAGCATTTTTCAGACTTTTATTGATATGGGGCTGGATATTACCTATGTGGACGCCACCTCGATAGCCAACGTACGTAAGGAAATAAGGGACAATACCAAAATGGTTTTTGTGGAAACCATTGCAAACCCGGCCACGCAGATAGTCGACCTGGAAAAGATCGGTGACCTTTGCGAGCAAAAAGGGATCATCTATTTAGTTGATAATACCATGACCTCTCCTTATATATTTAAGCCGGTAAATGTAAAAGCAAGTTTAGTGATCAACTCCTTAACCAAGTATATTGGCGGCCATGGCAATGCTTTAGGCGGCAGTGTAACGGATACGGGTTTATTTCACTGGGAAAACTACGCGAATATTTTTGAGGGCTTTAAAAAAACGGTAAAACCCGAAGTTTTAGGGATGACCCAGATCAGGAAAAAAGGTTTACGCGATGCAGGCGGTACACTTGCGCCGGAAGCGGCGCATTCCATTTCGGTAGGATCTGAAACTTTGGCGCTGCGTATGGAACGCGCCTGTACCAATGCGTTTTCACTGGCTACTTTTTTTGAAGGCCACCCGATGATCAAAAAAGTGTATTACCCTGGCCTGCAATCGCACCCGCAGCACAAAATAGCAAAAAAGCTATTCCTGAAATATGGCGGGTTGATGAGCATTGAACTTGATGAAAGTATCGACTGCTTTGCATTTTTAAATAAGCTGAAATTAGTTGTTAAATCAAGCAACCTTGGCGATACCCGCACCCTGGCAATCCCGGTAGCCCATACCATATTTAATGAACTGGGTGAGGAGAAAAGAGCCGAAATGGGGATACCTGATTCCATGATCAGGTTATCAATTGGTATTGAAGATTTGGATGATCTGCTGCATGATTTTAAGGCGGCGTTGGGGTAGAGATTGATGAACAAAAGATTTTAAAGAACCTGAAGGCAGAAGGCTTCGATTTATAATAGCTATTCTCCACTGTTTTTTGTCCAATATATTGCACCTTAACACTTTCTTTGATCCGCATTATGAATTAGCGCCACACGTTGACTTTCGACTTAAGACTCAGAACTCAAGACTTACCCTCTCGTATCATTTCCATTATAAATACTCAAATAGCTTTCATACCGCGATCGTTCAATCTCGCCATTTTCCAATGCTTTCAGCACGGCGCAACCTGGTTCATTAATATGCCGGCAGTTATAAAAACGGCACTCGTGCATGCGGTCACGCATTTCGGGGAAAAAGTGGCTGAGTTCCTGTTTGTCTATATCGATAATACCCAATTCGCGGATACCGGGAGTATCAATAATAAATCCGCCCTGCGGCAGTTCAAACATTTCGGCAAAAGTGGTGGTGTGCATGCCTTTATCGCTCCAATCAGATACCTGGTTGGTACGCAGATCAAGATCAGGCAATAAAGCGTTGATCAAAGTTGATTTACCAACCCCCGAATGGCCCGACAATAAGGTCACCTTATCTTTTAGAAGCTCTTTAACCTGCCCAACATTTGTCCCGTCAAGTGCAGAAACTTCATAGCAGGGGTAACCTATCTTTTCATAAATAGCCTTATAATCAGTTAAAATATCCAATCCTTCATCACTAAACAGATCGAGTTTATTAAAAATAAGTTTGGCAGGGATATCGTAAGCCTCGGCAGTTACCAGAAAGCGGTCGATAAATCCTAAAGAAGTACGCGGCGAAGCCAGGGTAACCACCAATAAAGCCTGGTCGAGGTTGGCTGCAAGGATTTGTCCTTGTTTAGACAGGTTGATCGATTTGCGGATAATATAGTTTCTCCGCGGGTGCAGGCGGATGATCACCCCTGTTTCCTGTTCGGGTTCCATATCAAAATCAACAACATCCCCTACTGCGAGCGGATTGGTAGTGGTAATGCCTTTGATACGAAACTTCCCTTTAATGCGGCAATCTATCCGTTGTCCATTTGGTAATTGCACCTGGTACCAGCTGCCGGTTGATTTTATAATAAGTCCCTGCATTGTTGCGGCAAAGGTATTAAATTTGTCTATGCGTAATGTCATTAGCTCAATATCCAGTGTTGCCTTTGTAGTTGCGGTTTTAGGGATTGTTGCTGGAACAACGGATTATCAATATAATTTATCTAAATTTGTATATGCCACAAATTAATTATAAAGAATATATCGAGGTTAATCCCGAAATAAGATTTGGCAAGCCCGTAATTAAAGGTACGCGTATTACCGTATATGATGTTTTGCAATGGCTTGCTTCGGGTATGAGTTATGAAGAAATTATTAGTGATTTTCCGCAGCTTACAGAAAAACAAATACTGGCTTGTTTAGCTTATGCAGCAAATAAAGAACGCGTATTAAAACTGGCATAATATGCGCCTGATTGCTGATGAAAACATTTCCTGGCGCCTAAAAAAATTAATACCTCAATGGGACATATTGCCATCAAATGAAATAAAACATGCACAACGGTTAACGGATTTAATGATTTGGAAGTTTGCGAAAGAAAATCAATATACCATTCTAACTTTTGATGAAGATTTTTCCGAAATACAAAACCTGCTTTCTTATCCGCCCAAAATAATCTGGCTTCGAACAGGTAACGTAAGTACAGGCGAAATCGCTTCAATGCTGTTAAAGTTCGAGGTTGATATTAACGGGTTTTTAAATGACGATGAATTGGGGATATTTGAAATTTATCTGTAGGGAACCTCTAAAAGCTCTCCTTTTCCTATAAGTACTTTTGCAGATCGTGTAAAGAAGCAGTCTCAAATTCCTTTTTTAATTCTTTATCGGGATCAAATTGTTTTAATAACTCCGTTTCCATTGCTATTTGCTTGTCAATTATTTGTTTTTCAGTTTCAGCAACGGGCTTATCCAATTTCTTCATATCATCAAAATAGAATTTCAAATGTATAGTAAAACTTTTTTATATACCCCGAACCTTCTTTTTATTTCCGATTGATAACACGAAAAATTATTGCTTTTTTTGACATATCATTTTAACAAACCTCATGAAAGTAGCAATAGCCTCGCCGCCATTTCCAAAATCTATTGAAGACGCATTATTCCAGGTTGAAAAACTGGTAAAGGAAGCATCTGAACAACAAGCGGAGATCATCTGTTTCCCTGAATCCTATATTCCCGGGTACCCGGCGGAAGAGTTTGAAGTTGAAGTTAGTTCGCCCGAAAAATTGCAGGCAGCTTTGGATAAAGCGCGGAAAATGGCAGTGGAAAATAATATAGCCATTATATTACCAATGGATTGGTATTCACCCCATGGCCTGTTAAATTTAGCCCATGTTATTTCGAATACAGGTGAGCTGTTAGGATTCCAGGCAAAAACCCAATTAGATCCTACTGAAGATAATACATGGATCGCTGGCACCGAACGCAGTATTTTTGAAGTAAATGGTGTAAAGTTTGGCATTGTTATATGCCACGAAGGGTTCCGTTATCCCGAATTGGTAAGGTGGGCTGCCCGGCGTGGTGCAAAAATTGTGTTTCATCCCCACTTTGGGGGAAGCAATATGGAGGGTGTGGAGCTAACGGAATGGGGGAATAAAGGTAATCCTTATTATGAAAAGGCTATGATGATGAGGGCGCTCGAAAATACCATATATTTTGCAAGCTCAAATTGTGCTACACGTTATCCGGAGTCGGCAAGCTCTTTAATAGGGCCAGATGGGCATTGTATCACACATCAGCCTTATGGAAAACCGGGAGTTTTTGTAACTGAAATAAATACTGATTTAGCAACCGGCATATTGGCCAAAAGATTTAAGGCGGAGTTGTATGCGGATAAATAAAAATAAAACAAATAGCATTTGCTTATTAAAAAATTAACCGCTTACTTTACGGGCATAAAATATGCTAAGTAACAGCACCATTGTAACAACATTTACTACCACCGCGTTAAAACACGGAGGAAGATAGTCGTATGGTGTAAAACATAACAACAAACCAAATGAGCGCCTTCCTCCACAAAGAGGAGGGCGCTTTTTATTTAAGTAATAGCTTTTCAAAAGCCCCTCTCCTTGCGCCACCGCTAAAGCTAAGGCGGCACGCGGTTGGAGATGGGTTGAGGTGAGGCGAAAATAACAACTAATGAAAATTTTAAAATTTGGCGGTACATCCGTAGGATCAG
>Ga0207042_1115_pt1 | contig 16116 bp, 14 predicted proteins | sample Alteio_BWMinCont_70_FD_153310 | JGI IMG/M metagenome (GOLD analysis project Ga0207042, IMG submission 153310) | Enriched cells from forest soil in Barre Woods Harvard Forest LTER site, Petersham, Massachusetts, United States -... | ecosystem: Environmental > Terrestrial > Soil > Temperate forest >... | reverse complement strand
ATAGTTTTTGTTGCTATTTCAATAAGAGGTTTTAGCCAGGAAGGTAAGATATATCATTCGGAAGATTTAGCTGCTTTAAAGTCACTTCCTGTTAAATGGGAACAGTATTGGAATAACCACGACATGGATGCGATGGGTACTATGCTAAGGGAGGATGTAGATTTTGTAAATGTAGCCGGCGTTTGGTTAAAAGGTAAAGCAGCCACTATTAAACAACACAAGTTAGTTCACCAAATGATGTTCAAGAGCAGTATATGGACAACCGATAGTGTGGAGATAAAGTACGTAAAACCAGATTTGGCTATTCTGCACATCGGCTGGGGTATAAGCGGAGACTTTGATCCTGATGGTACTCCCCGAAAACCAAGACACGGAATTTTTACATGGGTGGTTATTAAGGAAAAAGGGCAATGGCAACTGCTATCGGTACACAATGTCAATATAAGAGAGCCTATTTCATCGACTAAGTAATATGTTATCTATGAATAGATCTTAATAGCACAACACTTTAGGTTGAATCATAATTACTCACTTATTCAACCCAATCAACTTAATCAACATTTATTCATAGTTTTGCCGACTCAATTCGGGCCGTGCAAAAACACAAACTCACCCTTTATATTTTTATCGCACTTGTTTTAGGGGTAATTGCCGGTTATTTATACAATGTATATGTGATCAATGCCATTAACTTAAACCTAAATGCTGCCGAAACAAGTATAAAAAGAATTGATAATCAATTAACGGGCTTAAGAGACAGTACAACAACTGCCTATAAGCAACTCAAAACACAGCGATCGGCCCAGGTTATTATCGGTAAAGAAAACGACAGTTTGCGGGAAGATAAACTGCAAGGCTTTAGCATTTTAAGCTATATCTTCCTGCGGCTGATAAAAATGATCATAGCGCCGCTGGTATTCACAACGCTGGTTGTTGGCGTAGCCAAAGTGGAAGATATAAAATCAGTCGGCCGTATTGGCGGCAAAACGTTGCTTTGGTTTTTAGTGGCGACATTGATTTCATTGCTATTGGGCATGCTGCTGGTTAACCTGTTTCAACCGGGAAAAGTAATGCACCTGGCAATGCCGCAAGGGAATGTAACTACCGGGATTGAGCAAACGGCTTTATCACTTAAGGGTTTTACAGACCATGTTTTTCCGCAGAGCTTTACCGAAGCAATGGCCAATAATCAAATTTTGCAGATCGTTATATTTGCTATCCTTTTTGGCATCGGTACTGCAGCGATCGGCGAAAAAGGCAAAGTGGTCATTAAAGCTATGGAGGCTATCGCCCGCGTAATACTAAAAATAACCGGCTATGTAATGATGTTTGCGCCGGTGGCTGTTTTCGGCGCCATAGCAGCCATAGTTGCAAGGCAGGGTTTGGGAATATTGAAAACCTATTCCATTTTTATCGCCGAATTTTATTTGTCGCTTATTATTTTGTGGCTTATCATTGTTTCTGCCGGGTTTGTTGTGCTGAAAAAACGGGTTTTTACCTTAGTTAACCAAATAAAGGATTCGATGCTGATTGCGTTCGGCACGTCAACCAGCGAAGCGGCCTACCCAAAAGTAATGCTGGAACTGGAGCGCTTTGGCTGCAATAATAAAATTGTAAGTTTTGTGTTGCCTCTGGGTTATTCCTTTAACCTCGATGGCGGCATGATGTATATGACCTTCGCCTCACTGTTTATTGCGCAGGCTTATGGTATCCATTTATCATTACTGCAGCAGTTAACTATGCTGCTTACCTTAATGCTAACCAGCAAAGGTGTGGCCGGGGTGCCCCGGGCGGCATTGGTGGTGGTTGCGGCAACATTATCGCAGTTTAATATACCCGAAGCCGGTTTTGCATTGATCATTGGTATCGACCCGCTGCTTGACATGGGGCGGTCTGCAACCAACGTTTTAGGTAACGCGGTTGCTACGGCAGTGGTGAGTAAATGGGAAAATGAACTCCGGGATTAATATTGAATATAGAATTTTAAATTCCGAATTTTGAAGTAAAGACTATATAAAACTAACCTCTAATTAACTAAACTCTAATTAACTAACACCCATGTCCGACAGAGCCAAAAAAATATTCCTCGTTTTAACCATAGCAGTCCCATTTTTAATGTATTGTGTTTATTACTATGGCAGAATGATAAGAAACGCGCCCTATAAGTTTACCGAGTTTAAATCATTTGTGTTTAAATATGGCGATGGGGATAGCCTTGTAAATACCTACAATTCATTAACCGGGGAATACCAATATCTAAATAAACGGGACTCACTCATAAAAACCAATTTACTGCTCACGAAGGACGAACTGCTTTACCTGCACCGCAAAGCGGCGGAACTTGGTTTTTGGGATTTCCCGCCCAACGAGCTGAATAACGACACCGTTAAATTTAAAGGCGCCAGGCCGCCGCGTTATTACATTGAGTTCAATTACCTGCGGAAAAGTAAAAAGGTATTGTTTGATGCGAACTTTGATGGCGATGTGAGGTTAAAAGACGCAAATGAGCATGTGATCAAGGAAATTATGCATGTTTTAGCTGATGCGGAGGACAGTCAGAAAAAATAAACCTGGTATTGTTTATTGCAATATAAACCCATATATTTGCACCTCGAATTTTAAAACAATAACTAACGAACAATGTACGCAATAGTAAGTATAGCAGGACAGCAATTTAAGGTTGCAAAAGACCAGCAGATCTTTGTACACAGGTTACAGGGGGATGAGGGCGCTAGTATTGAATTTGACGACGTATTGTTAGCTGAAAACGACGGTAAATTTAAATTAGGTCCTGATTTAAAAAGCGCTAAAGTATCCGCTAAGATAGTGTCTCATTTAAAAGGTGACAAAGTGATCATCTTCAAAAAGAAAAGAAGAAAAGGTTACAAAAAGAAAAACGGTCACCGTCAGCAGTTTACCAAGATCGAGATCACCGGTATTACATTATAATTAAAGTTTAATCGCTCCCGACTAAAGTCAGGGTCATAAAAAGATATTAAGAAATGGCACATAAAAAAGGGGCCGGTAGTTCCAGAAACGGCCGCGAGTCGCATAGCAAACGTTTAGGTATTAAAATTTTCGGTGGTCAGCCGGCAATTGCGGGCAATATCATTGTTCGTCAGCGTGGTACCAAACACAACCCGGGTCTTAACGTAGGTATCGGCAGGGACCATACCTTATTCGCACTCGCAGAAGGTATCGTAACTTTTAAAAAGAAAGCAGATAACCGTTCTTATGTTTCGGTATTGCCTTTTGAAGTTGAACCAGTTGAAGAAGTCGCAGCGCCTGCTGCACCGGTAAAAGCGGTAAAAAAAGTAGTTGAAGCAAAAACGTCGGCTGCTGTTAAAGAAGTACCAGTAGCAGAAGCAGAAGAAAAAACACCAGTGGCAGAGGCAGTTGCGGAAGAAAAAACGCCAGTGGCAGAGGCATTAGCAGTAGAAGAAGCGCCGGTTGCGCAAGAAAAAGCACCAGCGGCAGCAGTAGTAGCAGAAACGCCTGTTGCGGAAACTCCGGTTGCTAAAGTTAAAGACACTCCGGTTGTTGAAGAAATACCTGTGTCAGAAGCGCCAAAAGCAAAAAAAGCAGCAGCTTCTAAAAAGAAAGCTGCTGATACCGATGAAAAAACAGCTGAATAATAATGGAGATAATCATATAAAAAGCCTGGATTTAAAATAAATCCAGGCTTTTTCATTCAAAAATAAAGGCTAACGTTTTAATAATCGTCCGAAAGTCTAAAAAATTCACCCGAAAGGTGAAGTAGTGCCGTTAGTTTACTGTTTAATAAACTCTTTAGGTATCGGATGCTTTTTAAGAAAAGCGGTGGCTTCTTCATTTTTCTTTTTAAAAAAGGGAGAGGCATTATATAGCGCCTGGCGCTCTTGTGAAGACAACTTATCAAAAGACTTTTTCTTATCTTTTTTTAAAGTACTCATTTGATGTATTTTTTCTATATACAAAATTAGTTAATTATTTTTTTACAATGAAGAAAGCCTCAAAATTTTTGCCTCTTTCATATGGTTGCCATTTGTTCTTATTAAATCCCTTGATTTCGAAAATGTTATCTACTTCATTCCAAATTTGTGATATTCCCATTTGATAAAGCCGCGTTCTGGACGGAGTACTACCTCTTGCCATAATAATTGCTTTAGGATGTTGTTTCATAAAATCTACAACCGTCCGGGCAATTGTTGCTAACACTTTTTGAGTATCGTGGTTGTTGGAAACAGATAAGTCATCAATTTCACCAAGTTGCTCATTGAAATCTCCAAAGCCAAGATTATAAATATCTTGAAAAGGAGATATTTGCTGGAACTGAACTACTTTCTTGATCTTTCCATTCGGGCCTTCACTAAAAAATTCATAGTAAAAAATTCCTGGCTCTTTCGTAAAAGAATAGCTTTCCTCATTCATGCTTTACATTTGGCAAATTACCATAATCATATTATTCAATGGTAATCTTCTTAATATAATAGGTATCCGCATCAATCACAGGCAAAGTTTTACTATCTACAAATATGCCTTTGCTATCAATTGTCAAGCGCTTGGTCCCAGCGTCAGTTGTTATATCCATAGGCAGGGGGATATTCATATTTTGTAACTGGACCAAATACCTGTTATTCGGCATTTGTTTGATGTGAATTTCGAGTTTGTTAATGGTACGTAGGTAAAGATCAAATAAGGGTTTCAGGTTGCGTCCCGATTCATTGCTAAAAAACTGTTCTACATCATCACTTGTTACCAAATTGTCATAAGTGTATTGCGGTGAGGTCACAAACTTTTTGAGCGCGGGAAAAAACAGGCTGTCGCCCATAATATAACACAAGGTATGCATAAAAAACGCCCCTTTGGGGTATATGTCGTTATTATAGGCGGCTTCTTCATCAATATCCTTGCCCATCACAACCGGGATTTTATTTTGGATACCGGCGAAGACCTGGTTTTTAAACATGTCAACATATGCCCTTTGCCCTTCAAACTCCCTCACATATAAAACATCACCGTAGGTACATATACCTTCGTGCACCCAATAATCGGCCCAGTCTTTGGCGGTGACTTTATTGCCCCACCACTCGTGCCCGAATTCGTGGTGCATAAGGTCGTCGTAGTCTTCGCCTCCAACTTTTGTATAATGAAATTTATTGCCATAGCCGTTCATGGTCTGGTGCTCCATTCCTAAGTACGGCGTTTCTACTATTCCTATTTTTTCCTTTACCCAGGGATATTCTCCAAAATACTTTTCCTGTTCATGAATGGTCTTTACAAATACGTCAAGGTGGTGTTCGGCTTTATCCGCATGTTCTTTCAACACATAAAACTGTATAGGCACCGTATTGCCATTAACAGTTGTATAAGGCCTGCTCACTACTGTATAGTCCCCGGCATTAAAAATGATGCTGTAATTGTTAATTGTATAATTGGTTTTCCAGTGATAAGTAGCCGTAGCGCCGTGTTTAGTAACTTTTTGCAGTAAACCCGGGCCGGCAACTACCAGGTCATTGGGGACGGTGATCAGCATATCAACTCCCTCATTTGGTTCATCAGAAGGATGATCTTTGCACGGAAAATATGATTTACCACCTGTTCCTTCGGCAGTAATAGCAATCCAGGGGTGCCCGGTTGAATCCCTTGACCATATAAAACCATCCTCAAAGGGAGGCCTGCGGGCCACATGCGGCTTGCCGCCATAAATAACTTTTACGCTTGCTTTGCCGGCAGGCAATTCATCATAAAGGTTGATGCGGATGAGGTTATTTTTATATTCAAAGGGCTCTTTTTTATTATTTACCAGCACCTGTTTCACATTAAGTGAATCGAGCAGGTCAAATAGCAGCACCTTTGTTGGCTGCGCCATGATGACATCAATTATTGTATAACCATCAATTGATTTTTTGTCAAAATCGACATTCAAAGCAATAGTGTAATGCCTTACATCCATTATGGCCTGTTCGGGTTTTAGTTTGCCGCCGGAGGTTAGGGTTTGCTGGGCATGTAATTGGCTGGTTAAGAGTGTTACTAGAAGACAAACAATTGTTTTTTTCATAAAATTATTCACGTATCGTAAAATTTATTGGTAAAGAATATTTAACCCTAACAGTTTTGCCATTTTGCTTTCCAGGAATCCATTTTGGAGATTTTTTTATAACTCTAAGAGCTTGTGAGTCAAAAGGGTTTCCCACACTTCTTTCGACTTTAAAGCCAGTCAAATGCCCATCATTTTCAGTAATAAAACTAATTATAACTTTTCCCTGGGCATCAATCCGATCCGGCCATTTTAAATTCTTGGATAAAAATTTGTCATATACTTTTTGTCCCCCTGGAAATTCGGGAAGTTTTTCAAGTTGAGTCATTGATTATTAAATCGCTTTTAGACGATTGTGGTAAGGTTGTTTTTTGTGCTTTTGAATTTAAAATAAACAATGTAAAAAATAAGATCGGTAAAAACCATTTCATGCCCTAAATGTAACTAATTCCATATACCTGGCAAATTAGCGAAAATAAACCTTACAATAGTTTGACCTTTTTTACAAATCCTCTACCATCCGAAAATTGATAGGAATAGCATATTGCACCCTGACAGGTTTACCGTCATGCATGCCTGGTTTCCATTTTTGTAAACGTATAATCACCTTTATCATTTCATCATCTTCCTCTTTCGAAATACCGTGAATGACTTTTACATTGCTTACAATCCCGTCTTTTTCTATAACCAGCAATACAATTGTTTTTCCCTCACGGTTATTCATCCTGTCTAAAAACACATAGGGAATATTTTCAAGGCGGGCGTAAAACCTGGCCATCCCTCCCTTAAACTCAGGCATTACCTCAACCCGCGAAGTGTAAATTTTATTGTTATCAGTATATCCGGCTGTATCAGTTTTTTGGGCATATAAACTGATCGAAAAAACAGTTGTAATAAAAATCAATAAAAACCTTTTCATGGCAAATAGCCTCCTCTAAACGGCGCAGCCCTCATGAACGCCTTTAAAAACAATTAAAAGGTGAATAATCTCCACCGGTAGGAGAGACTTTTTACGTTTTCGTAAACCTATGTTCCCCCTTTGTCATTGAAGCCCCACCTAAATCTCCCCCGGTAGGGGAGACTTTTAAATTCTCGTAAACCTATGTTCAACCTTTGTCATTGAGGTCCACTCTAAATCTCCCCCGGTGGGTGATACTTTTTTTGAATTCCAATTGTCTGAACAGGGATTAAACCGATTCAAAGGATTTTTTCGATTTTTTATCAGTGAAATCAGTAAAATCCGTTTAATCCCGGTTCTGACAATAAAATTCCGAAATCGAAAATCCGAATTCGGAAATCTCAAAATAAAGTTACTAATTTTCTCTTACCAATAAACCATCCGCAAAATCACGCAGGTATTGTTTATGTGCTTCAGGTAAATTAATTGCATCAAGTGCTTCAAATGCTTTATCAGCATAAGTTTGCATAGCATTTTCGGCATACCGGCGTACTTCCAGCGCATTGTAGATCGTGGTTACTGCGGTAACTTTTTGGGTGTTGTTAAATTGTTTAAGGGCTATCCAGTCAGATAATTCGTTTGCCTGTTTTTCATCGGCTAATTCAAGCGCCTTTATTAATAAATAAGTTTTTTTGTTGGATATGATATCGCCGCCTACTTGTTTGCCAAATTTTTCAGGGTCGCCATAAACATCAAGTATATCATCCTGTAATTGAAAAGCAATGCCCAGGTGCTCCCCAAAATTGCTTAATAGCTCTGCATCTTTGTTTTCAGCGCCGCCAATCAGCGCGCCTATTTTTAAGGCCCCTCCTAATAGTAATGCAGTTTTAAGGCGTATCATGTTTATATATTCATCAATACCAACGTTATTTCGCTCTTCAAATTCCATGTCTAATTGCTGCCCCTCGCACACGCCAACAGCGGTGGTATTAAAAATATCAAGTACCAGCCGCAATATATGATCTGCAACCTGCATCATTAATTTATAACTGTGCACCAGCATTACATCGCCCGAAAGTATCCCAACATTTTTGTTCCATTGTTCATGAACGGTAGCCTTGCCGCGTCGCAAAGGGGCATTATCCATAATATCATCATGCATTAAGGTGAAATTATGGAACGCCTCAATTGCCAGCGCAGGCGAAATAGCAGCCTCAACATCCCCGCCAAATAAATCACAAGCCAACAAGAGCAACGCTGGGCGCATACGTTTTCCGCCAAGGGACAGGATATAACTTATAGGTTCATACAATGCTGCACGGTAGGTGGGGAAAGCGAGCTTATTTACTGCCTCGTTTATCAAGTCCTGCAAATCTTCAAGTTTTTTCATTTTGGTTGAAATTGTTGTAAATGTCGTAGTCGGTAGAAAGGTTAAAAAATTACAACCTTTACAACTTTTATAACCCTTACAACTTATATTACCTAATCCTGTACCAGGGAAAAATCAATCTGCTTTTTGGTCAGATCAACGTTTTTAACCCTTATTTTTACTTCATCGCCAAGCTGGTAAATCTTCTTTTTACGCTGACCGATTATGGCATAATTTTTTTCGTCTAAAGTATAAAAGTCATCTGATATATCGCGAAGCCGGATCATGCCTTCGCATTTATTTTCTATAATTTCGACATACATCCCCCATTCTGTAACACCCGAGATCACCCCGCTGTAAACACTGCCGACCTGGTCTTTTAAAAATTCGGCCTGTTTATATTTTATCGAGGCCCGTTCGGCATCGGCAGCCTTTTTTTCCATTTGCGAACTATGCTGGCATAATTTTTCATAATGATCTGCATTAGCCGATTGCCCGCCATTTAGATAATGGAACAACAGCCTATGCACCATCACATCGGGGTAACGGCGGATAGGAGAGGTGAAGTGTGTATAATGATCAAAGGCCAAACCATAATGGCTGGAGCTTTTGGTGGTGTAAATAGCCTTAGCCATGGATCGTATGGCCAATTGGGTAAGCACATTCTGTTCTTTTTTGCCCTCCACATCCTCCATCAAAAAATTCAGTGATTTGGCGGTTTCTTTGTCCGATTTTGTGTTTATCTTATAACCAAACCTTAAGGCAAACTGTGCGAAATTAGCCAATGCTTCGGGTTTTGGCGTATCGTGCACACGATAAACAAAAGTATATTTATGTTTACCTTTACCCATTTTGCTCACATATTCAGCTACTTTTTTGTTGGCCAGCAGCATGAAATCTTCAATCAATTTGTGGGCATCCTTGCGCTCTTTTACATACACGCCGGTAGGTTTGCCCTCGTCATCCAGTCTGAATTTTATCTCGGTCGTTTCAAAGCTGATAGCGCCGTTTTTAAACTTGCGCTCGCGAAGTTTGTAGGCCAGTGCGTTCAGCTTTAATATTTCCTTATCAAAATCACCGGCTTTATTTTCAATCACTTCCTGCACTTCTTCGTAAGCAAAACGCCTGTCGGAGTGGATGATGGTTTTACCAAACCACTCGTTGACAACATGTGCTTCTTCACTCATCTCAAATACGGCTGAAAAGCAAAGTTTGTCCTCCTTTGGCCGCAAAGAACATAGGCCGTTTGATAAGCGTTCTGGAAGCATAGGGATGACCCTGTCAACAAGGTAAACAGATGTCCCGCGATCTTCAGCCTCTTTATCCAGTCCCGAATCAGGTTTAATATAATGTGATACATCTGCGATATGAACGCCAACTTCGTAATTGCCGTTTTCTAATTGCTTAAATGATAGCGCATCATCAAAATCTTTGGCATCAAAAGGGTCGATGGTAAAAGTAGTAACATTGCGGAAATCACGTCGTTTAGATATTTCCTCTTTTGTGATCATATCAGGAATTTCCTCCGATTCATGCTCAACTTCGGCGGTAAATGATAATGGGAAGCCATATTCAGCAAGAATGGCATTCATTTCGGTGTCATTCTCACCCTGCTTACCTAAAATATGCTTGATCCGGCCTATCGGGTTTTTGGCATCAGCAGGCCAGTCGGTAATTTGGGCAACGGCTTTTATCCCGTTTTTCGCGCCATGAAGCTCGCTTATGGGGATAAAAATATCATGCATCATTTTACGGTCGTCAGGGATAAAAAATGCGAACCGTTCCGATAGTTTTACTATGCCGGTAAACTCCATCTTGGCACGCTGCAATATTTCTATCACTTCGCCCTCTTTGTTTTTACCCTTGCTTTTGGCATAAACATAAACTTTTACCCGGTCGCCATTCAGGGCATTGCGAAGTTTACGGGGGGCTATAAAAATGTCATTCTCAAATTCATCACCGGTAACAATAAAAGCCGAGCCGTCGTTGGTCATATCAACTACGCCTTCGATAAATGTTTTTAGTACCAATAACTGGAATTTACCTGCCGATATTTCTTTTAAAACACCTTTTTTTGCTTCGTCTTTTAATATATCAAAGATCACTTCTCGTGCTTCCGGGTCGCGGACATTTAATTTGGCAGAAACTTGTTTATAATTTAATGGCGTATTGCCGTTTTGTTCGAATATATCAAGTACCATTTGCGTTAGTACCTGGTTGATGGAAGGGTGGTTTTTGTTTTTGGACATGGACAGATATAAGTATCGGACAAAGATACGGGTTTTGAATGCGGATTGCGGAATGTTTTGAATGCGGAAGTCGAAATGCCGAATGCGGAAGTATTTAAAATATATCACCGTATAGGCTCAGCTATTTTTGTAGGATCGACTTATTTAAATTCCGCAATTCGCATTCCGACTTCCGCATTAAATATTGCTTCTTTTTAGCATTGGAGGTATTTTCTTCGCAATCAACATTTCAACTTCTGCCTTTAAACATTCCGAATTCCGCATTCCGAATTCCGCATTCAAATACCAGGTATTGAATCAATCAACTTCCTGGTATATTCCTCCTTCGGGTGATAATAAATTTCGTCCGGATCGCCCATTTCAACGATCTCTCCTTTGTTCATCACCATCATTCTGTCGGATATATGTTTGATGACGGCCAAATCATGAGAAATAAAAATATAAGTCAAATTAAACTCCTGCTGTAATTCACGGATGAGGTTAAGTACCTGCGCCTGTATGGATACATCAAGCGCGGACACAGATTCATCGCAAATAATAAACTTTGGCTGAAGCGCTAAAGCGCGCGCGATAACAATACGCTGCCTTTGTCCGCCAGAAAACTCGTGCGGGTAACGGTTAAAATGCTCGGGCAACAGGTTGACACGTTCCAGTAACTCTAAAACCTTTCGTTTGCGTTTAGTATTGTTGGTATAAAACTGGTGCACCTGCAATGGTTCCATCAGCGAATCACCAACAGTTAAGCGGGGGTTTAGTGATGAATATGGGTCCTGGAAAATAATTTGTATGTCCCGGCGGATTTCCCGCAAGTCATTTTTTTTGAGGCTGCGGAGATCAATGCTTTCAAAATTTATGCTCCCCGATGTTGGTTCAATCAAACGCAGTATGCTTCTTCCTAATGTTGTCTTTCCGCAGCCTGATTCGCCAACAAGGCCAAGTGTTTCGCCCGGATAAACGTCAAAGCTCACCTGGTTAACTGCTTTAACAACATCTTTCGACTTTCCAAAAAAGTTTCTTCCGACCGGAAACCAGGTACTCAGCGCTTTTATTTTTAATAATGGTTGCTGGCTGTATAGTTTCTTTTTTCGTTCTTCTATTTCTTTGGCAGGATAGGCATACCCTTCCCTGATCTTTTCAATGCTTATACCCTTTTTTGTAGCAGCATCTAAAAAATCGGCTATAATGGGCAGCTTTTTTAAATGATAATCAGGGGATGGGCGGCACGCTAACAATCCTTTAGTATAAGGATGTTTGGGATTTGCAAACAATGCTTTAACAGGGGCTTCTTCAACCACTTCACCTTTAAACATTACCAGTACGCGGTCAGCAATTTCACTGATCACGCCAAGGTCGTGCGATATAAATATCAGGCTCATATTGCGTTCGGCTTTCAGCTTCAGCAAAAGTTCGATAATGGTTTTTTGCACAGTCACATCAAGGGCGGTGGTAGGTTCATCGGCAATGAGTATTTCGGGATTACAGGATAGTGCCATTGCGATCATCACCCGCTGCTTTTGACCGCCAGAAATTTGATGGGGATAACTATCAAAAATGGCTTCCGGGCGCGGTAATTGGACTTCTTTAAACAGTTCAATTGTCTTTTTTTTCGCTTCGGCCTCATTTGTATTAAGATGCAACTGGATAGCCTCAGTGATCTGAAAACCACAGGTAAAAACCGGGTTAAGCGAGGTCATTGGCTCCTGGAATATCATAGCCATTTGATGGCCGCGGATCTTGCACATTTCAGGTTCTGGCAATTTACACAAACTCTTGCCATTCAATATAACCTCGCCGCTGATTACTGTTTGATCTTCAACAAGCAAACGCATTAATGCCAGCGAGGTAACGGATTTGCCAGAACCTGATTCGCCTACAATACCAATAGTCTCACCCTTTTTTAAATTAAAAGATACGCCTTTAACTGCCTCAAACAAGCCGTCTTGTGTTTTAAATTTAACGTTGAGGTCGGTTACTTGCAGCATTATTGCCCAACTATTGTTATATTTTCATCACTGATTAATTCTTCACCCCGGTACCTTCTAAGCAGTTGTGCTGTAGCGACAACATCTTTTTCGCAATAGGTTGCTATGCGCTCCAATTGATCATCTACCCAATAAACACGGCCCACCATGCTGCCGTCAATATCATCTTTTGGGGTAGGTATATTAAAAATTGCCGTAAGTAAACTTAAAGAAGTATAGCTTTTATAATCCCCAAACTTCCAGAGCTCCATAGTGTCCAGATGGTTTACCTCCCATGGTTTTTTGCCTGATATTTCTAATTGTGAAGGTATCTTCAGACCATTCACCAGCATCCTTCTACAGATATAAGGAAAATCAAATTCCTTACCATTATGCGCGCATAATATCAAACTTGCAGGCTGGCTTGCCAACAATGCTGAAAATTTTTCCAGCAATTCCTTTTCATCGTGTGAGCTGAAGGATTTAACCCTTAACCCGGTAATTTTGCCGCCGCTAAATATGCCAGCGGAAATGCAAATGATCTTTCCAAACTCTGCCCAGATGCCCGCGCGCACGTAAAATTCTTCAGGCGTTTCTTCTTTACGCTGATATTGCGTTTTCAGCTCCCACAATTTTTGAAAATGCTCCGGCAGCTTATCAAAACTGCTGTATTGCGGGACAGTCTCAATATCAATCACCAACAGGTTATGAAGGTCGTATTGTTCAAGCATTAGTGAGTTTTTTCGGGCAATATAATAATTTTAAGAAGCAGTAGCAGTAGGCAGTAGCAGTTTTTACTATAATTCACTTATGTATTGTGACAGGAATATTACTCACTGCTACTTGTCGACTGCAACTGCTACTCACTTAGCCAGTACCTCAAACCCAATATGAATAATATTCCCATTTCCGTCTACCAAAGTTAATAGGTGCTTGCCCGGAGGCGGATTTAAAGCTATCTGGTGAAAATCTTTTGTTTCGCCAACATACCGATCATCCAAATGCCAGAAGATTTTTACCCCCGATTGTCTGTGGGCCGCATTAAATATCACCCTGCCACGACTACCGTCTGCTTCAAGAGGAACGTATATTTTAGCTCCATCTTTTGGATATATTACCTCCATCGGGTTAGCGTTTTCGGCCCGTACACAATCCGGTTTAAATGGTGGCAAAACATGATACTCGTAATTTTTTGTTTTGTAATAATATTCCATGGATGGCGGTAACACAAACCACTTTTTATTAACGATCTCGTCCGGCGGCACACAATTGCCGGTTACCTGCCACTTGCCGCCGGCACTTAAATGCACCAGTTGGTGATATGGGCATACAGGGGCCTTCAAGCCGCTTTTTGGCACCCACTCATCATCAGTATCTTCGCAATTTTCACCGGCACGATACCCGCTCTGGTGGCATATCTTTATTTTGACCATTTCGCCAACAGGCATTTCAAACCAATCCCGGGTAACAGGCAGCAACCTGAAAATTTCAAATAGGGCGGGGGCTGCGGTGTTTATCCCTGTAAGGTTTGGCCTGCCTTCGCCATCGGTATTGCCTACCCACACGCCTACCACGTATTTTGGGGTTATCCCGATTGCCCATCCGTCGCGGAAGCCAAAACTTGTCCCGGTTTTCCATGCTACGCGCTGGCTTGAGCTGAATTGCTGCCAAAGCATTTCTTCGCCGGGCCGCATCACCTCTTCCATAGCCTGCAATGTATAAAAAATTGAACCTGCATCCAGCAAACCTGACTTTTGCAGATCAGGCTTTTTTGCCGATGTTACGGCATAAACCGGATTACGGTAATCAGCCGGATCATATTTGCCATTGTATTTAGTATAATGGTTTAGTACCCGGGCCATATCGGCATAAGCGCCGGTCAGTTCCCAAAGCGTATTTTCACCACCACCTAGGATCAATGATAAGCCATAGTGATCTGCCGGTTTTTTAAGGGTGGTGATGCCAACCTTATGCAAAAAATCATAAAAACGCTCGTACTTAAATTGCTGCAACATTTTTACTGCCGGTATATTTAACGAGCGGGACAAGGCCTTCGACGCCGGTACTGCCCCATCATAGCCCAGATCGAAATTCTCCGGGTGGTATCCGGCAATTTGTGTAGGAATATCTGGCATCAGACTGTTTGGCAATATAAGGCCATCATGCAGCATGGAAGCATATAACAGTGGTTTTAATGTACTTCCGGGGCTTCTGGGCGCGTTAACCACATCGACATCGCTTTCCATTGCTGTGTCTTCAGGGTGCGAAATATTGCCCGCATAAGCCAGTGTCGCCCCGGTTTCTACATCTAATACTACTGCGGCAATATTATTGATATCATTTGCTTTTAAAATCTGGTGGTGCCGCTCCAGGATTTCATTTACCTGCTGCTGTAATGAGGCTTTTATAGTCGTTTTGATCCTCGTCTCACCATGTACGTTATCCGGGTGATCTGCTTTAAACCTTTCGAGCAGGTGAGGTGCTAATTGTGGCAATGCTACAGGCCTGTCGGGTATGGGCTCTAATTTAGCCAATGATGCCGTAGTTCCGTCGATAATACCTTGCTGATGGAGCTTATCAAGCAGCCAGTTCCGTTTTTTTAACAGGACGGCCCTGTTTCTTCCCGGATGTACCAATGACGGCGAATTTGGCAATACAGCCATAGCCGCCATTTCACCCCAGGAAAGTTTATCAGGGCTGCGACCGAAATAACGCCAGGATGCAGCATCCAGCCCGATAACATTGCTTCCAAAGGGTGCATTACTTGCATAAAGGGACAATATTTTATTTTTACTAAACCGGCATTCAAGTCGCATGGCCATAAATATTTCTTTCAGCTTATTCCAGATGGTGCGTTTGTGCTTTGTAGCAATGCGGATCACCTGCATAGTTATGGTACTGCCGCCGCTTGTTACTTTTTTTGAGTAAAGGTTTTGTTTGATGGCCCTGCCCAAAGCCAAAATATCAAAGCCGGGATGGTGCATGAAGCGCTTATCTTCAAAAGCGATAATACATTGCTTGAACTTTTCAGGGACCTCGGCGTTTGGCGGGAAACGCCATTGGCCATCAGCAGCTATTGAAGCGCCGAGCAATTGCCCGTCAGCATCATCAATTACATACGATGTGGGGCTGTTAAATAAGCGATTTGGCAAGCAAAACCAGAAGACCAGGCCCGAAACTAATAAAGTCGCCAGTATTATTATTACTTTTGGTTTTTTCAGGTAATTTAATACATGTCTTAAACCCGATTGCATTATTGCTAAAAATGAAGATACAAAAGTTATCAATTATTATCCCGGCTTACAACGAAGGTAATACGATACATTTGATTTTGAATAAAATTAAAGCGGTTAATCTTATTGATAATATCCACAAAGAAATAATTATAATTAACGACTGCTCAACTGATCATACCGAACAGGCCATCGCCAGCTATAAACTTGTAAATCCAGATTTCAGCATCAACTATTTTAAGCATGATATTAACAAAGGCAAAGGCGCTTCCCTGCATACAGGTATCGCCCAGGCAACGGGGGAGTATTTAATTATCCAGGATGCCGATCTGGAATACGATCCGGAAGAATATAATGATCTTTTGAAACCGGTTTGCGGTGGTTTTG
>Ga0207042_1112_pt1 | contig 16458 bp, 15 predicted proteins | sample Alteio_BWMinCont_70_FD_153310 | JGI IMG/M metagenome (GOLD analysis project Ga0207042, IMG submission 153310) | Enriched cells from forest soil in Barre Woods Harvard Forest LTER site, Petersham, Massachusetts, United States -... | ecosystem: Environmental > Terrestrial > Soil > Temperate forest >... | reverse complement strand
CTACACTTCTAACCTTACTGGTCTTAACCGTTGCATTTGCCGCCTATTCGCAAACACCGGCCTATAAAGTTTATGCTGTAAGATTTGCGCGTTCGTCCTATCATTTTTCCGTTGCTGATTGGGCCGATGGGGGGCCGAAAACAGACAGTGTTAAAATTGATTTTATGTTTTGGCTGATCAAAGGCGATAACGGTAAAAATATTTTAGTGGATGCCGGCTTTTTGAACGACCTTGACGATGCCAAAGACTTTAAAATAGTAAACTATAACAGGCCCGATAGCGCACTTTTAAAAACAGGGCTAAAGGCAGCCGATATTACCGATATCATATTGAGCCACCCGCACTGGGACCACATCGATGGCGTTAGTTTGTTTCCCAATGCCCATGTATGGATACAGAAAGAAGATTTTAATTATTTTGTAAGCGCGGCCTGTCAAAAAGGCGCAAGTAACGGTGGGTTTGTTAAGAGGGATGTCCGCATGATGGTCGACTTAAATTTAGCCGGCAGGGTAACACTTGTTGACGGCGATGATAAAGAGATCATTCCGGGCATAAAGGTATTTACAGGTTCAAGGCATACGTTCAATTCACAGTACGTGCTGGTTCAAACAGGCAACAATAAGGTAATTATTGCGTCCGACAATATCTGGATCTATTATAATCTCGACCATTTGGCGCCGGCCTCAACAGGCGGCACGCTCGATCCTGCCGGATATGTAAAAGCCATGCAAAGGATGAAAACTATGGTATCTGATGTTAAGTACATTATTCCGGGGCATGATGCGCAGGTGTTTTCGAGGTTTCCGGCGGTGGGTGATGGGGTTGTGGAAATTAAATAGCGGGGGGTCATGCGCACGGCCCTGTGTTAATTGAATATTGAATGCCAAATATTCAATGTTCACGTTCATTTCGCACGAGCCCCGCAGGGCCACACCATAATTACGAAAAGAAAATCGTAGAAGGACAAACTCAACAACGATGAAACGACCAGTATATACTATTTTCAATGTCATCTACCAGATTATCATATGTTGGATATTGATCATTTTAAACGCGTATTATAACGATTTGATCCTTCCTTCAAGTTTGTTGCACTCATCTGGGAAAGTTGGGATGAAAATACTTATAGCACTTGCAGAAGGTGTAGTACTAATATTAATTGTGTATGCAATTAATCGAGCCGTGTTAAGTGATACTGACGATAGCAAAAGTCAAAAAGGTGTTGCAAACAAAACCGGTAAGCTGCAATTAATTATTACAGTGTGTTTTATAATAGCAGTAATCTTAAGTTAAGGTAAGAAAAACAAAGTCATAAACAACAAAGCCCCCCCCCCCCTGGTGAGAATGCCGCACAAAGGCCAAAAGCGCTGAGTCCACACGTTTCATGGTTTGTTTTAAACACTTGCAAAATTCAACTTACTGATTTTCAGGTATTAGCGAAATTTTATTGCTTGTGTTTATGCGAAGTGAACGCGAACACTTCAATTTTCATAAAAGACAAGGCGGAATTAATAATTCCGAAATCGAAATTCCGAAATCCGAAATCATTGGCTCCACCTATAACTCTCATTCTCCAGCCCCATCAAATCAATTACCCTGTTAACAACCGTCATTGCCAGTTCTTCAATAGTTTGCGGCTTGCTGTAATATGAAGGTATTGCCGGGCAAATGATCCCGCCGGCTTCGGTAATTGTTTGCATACTGCGGATATGGATAAGGTTGAAAGGCATATCCCTGGCTACCAATATCAGTTTGCGGCGCTCTTTTAATATTACATCCGCTGTACGGGATATCAGGTCGTCGGATATGCCATTGGCTATCCTCCCCAGCGTGCCCATGGAGCACGGAACAATAACCATCGTATCAAACTTTGCCGACCCAGAGGCAAAGGGCGCCATGAAATCGGTTTTTTCGTAAAATTTGAATGGATAATTGTTAAAATCCTCGTTATCCAGTTCAAACCGCCATACCGTTTTGGCGTTATCCGACATTACTATCCCCACTTCGGCAATTTGGCCGCTCAATTGCTGCAGTTTTTCTAACAGCAATTTTGCATAAATTGCACCACTGGCGCCTGTAATCGCAATAACTATCTTTTTCTTCATATCAAAACAAACAGACTAGGCCAATTAAAATTGAAGGCATAAAAAAGGGTCGAATATAAATACTCGACCCTACATCTACCTATGAAAAACATGCCCTTGAGAGGGCAGAACAAATATAACACAGTTTTTTAATTTTTAAACAATTTATTAAAATAAATTTAACTGCTTACTGTGTAGTTTTTTTCGATCAGGGTTTGAATTATACCATCCACTAAGCCAACCGTAGGAACAAAAATATTTTTGATGTTAGCGCATTTCATTACGGTTAAATATATCTCACAAGCCGGTATAATTACGTCTGCGCGGTCCATGTTGAGGCCCAGTACATTGATCCTGTCTTTTAAAGAAAATGAATTTAAATAATTGTAAAGCGATTTAAGTTTGCCAAAAGTTAATGGCGCGTTTTCCTTTTCTTCGGATAGTTTGTATAATTTATTAATATTGCCCCCTGTGCCAATACCCGAAATAAGCTTGAACTGACGAGTATTTTCGCGTATAAATTCTTTCATTTCGTTCCAGCTTTCTTCTGTATCCTGGTTATCCAGCATGCGGATGGTACCGATATTAAATGACCTGGATGCCCAAAGTTCGCCTGCTGAAAATAATGACAATTCGGTACTGCCGCCGCCTACATCAACATACAAGTAATTTTTACTTTTATCAATACTCTGCTCTGCATGGCTGGCATAGATCATCCCTGCTTCTTTCTGACCAGGAACAATCTCCAGATCGATCTTAGCTTCATCTTTTATCCGTCTCACTACATCCGGGCCGTTTTTAGCTTCGCGCATGGCCGACGTGGCATAAGCCATATAATCAGCAACTTTATAAACATCCATCAGGTTTTTAAAAGCCTGCATTGTTTTTATAAGGTCTGTTGCTTTTCTATCGGAAAGATGATGTTCTAAAAAAGCGTCATCGCCCAGGCGCAGGGGTACACGGATCAGCGTATTTTTTTTGAATGAAACTGATCTGTTGTTCTCAATAATATCAGCAATAAGCAGCCTTACTGCATTTGAACCTATATCAATCGCGGCGTATCTCAATTTTATTTATATTTATATTTCAGGTAATTGTAAGTGTCAACTTGTGCCCTTACAGGCAGATCGGAATGGGTTTTATGATACTTATTGGTATTATGACTGTTTATTTCACGCGATTTTGTATTATCCTGCAGCTGGATATCAATTATATCCCTTATTTCCTTTCGCAGATGCTCATCATAGATGGGGAAACCAACTTCAACACGGGTATCGATGTTCCTTGTCATAAAATCAGCCGAAGTAAGATAGATCAACTCATTGCCGCCATTGCAATAAATATGTACCCTTGAATGCTCAAGGTATTTATCAATTATACTTATGATTTCAATATTTTCACTATATCCCTTCAGTCCGGCTATCAAGCAGCACATTCCTCTTATTATCAATTGAATTTTTACCCCTGCATTATTTGCCTGGTATAGTTTGGCTATTAATTGTTCATCGGCAAGGCTGTTCATTTTTAATACCATGTACGCTTTTTTACCGGCTTTCGCATTTTTAATCTCATTGTCTACCAGCTTATAAATTGCCGGCCGGGCGTCAATTGGCGAAACGATCAAACTTTTTAAACCTTTGGGTAATAGGCTTTTATTTAATGCTTTAAAAATATCTACCAAGTCCGTGGTTATCTTTTTGTTTGTTGTAAGCAGGGTGTGATCTGCATACATTTGGGCGGTCCGCTCATTGTAGTTACCTGTAGATAAACAGGCATAATATTCTGTTTTTCCTTTTTCAACCCGGGCAATCAGGCATATTTTGGCATGTACCTTATACCCATCAATCCCATAAAGCACATTAACACCTTCTTCTTCAAGCCTTCTGCTCCACGAGATGTTGTTTTGTTCATCAAACCTGGCCCTTAACTCAACAAGGCAGGTAACCTTTTTTCCGTTTTTTGCTGCATTAATAAGTGCGTGCATCACCATTGAATTTTCTGCCAGCCGGTACACGGCTATGCTTATCTCCTTTACTTTGGGATCGATCGCCGCCTCGCGTAAAAAATGGATCACGTAGTCGTATGATTGATAGGGCGTGCTTATCAGGTAATCTTTTTTAGCCGCCATTCCCATCAAACTCTTACCAAACGATAAACCATTTACTGAAAGAGGAAGGTTTTTTTCATACTCGAGTCCGGGACGGCCTACATTAGGGAAGTCAATGAAATTTTTAAAATTGTGATAACGGTTACCAGGAATCAGACTTTCGCCATGCAGGCCCATCCTGTTTACCAGGTATTTTAACATATCCAAAGGCATGTCCGAATCATACAACAAACGCATGGGCTTGCCTTTACGCCGCTTTTGTAAGCTTTTTGATAATGAATCTATAAATTTCTCGCTTACTTCTTTATCGAGGTCAAGCTCGGCATCGCGGGTAAGCTGTATGGAATAGGCTTCAACAGTCTCGTGCTCGAAAATGAAAAAGACATCTTCAAGGCTATAGCGGATAACATCGTCTAACAAAATAATAAATTTGAGGTTATTAGTTTCAGGTAAAACAATGAACCTCGAAAGCGTATCGGGAAATTCAATTAATGCGAGCTGCGATTTTTTGTCTTTGGTGAGTTTAACAAAAAAGTAAATGGCACGGTCTCTTAATTCCGGCAATTGTAAGCTTTCGTTCAGCATAATAGGGACAAGGGTAGCCAACAGCTTTTCCCGGAAATAGTGTTTTACAAATTCCCCCCTGCTTACATTCAGCTGTTTATCATTAAGGATAAATATTCTTTCTTCGGCAAGCTGTTTTACAATAATGTTCTCGTACAGGTTGTTGAATTTACGCTCCTGCCTTACTACAATGTTTTTTATCTGGTTTAGTATCTTTTTAGGATTGTACCCTAAAATTTCCTTTGCCCTTTCATTAAGGTTTGATAAACGACTAAGGGTGGCTACTCTAACCCTGTAAAACTCATCAAGGTTTGATGAAAATATAGCTAAAAACTTTATCCTGTCAATTAGTGGTACCGTCGGATCAGCCGCTTCCTGCAAAACCCGGTCATTAAAATATAACCAGCTAATTTCACGATTGATGATAGGTACATGTTTATTATCCATAAAAAGGAAGGCTTTTCAGCCGGGTTTACAAATCTGCTTATTTAATTGTTAAGTTAATATTAACACATTGGTATATCTGTATGTTTTTATTGTTGCCAAATAGTCCATAGTCGATAGTCCATAGACCATGGCTTATATATATTTAGCCTCAATTAGCTATGGTCTATGGACTATCGACTATGGACAGCTGTAAACAGAAACTAATTTACTAATTTTGTCCCTCACCAAATAAATCTAAATATGCCAACTTTTGATATAGTAAGCAAAATTGACGGGCAAACATTGGATAATGCCGTTAATACCGCTAAAAAAGAAATATTAAACCGCTACGATTTCCACGGCACCAAAAGCACTATTGATCTTGATAAAAAGACCAATACATTAACCGTGGTCACTGAAAATGAAATGCGTTTAAAAGCCATACAGGATTCCATTATTGGCCGCATGGTTAAACAGCACCTCGACCCGAACGCGCTGGATTTTGGGAAAGAACAATACGCCTCGGGCAATATGATTCGTAAAGAGATAAAAATTAAAGAAGGCATTGATAAAGAAGCTGCGAAAAAGATCGTTAAAAAGATAAAAGACAGCGGTTTAAAGGTACAGGCGTCCATTATGGATGACCAGGTACGGGTACAGGGAAAAAAGATAGATGACCTTCAAGCGGTGATCGCCTTGTGCCGTAAAGATGATTTCGGGCAGCCGTTGCAGTATATTAATATGAGGGACTAATTTGATTTACGATTTTAGAATTACAATTTTAGAATTTTAAAATGCGAATTGCGTAATATTTTTTTGAACTCTATAAATCTAAAATCGCAATTCGTAAATCTAAAATAAGAAAGCCGCCCCTTGCGGAACGGCCTTCTCAAACTAAACCAAACTATTATGAAAAAAACACTCTTTTATTTCGGATTTCGGAACTTCGATTTCGGATTTAATAAGTTGAATATTAAATCTGTCTTCCGGACTTTCCGACTTCCGGTCTTTCGGACTTAAATTACTTCACCGCTATTTCTCTTGATTGAATTTTTGCTTCTTCTCTTTTAGCTACATTAAGCTTTAAGATACCATCGGTATATTCAGCTTCAATTTTGCTGTGGTCGGCAACTTCAGGCAAGGTGAATGATCTGGTGAATGAGCTATAGCTGTATTCCCGTTTGCTGAATTTTTTGCCTTCTTCAGCATTTTCAGTTTTCTTATCAGCCGATACACTTAAAACGTTTTTATCAAGGCTGATCTTAAAATCTTCCTTTTTTAAGCCGGGAGCAGCCAGCTCAATATGAAATTCATTTTCAGTTTCTGCAATGTTTACTGCAGGTACACGGGTTGCCAATTTATCGCTCAAAAACGAGTCGTTTAATATAGAATCAAACACATCGCTAAAGAAAGGGTTAACCGCGTGATTTTTTTGTCCGTTTGCAAATTTTACTAAAGTCATTTTTTATATCCTCCTAAGTTTTTCTTTTATTTATCTTCGCCAAAGATTTATCAAGTGTTGTACCAACACTAAAAACCTGCATTAATGCAGACACTATGTCTGCTATGATTAATTTGTACGGACAATATGGCGCATCATGACTGAAAAATTATCGGATTATAAATATAAAACCCCTATAGCTATCCGTTTTTCGGATATCGACGCTGTAGGGCATGTGAACAATGCTGTTTATTTAACCTATTTTGAAGAAGCGCGCATTAAGTACTGGCGTGAAATAGTTCAGTGGGATATGAGCGAAAACGGGATAATTGTGGGCCGTTCAGAAGTCAATTATTTAAAACCAATTATGCTTGGTGATGAAATCGAATGTTATGTGCGAACCACCCGCATCGGCAACAGCAGCTTTGATGTAATGCATGTTTTGGTTAAACTAACCCCGAACGGTGAGGAAATATGCACTACCGGAAAAACAGTTTGTGTAAGTTACAATTACCGTATGAATAAATCAATCCCAATTCCAGTTGTTGAAAGGCAAAGAATGATAGCCTATGATGAACCGGGGCTGATATTAAATACTAATTGAATTATTGAATTATAAATTTAGGGTTTTAGAAATTAGAACAGGAATACCAGCAGTTTTATCTTTAAATTCGATTTAAATCCGAAATCGAATTTCCGACATCCGAAATAAAATCAAAATATCTTACCCGGGTTCAAAATCCCATTTTTGTCAAATACATGCTTTATACCGCGCCATAATTCAAAGTGGGTTTCTGTATATTTTATGGGCATAAACCCTTTTTGCACCAAACCAATACCATGTTCGCCTGATAATGTACCGCCTAATGAAACGGTTAGTTCAAATATTTCGCGTATGCCAGCTTTTAGTTTGTTGTTCCAGTCCTCATCGCTCATTGAGCCTTTTATGATGTTTGTATGAACATTTCCATCACCTGCATGGCCGTAACAAACTGATTCAAAGCCATATTTAAGGCCTATTTCTTTTATTCCCTTAATTAACTGCGGCAGGCTTGCGCGGGGCACTACTGTGTCTTCCTCTTTATAAAGCGAGTTTGATTTTACCGATACCGCCATAGTCCGGCGCATGCGCCATAACTCCTCTTTTTGAGCTGACGTATCTGCAAATAACACTTCTTTACAATCGAAATCTTCAAGAACACGGTTTATCTTTTCGCAATCTGAAAATATTACGTCCTGGTTGTTGCCATCAACTTCTATTAGCAGGAATGCCTCGATCCCGTCTTTCAGATCAAAAGCGATGCCGTCGTGTTCCTTCACCCATTCCACCCCTTTCCGCTCCATAAATTCTAATGCCGAAGGAATAATACCTGCCCTGAAAATAGCGGATACTGCCGAACACGCAGTTTCATTTGAGTTAAATGAAGCCAGCAGCAATGCATCAATTACAGGGCGTGGTATTAGTTTTACAACTATTTTAGTGATAATACCCAAAGTACCTTCAGAGCCGATCATTAACTGGGTTAGATTGTAACCCGAAGCATATTTTAAAGTATTTGCGCCTGTCCATATAATTTCGCCGGATGGTAATACGACTTCAAGGTTAAGGATATATTCGCGTATTGTGCCGTATTTGACCACCCTTGGGCCGCCGGAGCCATGCGATACATTACCGCCAATGAAACAGCTCCCTTTACTTGCCGGGTCAACGGGGTACAATAACCCTTTAGCGGCAGCCTGGTCCATAAATTCTTCGGTTATAACGCCTGGTTCAACTATGGCCTGCAGATTTTGTTCATCTATGATCAATACTTTATTAAACCGCTCCATTGCAATCAGCAAGCCGCCCATTATTGGTAAAGCGCCCCCGCTTAAACCTGTACCGGCCCCCCTTGGGGTTACAGGTATCAAATTTGTGTTGCAAAGCCTCATTAAAGCTGAAACTTCCTGCGGTGATCCGGGTTTAACAACTACTTCAGGATAATAATGCAGGTCTTCTGTTTCGTCGTGGCTATATTTTTCAAGATCAGAATGTTTTGTAATAACAAAATCATCACCTGCTATTGATTTGATCGCAGCGAGAATATCATCTGTTATTTTATTGTATGGCATAACACGATTTTTAAAATTTAATGGATGAACAGAATTTTAAGATTATATAAATGGCCTGGATATTAAAATTGATAAGCTACACTATCATCCTGACAATCCATTAAATCCTAAAAATTGTGTTCAGACAGTTATTACGATTTTTGAATAATCAACTTTACCTTCAAGCGGCGGGTTTAGTTTTTTTATGGAAACCTGTACCTTTTCAACAAAAGGGTATTGTATTTTAATTTCATCGGCGATTGACCGGGCAACTGTTTCAATAAGTTTCCTGGTTTGTTTCATTTGCAGCGCCAAAATTTTGTAAAGCCTTTCATAGTCTATAGTATTCGCAATTTTATCATCTTTTAAATTATTGACGGGCGTAAAATCGACCTCTACATCAACAATGAATTTTGTCCCCAGTTTTTGTTCTTCAGGATAAAACCCATGGTATGCAAAAAAATCGGCACCGTGAATTGCAATGGTTATCATTACTCAAAAGTAGTTTTTTTTATTTCGGATTTTTCACAAGTGTCTGTTTTTTTAAAGTGTTCAAGAGGGCTATGCCGTTTCGGAATTTCGAATTCGGATTTATTCTTATTTCGTATTTCGGATGTTGCATTTCGGATTTATCTGAAGCCCAAATCCTGAAAATTCCGAAATCGAAATTCCGAAATCCGAAATCAAAACTCCTATCTTTGTCCACCAATTGTACAATTATATGCCTAAAAAAGACCTTTTTGAATCTCCTGATTATTATCAAACAGATGAACTGCTTAGCGATGAGCATAAATTAATACGTGCAACAGTAAGGGACTGGGTTAAAAAAGAAATAAGTCCGATAATAGAAGAATATGCGCAAAAGGCAGAGTTCCCGAAGCAATTAATAAAAGGCCTCGGTGAAATCGGCGCTTTCGGCCCTACTATTCCTGTTGAATATGGTGGTGCCGGGCTTGATTATATGGCCTATGGAATTATTATGCAGGAGATCGAGCGTGGTGATTCAGGGATTAGGTCCGCTGCTTCCGTGCAGGGGTCGTTAGTAATGTACCCTATTTATGCCTATGGATCAGAAGAACAAAAGAAAAAATACCTGCCCAAACTGGCTACAGGCGAACTGATGGGCTGTTTTGGGCTCACCGAGCCTGATCATGGCTCTGACCCGGGCGGAATGACCAGCAATTTTAAAGGTGCCGGCGATCATTATTTATTAAATGGGGCCAAAATGTGGATATCTAATTCGCCATTTGCTGATATAGCCATTGTTTGGGCAAAAGATGAAAATAAAAAGATACGCGGGCTGATAGTTGAGCGTGGTATGGAGGGTTTTACCACTCCCGAAACGCATAATAAATGGTCGTTAAGGGCCTCTGCAACGGGTGAACTTGTGTTTGATAATGTGAAAGTCCCGAAGGAGAACCTGTTACCCAATGTTGCCGGTTTAAAGGGGCCGCTTGGCTGCCTTAACCAGGCCCGCTATGGCATTGCATGGGGCGCACTTGGCGCCGCTATGGATTGTTATGATACCGCTTTAAGATATGCTAAAGAACGGAAGCAATTTGGCAAGCCGATCGCCGCATTCCAACTGCAGCAAAAAAAACTCGCCGAAATGATCACTGAAATTACGAAGGGCCAGTTATTGGTCTGGCGGCTGGGTACATTAAAAAACGAAAACAGGGCTACGCCCGCTCAAATTTCGATGGCCAAACGCAACAGTGTTGAAACCGCAATAACTATTGCACGTGAGGCACGCCAAATACTTGGCGGGATGGGGATAACCGGGGAATACCCGATAATGAGGCATATGATGAACCTTGAATCGGTAATTACGTATGAAGGCACACATGACATTCACTTACTGATAACCGGGATGGATATAACAGGTGAAGAGGCATTTAAGTAAATGATTTCGGAATTCGGAATGTTGATTTTGGAATTTTTTTACCTATGAACCCGATAAAAAATCCTGATACCAATGCCCTGATGACTTGATGATGCGTTGCTGCGTATTAAAATCGACATAAATTAATCCAAAACGAGGGTGGTAACCTTCTGCCCATTCAAAATTATCAGTAAGTGTCCAAACGAAATAGCCGCTTATTTTACAGCCTTCGTTTTTTGCCTTTAATATTTGCAGCAAATTGGCCTGCAGATACTTTGTACGTTTAGGGTCAAAGACCTTACCTTCAGTTACTTCGTCAGGAAAAGCTGCGCCATTTTCGGTAACATATATTTTTTTTATTTGCGGATAATTATTGAATTTTTTTATCATGTGATAAATAGCAGGCGGGTAAACCTCCCACTTCATTGATGTTAGCGGGACTTTTCTTTCCTCAGCTTTTACGAGGGTGGCATTAATATAGGGGGTGAATAATGAATATTTTACAATTTCGCGGGTGTAGTTTTGTATCCCTATAAAGTCGAAATCAAATTTCAAATTATCTTCATCACCGGGCTGATAATACTTCTCAATGTCTTTTAAAACAGGCATTTCATTCACCGGGTAACCCAATCCTAAAACAGGTTCAATAAACAGCCGGTTAATTAATGCATCTGCCCGTTTGGCTGCGTTTATATCTCTAAGCTTATTTGAATAAGGTTGAATATACGAGCACGAAAATGTAGTACCTATTTGTGCACAGGGCAATAACAGGCGTAATACCTTAGCGCCTGCAGCCATACCTAAAATTACATAATGTATCGCCGGCAAAAAATTTTTAAGTCCCGTTCTGCCCGGAGCATGAATCCCCAAAAAATAACCTGCTCCGGTAAAAACGGCAGGCTCGTTCATCACTATCCAATTTTTCACTCTGTCGCCAAATTTTTCGGCACAGATAGTTACATAAGCTGTAAACCAGTCAATAATGTCCCTGTTTGTCCAGCCGCCTTTTAGTTCAAGCGCATTTGGCAGGTCCCAATGATAAATGGTTAACCAGGGCTCTATGCCCTTTTCAATACAATAATCAATAACCCTGTTGTAATAATCGATGCCTGCCTGGTTTATTTCACCGGTACCATTGGGTAATATCCTGGGCCATGATATGGAAAACCTGAAATTAGGTATGTTCAGTTGTTTTATTAAGTCAATATCTTTTTGATATAGGTTATAAAAATCACACGCAATGCCAGGACTATCTGCATTTAAAATCTTTCCCTTTTTACTTGCAAAAGCATCCCATATTGATTCTCCTTTGCCATCAATAGCACAGGCGCCTTCTATTTGAAAAGCGGCAACGGAAATACCCCAAATAAAATCTTCTCCGAAAAGTTGTTTGCTGAATTGTATATCCTGAATAGTACTTTCCATTAAAATTGGGCTATTATGACGCCCAAATTGTATATATTGCAATTATAAAAAGAAAATTTTATAAACAAATAATCTTAATGGATGAAAGAAGATCTCATACTTCTCAGGATCATCCGCTCACGGAAAAATTTAAGAAGCTTTGTTAGCTTTATAATGAATTTCATAATAAATAACCTTTTTTATTTAAAAATAAATATCGTATATTGATATAATCTTACCATGTTAATAATATTATGTTATTGTTAACAATTTCCCGGGTAATCCATCCAGTTGTTTTATTGTTTATTTAGTTTTTATTTTGCAGGATGAAACATTACTTTATCAGTCTTTTCAATTACGACAAATACGCTAATGAACTTATTGCTGATGCGATACACGCGACAGGTCAGCCCGAAAAACCAGCGCAGTTAATGGCGCATTTGCTCGCCGCCCAGCAAGTATGGTTTAACCGATGTGTTGGTTTACAGCCTGCAATGGTTGAGTTATGGCCTGCTTTAGGGGGTAAAACTGGTAAATTTTTTAATCAGATAACAGACAATCACAATGCCTGGCTAAGTTATTTAAATAAGCTGGATGAGATAGATTTTGAGAATGCGATCAGCTATAAAAATACAAGGGGTGATAGTTTCGCGGACCCGCTAAGTGCCATACTCGCACATGTAATTAACCATGGTACGCATCATCGTGCACAGATAGGGCAGCAATTAAAATTTGCAGGGGTTGAAAAATTACCTGTCACTGACTATATTTTTTATTTAAGGCAAGTGAAAAACTAACAATACCCCTCTTTATTTACAATATTTGCCATTTATTAATAAAAAATGAGGAACACAATTATTGCTGTTTTTATAGCATTTACGCTATTTGGATGTACCGATAATAAGTCAGTGGAAAAAAGCCTTTTGAATGATGTGATGAAAATACATGATAAAGTGATGGGCGCCGATGGACGACTGATGGATAATAAACTAAAGCTGGATACATTATTAAAACAGGATAAACTCGCTGGGAAAGATACCGTTAAAATGCTGATAATTAGATTAGCGGCGGCCGATAGTGAAATGGATGCCTGGATGAATAATTTTAAAAGTGAATATAAAGGAAAAACGGATGATGAGACTGTGACTTATATGAGCAATCAAAAGAAAAAAATTATGACGATAGACTCGCAGATCAGCGCGGTTGTAGCTGAATCAAATAAATATCTGAATAAAATTAAAAGAAAATGAAGAAACTGATTGGTGCAATAGCCGTAGTCCTGTTATGGAATGCCTGTAAATTCAATGATAATAGTAAGAAAGTATTGCCCATACTTGGTAACCGGCACGCAGTTACGAAAGTCGTAAACGGACAATCGGTAACCGATACTATTTATCAAACTATACCGGCTATTAATTACATTAACCAATACGGGGATAGCATAAACAACAAAAACCTGGAAGGCAATATTTATGTCGCCGATTTCTTTTTTACCACCTGCCCTTCTATTTGCCCCATTATGCAGCGGAATATGCTGAATGTTTATAACGCATTTAAAGATTCAACCGGCTTTAAAATAGTTTCATATACAATTGATCCACAACACGATAGTGTTCCTGTATTAAAGAAGTACGCTGATAAATTGGGGATAAGCGGTAATACCTGGTGGCTTTTGCAAGGCCGCAAAGATGAAACCTACCAGGTAGCAAAAAGCTATCTTGTTTCTGTACAGGAAAAAAATCCCGCCGGCGAGTATATTCATGACGGTTATTTTGTTTTGATAGATAAGAAGAAAAGGGTACGTGGTACCTACGATGGAACTGACCTAAAGGAAGTTGATAAATTAATAGAAGATATTAAAGTATTAAAAGCAGAGCCATCTTCTTAAGCGCTTAAATGAAGTTAAAGATCTTCGCAGGTATTGCACTTCTCATTATTGTATCGATCGTTTCGTGCCGGAGCGATGAGGAGATGGAATTTGACCGTTATTTTTCTTCGGGAAGTCTGGTTTATCAGGCCCACTGTCAAAATTGCCACGGTACAAATGGCGAGGGCTTGCAGGGATTGATGCCCCCGCTTACGGATTCTGCTTTCCTTAAATCTAACAAAACCACATTGGCCTGCTCCGTTAAATACGGTATGAAAGGAAAGATAACGATTTCAAAAAGACGGTTTGAGGGGCAGATGCCGCCCAATGACCTGGCCCCTATCGAAATTGCAAATGTGCTAACATACATAACCAATTCCTTCGGCAACAAAATGGGTACAATTAATTCAGAACAGGTAGAAGGTGATTTGGCGACGTGCCGGTAGTTCATGGTTCGTAGTTCATAGCCGAAAGTGCTTTGGTCGATCGTCCATGGTCTATAGTCCATAGCAAAATTGTGATAGGTGAAGCGTTATAAAATTAAAACCATGGTCTATGGTTTATCGACTATGGACAAAAAGCTATGAACTATCAACCATGAACTATAAAATACCTACCTTTACACCGCAAAACGTTCTATCGCTCCCGACGCCTTGTTTGGGAGAGGAAAGTCCGGGCAACAAAGAGCATCCTGCTTCCTAACAGGAAGGCGCCGGCAGCCGGCGACAGCAAGTGCCACAGAAAATAAACCGCCCCGATTTATCGGGGTAAGGGTGAAAACGTGAGGTAAGAGCTCACGGCTTTCCCGGGCGACCGGGATCGCGGTAAACCTCAGGAGTTGAAAAACCAAATAGGTCCTGAAAGCGGAACTGCTCGTTTCCGTATCCTGGCTACGATCGGGATCGTCAGGATGGGTAGGTTGATTGAACCTGTCAGCAATGGCAGGGCCAGATTAATGATAGAAATAATCGCATCCCGATAGCTATCGGGATGGGATGAAACAGAACCCGGCTTACAGATTTGCCGCTGCACAATATACCCCTTCCGGTAAAATGGAAGGGGTTATTTTTGTGAGCAGTGAATTGTGAGTACTGAGTATAATGAACTTTATTAACTACTTTACACTCAATACTGACCACTTACTACTGACTATTGACCACTCAATAAAAAAAGTGTTTGCTTTTCTATACAATTAAGTATATTAGCCAAAACATACACTACCTTTGAACACAAGCGCAAAACATGGCAAAAATTTTAATAATTGATGATGAAAGGGCGATCCGTAATACCCTTCGGGAAATTTTAGAATATGAGGATTATGCGGTTGAAGATGTTGATAACGGAATTGATGGTTTAGAACTGATACAAAAAAACGACTATGACCTGATCCTTTGCGATATCAAAATGAACCGGATGGACGGCATGGAAGTGCTATCTGAAGGGTTGTCAATTAAACCGGACCTTCCGTTTATCATGATTTCCGGCCATGGAACAGTTGAAACTGCTGTTGAGGCCAGTAAAAAAGGCGCTTTTGATTTCATTTCAAAACCACCTGACCTCAACCGCTTGCTCATCACCGTTCGTAATGCGCTCGACAGGGGGAGCCTGGTTACCGAAGCTAAGGTATTAAAACGCAAGGTTTCAAAAGTTCGCCCTATTTTAGGTGAGTCGCAGGCTATTTTAAAAATCAAAGAAACTATTGACAGGGTAGCCCCCACAGATGCACGTGTGTTGATCACCGGTGCAAACGGCAGTGGAAAAGAATTGGTTGCCCGCTGGCTGCACGAAAAGTCTAATCGGTCAAACGCTCCTTTAATTGAAGTTAATTGCGCGGCTATCCCTTCCGAATTAATTGAAAGTGAATTATTTGGCCACGAAAAAGGTTCGTTTACTTCAGCTATAAAGCAACGTATCGGTAAATTCGAATCGGCCAATGGCGGAACGCTTTTTTTAGATGAGATCGGTGATATGAGCCAGTCTACCCAGGCAAAGGTATTGCGCGCCCTGCAGGAAAACAAAATAACCCGTGTAGGCGGTGAAAAAGAAATTGAGGTTGATGTACGTGTAGTTGCGGCGACAAATAAAGACTTATTAAAAGAAATTGAAACAGGTACTTTCCGTTTGGACCTCTACCATCGCCTGAGTGTTATTTTGATACACGTACCCCCATTAACTGATCGCAAAGACGATGTTTCATTGCTGACACAGAGCTTCCTTGACGAAATATGCAATGATTATGGAATGCCGGTAAAAAAGATATCTGATGCAGCCCTTGAGGCCCTCAAATCATTGCCATGGACCGGTAATATCCGCGAATTAAGAAATATGGTAGAGCGCCTGATCATTTTAAGTGACAGGACCATCTCAGATAGTGATGTAAAGGCATTTGCAAACCCGTCTGCGCCCGTTGCTGCAACCAACGGGAATTCGCCATCCCAAACAGATTACGACCGGTTTGCAAACTTCCAGGAGTATAAGGATTTTGCTGAACGTGAATATATCAAGTTCAAACTCGAAAAAAACAACTGGAACGTATCAAAAACCGCTGACGATATTGATATACAGCGCAGTCATTTATATAGTAAGATTGAG
>Ga0207042_1004_pt2 | contig 16507 bp, 12 predicted proteins | sample Alteio_BWMinCont_70_FD_153310 | JGI IMG/M metagenome (GOLD analysis project Ga0207042, IMG submission 153310) | Enriched cells from forest soil in Barre Woods Harvard Forest LTER site, Petersham, Massachusetts, United States -... | ecosystem: Environmental > Terrestrial > Soil > Temperate forest >... | reverse complement strand
CCCCTTTGAAAAAGGGGGATTAAGGGGGATTTTTATAAAATGCATTTTTTATATAAATCCCTCCTAGCCTCCCTTTTTCAAAGGGAGGGACGCTTGTTTAAGAAGTGATTTTCACTTCTCCAAATAATTCACTTAAACAATTCGTCGCAGCAATACCACTCGCAATCAACACACTTCGCGCTGGCAAGCGCCTATCAAATACGACTGGCAAACTCACCTGCCCTTCTTTTTGCCGCACATTTACCATCGCACCTTCTTGCACTTGTAATTCCGCTGCCAAGTTTGGATGCATGCCAATGGTTGCAACATTTCCCTCTAAGATCGGCTGCGTTGCTTGTAATGCTTTCCCGCGTCGCACTAATGCATCAGTTGAATAAATCGGAACTGAACCAACGCGTTCGATACTTTTTGTGTTTACTGATTTTAATTTTTCCGCATTGATTTTCATCGTCATCGAAGGCTTAAACGTCGTATGACTAAAAGCCGCATGAATTTCTGTATGAACGTCTTCCGATGAACAATGTTCAAAACCTTCTAGCTGAAAGAAATTACCTAACACGCGCAAAACTTTCCAACCTGGACGCGCTTCTTCAAAAGCCGTTGCAACACCTAAAAACTTTTGCCACTGGCCCGCTGCATTCACAAAAGTGCCCGATGTTTCTGTAAACGGTGCAATGGGTAAAATCACATTTGCATATTGCTCTAACAGCGGATCATGAAATACAGACAAGCTAACAACAAAGTCTGCTTGTTGTAATGCATTGGTTGCAGCCAAAGGATTCGCACAATCTAAATCCGGCTCAATGTTAAATAATATGTAAGCTTTACGTGGATCTTTCCACATCGATGCGGCATCTAAACCAGCTTTTTCAATCGAAGCTCCCGCAACACCACGATGGGGGACAGCACCTGCAATCGATGCGCCTGCTGCATTTGCACCTTCTGTGAAGAAACCCAATTGTGCGCCAGATAATGCTGTGATGAGCTGACATAACGCTCGAATCAATGCCGCTTCTGGATAATTGCCCGCCATATTGCCTATTAACACGCAGGCTTTTTTAGCGTCTTGTAATTTTTTCGCAATGGCAATATCAACTTTAGTTGCAGGATAGGTTGTTAAGGTAGCTTTGATATCCGCTTCAATCGATACGTCTGTTGTTTGCAACAATGCATTGGCTATTCTGGCTAAGGTCAATGCAACTTCACTGGGTGTTACAATTTGTTTTTCTGCTACATCAAAACTGAAAGCATAATCAAGTGGATTTACCGCCATGATGTTTGCGCCTTTCAATGCGGCCTTGCGTACTTTCAAACTTGCTGCAGGTTGTTCTTTTTGAATGTTTGAGCCTACTAACAAAATAGCATCACAATCTTCTAACTCGGAAATGGGCATGCCTAAAGTAGGATACATTGCTAAATGTTTTTGATCTGAGAAATCTACTTGGCGTAAACGATGATCGATATTATCACTGCCTAAACTACGCACGAGTTTTTGCAACAAATAACATTCTTCTAATGTGGCACTTGGTGATATTAACGCACCAAGATGATCTGAGCCTTCTGCTAACAATACTTTTTGAATACCAGCAGCAGCAAATTCAATTGCGACTTGCCACTCAACTTCTTTCCATACATTATCTTGTTTGATTAAAGGTTTTGTCACGCGATCTGCGTGATATAAACCTTCATAACTAAAACGATCGCGATCTGAAATCCACATATCATTAATAGACATATTTTCGCGTGGCACCATACGCATTACGATGCCAGTACGCATGTGCGCATTTAAATTTGATCCAACACAATCATGTGGACTAATTGTCGGACGTTGCTCTAATTCCCAGGGACGTGCAGTAAAACGAAAAGGTTTTGAGGTCAAAGCACCAACAGGACAAATATCAATAACGTTGCCAGACACTTCAGATTTCATCGCATGTTCGATGTAGGTGCCAATTTCAGTATGTTCGCCGCGACCGGTTGCACCGAGCTCGCGCATGCCAGCAATTTCAGCACCAAAACGCACGCAGCGTGTGCAATGTATGCAGCGTGTCATTTCTGTTTCAATGAGAGGCCCAATATATTTGTCTAAAACTGCGCGCTTGCCTTCTGTGTAATAGGATTGAGACGCACCATAACCCATAGACAAATCTTGTAATTCACATTCACCACCTTGATCGCAGATAGGGCAATCTAGCGGATGATTTATTAAGAGAAATTCCATCACGGCTTTTTGCGCAGCGAGTGCTTTGGATGAACGTGTAAATACTTTCATACCTGCCATAACAGGTGTCGCACACGCAGGGAGTGGCTTCGGCGATTTTTCAACTTCGACCAAACACATACGGCAGTTAGCCGCAATGGATAATTGTTTGTGATAGCAAAATCTAGGAATATAAATTCCAGCCTCATCCGCAACTTGAATAACCATCGCGTTTGGTTTGGCTTGTAATTTTTTGCCGTCTATTTCAATTTCGATATCTGACATTTTGCTACCTTTACAAAACTTCACCTTGTCATCCCGTCATGTAGCCTGGGTAGAGCGCAGCGAAACCCGGGTTATATAAATTAATTTATAACCCGGGTTACATAAATTAATTTATAACCCGGGTTACATAAATTAATTTATAACCCGGGTTTCGCTGCGCTCTACCCAGGCTACATTTCAGAATCTACTAAACATTTTTTATGTTCGATATGATAAACAAATTCATCATAAAAATGTTTTAAGAACCCACCTACTGGCCACGCTGCGGCTTCACCGAAAGCACAAATCGTACGACCTTCAATATTTTTTGCGGCTCGACGCAATGTTTCAATATCTTCTAATGTTGCATCACCTTTTTCGATACGGTGAACTAATCGATAAAGCCAACCCGTGCCTTCACGACACGGTGTGCATTGGCCACAAGATTCTTCCATGTAAAAACGTGAAATGCGTTCGAGCGCGCGAACCATACATACGCTGTCATCCATAATAATCACAGCGCCAGATCCTAAACCAGAACCGGCTTTTTGGATGGAATCAAAATCCATATCCAATGTCATCATTAATTCAGCGGGAATAACTGGCATGGATGTACCGCCAGGAATAACCGCTTTTAATTTACGACCTTCACGTACGCCGCCTGCCATTTCTAATAAATCTTTAAATGGCGTACCTAATGGCACTTCGTAATTGCCGGGTTTGTTGACGTGCCCGGTTACGCTAAATACTTTACAACCACCGTTGTTGGGTTTACCTAATTGCAAAAACCATTCGGCGCCACGCTCTAAAATAACAGGCACGGATGCATAGGTTTCAACGTTGTTAATCGTAGTGGGCTTACCATATAAGCCACGTGCTGCGGGAAATGGCGGTTTAAAACGCGGATACCCTTTTTTACCTTCGAGTGATTCCATCAACGCCGTTTCTTCGCCGCAAATATAAGCGCCAGCGCCCAAGTGTGAATACAAATCAAAATCAACACCTGATCCTAAAATATTTTTGCCAATTAATCCTGCGTGACGCGCTTCTTCTAGTGCGGCTTCAAAACGTTCGTAAGGTTCCCAAAATTCACCGCGAATATAATTGTAACCAACTGTTGCGCCCATCGCATAAGCACCAATTGCCATGCCTTCAATCAATTGATGTGGGTTGAAACGTAAAATGTCTCGGTCTTTGCAGGTGCCTGGCTCGCCTTCATCGGCATTACAGAGAATATATTTTTGACCGGGTAAATCGTGGCGAACGAAACTCCATTTTAATCCGGTTGGAAATCCAGCACCGCCACGTCCACGCAATGCAGATAATTTGACTGCTTCAATAATTTGCGCGGGCGGAATATTTTCTGCGAGAATTTTTTTCCATTGCACATAACCGCCTGCGCTCTGATATGTCTCCATAGACCAGGGCTTGTCTAAATGTAGGGTACGAAAACAAATTTCATTCGCCACAGGTCATTACTCCAACTCTTCTAAAATAGCGTCAACTTTTTGTGGTGTGAGATATTCATAATATTTTTTACCGATTTGAAACATCGGTGCGCCAGCGCAAGCTGCCAAACATTCCACTTCGCGCAAAGTAAATTTTCCATCTTGCGTTGTCTCATTAAATTGGACTTGTAACTTAGTTTGGAGATGCTCAACAATTTTATCGCAACCACACAACATGCAAGAAATGTTGGTGCAGACATTTATAATATGACGACCCACGGGTTTCAGATTAAATAACGTATAAAAAGTTGCGACTTCAAACACAGCAATGCGCGGCATATCTAAATATTCAGCGACAGCTTCCATTAATTCTTCGGATAACCAGCCTTTATTTTCTTCTTGCGCAAATGTTAATGCAGCTATTACGGCAGAACGTTTTTGTTCTGCTGGATAACGTGTCATCCACTGGTCTATCTGCGCGCGTACGACGCCAGAAAGCCGATTTTTTTTTGTTTCAGACATGTCAGACATTAACGATCAATCTCCCCAAACACGATATCTAAACTAGACAGCACTGTTACAGCATCGGCAATCATGTGTCCACGAACTAATTCATCCATGCTCGCAAGATGCGAAAATCCCGCCGCGCGAATTTTTAAACGGTACGGTTTATTTGCGCCATCTGACACTAAATAAACGCCGAACTCCCCTTTTGGATGCTCAATCGCCGTGTAAACTTCACCCACTGGCAAGCAATAACCTTCTGTCATTAATTTAAAATGATGAATCAATGATTCCATACTATTTTTCATGTCAACGCGAGAAGGCGGTGTGATTTTGTTATTGTCTAATATCACAGGACCAGGGTTATGACGTAACCATTCTACGCACTGACGAATAATATGATTGGATTGGCGCATTTCTTCTACGCGTACTAAATAACGATCGTAGCTATCGCCTGTCACGCCAATTGGAATGTCAAAATCCAGTTTGTCATAGACTTCGTAAGGTTGTTTTCTACGTAAATCCCAAGCAACGCCTGAGGCTCTTAACATTGGGCCAGAAAAACCTAGCGCAATTGCGCGATCTGGCGAGACCACACCAATTCCGACTGTACGTTGTTTCCAAATACGATTATCTGTTAATAATGTTTCGTATTCATCAACGCGCTTTGGAAATCGTTCGGTGAAATCCCAGATAAAATCTAATAACGAGCCTTGGCGATTTTCGTTAAGTTTCGCGACTTCTTTTTCTGTGTGCCAGCGTGATGGTTTGTATTGCCCCATTTTTGCAGGCAAATCGCGGTAAACACCGCCTGGTCGATAATAGGTCGCGTGCATACGCGATCCGGATACGGCTTCGTAACAATCTAGTAATTCTTCACGTTCACGAAAACAATATAAAAACATCGACATCGCGCCGACATCTAAACCATGTGCGCCTAACCATAACAAATGATTTAGGATGCGTGTTATTTCATCGAACATAACGCGAATGTATTGCGCACGTATAGGCGCTTCAACGCCTAATAATTTTTCGATTGCCAATACATAACCGTGTTCGTTACACATCATGGAAACATAATCTAATCGATCCATGTAACCGATCGTATGATTGTAGGGTTTGCTTTCTGCTAATTTTTCAGTGGCGCGATGTAACAAACCCACATGAGGATCGGCTTTAATAATTGTTTCGCCATCGACTTCGAGAATGAGACGTAACACACCATGCGCAGCAGGATGTTGTGGACCAAAATTAAATGTGTAATTGCGAATTTCGGGGAGTTTTTCCAAGGACTTATTCTCCCTCTAGGTAGCGACTATCGCTACGAATAACTTTAGGTTCGAGTACGCGCGCCTCTATACTGACGGGCTCGTAAACAACGCGTTTTAGTTTGGCATCGTAACGTACTTCTACATTACCAATTAGGGGGAAATCTTTGCGGAATGGGTGTCCAACAAAACCATAGTCGGTCAGAATTCGACGCAAGTCAGGATGATTTTTAAAAACGATACCAAATAAATCGAATGCTTCGCGCTCAAACCAATTGGCAGATGGCCAAATAGCCATGACGGAGGGTACCACAGGTTCAATTTCATCTGCAAAAACTCGCAAGCGAATGCGGTGATTATGCTCGAGCGACAATAAATGATATACGGCTGCAAAACGTTGTGGCACTACACCGCTGTCTTCGGCTGGTGCATGCGTAACTCGACGCGACGTTTTTTCTAGTAAACTGCTATCGACACCGCGTTCAAAACCTGTGTTGGTTGCAGAGTCTGTTTCCCATTCAGCAACGCCATAATGCAGATAATCTACACCACAAACATCGATGAGAACGTTAAAAGCAAACTCCGGTTCATCGCGTAAGGCAATGGCAAGATCCAACAAATCATCGCGCGCAACTACCAGTGTGAGCTCATCAAAAGCGATTGAGGCGAACTCAACAAGGTGTGCAAAACGTTCATATATCTTAGCTTGCAATGTGTGTATATCAGCCATGGCAAATAACTCTTAACGTTCAATGATTGTGTTACGTTTAATTTTGTTTTGTAACTGAATGACGCCATACAGCAAAGCTTCTGCTGTGGGTGGGCATCCTGGTACATAAACATCGACAGGAACGATACGATCACATCCACGCACAACGGAATACGAATAGTGATAATAACCACCCCCGTTGGCACATGACCCCATGGAAATTACCCAACGTGGCTCTGACATTTGGTCGTACACTTTGCGTAACGCTGGCGCCATTTTATTGCAGAGCGTGCCGGCTACAATCATGACATCAGATTGTCTAGGACTCGCGCGAAAAATAACGCCGAAGCGATCCATGTCATAACGTGCAGCCGCTGCGTGCATCATTTCAATGGCACAACAAGCAAGACCAAAAGTCATGGGCCATAAGGAACCTGTCCGCGCCCAATTTAGGATGCTATCAACCGTTGTGGTAAAAAAACCTTGTTTTTCTATGCCTTCATTGGTTCCACCCGTTATTCCCATTCGAGTGCCCCTTTTTTCCATTCGTAAATAAAGCCTATTACTAGTAAGCCGAGAAAAATTCCCATGGATATTAATCCAAACCAACCGAGTTTTCGAAAGACCACAGCCCATGGCACTAAAAAAGCGGTTTCTAAATCAAAAATAATAAATAAGATAGCAACGAGATAAAAACGAACATCAAATGGCATGCGCGCATCGCCAAAGGTATCGAATCCGCATTCGTAAGTAGAAAGTTTTTGAGGGTCGGGACGTTTTGGGCCAAGAATATAGCCAATGGTTGGCACGAGAACGCCTAACAAACCGCCTATGATTATAAAGATAAAGATAGGCAAGTAATTTTCTAGCATAGTGTTCTCCTCTTGCGATTTTTTTATTGCTCTCCACCATACATCTAAAAATATGGTGCCGAAGATCGGACTCGAACCGATACGGCTTGCGCCACCACCCCCTCAAGATGGCGTGTCTACCAATTTCACCACTTCGGCAAATTTTTCCGCTTTACTTTTTTCACTCTACTTTTCTTTACTTTCATCCCCTCTCCCCTTGTGGGAGAGGTGAAAAGGCAATTCCACTTATGACAGAAGAAAAGACTTTATTAAGGAAACTTACTTCTTGTTATCTATTGGCAAAGTCAACGGAACAGAAGACGGCATCACACCTGGTATACTCCCCGGACCAATCGGTTCACTCTTAGGTGCAACCGGTGGTAATGCTGGAATCTTGTTAGCTTTTGTTTCGCTTGGCAACATCAACTGTGCTTGCTCTCTAACCGATTTGCTTGCCATATAATTCAAACCAATACTGGTTGAGAAAAATATAACCATAAAACCCATGCTGACACGAAACAAAAATGAACCAGAACCACGACTACCGAAAACTGTTTGTGATGCGCCACTACCAAATGCCGCACCCACTGTCGCGCCTTTCCCTTGTTGCACAAGCACTAAAGCAATCAAGCAAGCCGCTGCTATGATATGGATAACAAATACTAATTGATACATTGACTCAAACCTTTTTTATAAAACTACTTAAGCTAATACCCACGGCCATCAAGTTAAGTTCAACTTGCCGCCTGGCAAATTGCCAAAAAACCTTTCGCCTCTAAAGAAGCCCCACCAACTAATGCCCCATCAATATCGGGCATAGCAAATAAACCTGGTGCATTATCCGCTTTTACACTGCCGCCGTAAAGTATTCGCATCCCATTTGCGATGGAAAGATCTTGTTTCCCCAATAATTGTCGGATAAAAGCATGTACTGCCTGCGCTTCTTCTGGTGTTGCGGTCAAACCTGTGCCAATTGCCCACACTGGTTCGTACGCGATCACCGCATTACGAAAAGCCTCGATACCAACAGCTTCTATTACAGAGTTTAATTGTTGCGCAACAATTATCTCGGTTTGGTTCTTTTCACGTTCTGCTAGTGTTTCGCCTACGCATAAAACTGGAATAAGTTTTGCTTCTAGTGCCGCTTGAAACTTTTCTGCAATTAAAGACAAGCCTTCGTTAAATAGAGCGCGGCGCTCGGAATGTCCGATCAAAACATAACGACAACCATAATCTATCAACATTGATCCTGATACTTCACCAGTAAAAGCACCCGCCTTACCAGGGTAAAAATTCTGTGCGCCCCATGCTAGGTGCGTATTTGCTAATATTGTTTCTGCGAGAGCCAAATGAACAAAGCTGGGAAACACCACAATATCAACTGAGGAAATAGCTTTTGCACCTTGCTGAATAGATGCAAGCAACGCACTGGCTTCTTGTTTTGCGCCGTGCATTTTCCAATTGCCTGCTACTAGGGGTTTACGCATTGACAATCACCGCCGTCCTTTTAAAGTGGCGGTGATTGTAGCCAAGCAAGGGGAAAGTTACAAGCCGAAAATATTACCTGCAGGGTCCAGCCCTTAGCATTTGTGTGCCGGCTGTTTCTGTTGCTTCAATCGAAGGAGAGTGCATTAATTTTTATCCGTAACGTGTATTGCATAGTTAAAATCAGCCAATAGCCCATGCGGGAATAAAATAAATATTATTTTTAGAATCAAAATCAAAATCACCCATGTAAACAAAAATTCCTACGTCTGCTCGTGGCTCCTCACGTTTAAAGGATTGTAAATTTTTTAGTTTTTTATGTTGTATCCGAGTTGAGTAAGTCACTTCAAATGGAAAAACTTGTGGCTTTTTTTCTACAATAAAATCAACTTCTACTCCGCCCGAGGTTCGCCAATAATAAATTTCGCTGCGTTTAATTGAGCGATCTAACCATATTTGTAATTCTTTTAAAAACCAATTTTCAAATCGATAACCAATAAATCCTGTTTTTTGTAAAATGGAAAAATCATCAATACCCGTAAGATAACTAATTAATCCATTATCGAGTAAATAGCCTTTTGGCGATTTTACTAAACGCTTTAAAGATCGTCCAATAAAAGGATAAACTTCTTTATATACTAAGGTTGCCAAAAGAAATCCACGGTATTTTTTTAATGTATCCCGCGAACAACCCAATGCTTCTGTCAACTCCGTATCTTGCCTGACTGAGCCGGTTTGTTCGGCAATAATTCCCATTAGATTTTGATAGAGATTTAAATCAGTAATGGTTGAAATGGCTCGAATATCTTTTTCTAGGTAAGTTTGTAAATAATTACTCAGATAGCTTTTACGTGAATTTATTTCTGGCTCTATTAATATTTCAGGGAGACCGCCCCATATTAATTGTTGAGATAAGCATTCTTCGGCTAAGCGACGTAATGGTTTGCGTGATTCAATATATTGTTCTACGCTTTTAACATCATGGCTTTCAGAAATTAATTCTAAAAGAGATTTTTCGGGCAACGGTTTAGCGTGCTGTAACGTCAATGTTTCCTGTAAACTAAACTCACGCAAATAAAGCAACTCGATTCTTCCCGCTAAACTTTCTGCGCTCAGCTGATGTAATGATAAGAATCCAGAGCCTGTTAGAATGAATTTGATGGCATCTTGATCTTTGTATCGATCATAAAGTAATTTAACTTGATCAAACAAAGCTGGGCATTTTTGCGCCTCATCAATAGTTACCCATATTTTTCCTTCTACACCTATTTGTTGTTCTACCGCCTCTTGGATTAAATCTTTTAATCCGCTATTTTCAACTCTTAGCCGTTCCTCTCGTGTATCCATATTAAGAAAAACCCACCGATAATGCGCATGCTGTTTTGCGTATTCTCCGACTAAAGTGCTTTTACCAACACGACGGGCTCCTAATAGGGCTGTCACTAAGGGCTTATTAAAAGATTGATAAATGTCGGTTTGATTTACTCGATTGGCGTACATGAAGAACTGGCACCTTCTGAATAGCAATATTACATGTAATATTACTATTTGCGTTGCAATAATGCAAGTAATATTGATACAGCCAAGAATATTATCTGCAGACTGGGCTTCGCTGCACTCAACTCAGCCTTGGGCTAGCTACATCTGGCCTTGCTTCTTTAACTGCCTCCAATAAAGCCTCTTTTTTCTCTTTTTTATCTAAGTCTTTCTCATTATCGGCGGAATTTTTAATTTTTTCTTTTATGGCACCAACACCTGCTGGATCTTTCAAGTCTACACCAAGTTTCACACCAATATCACGGAGCGCCTCTTCTGCCTTCTCAGGATCAGCGAGCTTCGCGCGCAAATCAACAAGATCTCTATCAGAGAGAAGAGCTAAATCATCTGTCGCCGCAGCTAACTGTGCCGCTAAATCTTCACCCGCATTACTTGGCACAATCTCTTGTAGCTCTATTTCGTGTACATGTACATCGCCAGCACTGTCACTTGAATGACTTGCGACCTCACTCTCTTCGGCAACACTCGCATCGCGCAATCCTCCCTGTTCACTTTCCGAAGGCATCATAGAAACTGTCGTATCCCTACTACTCCCTGGGCGATCTTCTAAACCACCGCCTGCGTGAGAGATTGAGACCACCGGTGATTCATCCTTCTGGTTTTGTTGCTTGTTCAGCTGGCTCAAATGATAGAGATACCCATCATAAAGAGCCTCTGCTCGCTTTTCACAATAGGCTTCTTTTGGTTGGCCTTTGAGATCTTTATCAGTCACAGTACCTTTCAAATACTCTTTTAATTCCGTGTAATTTATTAACTTATGCACACCCTCTTGATTATTTACAAAGTTTTTCCAATCGATCGCTTCGGTATTAGCGCCTGCTCCTTTTTTGTAATACTGATTATCAAATCCTGTTTTCAAGCCTTGGGGCACATCATTAAGCGCCTGTCTTGCTCCATTACACCAATCACTCAGTTCCTTGTGTTTCTTAGGATCAGAAGTCCGTAAAGCCGGCAAGTGCTTCTCTATTGCAACAACACAATTATCCAGCGTCTTTTTTTCAGCTAACGCATTAACCTCCTGGCTCTCGCTCGGTGGCTTCGTCATTATGCCTTGCAAATACCCCACCATCTTTTTTTGCATGTCTTCTATTACGGGTTCTTTTTCCAGCGCACCATCCAGCTTTTTAATAAGATCCTCCATAGCCGCTATATTTTTTTTGCTTTCTAGTGAATATCCCGTTTCTGCTCGCATAGCCGCTCCAAGATAACGCTCTGCTACATCTGTATTCGTTTTTCTTAGCGCTGCGTAAAACTCATCTTGTGATCGATATGGCTGGTCCATACCCAACAAGGCATGTCCTTTTCTATCTAACCAATTCGAGATACCACTTAAAAAACCGCCACTTTCGTGAGTAGGAAGCTCTGCTATCGCAGCTTTAGCCCTCGGACCCAACTGAACCTGCAGACCATTTTCTTCTGCCAGCCGCATGAGTATTTTGATTTCTTGAAGACTCACCTTTCCATCGTCAGAGAAATCTATTTTCACCGTGGTTTCACCTGATGCAGCAAGAAATTTCATGGCTTGACCATACCCATCAGCATGCTCAGCGGTTCCGGGGGCTGCTCGTGTAATCGGCCAAATAACACCATCTCTAACCATCAATGAGATATCAGAATTCTTCTTACGCCAAACACCATCACCTAATTTTTGCAAGGCAGCGGACCCACCTGCACCTGTCACCGGCATCTGCCCTTTTACCTGGTCAAGATCAGCGTCGGTTATATCCTTACGCTCCCAACCCTCATGCCATTGCGCGTAGCGTTGACGTTCAGCTTGTCGCTCTAACTCCACCGCCACAGAATTCAAGCTGTCACTATATAATTTTTGAAGCTCATTCATCTTTTCATTTTGCAGGTTAGTAATTTCTTGCGTTTTATCCACATCACCTTTCGCACTCTCCAGCATACCTTTAAAAATTTTGCCTAACTCGCCCATTGCAAATTGCTTGCTATCTTCAAAACTCTTCACTTTATCTTCTGGCGCTATATCCTTTTGTAACCAAGATGCCAGCTGCTTTTTTAATTCCAGCGCAAGTGTGTTCTCACAAAAGTGTTGGATTTTATCCTGCGGGAGCGTAACAACAGGCGCGGCAGATGCTGATATTACAGAGGCTGTCGAGGCTGTTGAAGCTACATTGCCAAACTTTTCTACTCCCTTACTTAGGTTCTCATAACTAACTGTTGGTTTCGTCACCGCCTGGCGCGCATCTTCCATATTTTTACGACGAAATGCCTCAGTTATTTCCAGATCATTCTTAGCTTGCAGAACATTGGCTTTGTCGGCAGCTGCTAAAGTTTTTGATAAATGGAATGGGGTATTCCAACTGCTTACATTCTTTACATTAGAGAGCTTACGTTGCAACCAGAGCTCGTTATTAACAACATTTTCTGCAGCTCGCTGACCAGCTGCCTCTATACTAAAAAGACTCTTGCCTATTGCAGCGAACTGACTTTTGGGTGTGAGCATAAATAGTTGCTCCGCGTTAACTTCATCATTTTACTAATAATATAATTACAAAAAACCAAGCACGAAAAGACCTATCTCTCATCTTGTTTATTATAATTGCTAAATAGGATATTTGCCCACTTTTTATCCTGGAGCAGGGGGACGCATTTGATTTTGAATGACATAAACTCTCAAATCATCAGGAGTGGGGGTATAATGCAAAATTTCCAATTTTTTTCCATGTATATCACTAAGATGCTGTAATTCAACCCAGGCTGCGCGCACCATTTTATTAAACCCTGCAAATTCAATTGTCCAACCGCGAGAATAAACTTCCCCGGCCATGGCTTCAGCAGCTTTTAAGGCATCACCCAAGGTTCTTTCGTGGGAAAACAAATTTTTAGGCGCGGCAACAAGACAACTGCCTCTATCATAAATATTGTAGTGAGGACTATTGCCTGGAAGATCTAGCAAAACTTTTGCACCCGGGGTTTCTAAGTTGTAAACATCCCAAATTGTTAGCATCGCGAAACGCTGCAACAGGTAGTACATTTCTATTGGTGTGATGGGACGCTCTAAAATATTTCCGATTTCTGGAAGAGGAAGATTTTGTTCTAGCGCCTCCCATACAATGGATTTAAATTGAGTTAAAAAATTGGGGTTTTCAACTGGCATGCCTTCCTGAATGGATAAATGAAAGGGCACGACTAATGATTGTTTTGCACCCGTTGTTACAGTCACGGTGATGTCATATTCACCTAAGGTTCCTGCTTTTCCTGTACCACTTAATACACCCTCTGGCGTCAGAGCTAAACCTTTTGGTAATGGCTTTCCATCTGTCAATTGCAGGGTGAAATGCAAGGCATCACCATCGGGGGAGCGAAAAAAACTTTTGAGATTGACGGAACGAAAAGCAACTCCCTCGTTAATCACTAAGGGAGGAATAGGCGCTAGCTGAACAGGCAGCGAATCCATGGCGGATGCCTTAATTGGGTTAGATTAAATTTAGTATAACGCTCCCATTGGGCAAAGGGGAAGATGTACTTCATGCAAATGAGAGGCCTTCTCAATTGTGTTTGTAACACGCTGTTTCGCCTACAATAAATATTTTTTCTTCATAACCTACTGAATAATTTAATGCTTTTTATGGCCTTCCTGCCTTTTTAAGAAAATATCCTATACTAAAAAGGTAGGTAATTTTTAGTCAACATATAACGAGGTGCATTATGGGTAGCGGGCCACCGTCAAGGAAAAAAAAAGCAGCACAGCGTGTCGGTAGCGTATCTGCCCCCACCTCACCACGCCAGGAATCATCCGAAGTGACACAGCACCCTGTTGGAGCGAAATATATTAGAGAAATGTTAGCAGAATTAAAAAAAACTAAGCCCAACCTAAATAAGTTTTTATCCGCAGATGACGCGCTGAAATTTATTAGAGAACTTGGCGCCACTGCATTAAGAGGGGAGCTAACGCCAATATTAACGGACGGCAGAGGAACACAAATGCTTGCCTTACAAGAGCAAGCTAAGCAAAACAAACGCGATGAAGAAGCAAGACGCATAGCGGCAGCCAAAGCTGAAGAGGAGAGACTACAAACAGAACGCGAACAAAAACTTGCCGAAGAAAAACTGAAAGCAGAGAAAGAAGCAGAAGCACAAACTAAATTGGAAGAAGCACAGCGCGAACAAGCAAGAATAGAAGCTGCAGCCGAAAAAGCCGCAGCAGATGCTCAACTCGAAGCAGCACGCAGAATTGAACAAGTCGCAACAGCAAAAAAAGAATTATTCCTCGCGCTCGAGCTCATGACATATGACACTGACAATTATTCTCATGGTAATACTTTGGACTCCTATTACCGCCACATTGAAAAAGCTTTCAAGGAAGCAGACCTAGAAAAATCTGCTGGACACAGGAGCGACGCACATAAATATGCTGCAAACAAAGTTAAAACATTAGAGGATCATATTGCTACAGCTAATAGGTTACTGGATGTTCTTCACAAACCCAAAACTCCCGATCTCATCACGCCACAAACTGAAGAAGAACAAAAAATCGAAATAACCTTAGACAGAATAGCTGCTCAACGAAAAAAAGCAAAAGAACTTTTGGACGTATGGTCTAAGTTAGCAACAGAGACTCCTTCATATATCACCGAGGAAGAGGCACTTAAAGCATTTTTTGCTGAACACAGTGAACGAGTTAAGAGCACCATGAAACTCATCGAAGAAAAAATCAGCAACAATTCTCAGCTAGAAAAAAATATTGCTGTACACAGAGATGAAATATCTCGTCTTATCGATAACATAAATTTTCTTCAAGACAACACAGACAACCAATTCATCGAAAGAATTAAAACAAAAATTAATACTTTAATTTTAAATATGACATCTGATCAAAAGAGTGCACTAGAAACAGCAGAAAATGTTAATACAGCATATGATGGTATCAAAGACATTCTCCAGAATGGCTCATATTATTTTAGCCAACAAAGTAGATTAATACGTAGCAAGAAATATGAAACAAATGTAATAACTAAAAAATTGGATCATGAAACTGCTAGAGCCACTAGCTTAACAGATTTGCTTGCAGGCAAAATTCAACAACTTGCCAATTCCAAATTAAAAAAATCAAGCACTCAAATAGTAAGAGAATTTAATTCGCTCAAAACAACTACATTTATTGATGCAAAAAATATCGATTTAACCGCATTAATCAATCGCGTTGGTGACAACATTGCAAAAAATATAAAAACTTCTTCACTCTATGTAATAAACGAAATAACACCTATCTTGACTAATGGCCTATCCGTTGAAAAACTTCAGCGCATTCTTGATTCCAATAATTCAACCAACGACAGCAGTAAGCAAATTGCAAATCTCAATCAATTAACTGATAAATTGACATCACTATTCGATAAATCACTATCGATCCAGGCAATGGAACACAAGCTACACGGAATGGAGAGAAGTTTTGTTGAGTCTATTAAAGAATTTATTGATAAGCCGCTTCCTGTTTTTCCAGACGAATTTCCAGAGGAAGAGTATGAAGAAATTAATGATCTAACAGATGACCCTACAACCGCTAATAGAGAAATAGAAACTGCTCCGAAGATTGGAGCAGTTAAAGCAGCTCTAGCAAAAGAAAATGCGGCGATAATTAACTATATTAATACTGAAATAAACACTTTTCAGTTAAAGAATAAACGAATTCTCCCTGTTGAATTTGGCACTACACAACAAAAAGCACTCATTACCTTAGTGAAAAAATTAGCGACTAAAACTGATTTTTCCTGGAATTTTACTGATGGTGCACTTGCTAGCGTTTTGGGAGAGTTATTTGATCCCAATAAAAGCAAAGAAGATATTGAGAAAAAAATCAAAAAAATTGGCGGTGGTGGCAAAGATGGGGACAAACTGCTTAATGAGCTGCAAAGTTTTATAAGTGAAATTGAAAAATTAAAAAAGGCTGCGAGCGCTACTGACAATAATATCAATACTTCTGACATAACTGGTACAAATGTTATTGTTGAGGCTGGTATTACTGCTGGCGTAACTGGTACTGGTGTGATTGTTAATGCGACTGATACTCGTGAGACTGCTAAGACTAGCATGACTGCTGCTGCAACTGGTACAAGTGTTATTGTTGAAACTGGTATTACTACTGGCGTAACTGGTACTGGCGTGATTGTTAATGCGACTGATACTCGTGAGACTGCTAAGACTGGCATGACTGCTGCTGCAACTGGTACAAGTGTTATTGTTGAAACTGGTATTAC
>Ga0207042_1107_pt1 | contig 16592 bp, 21 predicted proteins | sample Alteio_BWMinCont_70_FD_153310 | JGI IMG/M metagenome (GOLD analysis project Ga0207042, IMG submission 153310) | Enriched cells from forest soil in Barre Woods Harvard Forest LTER site, Petersham, Massachusetts, United States -... | ecosystem: Environmental > Terrestrial > Soil > Temperate forest >... | reverse complement strand
GTATGAAATGAATTATCAACCGAATATATGCTCGAATTAAACTTTTGATCCAACTGGTACGAATAAGGCAATAAGACAGATTGGGATCTGCTTATTTGCGCCGAAAACAGTATGATCCCAACAATTAATGTAAGTTTCCCTATACGTAAAAGGCTAATCTTTCGCATCGCAACAAAATAAGTATTATTTATGGTGAAAAAAAAATTCATTTATTAATTGATGAAAACCCGGTGCTGACAAGTTGGTGTTGTACGAAGATATTTTCCAAACCGATAACAGTTGCGCTAAAGAACAGCACAGGGTACTGGAATGAATGTAATTAAACCAGTTTGTTTTTATGCGATTTTTACGCTTCTTTCTTGTACTTGTTCAGCTGTTAACCCGAACATCGGAGGTGTTTTTACGCCAAGCATGTTTAGGTATATGTATAATTCCGCCCGGTGGTGAATTTCATGTTCAACCATTGCCCGCAGCCATTTATGGGTTTTACCGGAAAGTATAAAATATTTGATAAAACAGCTATATACGGACAGTTACTTTTAGACCGTTTTAACGTGAGCGATTTCCTTTCAGGCGGCAACCCTGACAATACAAATGGTGTGCAACTGGGGATACGCGGCGCCGACTTGTTTAAAGTAAAAAACTTTAACTATCTTTTTGAGTTTAATACCGTAAAGCCATATACTTACGCCAGCCAGCAACCCATTACCAGTTATACCGAATTAAGTGAGCCCCTGGGCGATCCGCTGGGGGCAAACTTCAGGGAATACATAGGCATATTAAATTATTCAATTGGCAGGTTTGATTTTATGGGCCAGTTAAATTATGCAAAATATGGCCTTGATCCCAATACCACTTCAAATTTTGGCCAGGATGTTACCAAAGCATTTAATCCCTCCACTGAAACGACAGCTAATTTGGGGCAGGGCCTGGCTACTTCGTTACGCTACGCCCAGGGAACTGTATCGTTGCTTATTAATCCGAAATATAATTTACGTTTTGAGCTTGGCGGCCTGTATCGCCAGGAAACAAATGCTCAAAAGAATTTAAAAACCGCACTCATTACATTTGGCCTCCGCAGCACTTTCAGGGGTATTTATAGTGATTTTTAGCGGGGAAAGTCATTAGGTCATTGGGTCATTGAGTTAATAGGTAATTAGGGGGAATAGTCCTAAGAGTTTAAAAAGGCAGATTACAACTTTTTTAATTTTTCCGTCTTTCAGAATTTTCAGACTTTCGAATAACGCACTAATATCCCCATACCAATGACCTAATGACCTAATGACCCAATGACCTAATGACCCAATGACCCAATGACCTAATGACCCAATGACTTAATGACCCAATGACCTAATGACTCAATGACCCAAGTCAGAACTTCAAAAATACACCTGTTTCAAAGTAGAATACGGATGGCTCGTCAGATATCTTAGCTGCAACTGTCTTTGGTAACTGGTTTTTAACGATGGCATATATTGGTGTAAACTGAAAAATAAAATGCCCGCTTTTATATTCAAGCGGAGCTGATATTTCATAATCCAATAAGGCATACTGGCTTAGTTGGCTAATGTACTTCGCAAAAAGAGCATTTTGCGCGGCCGTGCGTTTGGCGGTCTTAAGCTTTTTTTTGGTTAAATAAGCATCATAAAAATTTTGGGTACCGGTGTTGACCGTGGCTGTTGGCGAAATTAATAAAATGTCTTTATCACCAAATATGCCTTGATTTATAAAATCATGTGTAAGCCCTAAATTCACAAAAAAATCGTTACCAATACCTTGTTTGTTTATATTATAATCGGAGCTGATAGACGGGGAAATAATATCGCTTATATCATAATTAAAATTAATATTAAAGGTGCTGCTGATAGCTGCCGCTATTTGTGTACTGGTTTGACTGTAAAACAGTTTAGCGTATGAGGCGCTGCCTGAAAGGTCCTGGGTAATATCAAAATCATAGCCGGCCGAAATATCACCGCCATCTAACTTATTCTTTTTTTTATTGGGCAGGAAATCCAGGCTTCCGGAAAAGTAAATGCCCGACTTTAAGGCATATTTTACCTGGGGTACAATCATTGGCGTCCGTACGGTATCCGAACGTCCCATAAAAACATTATTGCTTAAATAGCTTAGGCCAAACTTAAATGATGAGGTACCAGCATTGCTTTTGTCATCGGGTGTTGTTTTTTCATCCGCCCCGGGCAAGTCGCCCGTTTGGCTGAATGCGGTGAAGGTAAAAAGGAGCAATAATATAGTTAAAACGGTTTTATGTAAGGGTTTTATCATATAACAATTTATTAAAATGGTTTGTATAAGATATGACCTGAAATATACCTGAAAGTTTAATATAAATAAATATTAAAAATATTTGTTTATTAAATTAAACCCTTTACAATTTATTTAGTCAATGTATCAAATTAAAACAGATTAAAACAAATTACAAAAATTAAAACAAATCACAAAAACGGAAATTATGAAAAGATTAAGCCTATTGTCTGTTGCAGTTCTATTCGCGGCTGCAGCATTCGCTCAAACAACAACCCCGGTTACAACAACTACCACAACAACGCCAACTGAAAAAGCTCAGATGAAAGACCTGCGCAAGGATGTGCGCGCTTATGACAATGAAAAAGCAGAAGCCAAACAAGCAATTAATAAAGGTGAACTTGCGGTTGCAAAAACCGACCTTGCCGCAGCAAAGGTGGATAAACAGGACATAAAAGCTGATGCAAAAACACTAAAAAGTGAGGGGATTGCACATCCTGTTAAATTAGCAGATAAAGAAGTTAAAAAAATTGACGAAAAAGACGTTAAAGCCGACATTAAAGACATTAAAGCTGATAAAGTTGCCGAACAAAAAGCTGTAAAGGCAGGCAATATTACCGCTGCACAGGCAGATCAGGCTGATGTAAAAGCTGATAAAAAAGATCTGAAAAAAGATATTAAAGAAGCCCGTCGTGACGGTATAAAACACCCTGTACGCCGCGCGAAGTAATACCCCTGATATAATAACCCAAAGGGATGCCAATTGGCGTCCCTTTTTTATTGCCGTTTTTATTTTTGGATCCTTCGTCTGTAGTTGCGGGCAAATATCAGTCCAAGCGCTGCACCCAGGCCCATGCCAATTGCCAAATTGTTAATGGCAAAACCAACGCCTGCGCCAATAAGTATACCTGCGCCATAGAATAAAAAAGTGCTTTTATGCATTGTAAATAAAGATAGGTTTATTTTGTAATAGTATTGATATAAACTACAATTTGTTATTCTAATCAACAAATGAAATTAAACCAGCGACGGTGCTAATATGCCGAAATGAAGCGTGTTGCTGAGATTAATCAATGAAACACCCAATTTAAAATATATAGAATAAACTGTACGCAACCCTACTAAAAAAATAACCTATGCTAAAGCGGATATTGGTGCTTGATGATAACCAGGATATATTGGATATTGTAAGAGAAGCATTGTTGTACGAGAAATTTGAGGTTAACATAACTACAAATGCCCATCGGATTATCGAAATTATTCAAACCTTTAAACCAGACCTTGTGATAATGGATTATAAATTGAATGGTTATAAAGGCGACGATATTTGCCGACAAATAAAAATGCATCCTCAGCTTTGCAATACGCCTGTAATTATTTGCTCTGCCTACCTGGATAATAATATCGGCTTAATGAACTGCGGTTGCGATGCAATTATTGCCAAGCCTTTCGGCTTGGAGGAGCTAATTGATAAGGTAAATGGCTTGATTGAGGTTGGAGATTAGTGATTGGAGATTAGAGGTTAGTAAAGTTGAAATATTATTTTTTTAAGACTAATATCTAATCTCCAGCCTCTAACCTCTTTTCCTAACTAATCTCTTAACTCCAATCTCTAATCACTAAAAAAGCTTATTTTTGCCCAAATTTTTAGCGGGATGAGCAAAGTAAAAGTAGGCCTGGTACAAATGACATGTACAGCCGGCAAAGAAGAAAATTTAGATAAAGCAATTATCCGGATCAGGGAAGCTGCAGCGAAGGGCGCCCAAATAGTTTGCTTACAGGAGCTGTTTACCTCCCTTTATTTTTGCGATGTTGAGGATTATGACAATTTTAAACTGGCCGAAGCTATTCCGGGCCCGTCAACTGATGCACTTTCTGCTTTGGCCAAAGAATTAAATGTGGTGATCATTGCCTCACTATTCGAAAAACGCACCAAAGGCATTTACCATAATACAACTGCTGTTTTAGATGCCGACGGCGCTTATTTAGGCAAATACCGCAAAATGCATATTCCGGATGACCCGGGTTTTTATGAAAAATTTTACTTTACCCCCGGCGACCTTGGTTATAAGGTATTCAAAACCAAATATGCTGCCATAGGCGTACTCATTTGCTGGGACCAGTGGTACCCCGAGGCTGCCCGCATCACCGCACTGATGGGAGCTGAAATATTATTTTACCCGACAGCTATTGGCTGGGCCGTTACGCAGGACGAAGCGACTAATATTGAACAATACAACGCATGGCAAACCATTCAGCGTTCGCACGCGGTGGCAAACGGGGTGCATGTGGTAAGCGTGAACCGTGCAGGTGAAGAAGCCGGGTTAAAATTTTGGGGCGGGTCATTTTTTTCAAATCCTTTCGGAACAGTAATTTACCAGGCATCACATACTGATGAAGAGGTAGTTGTGCAGGAACTTGATTTGGATAAATCGGATTACTACCGCAGCCACTGGCCGTTTTTAAGGGATAGAAGGATTGATTCATATCAGCCGATAACTGAAAGATTTATTGATGAATAATTGGAAAGGCATCATTGCCTTTTGTATGAACCATAAACTCCGACTATAATCCATCAACTATGAACTATCCATCACACTCCGGATTTCACTTCCCTGCCGAATGGCACCCACATACTGCTACATGGCTAAGCTGGCCGCATAAAGAAGAATCATGGCCCGGGAAAATTAACCTGGTTTATCCAAAATACTGCGAGTTTATTAAGATACTGACTGAAGGTGAACTGGTACGAGTAAATGTTGTTGATAAGCAAATGGAAGAATTTGCCACACAACATTTACAACAGGTTGGCGCGGACCTTAGTCGCATTGAATTTTTTCATTTCCCCACTAATGATGCCTGGTGCCGCGATCATGGCCCTGCATTTTTGATCAATCCTGAAACAAAACAAAAAGTAATTGTGGACTGGGGTTATAATGCATGGGGCGGAAAATATCCCCCATTCGACCTTGATGATGTGATACCCACCGAAATCGGAATGAGATTCGGTTTACCCGTTTATCTCCCCGGTGTTGTAATGGAAGGGGGCTCAGTTGACTTTAACGGGAAGGGGACCGTTTTAACCACAATTGCATGCTTACTGAATGAAAACCGCAACCCCCGCTTAAACCAGCACCAAATTGAAAACTACCTGCAAAATTACTATGGCGTGGAGCGGGTTTTATGGCTGAACGATGGTATTGCCGGTGATGATACCGATGGTCATATTGATGACATTGTGCGCTTTGTAAATGAGGATACCGTTGTTACCGTTGTTGAAGAAAACAAAAACGACGATAACTACTGCATCCTGCAAGAAAACCTGCAAACTTTAAAAACCATGCGTTTGTTTAACAACAAGCAATTAAATATAGTTGAGCTGCCAATGCCAGAGCCGGTAATTTACCAGGGTCAGCGTTTACCGGCATCTTATGCCAACTTTTATATCGCCAATTCAGCTGTTGTAGTACCAACCTATCGTTCAAAAAATGATGACAAGGCACTGAATATTCTTCAGACCTGCTTCCCCGACCGTAAAGTTATTGGAATTGATTCAACGGATATTATTTGGGGGCTGGGGAGCTTCCATTGCTTAAGTCAGCAGGAGCCGGAGGTATAATTTACCCCACCCATCCTCGTCCTAAGCTTAGGGGGAGGTGTCGACGAAGGGGACGGATGAGGTATTTTTCACCGAAAGTTTATCACACCTCACCGACTTGTATAACCAACCCGCCAATATTTCATTGCCAATCTTTCAATACTGCCATACATTTGAGTAGGATTTAAAAATTAAAACAATGGAAACTAACATAGCAACCCCCAATAAGCCAAATAATGGCAAAACAATGGCCGGAATTATTATAGTAATAATTGGCGGCTTATTGCTCATCAACCAGTTCGATTTCTTTTTTGTACCCCACTGGCTTTTCAGCTGGCCAATGTGGATCATCGCCTACGGACTTTATATGGGCGGCAAATACAACTTCAGGAAACCGGTATGGTTATGGATGATCGTTATAGGTACGGCATTTTTATTTACTGAAAACGTCGACAATTCCGAACGTTTAGTTTGGCCCATGGCCATTATAGGGGTCGGGGCATGGATGGTAATACGGCATAATAACAAGCCTGTGGATGCGCAATATCCGAATAGCAATTATAAAGAGGTATAATACAATAGTTTAGTTTTGATAGGTGGTTGAAAGCCAGGCGGTGTTATGCGGCCCGGCTTTTTTTATTTTTTAATCGCATAGCAACTTAAAAACTATTAATTTGTATGCGTTAAAAATATTATGAAGAAAAATTTACAAATACTTGCCTGTATATTATTACTGCTTTTATCAGTACAGCTTTCCTTCGCACAAAATAAAATAGTTGTTTTTCAATCTGATTTTGGGCTAAAAGATGGCGCTGTTTCCGAAATGAAAGGTGTGGCCATGGGCGTATCACCAGATTTAAAGCTGTTTGACCTTACCCACGAAATACCGGCCTATAACATTTGGGAAGCCGCTTATCGCCTTGAGCAATCGGTAAGATACTGGCCTGCAGGTACTGTTATTGTTTCGGTGGTTGACCCGGGAGTGGGCACAAGCCGTAAATCGGTGGTATTGAAAACAAAGTCGGGCCATTATTTTGTAACACCCGATAACGGAACGTTAACACTTGTTGCAGAATCGTTGGGAATTGACGAGATCAGGGAAATTAACGAAAATGTAAACCGCCGCAAAGATTCGCAAAAATCATATACCTTTCATGGCCGTGATGTGTATGCCTATACCGCCGCGCGCCTTGCTGCAGGGGTGATTACTTTTGAGCAGGTTGGCCCGCTATTGCCTAAGCAGGTGGTAAATATCCCTCACCAGCAAGCGGTACTTGATGGTAAAACTATAAAAGGCGATATCCCTATATTGGACGTGCAATACGGGAACGTTTGGACAAACATTCCGGATACCTTATTCAACCGGCTAAGCCCCCATGTTGGTGATATAGTGCGTGTTTCTATATTTTACAAACGCAAACTTATTTACAAAGGCCAAATGCCATACAGCAAAACATTTGGCGATGTTGCCGAAGGGAAACCGCTGGCTTATATAAATAGCCTGTTGCAGCTATCGTTTGCATTGAACCAGCGTGATTTCGCTAAAGCTTACCACATTTCGAGCGGCGGTGACTGGAGTGTGGAGGCGGGGTTAAAATGACGCGTATTTTTACCCCTCCTCCAAAGGAGTCCCTCGGACCGGCCTCCCCTAATATTAGTCCAAGGACTCCTGTGGAGGAGAGGAGAGGGTTCACACAAAAAACAGGTTGCACTTTGTGCTTTCTCCCCTAAAACTTAGGGGGAGACGTCGACGAAGGAGACATAGGCGGTAAAAATCGCAAGATATCAATGAAGGACACAGAAGGGGTAAAACGGTCAACAACGGGATATTATCCAATCCTTGTGTAATACTTATACTATTTTACTCCGGCAAAACCAAATAACAGTATTTTAGCTGCATAATTAAATTGTTCGGCGCACATGACCTACAGATCAACTTACCAGGCAGCCGGCACTGCAGCGCCGGCTATCGAAAGTCATTTTGCAAGGCTTCTGGCAACTGCTTTGCAGCAGGGAGAAATCGACCTCGCGCCCGAACCATCATTAAAAGTTATCGAGACTATAATTGATGTTACTTTTTGGGCCAGTTTGCGCAGGGAGGAGGGCCGTTCACCAAAGATCTCGCTGGCGTACCTGCCGCCTTTGCTGGCTGGCCAGCCATTGGTTTTCGAAGACCGGATCTTGCTGACACCTTATGTGCTTACAAAACTCGCCCCGGCTGTTGAGCGTTCCGGTATTCACCTCGGTGTTTGGGATGAGGGTGGAGAACTTTACGTTTGGGGAACAACACGCGCTATACCTGATTGTTGTTTTGTGCTCGAGGTTATTGAGCCTGGTTTGCTGGTTGTAAAGCACCGTCGTATAAACGGGTTTGGGAAATTCATTAACGTAGCAGTACTAAAAGGCGACGAGATAAAAATAATTGACGAACACAGCAAAAGCCTGCCCGATTGCCCGGCCATGCTTAGCTCGTTGCTTGATTATAATTCACCAACCGGCTGGAACGATTCGGTAAATGTAATGGTACAGTTAGCCGCTTCTATGCGTGCCCATGGGCATGGGGGTTCTTTATTGGTGGTGCCCTCTAACAGCGAAGCATGGCGCGATTCAATCATACACCCTATCACGTATCCTGTTACGCCTGCATTTGAAGAGCTGAAAATATTAATGCAGCAGGAATTTAATGAACGCAGCATTAGCCTTTGGCAGGAGGATGTTAACCGCACGGTAGAGAGCATTGCAGGACTTACCGCAGTTGACGGCGCCACAATCATAACCGACAGGTTGGAACTGATGGCCTTTGGTGCAAAAATTGGCTTATCCTCAAACGGGATACCTGTTGAACAAATGATGGTAACCGAGCCGGTAATTGGCAATGCAGCAATAACCATTCACCCGGCACAAAATGGCGGTACCAGGCACCTTTCGGCGGCGCAGTTTGTTTTTGACCAGCGCGACGCTATTGCGCTGGTGTCTTCGCAGGACGGGAGATTCACCGTTTTTTCATGGTCGCCCTGCGAGGGGATAGTACATGCACATTACGTGGATGCTTTGCTGCTATAACAGAAATGGCTCTTGATTCGCTTTATCTATTAAATGGATGAGAACATGGTTTGCGCCATCTCACCCAAAATCGGGATCGGTTTTTTATCGCCATTTAACGCACCGATAAAGCCAACTATCCAAAGAATAAAAAACACAAGTTCTACAAGCCTGAGGAGGTAGTATAATGAAAACATACCTGTTGACAGCCAAATTGCGCCTAAAATGAAAGCAAGTCCATACCTGACAACCATGTAAACAAGATGAAGAAGCAGGGTTTGCCTTAGCTGGTAACTACCTAAGCTTGTTTTATTGTTCTGATGAAATCCAAAATAAGCGATAAGCCATCCTATAATAGTAAAATAGCTAATTATACCGGCTGTTTTTCCGTTGTCCTGGTTTAGTGGATTGTTGATAGGTTCCATAAATTTTAATGTTTGTTGATTGTGATATTAAAATTAAAAAAATAATTAATAACATGCTCATTTTCAGTCAAAAATATTTGACCGGGGCAAATAAATTAAATTAACATCTGTAAATCTTTGTTTGTTTATCTTTAACGGGCCAAAGGACATCTTATAGGCTTAATGTCTTTTTCTGCAAACAATGTTTTCAGAAACAAATGTTAACCCGCCTTGTTGTGTTAACATAATGATAATATTAAATTCATTATTATATCACATACTTTTGCACCACACAATAAACTCATGAATAAGAAGACACAGGACTCACCGGTTAAAACATCCAGGAAAGCAATTCAACAACAGTTGATTGATGAATTAAAAAAAATAACAAGCCGGTTCGGATCGGGATCTGACAAGCTGATCAAAGAGATAGAGAAAGGATCGAAAAAACTGGCAAAAATAATTTCCAAAGAATTAAAGGCGGACAAACCAGTAAATCCGGAGATAATTAATGAAGTAAAAGGTGGCAATGAGGTCAAAAATGCCATAAGATCTGCGCCGAAAGAAAAAAGCAAAGTAGCTGCGGTTGCAACTAAACCAGCAGCAACAACAGGAAAAGCAGTAACCAAAGTTGCTGAAACCGCACCGGTTCAATTAAAACCAGTTAAAAAAGTTTCCGTTAAACCTGAAATAAAAAAAGATAACAAGACCTCCTGACGGGAATACCCTTAATCATACTATGTTAAGAGATAAAACCCGATCGGGCAATATCATCAAGCTGAGGGATTTAATATTGAATAACGAATGTTGAATATTGAAATAAATTTCGGCGTTCGACATTTGAAATTCATTATTTGATATTAATATTTTTTCATTTTTTCTCTTAACTTAATAGCATTGGGGAGACCCTTATAACTGAACTTTATATTGAGCCTTGGTGTTGTAACTTGCTACTGTTTGTTAAATATTTGAAAACAAAATTTGCGCCCGTTCGCCCACAATTGGTATCGATTTTTTTTCTCCATTGATGGCGCCGATTAAACCAAGTATCCAAAGAACAAAAAACGCAAATTCTAAAAGCCTCATGAAATAAGACAATGAAAAAACGCCGTCCGAAGTCCAAATTGTACCTAAAATAAAGGGTAAACCAAATATAACTGCCATGGAAACAATATGCAAAAGCAGCGTTTGCCTCAATTGGTAGCTTCCGACATCAGTTTTTTTGTTTTGGTGAAATGCGAAATAGGCAAAGAGCCATCCAACAATAGTAAAATAACTGATTATACCGGCAGTTTTTCCGGTATCCTTTATTCCTAAATTTTTAATGAGTTCCATAAAAATGTTGTTTATTAAATTGATATAATAGGTAAACCAATTAATAACCAACCTGTTTTATTTGATCATCAAATTTTAATCAATAAGAATTTCAAGATTGAAAAGGGACTTTAAATAGAAAAGATATTTTGAGCCTGTTGACCAAAAAGAGGTATCGGCTTTTTTTCTCCGTTGATGGCGCCATTTAAACCAATTATCCATAGAACAATAAATCCTAAGTTTACGGGCACGATAAAATAGTATAGTGAAAATATGCCGGTGGGCAGCCCGATCATACCGAAGAATAAAGACAACCCATATCTTATTGCCACATAGGAAATATACAAAAGCAGTGTCTGTCTTAATTGATAACTGCTTAAACTTGTTTTCTCGTTCTGATGAAAAGCAAAATAAGCCATTGACCATCCTAAAACAAAAAAATAACTAAGTAACCCTGCTGTTTTTCCATCATCCTCAATCCCAAAAGGGTTCTTTGTACTCATAAATTTTATCCGTTAGAGTGAAATAACGAACGCCCTGGGTAGTAACTTGTCTTTATACGTATAAAATATTTGTAAGTTTCATCTATAAAATTTATATTTTTAAAAATTATGACCAATACCTTCATAGGCCATTCTTCAGTGCTGAAAATAAACAATAAGCGGCTTTCTATTTTTTTTAATGCTAATGACAACAAATAACCTTATCAGCAATGAGATAGATCAGTTTTACTCCGGCGCATCGGAGGATAAACGGCTCACCTTTGGCCTGGGGCCATTGGAATTTGAACGGAATAAGGAATTGATCGGCCGTTATTTATCCGCCGAAAGTTCTGTTATTATTGATGTGGGCGGCGGTCCCGGTGTTTATGCAGAGTGGCTTGCAGATATGGGGCATAATGTTCATTTGATCGACCCGGTAAGCAAGCATATCCGGCAGGCACAAAAAAGGACGGGAAAACTTAAAAAAACATTCAGAGCGGTATTGGGTGAGGCCAGGAAGCTTGATTTTCCTGAAAGGTTTGCCGATGTTATTATACTGCACGGCCCGCTATACCACCTGCAATTGAGAGACGACAGGATAAAGGCATTGCAAGAAGCGTACCGTATACTTAAACCAGGTGGCATTTTGCTTGGGTTTGCCATCAATCATACCATATCAACCATTACAGGTTTGTTAAACGGGATGATCCATGATCCACAATTTTATGCCATGTGCCAGAGCGAGCTGAATACAGGCATACATAACCCGCCGGCAAGCTGGCCCGGTATACTGCCCGAAGCTTTTTTTCATAAGCCGGGCGAACTAACTAATGAGGTGCTTGAAGCAGGTTTTTCTGACCCGAAACTGTTCGCCGTAGAAGGTATGGTTTGGCTCGACAGCAAATATTTTGAAAGCCGCTCAGACCCTAAAAAGAAGGAAGCGATGATGGACCTGCTAAAATCGACAGAGGAAAATCGGGATCTTTTATCGCTTAGTCCGCATTTGATGGTTTGCGGAAGGAAAGGATGATCAAAGAAAAGCCTATTTACACAAATACCTGCTAGAGCGTTTTGTTAACAAATACCTTTTTGAGAGGTCATCTAACGACGTAAGCTTAGAAAATAATTGCACCCACAATTTTGCTCCGTAGATTCAATACTTGACTTTTAATTCCGAAATCGAAAATCCGAAATTCTTCCTCACTCATACCTCAATGCCTCAATAGGGTCAAGCCTTGAAGCTTTTTGCGCAGGATAGTATCCGAAGAAAATACCGGTGATGGCGCAAACTGCAAATGATATTAACACCGACGATTCGGATACGATAGTGGGCCAACCAAGTGTAAGTGTGACTACCTGGGTAGAAATAATACCAAGCAATACGCCGATCACACCGCCGGTTAAACTGATAAGCACGGCTTCCATCAAAAATTGCAGTAAAATATCTTTTCCCCTGGCGCCTATGGACATGCGCAGGCCAATTTCACGCGTGCGCTCAGTTACCGAAACGTACATGATGTTCATAATACCGATACCGCCGATCACTAATGAAATACCGGCAATTACTGTTAATAATACTGTAAGCAGCCCGCTTGTTGAGCTTAAGGTAGCGATAAGTTCCTGTTGTGTGCGGACGGTAAAATCATTATCCTCTGCAGCAGTTAAACGATGGGATTCGCGCAGGATTTTGGTCATTTCAGTTACAGCCTGGTCAGTAACCTGTTCGTTGGCAGCCGAAGCGTAAATATTTGAATAATAGATGGTAGCCAGTATCCGTTTTTGAACGGTGGTATAAGGCGCTATTAAAATATCATCCTGGTCCTGCCCAAAGGCGTTAAATCCCTTTGGGCTTAATATCCCGATGATCTGGAAAGGAATATGGCCGAAACGGATGATCTTACCAATTGGGTTTTCACCATTCGGGAACAAGTTATCAATAACCGTTTGCCCTATAAGGCATACTTTGGCCGAGGTCAGAACATCATTTGTTGTGAATGCAATGCCATCTTTAAGGGATAATTTACGGATATCAAGATATTCAGGGCTAACGCCCGACATGGTTGTGGGCCAGTTTAATGCGCCATTAATAGCCTGTCCTTTTGAGCTTACAGCCGGTGAAATTTCGGTAATATATTGCGCACTTGCTTTTAACGCGGTAATATCTTTTATGGTAAGGGTCTGGAAACTTGAACCGGCAATTCTTACTCCGCCGTTAAGGTTACTGGCGGGCTGAACGGTGATCATGTTTGTGCCCATGTTTGATAGCTGGTCGTGTATGCTTTGTTTTGACCCCTGCCCTATAGCCACCATGGCAATAACAGAGGCAACACCAATAATAATGCCCAGCATGGTTAATAAAGCCCTTAGTTTATTACGTTGAAGGGCCTTAAGCGCTATCCTTATAAGGTTAATTAAACTCATTTTGTTTTAGTCATTGGGTCATTGGTCATTGGGGTCATTGGTTGTTGTGTCATTGGTCATTGGGTCATTGAGTCATTGGTCATTGGGGTCATTGGTTGTTGGGTCATTGGCCATTATGTCATTAAATCATTTACTCAATAATTCAATAATCATCTGTTACCGGCAAACCTTCCAATACCTCTTTTGCCGAACGCTTGATCTCAATCTTAGTATCTTTTTGTATCCTTCCGTCACGCAGTTGTATAGTCCGGCTGCTGAAAGAGGCAATATCGGGCTCGTGGGTTACAAATACAATGGTTTTCCCATGCTGCTGGTTCAACTCCTGCATCAGCGCCATAATTTCGTATGATGTCCGGCTGTCGAGGTTACCCGTAGCCTCATCAGCAAGGATCATTACCGGCTCGTTCACCAAAGCACGGGCTATGGCAACACGCTGCTGTTGTCCGCCGGATAACTGGCTTGGGGTGTGGTCATGCCGGTCGGCTAATTTTACCGACTCTAAAGCATGTATTGCCCTTTCACGCCGTTCGGCCGCGCTTACCTCCTTGTTATACAATAATGGCAGCTCCACATTCTCCAGGGCGGTGGTGCGCGGCAGCAGGTTATACGACTGGAAAACAAAGCCTATTTTATGGTTGCGCAGCTTAGCCAGTTCATCACGGGATAGTTTTTTTACGTCAACGCCATCCAGAAAATAATTGCCGATGGTAGGCTTATCGAGGCATCCCAAAATATTTAATAAAGTTGTTTTGCCCGAACCACTGCTGCCCATAATAGTAACAAACTCACCCGTTTCAACCTCAAATGATATCCCCCTGAGCGCATGCACGGTTTCGCTGCCCATTATAAACTCGCGTTTAAGCTCCTTTATTTCTAATATTTTTTTGCTCATCGGGTCCTGCCACCTCCGGCTGGCCGTTTAGGCAGGAACGGACTGCCGCCCACAGAAGATGATGAGGCCGCCGTACCAATGGGCCCGCTGCTTACGCCGGTTGCTACCAGATCATTAACAGTTAAGCCTGATAATACTTCAACATGTGTATTGTCATTTAAGCCTATTTCTATTCTCTTTTGCACCAGTTTTTTGCCCTGTAATAACCATACCAAGGCCTTTTGTTTATTTATACCAGAAGTATCAGTACGGCTTTTCGCGGTATGCGATACCTGGTTGGCCGAAGGGTTTCCGCCTGCGCCACCACCCTTATGCGTACTCTTGTGACTTACCCTGCCGACAATTTGGTAATTTTTCATCAAGGACGAATCCGGGGTAAAGCTCAATGCTTTTGCAGGTATTAGCAGGGCATTATTTACTTCTTTTGTATAAATAATGATATTGGCTGTCATGCCTGGTTTTAGTTTCATGTCATCATTGGGCGCATTGATAATAGTGGTATAAGTAACAACATTTGCAGATACGGTAGGGTGCAGGCGTACCTCGGTAACGGTGCCGGCAAACTGGTCAGTGATAAATGCATCCACTGTAAATGATGCGCGGTTGCCTGCCTTCACATCGCCAATATCGGCTTCGTCCACATTAGCTTCCACTTCCATTTTGGTAATATCCTTTGCTATGATAAAAAGCGTGGGTGTGCTAAAGCTGGCAGCAACTGTTTGACCGATGCTTATATTGCGGTTTAATACCACGCCGTCAATCGGCGAATAGATATTGGCATAAGATAAGTTTTTCTCGGCCGAACGTACCTGCGCCTGGGCGCTTGCCACACCCGCTTTAGCTGCATCAAGCGTATTTACCGCGGTATCGTAATCGGCTTTGCTGATGGCATCGGTTTTAAAAAGCAAACTTTGCCGGTTAAAATTATTTTTTGCAAAAACCAGCTGGCTTTGCGCGTTCTGCAAATTGCCTTCAACCTGGTCGAGTGTGGCCTGTAGCAATGATTTATCAAGCTGGGCCAAAAGCTCCCCTTTTTTTACTTTCGAATTAAAATCCACATATAAATATTTCAATATCCCTGATATCTGTGTACCCACATTAACGGTATCAACAGGCTCTATTTTCCCCGTAGCGGTTACACTTTGGGCTATGTAGCCTGTAGTGGGTTTTTCGGTCAGTACGGTAACCGGTACCGTTTTTTTATGGATGAATAAAAACCAAATGAGCAGTATGGCTATCAATATCGCAGCAATAATTAATATCTTTTTTAAATTAGGTTTCATGATAGCTTGATTTATAGTTTAATAGGTATACCCCGGTAAAAATCGTATATCTTTAAGGTTAGCAGTTCGTTATACTTTGCCTGTATAAAAGCTTGCTGCGCTTGCACAAACAAGGTTTTTTGTAATAAAAATGCTACTATATTAGCTACACCAACTTTTAACTGCTCACTTGCAATGCGGTAGCTTTCCTTGTTGTATGTATATTGTTCAAGGGCTGCATCGTATTGACTTTTTGCATTTTCAACATTAATATAAGCCCGTTCAACTGTTTGCGAGAGTGTTATTGTTGTGTTTTTAAGATTAAGCTGTGCCTGGTCTACCGCTATTTTAGCTTCTTCCACCTGGGTTTTAACCACTCTTTTTGTGAATATTGGCACTGCCAGGCTAAGGCCCAGTTGCTGGTTAAAATTACTATTCAACTGGCCGGGAAGACTGCCCTGGCCGGTAACATAACCGGAGTTTAACGAACCTCCCGCTATTAAAGTCGGCTTATAGCCCGCCCTTGCTATATCGACACCATATTGCGCGGTTTTTACCCCTAATTCACCAATTTTTACATCAGGGAAGTTTCTCAATGCGCTTTGTTCAGCACCATGAAATGCGGGTATACTATCAATAGCTACAATAGTGTCAGGCTTTACAATATCAAAATTAACATCACTCAATAAAAGTAAAAGTTGTTTTAAGGTAAGCAGGTCACCCCTTTCTGCATTTTTGGCGTTAACAAGTGTAAATTTATCGGTGGCCAACTGTGCCTGTAATTGTATCAGGGCGCTACGGGCGACACTGCCTACATCATACATTTGTTGTTCCTGTTTTACCTGTGCCTGCGCTGTATTTACGGCCTCGGGTAATTATAGTTTAAACTCTTCATTAACATTATATAATGGTAAT
>Ga0207042_1110_pt1 | contig 16760 bp, 14 predicted proteins | sample Alteio_BWMinCont_70_FD_153310 | JGI IMG/M metagenome (GOLD analysis project Ga0207042, IMG submission 153310) | Enriched cells from forest soil in Barre Woods Harvard Forest LTER site, Petersham, Massachusetts, United States -... | ecosystem: Environmental > Terrestrial > Soil > Temperate forest >... | reverse complement strand
AACGGCATCGTCCGCTGTTGCTGTCGGGATTCTCAACCCGCGTTCGGTCCGAAACCGAGTTCGTAACTTCCGATTCGCTGTCCCGCTTGTCGGGACCACGAAGTCGGCGCCCTACGGATCGGCACATTCTGCCCATCCACCACGCGATAGCCAGCTTCTTTGCCCAGCGACGCGCACGCCATTGGCTATTATGGCCCGGGATTTCCGATCACCCGCGCATGCCTGCCCCCAGCGGATGGCCCGCGCTCTAGCCGCCCGAGCGGTGATGCAATCCGGGTTCTGCTTGTATGATGACGCTGCTCCCAAACACGAACTTGATTTCTGCCATTCCGGACTGCGGCTGGGGCCTTCTGAGTGCTTCATGAGACGCCGTGGGTGATCAGACGGTCACCCCAAGAAATGAGTCCGAAACATCCAAACCTCAATCTACCGAACCAGCAAAGTAGGGCCAGCTGGGTGCGAGACTTCCGGAAGCACCCAGGGCATGAAGAACGGTGTTGGAAGGATCCAATAATGAGAATTTGTTCTTATTGTGCGCTATTGTCAATCGTGCCCGCCGCGGTCGGACTTGCTCAGGGGCCTGGAGACCGGTCGCTGCTCCCGGAACAACTCCTTGGCATGGGGGCGGCCCTCGGAGACAGAAATGGTTCTGTCCACGGGCAGATCAGTTCCGAGAATGCCATCGTGGGGGTCCTGATGGTCGAACTCTCTATTCCCAACAGGCCGGGCACCATCAAGGCGCCCATCGAAAATGGATCTTTTGAGTTTCGCGGGCTACCATCCGGGCAATACCAATTGCAACTTTCCGGCGCTGCCGGGCAGATCGTCTATGAGCAGTCGATCTTGATAACGGGTGGATACCAGAGTCTTACAATCGAAATACCCGCAAGAAGCAACGGTGGCAAGTCCAACGACGCAACGGTTTCGATCCGCCAATTACAGCACAACGTACCCTCAGAAGCTCAAAAGGAGTTCGCCAAAGGCAAGACAGCTTCAAACAAGGGGGAGCACGCCCTTGCTTTGGACCATTTCCAGAAGGCGACTCAAATAGACCCAGAGTTTTCAGAGGCGTTCAATAGCACTGGCGTATCAGATATGGCACTCGGGCATTTCAAGCAGGCGTCGGATGAGTTTCAGAAAGCTGTCGACCTGGTTCCTGACTATGCGGTGGCTCTTGCCAATTTGAGTCTCGCCCTTTGTAGGATCGAGCAATATCATGACGCGGCGGAAGTGGCACGAAGGGCGTTGAAGCTGGATCCTCTGCTTCCGAAGGTCCGTTATGTCCTAGGGCTTAGCTTGGCCAGCGCAGGAGGTAATCAGGCCGAGGCGCTCGACAACCTGGAACGTGCGGCGACGGAGGTCCCCGCGGCACACCTGCTGGCGGCGAAAATCCTGGTTGAGACTGATCGGCGAGAAGACGCAGCGAAACAATTGGAGGATTACCTGCACTCGTCCGCGGTGGAGGGCGTGGACAGACAAAAGATTGAGGCGTGGCTCGAACAACTCCGCAGGTAAGATCGCCTGCCAAGAGCTCGGTGCGACAGGTTACCTTCCAGGACAACTCATTTGTGTACGCACTGCTTCGTGATCTGAACCGTACAGTTAGGGACCCGGACGCCCGCGACATGACCGCTGGAGCTATTCTAATCGTCGAGGATGATGAGAGCCTACGGCTCGTCATGCAATTACAGCTCAAGAAGCTGGGCTACGAGACATCGCTGGCAGCCGACGCCGAACACGCAATCGAAATCTTAAAACAATCCCATCACGCCCTGGTCGTAACGGATCTGCAGTTGCCGGGCATGTCGGGGCTGGAAATGATAAAGAGAATGCACGTCGATTCTCCTGACACCCCCGTGATCGTCATCACCGCATTTGGGACGGTTGAGAGCGCGGTGGATGCCATGAAAGCTGGAGCCTGTGATTACATCACCAAGCCCATGCATCTGTCCGACTTCAACGCATCGGTGAAGTGCGCGCTCAATCGGCATACTCGCATCGAACAAACGCACCAAGCTCATAGCCAGGCAGATCAAGATGAATTTGAGCAAGTGATCGGGTCATCCGATTCCTTACGGCGCGCTCTAGAAACAGCGGCGCGCGTGGCTCCGACAGACGCCACGGTCTTGATTCTAGGCGAAACTGGTACGGGTAAGGAGTTGGTCGCTAGGGCGATTCATAACCGGAGCTCTCGCCGGGAAAGGGCATTCGTCACTGTGAGTTGCGGCTCGATCCCAAAGGAATTGCTGGAATCGGAGTTGTTCGGCTACACGAAGGGCTCCTTCACCGGAGCCGTAGGACATAAGAAGGGGAAGGTAGAAATAGCGGATAGAGGTACCCTTTTTCTTGACGAGATCGGTGAGATGCCTCTAGCTTTGCAGGTTGGAATACTTCGCTTGCTCCAGGAGCGCGAAATCGAAAAGATCGGCGCTACAAAGCCAATTAAGGTAGACGTGCGCATCATTGCCGCCACGCATAGTTACCTCGAAGCCATGGTGGAAGAAGGGTCCTTCCGAGAGGATCTCTATTACCGGTTGCTCGTCGTGCCGATTCAGCTCCCACCCCTGCGCGAGCGCTCAGGAGACATCGCGCGGTTGGTCGACCATTTCTTTCACAAATACAAATTGAAGTATGGACGGAGCGACCTGGCGCTCCAGCCAGAGCTGCTCCCGTACTTCTCGAATTACCACTGGCCTGGCAATGTCCGGCAGTTGGAGAACGCCATTGAACGGATAGTGTTGCTGAGCGGAAACTCTGAAGTCACTCCCGACGTGCTGCCTGAGTACCTGAAACAAAGCTATCGCAGCGGCGAGTTTCTGCCGATGGCTCTTCCTGATGCCGGCTTGGACGTGGAAGCCGTGGAGCAGCAACTGATCGTTCGGGCCCTGCAAAAGTTTGGTGGTAACCAGACGCGCGCCGCTCAGTTTCTCAATATGAGCCGCAGAGCCTTTTCATACCGTTTGAAAAAGCACGGCCTAAACACGAAGGTGCCGCAAATGTCCGGACGGGTGGCGGCCGCAGGGGTCCGTGGTCCAATCCACTGAGACGCCAATCATACGGCCGGCGAAGTGGGCCGGCCGGTTTTTGTCGGGGGGGGGTCGATTTTCGGCTGCTGAGAACCAGGCGGCTGATGAACGTGGAAACGCATCCGGTAGTGTTCCTGTGGGTGCTTCAGGTGCAGGCCGAAAAGAATCTGTTCAGGGGGACCGCGCTCGGTGGACGCCCAAATCCGGCCATTCATGGACAGTAAATATCCGGCCAACGAGAATACCCAGGCGGGGAGAAACGGGTGTTAGGCGTTCACCTCGCCGCCAAGGTCTCAGACGGAAAGGCAAGCCGCGGTCGCTTGCGCTTGCCGAGATTGAGGGTGCTCTAGCAACACCATTCAGCCGAGCGATGACGTACGGATCACGTCATGAACACATAGGGTGGTAAAGGCGTGGATGTGCTGCCATCCAGGCGTACCTAGAAGTTGGTCGTTTGGAAAGAGTCTCGTGTGTACGAGGTGCACGTAACCGTCAGTGCACCCCGACTGCTTCTACATGTGAACTCTCCCAGGCCCGAACTTTTTGACGAGCTTCATTGAAAATTCGCTCGTAGTTCGTTTTCCGAACTTTCTCACTGGTTGAGGGGGTAAGCAAGCTCCACAGCGGCGCATATTGCTTGAATACCCGCAGATAGTCAGATTCGCTGACCGGTGCCACTTCGTCGGTGCCGAACAGGAAGCGGTCGGGATAGCGATTGATGAGATCGGCCGATATAGCTTGTGAAACCGGATTCGCCAATATGTACCTGGCCGTCTGATCCCATGAAATGTCGAAGTAAACGTGTTTGAACTCCGGCTGCGCGAGAATTGCCCCCAGAACCGCAGCGTGATTCTTGACAGGCACTATGACGCGGCCAAGCCCGGTGTGGGCCCAAATGATGGTTGTCTTAGGGTGCCTTCGGAGGAGAGCAAGCATCTGCTCCAGGTAGGCCGGCTTTGTTGCTTCTTTCGCGAAAGGTGTGTTGATGTCATTGTGAATCAGAGCAACAAGCCCTACCTCGGCGGCGAAGTCCAGGATTCGATCGAGAGCCGGATCGGTCAGGCTCGCGGTGTCTCCGGCGACCTTGGAGGACACAAACTCCTTATGAATCGTGAACTCACCGATACCCGAAAACACGCCAGGAAAAATTTGAAGCACGTGACGAATATGGTCCACCGCATACATGTCGGTCGGGTTGAAGCCCGTGATCATTGGATCGAACCGGGATTGTTCGTCTTTGGTCAGTGAGCGATAGGCCATCGCGATCTGTGCGTCGGTAAAAGAATAATAATAAAGAGGCGTGTCGGCATTCAGGTAGTAAGCGGGTGCATTGTCTCCCGAAACTCGATAGGACCACAGCTGCTGCAGCGGTATGCCGAAAAGCGCCACCCGTCCAACGTTGTAACCCATCATCCGCAGGAATGTATGAATATCTAGGCCGTTCTGGATGTAGTTGGTTAGATGAAAATGCGAATCGTTGAATTCGTAGTCCTTGGTTTGCGCGTTCCCAAGCCAAGCCGCGTTCAACAGAGCCGCTGCCGCCAAGATCGTGTGCGTTCGTTTCATAAAACAATTTGTCAGTAGAGTGTCGTGAAGCCAATGGACACGACTTGACCGGTGATCTGGCCGATATAGAAGCCGAACGTGCTACTGACCGGAGAGTGCGAGACGTTAATCACTTGAACATTCAAACGCAGGTTCCGTGTGTTCCACGGATAGTAGTTGCCACCGAAAATGAATTCGTGAGGGTGGTGTCCGAATTCACCCAGAACGTAGGACGTGGACGCGTAGAGCTCAAATCGGTTCGGTACGATCATGTCAGACGCCTGAACGTAGAAACCGGTATTTCGAATGTTCTTCACCGGCAGGGGCCCGTCCGCAATTAAATCATCCAGCTTCCTGGCGTAGCCCTCGCCCTGGAGCCAGAAGCCACGGTACTTCATTCCGGCGGCTGCTGAGACCAATTGATACTTCGCCCTCGTCACCGTCACAGCGTTGGCAAGAGCGCCGGTATCAAACAGGTTCAAACTATCAGCGAGGCGAAGCGTCGTGTTGCCCGCTGGTTCGCCAACGGGGCTTTGACGCTCTTCTGGGCTGTACGTGTAGGCGAGATTGAACCGGGTAGCAAGCTTCTTATGGCGCTCATAATCACCGAAAGCGCCGCGGGGTCCGAACTCGCCTGTGGTCGGAAGCCAAGTGATCGCGAAGCCAGCGGAAAGGTCCCGGTCCAGCCTAGTCGCCGGCACATCCAGATTGCTGTTATTATTTCCAACCATCCAGCGGTACTGAAGCCTTGGAAGCAAGTCACCTTGCGCGAACACACCTTGCGAGAAGTACGGACGGAAAAATTCATCCGCCATCACCCGGTCATACGATTCCCAATATGGATGAGAACCTTGCAAGGATTGTGTGCCGGGATAGGCGTTCCAACCTGCTCCCAACGTCAGGTATTTGCCAAAGACGTAGTACACCGCGCCGCCCACCGCCACCTGATTCGTGTCCTGCACGGTCCACAGGAATGTAGAGTATTGAAACTTCGGCGTAAACAACCAACCTTGAGAAAACAACATGACCCGATGAAACTGGAAATCATTGCGGGGTTCGATCGGGATCGGCCGGCCCAAGTGGTCCGTCTCGTTTTGGTTGGGTGGCAATTGGTTGAGATACCGTACCGCCATGTAGCCGCTGAGGTTCAGCTCACCATACTCGCCCTTAGCGACAGTGAATCCGCGGCCCGGATTGAACTCTCCGAAAATGGCTGGATTTCCTCCGCTGGCTTCCGGGAGCAAGGTCTTGTCGTCATCGTTGCTCTGGCCCTGGCCAGAAGATTGGTTCGCGGTTGAAGATGGCGATGTAGCTGAAGTGTTTGGTGGAACCGCGGACGGTGGATTCTGAGCCGATACTGGGCCTGCCGCGCGCCCATCTTGATTCGCGACGAGCTGACGAAGAGAATTGATTTTCTGCATCAGCTCCCGATTCTGCTCCTCGAGTTTGCGGTTCTGCTCGATCAACTGATCGATGGCATTCAAAACGTCAGCGGGCTTCTTGGCTTCTGTTTGCGCGGCAACTTCCGCGCGCTGAGCGATCAGGATTCGGCAGGCAGGAGCCACCACGAGCAGAACGAGAACGGTATGCATAGTCGCGGTCATCGCCGGCTTGTTCAGGGCGTCTCCTCTTCAAGAACGCGTCACTGGTTGCGCTTGGCTTGTTCTCCGCTGCCCTTAGGACGGCGCACTCCGAGTCCAACGGAATCCGGAGAAAACAAGTTGTAACGAAGCTTTTGTGACACGTACGTGATTACCTTCTGAGCTTTGACACTATTTCCTTGCCCATCGAGAGGAGGTGCAAATACAGCGATAGCTCCTTTGCCTGGGACAACAGCGAGAATGCCTCCGCCCACGCCACTCTTCGCGGGCAGCCCGACCTGCCACGCCCAGCCGCCGGAGCTGTCATAGAGTCCCGCCATTGTCATGGAGGACAAGATGTGAGGGATATTTTCAGCCTTCACTACCCGTTCGCGCGTGGCTGGGTTGATACCGTTATTCGCAAGCGTCGCTCCCATCTCGGCAAGCTGCTTTACGTTCACTCCAACCGAGCATTGCTTCGTATAGATGTCGACTGCTTGTAACGGGTCGGAATAGATACGGTCATACTTGACCAGCAACGCCGCGAGTGCTTTGTTCCCCGCGTTGGTGGCGGCCTCCGAGCGATACACTTCGTCAATTACCTTCAGTTTTTCGCCGGACGCCTTGCTGTAGTATTCGAGTATTTTCCGCCACTTCTCGTCGGCGTTCGCGCCGGCTATCAGACTGGTGGTCGCGATAGCGCCTGCATTCACCAGCGGATTTCCCGTATGGGTGGGCATGTCCACGACGGCATCGACGGAATTGAATGGCCGCCCGGTCGGTTCACTGCCGATCCGGTCGAATACTTTGCTGGGCCCCAACTCCTCCATAGCCAGTGCGAGCGTGAAAATCTTGGAGATCGACTGGATGGAAAACGAGTAGTCGATGTCACCGACCGTATAGATCTGATTGTCCGTGGTGACAACAGCGATCCCAAACAGCTTCGAATTGACTTGAGCCAGGTAGGGAATGTAGTCGGCGTTTTTTCCCGATGTATCGCTCTTGAACAGCGAGTACGCAGCGTTCACGGCCGCCTTCAGTTCCGCGGCTCGCGGAGCGACGGGGCTGCTGTGCTGCGCAGCAATGGGAATGGCGATGAAGCACGCGGCTACAGTCAGTCCGACAAAAGTTTTCCGTTGCATTGTATAGGCTGCCATGTTCTTCGGGCTCCTCTATTCCTTTGGATATTTGTTGATGTAGTACGTCACGCTACCTTGAATGCGAGGGGCGACCCAGTAGAAGCCGTCCTTGCTCTGCAATGAACCGTAGATATCAACACAAAACGCAATTGGGCGAATGTCAGAAACTGCCGATGGTCAAAAAGCGAGGAACGCCTGCAACATCGGCACCCAGCCGGTCAGACCTGAGGTATACGGAGTAAATGCTCCGCTGTAAGGAGATTTGTTGACCCGGAGCAGCTCGGTGCTGAGCCAGAATCGATCGGTCGGGAGGAAAAACCACTTTGCCCCACCCCCATACTCATAAGAATTACCGAACTGTCCGATCACCCACGATCCACGGATATATGGCATCAACTTTTTCGGTTTGGCAAAATAGCTCGCCGAGAACTCGCCGCCCTGGTCGAATGTGGATTTGAGCGGAAGTGGTCCGTCGGCCACGAAATCGTTTAGCAAACGCGCGAAGTATTGCCCGTTGACCGCAAGCCCGTTCCATTTGATGCCGACGTCAGCCGCCCACATCTGATACGTTGCCAGGTTGAGCGTTACACCCGGCGCAAACGCTCCGGTCGAGAAAGTAAGCACGCCGTCGGAATTGTACAGTGAAGTGTTGTCGGGATTTGATTGCTCGAGATTAGAAAAACGATCCTCTCGGGACCTTGTAAAGGCAGTGCCAATTCGAATGCGAACTTGTTTGGAGGCGAAATAATCATCGTACATGTTGCGATCTTTGCCGGGTGGGCCGTAGGGCCCCAGGGGTTCCCACCAGACGCTGCCGGAAACCGCCAGATGCGTATCGATCTTGGTTGCCGAGATATTCAGGGTATTGAGACCGTTGCCGACGAACGCCAAATAATTCAGCCCCTTCACAGGTTCTCCGCTCGCCCAGGCTCCCTGAGTGAACCCGGGCCGGAAGAAGTTGTCAGCCATGCTCCTATCGATTCCTGTAAAAAATGGGAACGTGTTAACCAGTGATCGGCTGCCTGGAACGCCAGTGTAACCTCCAGTGAGCGTGAGGGCCTTGTTGAATTGCCAGCCAATGTTTCCGGCTACGACGATCGAAGCGGCCCCAGCAGACGTCCAGACGGTCACGCTATATCGCAGCCTCTGGTCAAAAATGTAGCCGCCTAAGATGAACATTGAGCGATTTACCGTGATATCGTTGCGCGTATTAACGTCGCTGACAACTCCCAGGTGGTCGGTAAAAGTGCCTTTGCTGTCAAGGGTGTTGAGGTATCGGACTTGGGTATTGACGTTGAATTTCAGCAGAAAAGGAACCTTAGCGTGTTCGCGGGTTTCATAGATTACCATTCCATCTCTGTAACGATCGTCGTTTATCAAAGATGCCACAACGGATGCCAGCGTTGCGGGAGTACTTGCTGAACCTGTCGCCGCCGGTGGGGTATCCAACGCAGCATTGTCTCTTGGCGCCGAGGCGTCTTCCGTTATCAACGGTATAATTGCCTTGCCGACGCTCGACACATTCGTTGCCGTGCCCCCGTCAAGCAGTCGCTGCAGTTTTCCGATGAGTGCCGCTAAGTTCTTTTGCTGTTCGTCGATACTCTTTTGCTGCTCATCCAAACTGTTTTGCTGCTCCTGGATTTTCCGAAGCAGTTCGCGAACAACACCATCCTCGACATGCGGCGCCACGCTCCCAGCGACGGTTGGCGACGTCTCCTGGGTGTGGGCGGGGCTCACGAACAACAGCATGGACGTGAACACCAGCGCGACTGACGATCTACAGAATAGGTGCCGCATCCGCATGGTTCGTTGCTCCATCGGCTCGGATCTGCACGATTTCCGTCTGTACGCGACTCGGGGTAGCCACGGGGGGCTGTCTCGTGAGAGAAGTGACAGGGAATAGCGATGACGTTACTGCTAATGCGGTTGAGAATCTTCGAAATATAAGTGGTTGGATAAACATAGGCACGTTTCCTTCAGTGGAACCAGCGTCGAATAGCCGGAACGAAGTGCAGCTTCAGGTCGTTCGGGCTCGCGCCGCATAGATGAACATTTGCGGTGACTCGATCCAAATTAATCGCCAGCAACCATCTAGAAAAACTAAATCGCAATTGCCTTGAAACACATCACCAACGCTCTCGCGGCGAGGGGTGCTCAATGTGCGCCCCCGTGGCGCGATTGAAGAACCGGGTTCAGGCGAAGTGGGTTGGACTGGCGTCTGAATGCTGATTGTCGATCTAATTAGTGAAAAGGTGTAGTGACCGCCGCTCAACTACTCCAGAGCAACGCGTGCCGTATCCCGAAGGCGAAGGTGCCAACTGGTTCATCTACCTGAAAGGAGGGCTTTCTCCAGTACAGCAATTCGCGCTTCCAGCAACCGAATCGTTTCCGCCTGCTCCTGCACCTGCTTATGTTCCTTCTGTAATTCGTTCAAGAGCATGGAATCGAGTAGCTGATACTTCACGGTTTCGATCTGGCCGTCCGCTGAATGGGCGACAAGATCCGGGTAAACATCAGCCACTTCCTCTGCAATCAGGCCATATTGAATCGGCTTGGAGCCATCAGCAAAGGGCTTCTGGTAGCGGAAGGTAACGGGTCTCAAGCGCATCAGACCGCTGCTGACTGTATTCATGTTTTGAATGTCTTCTTTGAAGCGCCGGGATGAACTAACGGTGCCCAACTGCCCGTTTGAATCGATCACGACGGGAATGGCGTCGTTGTTTCCCGTGGTGACACCGCGAATACCCGCTGCGAAGCATGAAGTCTGGTTAATCGGGTTCGTACCCTGCGTTCCGATGCGAATGCCTCCGTTGTCATTCAAGGATCCGCTACTAGCCGCGTTGTTGACACCCGTGGTGTTGGACTCCAGCGCGAGGTGGCCGCAGGCCGTGTTGCTGACGTTCAGGAGCGCGTTGACACCGATGGCCGAGTTGGAGTTCCCGACGGTGTTGCCCTCCATGGCGTTTAGGTTCGGAAAAGCAAAAGCGAACGACACATAATATCCGTTAATATCGACGACGAGATCTGTGGGATTGCTGGCGTAAACGTCTATCGAACCATTCGATCCGGCTGGAACAATTCCCGTGTTGCTGGCCAAGGTACCCTGCGGCGACTCGACTGCGACAGCAGCGACCGGTGTGAGCTGCCCGGTGGGGTAAGCCGTCACGTAAGCGAGTGGTCCTGGTGGCACTACGGTTATGTCGAACGAGTATGCCTGCGCTTCGGTGGGGATCGTGCAAGTGGTGCTAGACAAAATCGGAAAGGTTCGGCTGACGCCGCCAACAAGAGACGGCGGCCCGAAGGCTCCCGTAAACCCATTGCCCGTTCGGGTGTCAACAAGGCGGCAAGGGAGCATCGCCACAAAGACAAGTGGATTTACACTTGCGGAGAAACCTGTTGCGTCCGAAGAGGTAGCGACGACGGCTTGCCCCGGGGCGGGGATTTCTGTCTGCTTCCAATACAGTGGGGCAGCCCAATGTTTCAATGGCAGGGGGTCGCGTTGTCTTCCTACTTGGGCAGACAGTACCAACGATACGACCGCTGTTAATAAAACGAGACGAAATGAGCTTTTCAGATTCATAGGAACATTCGCCTTATTACCGAACCGCCTCCGTTGACATTTGTTTCATCCTTGTTTCATCCCGGAGCGGCGCCGGCGGCTCTGGAAACATATGTTTCAGTCCTCGCAACGCAGGAGCGCTCGATACGATCGGCTCGAGCGTGGGCGTGGGCAGGAGGACCCCAGATGTCGGTGCCAGCGCGGCGTTGAACGAAACGGCGATCCGCGGTGTCTGACCCGTGTAGGGGTGGACCCAGTGATAAAGCCAACTGGGAAAAATTATGAGCAGACCGGCTTGGGGGTGAACTCGAAAAGGTTCACCATAGGGATCGCCCGGCGCGGTCACCGCGTCCACGCCCGCTCGCGGATCGAGGAACTCCAAAACACCGCTCAGGGGCTGATCCAGGTTGCCGCTTCCAGCATCCACGTAATACACTCCAGACCACGCGCTATCCGGATGAGAGTGCGGCGCATGGTACGCCCCGCCGCGGCAGAGGGTCGCCCAGGCCGAGACGGAGAGCGTACCCTCCAACACTTTCGATCCCGCGCTGGCCTGAATCATTCCGCGCAAGGTCCAGTTGAGCCAACTAGTCAGCGCAGCCACCGCAGGATCGCGCCAGCTCAGGAAGTCAGGACGCGAGTGCCACCCTCCGATGTTGCTACAGCCGAGGCTCGAATACTTCGCTTCCTCAGCTAAAATGAGCGCCTCCAAATCCCGATTCATCGACCCGGCATCCGGGATCTGCAGACGGCCGATGGGAGTAGGAAATGCCGAGGTGACTTCGAGTTCCATGGAGACGAATCTCGATCAGCAGAGAGTCACGGAAAGGGCAAGTCCGGCCTGACTGGTTTCCTTGTACTTACTATTCATGTCCTTTGCGGTCTGCGCCATTGCCGTGATTGTCGCGTCCAGATCGACCCGGTGCCTGGATTCGATTTCGTTGCTTGCGATGGCCCACGCGGTCCATGCCTTGACAGCGCCGAAGGCGCAGCGCTCGATGCATGGGACCTGAACATATCCCGCGACCGGATCGCAAGTCATGCCCAGATGATGCTCCAGCGCCGATTCCGCGGCATTCTCGATAATTCGCGGGCTCGCGTCGTATGCCGCAGCGATCAATGCGGCCGCCATCGCTGATGCCACGCCGATCTCGGCCTGGCATCCGCCCTCGGCGGCGGACAGCGTCGCATTGTGCTTGCACAGGTACCCGATCGCCGCTGCGGCAAGCATGCCCTTGCGGATCTGATCCTGCGAAAGGTTCCGGCCGCCTTCGCCCATGCCGTAGACGAGTGCCGGAAGGACGCCCGCCGAACCTCCCGTCGGCGCGGTGACAACAAGGTGGCCCCGCGCGTTTTCCTCCGAGCCGGCCAAAGCGTAGGCCGCCAGAGTGCCGATCCCGCGGTCCGACTGGAATTGATCATCCTGGGCGCGCTTGTAAACGGTAGCGGCCTTGGATTGCAATTTGATCGGGCCAGGCAACACGCCTTCCTGCACACTGAGACCCGACTTCACAATGGCGACCATCGCGCCAGTGATCTTGTCGATAAAAGCGTACACTTCCTCCTGGCTCCTACCGGGGATCGACATTTCGTTTGCCAAAATAACATCGGCAATCGTGATATTGTTTTGCTCGGCGTGCTGCCGCAGTTCCTTCATGGTGGCGAAAGGATACTTTGGCGGGTCTTTCTTGGGAGGCTTGTATCCCTTCCACTCTATGAATCCGCCTCCCACCGAGTAATACTCCTGCTCGAGAATCGGGCTGCTGCCGCCCATCAGTCTGACGGTCATCGTATTGGGGTGCGGGAAGTTGCCGTCTACACTATCGAATACGATGTCCTTGAGAGTGACATCCACGGTCTTAGAGCCGAGCTTCACAGGGAACGACTGATTCGGGTTATCGCGCAAGCCGTCAAGGAATGCGGGATCGACCGTCGCAGGCTCTTTTCCAACCAATCCAGCGAGCGAAGCGCGCTCCGTGCCATGTCCTTTGCCTGTAGCACTGAGGCTTCCGTATAGGTGAACTTGGAATGCTGTAGCCTTGGAGAGCTGGTCCGGCGGCAACTTCGTGCAGCGCTGGTAGAAATCATAGGTGATACGCATCGGACCGATCGTATGCGAGCTAGATGGACCCGGTCCTACCTTGTAGAACTCGTCCAGCGTGGTCATCACAGGACCTTTTTGCTCCTTCACGACATTCAGGCTGGGAGAAAGCTGCGGCACGGGCGGAGTTCCCGCGAGCCTGGCCGCTCTCAGTTGAGGGGAAATTGGACGGTCCAAGATGATTGCGGTCGCGCCGATTAGCGCGCTTCGCATCAAAAAGGCTCGTCGATCGACGCCGTCGGGGACTTTTTGCGCGACTATATTGTCGACGGATCCAAGCGGATCGCCATGCTCAGTTGGAGCCGGTTCGTTTAGAGGCTTACGATGATTCATAGACATTTGTATTTTCCTTTTCGTTTTCAACTGCACATCGCGGACTGATTCCTCGGGGTAGCGGCAATCTCAATGCGCCCAACGCAATAACGAATATCAACTAGCGCATAATACATCCGTGGATTAGAAACGTTCGTCTCGGTTCTGCTTATTGCTTGACAGGGTATTTGTTTATGTAGTATGTGATGCTCGCTTGTATTCTGGGCGCAACCCACTCGAAACCATCTTTTCTCTCGAGTGAGCCATAAATATATTCCGCACCAAAGAGGTACCGAATATTTGGCTGAACGATGAGATTCACCGTAGCGTAATTGCTGACATGATAGGTCGTTCCAGGGTCGCCTGCCGGGCTATTGATCCTCAGGTACCCGTAACTCACAGTGCTCCGAAGAATCTTCGTCCAATTGTGTGTATACCCGAATTGCCCCGAGCCTGTCGGGGTCGCTACCAGGTGCCCGTTCGCGTTAAAGCCAACATCCGTGCCCAAACCGAAGTTGTCGTTGTAATAGTTCGAGATTCCCTTTCCAAAGACCAGTTGAAAGACCAAGCTGTCTTTCTTGAAGAAGGGAAGGCCCCACGCTCCGGAAAGCGATTCGCCGAATGCACCTACGTGCCGAGACAGGTTTAACACCTCTTCGTTAGGCACCATGCCGCCGACATTCCGGAAGAGAGTAGCCGCATGGAGGTGGCCGTGATTGTTCTCATAGCGATAGAATGCAACCAGGTCCGGAAACTTCGAGGTGCCGATCGGCACACCGAACTGCGTGCTGAACGGAGTATCGGTGCCGGATTTCTCAATCGAAATACCGACGGAATTGTGGGTGCCCAGCGGTTGCGTATATCGGAACTGGGGAAACCGCGCCGCTATCATGCCTGGCGGACCTTCAAACTCCAGGGTGTCGGGAAAAGCATCCGGATCGGAGAAGGCGCTCCATGCCTGACCGGCCAAGAAATTCTCGTACTGCCCATAAAACTGCCGCAGCCGTATTGAGTTCCTGTCATAGTTGCTCAAGAAGTCAAACTCGAAATAGACTTTTACTTCCTTTCCGCTGTTATCGAGAGTTCCCTGCCGGGTTTCCCAACTGAATCTGGTCGGTCGCATCGAAACCGTCGAATTCTCCGAATGAGGCGTGGTCGACGAAGGAAAGCTGGAGGGAACATAGGCCCCATAGTATGTACCCGCATAGTTCAGATCATAGAAGAGGTCTGTTTTTACAAAGCCGCCAAATTTCATGTAGGTATTTGTACCAGGAAGATGGAAGAACCCGAGCAGCTGTGGATCTAACGGCTCATTATCGATGCGCGGTGCACCTACCTCGTTGTCGCTCGCTACTTGTCTGGTCCGGGTTTCGAGGCCATAGAATTCTTTCGGAGTATGTACCACTGGAACTTCGGACGTCTGGGGCGCAGGTGTCAAGGATGATGCAGGAGCAGGAGGCCTTTGCCCTTGTTGCAGGGCAGCAATCTGGGCTCTCAGCTCTGCTATTGTCTTCTGCGAGGATTCCTCAAATTGCAGAAGTTGATTCTGCAGGTCCTGGAGAGTTGGAGTCTGGGCTCGAGCCGCCGCCACGCTGACTATGCAAGCGAGTGCTAATTTCCTTCTCGTGGTAGCAATCACTCCACACCTCCATTAACTAGTAAGGTCTTTGTATTCCGCATCCGCGTATAATTCCGCAATCGTAGGGAAGTACGGTCGTAGGTCCTGCATCATCTGTTCAAGTTGTTGCAGCTTGGTTTTTAGTTGCTCGAGATCAGGCGTCTGGGCGAGGGTGGCGGTGGCGCTGAGCCAAAACAGGAAAATCAAGAAGACTATGGTGCAATTCTTCATTGGGCTCTCCATTCTTACGCTGACCGTATCGTTAGCTGTTCGGCGGCCCATTGATGCCTTACCCGCGCACGAAGGTGTAATAAAAAACCCGCTATCAGCTCAGCGAAACTTAACGAGACGCGCCCTACCGCGTCAATGCCCAGCGGTTGAACGACACGCAGCATTGCCCCGCGATGAAATGTTTTGAACCAACCCTGCCGTTCAGGGCATCTTGATTACGGAACCGGGGCGCCATCTCGGGCCAGAAGCCAGCGAGGCGATCATAGGCGCTACAAATAACAAATTGGACAAAGGAGAATGAACATGACCCCAGACGTAAAAAGCAGAATCGAAGACGAAGTACGACGGATTGCAACCGATTTGAACTTGTCTGACGCACAGAAAGCGCAAATGAGGACAACATTGGAAAATGCTGAAGCCAAGCTGGACACCGAGGCGCCAGGGAAAGTACGCGACTCGATTCGCGAGCAGGTAACGAAGATCCTGACGCCGCAACAACTAACGAAATGGGACGCCGAAATGTCCCGGGCGAAGACATTCCTTGGCCGCGCACTGCGACCCTAGAGAATTCCCCAAATCCCAGTGTCGGCAGCTCGGTGCCATTCTCGGTTCGGCTCTACATGAACGGCACCGCCAACGCAATCGATCATCCATCCGCGCATGTGTAACCGAACGGCTCGCTGCGGAGGGCGAGGAGCTAGTTGTTCACCGATTCGGATGAAGCTCGGGGGGATCACCCTCCGAGCTTCGACGGGTCATTACCGCGAGTGTCGGCGAGACGCGTAGTCGCTTCCGACTCGCTCCGAAGCGCCCCGGCCACAACAATCGCGCATGCCATCGAATTCTTCCTGCTGGGCCATTTCCGATTGAGATCTGACCTAATCCGGCTGCCAGCCGGAGCGAACCCTCGTGGACCTGAGCACTATGCCGGTGATCCCATCCTTCCCGCCCGCCAGTTCACCAACGAGCAACCGACAAAACCCAGCGAAGAGCGCTCTATGAGTAGCATCCGGTTGGGGCTCAAGTACGTTGGAACGAAGAGTTAGAATCGATCGAGAGTCGATGTTCACACGACATCCGATGTGGGCTCCTCGACCTCCTGCACGTGAGGACGATGACAAGCTCGGGGATGCGATCGCTGAACGAGGTGTGAGCCGGTTACCCTTGGTTCAGTACCAACTAGCCTACAAGGTAGCCCCACCAATCGTTCAGACCGGTGCCGGAACGAGACATGGTCTGAGGACCGGTTGGACTACCGCCAGTGCCAGACGTTGCCTTGTGCCTTCTGCCATCGGGTCTCTCGATCCTGCTTTAATCCGCTATATTCCGAGGCGCAAAATCAAGTCGCTGAAGCGAGCATCAGATCGAAGCGGATCGAATTCAGGATCGAGCTTCATAAAGAAAGCAAAGGGGACTCGCTCGTCTAGGATTCTTCCGACCGATTTGATCGCGGAATCGGTGTCATTCAGGGCGATCTGTACTTGTGCTATGGAATTGGGATCGACATATCCGGCCTCGGCCAGGCGGGACAGCTTAGCGAGAATCTCCAAGGCTTCCTCGCGGTGATTCAGATATGCCAGGCAGGCGCCGAGCAGACCCAGGCTCAGCGGATCCGGAGGGTCGGTTTGGCACTGTCGTGCCTGTTCCAG
>Ga0207042_1101_pt2 | contig 16808 bp, 15 predicted proteins | sample Alteio_BWMinCont_70_FD_153310 | JGI IMG/M metagenome (GOLD analysis project Ga0207042, IMG submission 153310) | Enriched cells from forest soil in Barre Woods Harvard Forest LTER site, Petersham, Massachusetts, United States -... | ecosystem: Environmental > Terrestrial > Soil > Temperate forest >... | reverse complement strand
CAATTCCTGAGATTCAAGTGTTGGGTGATTACGCCGATCATCCTGCTTATATTCAAGCCGTTTCGGAATCCATTATGAATGCGTGGAAAACACGTGAAAAACCCCAGCATTTACTTTTTTCATTTCATGGGTTACCCAAACGTTTCTGCGAACTCGGTGATCCTTATGAAGATCGTTGCAAACTTACTGCACGTTTAATCGCAGAAAAATTACAATTACCCGAAGATTTTTGGTCGATTGCATTTCAATCCCGAGTCGGAAAAGCAAAATGGCTTGCGCCCTACACCGATCAAGTCTTGAAAACATTTCCACAAAAAGGGATTCGACAACTCGATGTCGTGTGTCCAGGTTTTGCAGTCGATTGTTTAGAGACATTGGAAGAAATTGCGATTCGCGGCAAAGAGCAATTTATTTCTGCCGGTGGTAAATTTTTTAACTATATTCCCGCATTGAATTCAACAGATGCGCAAATAAATACACTCAGACAAATTCTTCAGTTATAATTCCGCTCCTTACAAAACGGAGTGATTTTATGTTATTTAGAAGCCCTGTATCCAGGATATATGCAAAACGTTTTGCCGCATGTCACCCTCTATCATCCCCTTTTACAGCTTCGCGAATAACAACTCACCACTTAAAAAGCCTATACAAACCAAAACCTGTATTACGCGCCATAAGTCACACACCCATGCAACCCCTCGACTCAAAACACGACCCTCGAATCAAAGCAATTGATCTTTCTTTAGGTGTGATTACCGAGGCTCGCTTTCCGGAACTCACTGCCAAAAACCTTGTTTTGATCTTTAGACAATATGGCATCATATTACTTGAACAAATGATTGATAAAAGCAATCTGAACTGCTCGTCACAAATTCAAAACATCTTACAAATGGATTACATCAAAACCCAATGGCTGAAAAAATACGGTGCATACCCCAAATATGCTGATTACGAACATGTCTTATTGGATTTTCATCGTGAGCTCTTGTGGGATGTGAAAAATAATTCGCTTCTCAAAAAAGAAACGGCCGACATCGTGAGTTTTTTGCAAGCAAAAAACTTTCGCGTGATAGCGAGTTCGCCATTTAGTCGTGAAATTACCGATGCGGTATTGCATTCTGCGCAAATGGAATATTGTCACTTCGACCATTCTGTTGCTGCAGGTGAGCGAAGCGTATTTCAATCGCCTCTTTTCAAATTTCATTTGGGAATCCAACAAGCCAATCAAATGCTCTGCATTGCGAATTGCTCTGATCGACTCTATTTAGAAGATCACCGACTGAGAGGAAGCTGGACGACTGCAGTGACGCAGCCTGGTGCTGACGCTGCATTAGCACATTATCAGGTGGATAGTCTTATCGAAACACTGCATGTGATTCCGGATATTATTGATCGATCAATGAAAACAAGCGCTCTGAATACTGCTTTGGTATCTACCCAGAAAACAACTCTTTCTCCAAATGTTTCTTGATTTATAAAAAATATTTCCTTGAGGGGCGTTGTTGAAAACATAAGCTTACAATTTATTTTTTCAACAAAGAATTCACATTTTATGTTTCATCTTCTCATGCTATGATTCAAAAAATTAGTGTTAAGGAAAACACGTGTGCTGAAAAAAACTCTACTGCCAGGGATAACGATTTTTTGTTTAGCCACAGGCATTGCCAATGCATCACCCTATGGACTCGGCCTCGGCTATGTAGTCATCAACAAAGACCCTAATCATCTTCATGCATACCGCGCAAGTTTTTTATATGAACCGTCGACCTGGACTTGGGGACATGCACATATTTTTATTGATACCAGCTTTGGTCATTGGTGGGTCGATAACCAATCTTTTTATCACGCATTAAATATCTATTCGATTGCACCCGTTCTACGTTATTTTTTCAAAGAATATCCTTTATTTACGCCTTTTATTGATTTAAGCATCGGACCCTCTTATCTCAGTAGAACCCATATCGCGGATCGCAATCTTGGTATGCATTTCGCTTTCCAAGACCAAGCTGGATTTGGTTTTGCGATTGGACGTGAGAAAAAATTATCCATCAGTGCGAGCATTCTCCACTATTCTAATGGCTCAATGAGCAGCATGAATGCTGGAATTAGCGTCCCGCTCATGTTAAATGTGAGTTACCGATTTTAGCTTATAAAGAGATAGTGTAAACTTGCCCCATGTCAAAACGAATCCCCATTAAAAATCATTTACAGGAAATTCATCTGATCAATCAGCGCTCTTTGATCGCGTTGGTTATTATGATCTTATTAGTGATCATGTTGATCGCTCGACTGGGTTTTCTTCAGTTAACACGCCATGATCTTTATACGACTCTATCCAAAAAAAACTGGCTGGATCTTGTGCCTATTGAACCCACTCGCGGCCTGATTTATGACCGCCATGGCGTGTTGCTCGCAGAAAATATTCCCATCTTCAGCTTGGATGTGATACCGAATAGTATTGATAACTTACCCAAAACATTGGCGGACATTGCTAAAATTATTCCGTTATCGGATACGGATATTGCGCAATTTCAAAAAGAATTAAAGCAACATCGGCGGTTTGATGAAATTCCTTTGAAATTTCGCCTCTCTGAAAATGAAGTCGCGCGATTTTATGAAAACCAATACCGCTTTCCAGGCGTGCTGGTTAAAGCACGGTTGCTGCGCCATTACCCTTTAGGCGAACGTTTCAGTCATGTATTGGGTTATGTTTCGCGAATCAATATCGATGAAGTGAAAGAGGTTGATGCGTCAAACTATAGCGCCACCAATTATATTGGAAAACTGGGGATTGAACAATTTTATGAAGACGATTTGCATGGCACCGTGGGTTACGAACAAGCGGAAAATGATTCAAGCGGCGAAATGGTTCGTGTCTTAAATGAAATAAAACCCATCCCAGGAAAAAATATCTATCTCACGATTGATAGTGGCCTGCAAAAAGTGGCTGAAGATGCTTTGACACAAGCCGGTTTCAGGGGCGCAATCGTCGCCATCCAACCAAGCACCGGACAAGTGTTGGCGATGGTGAGCGTACCAAGCTTTGACCCCAATACATTTGTATCGGGTATTGATGCAAAAGATTTTCAAGCATTACAACTCTCACCTGATCGACCATTATATAATCGTGCGCTACGCGGCCTTTATCCACTGGCTTCGACCATTAAACCCTATCTTGCAATTGAAGGATTGGATTCCGGTACAGTCACGCCAGAGTATTCGATTTTTGATCCGGGATTTTTTAAGTTAAAAAATTATTCGCATATTTTTCATGATTGGCGTCCTCATGGTCATGGCACAGTGAATTTAAATAGAGCGATCATGTGCTCTTGTGATACCTATTTTTATAATCTTGCATCACTTTTAGGTATTAATCGCATTGATGATATCTTAATGCGTTTCGGGTTTGGTGATGAAACAGGAATTGATTTATACGAAGAATTACCTGGCGTTGTTGCTTCACCAGAATGGAAACGCAAAGTAAAAGGGGTCTCCTGGTATCCGGGCGACACGATCAATACGGCAATTGGCCAAGGATTTATGCAAGCGACACCTTTGCAACTTGCAGTGGGAGTTGCAGGCATCGCAAATCGCGGCGTACGCTATACGCCTTATTTATTACTGGGTGAGCAAAAACCTGGAAAACCCTACGCTCAGGAAAAACCAACCCTTGCCGATCCTGTTAAACTCAATGATCCGAGTTATTGGGAAGATGTCATTCATGGCATGGCAAATGTCATTGCATCGCCTGAAGGCACAGGGTTCCATTTATTTGGAAAAGCACCTTATACAGTTGCTGCAAAGACAGGAACCGCACAAATGTTTTCTCGCAAGTCAAATGATCAAGATATTTCTCATCTTGCGGGGCTTCCACAAAATTTACATGATCACACTTTGCTTATTGCGTTTGCACCCGTTGATCACCCACAAATCGCAATCGCGATTATTGCTGAAAATAGTGGTCTTGGCGTAAGCTCTGAAAGTCATGGACCAACCCTTGGCATCGCGAGAAAAATATTAGATTATTATTTTGGCGTACCGCAACAACCACCGAAACCTACACCAACCAGTAACGACAATTCAAACACAGCGACGAAACCCAATGGACCAACGACTGAAACAAAGACTCAACGTACCGGATAGTGGTACCCAATATCGCACTCGCACAATATGGCAAGCAATCCATATTGATATCCCATTATTATTGGGTGTTTTAGTGTTGCTGACGATCGGGCTTTTTATTCTTTATAGTTCTAGCAACCAGAATCTCGCGATGCTGGAGCAACAATTGCTACGCATTTTAATGTCATTGGTTATCATGCTGATCTTCGCACAAATTCCACCCATCACTTATCAACGCTGGGCGATTTGGCTTTATGCGATAGGCGTGATACTTCTCATTGTTGTCTTAATTAATGGTCACATCGGAAAAGGTGCCTCGCGTTGGCTGACCCTGGCTTTCTTCCGTTTTCAACCCTCTGAATTAATGAAGCTAGCTCTGCCTATGTACTTAGCATGGCATTTTCATCGAATTCATTTACCCTTAAATGCTCGTGCGATCCTTTTTTCAGGATTCATTATTTTAATTCCGGCAGCACTAACAGCAAAAGAGCCTGACTTAGGCACAGGTATATTGCTCGCGGTCTCAGGTGCAAGTGTTTTGATTCTCGCCGGTTTGAATTGGCGTATTGTGATTTCACTTGCAGCGTTGATCGGTGCTTTTACACCCATGCTTTGGTTTGTCATGCGCGATTACCAGCGTGAGCGCGTATTAACTTTTTTGAACCCTGAACGCGACCCATTAGGCACGGGCTATCACATCATTCAATCAAAAATTGCCATTGGTTCAGGTGGTTTTTTTGGAAAAGGCTGGCTGAATGGCACTCAGTCTCATTTGAATTTTGTACCGGAACATTCCACCGATTTTATTTTCGCAGTTTGCGGCGAAGAATTTGGATTTTTGGGTAGCACGCTTCTCATCATCTTATACATGCTGGTCGTTGCAAGAGGCTTGTATATCACGATCAATGCGCAAGATACATTTACGCGACTGTTGGCGGGAAGCCTAACCCTGACTTTCTTTGTATCATTTTTTATAAACATGGGGATGGTAACTGGAATATTACCTGTGGTAGGGTTACCTTTACCACTCATCAGTTATGGTGGCTCATCCATGGTAACATTGATGGCAAGTTTCGGGATTCTCATGTCAATTCAGACTCACCGAAAACTCTTAACAACCTAGAGTGGATAAGGCGGATAATGATTAAGAAATATTTGACACTGCTCTCTTTGGTATTTCTTGTGGGGTTTTCTCACACTGTGTTTTCCGCGGAAACACCTTTTGGACAACGCCCCGAAGTTCGCAGTTTCATCAAACAAATGGTCAAAAAGCATCATTTTAAGGAAGCCCAATTAATCACTGTTTTTAATAATGTAAAAATTCGCCATAGCATCACACGCAGCTTTCATCTGCAGCTTGAAGAAAATCCCTGGTACCGCTATCAAATGTTTTTTGTAACTGAATGGCGAATTCGTGAGGGTGTACGTTTCTGGAATGAACATAAAAATGTCTTGGAACGTGCTGAAAAAACCTATGGCGTGCCTGCAAGCTTAATTGTTGCAACCATTGGTGTTGAAACAAAATATGGCCATAGCACTGGTGGTTATCGCGTCATTGATGCCTTAACCAATCTAGCATTTGGTAACTCACCACGCGCGAATTTTTTTAAGGATGAATTGGAGCAATTTTTATTATTGTCTCGCGAACAACATTTAGATCCCTTACGCGTCATGGGCTCTTATGCTGGCGCGATTGGACAGACTCAATTTATGCCTAGCAGTTATCGACATTATGCTGTCGATTTTTCTGGCGATAAACACATTGATCTTTCGCATAATATTTCGGATGTCATCGGCAGCATTGCAAACTATTATCACAAAATGGGCTGGGCATATTCTGAACCCGTTGCTGTACAAGCCAGTGTCGCTGGCTACCGCTACCAATCGCTCTTGAGCAGCTCAGATTTCGTACAAGTGAATAATCTTTCCAGTTATGGCATAATGCCACGCGAACCTGTTTCGCCGGATCAAAAAGCTAAGCTCATCGCTTTGCAAGGTTATTTCCGAAATGAATACTGGCTCAGCTTTCATAACTTCGATGTCATTAAGAAATACAATCGAAGCACACTGTATGCGATGGCTGTTTATCAATTGAGTGAATATATCTCTGCCGTAAAAGGGAGACTAAGTAATGAATAACACAATGTATTGGAAAAAATCACGGACCATTATTAATGGTATTTTGTTAATGCTGTTTGCATTATTAAGTGGATGTGCACAAATTTCCCATAAAGATGGGCCACCCGATTTTTATGTTGATGAAACTAAAGTCCCTGATGCTGTCCCGCAACAGGAAGCTTTAAGCAAATATGGTAATTACCATCGTTATGTCGTATGGGGCAAGGTGTACCACACATTGCCGACAGCCAAGAATTACGAAGAAAGAGGCATTGCATCCTGGTATGGCACTAAGTTTCACAAACATCACACCTCAAGCGGTGAACGTTATGACATGTTAGCCATGACTGCGGCGCACAAAACGTTACCTCTACCCACGTATGTTCAAGTGACTAACTTAAAAAATGGTCGCAAAGTCATTGTAAAAGTCAATGATCGGGGTCCGTTTGAATCCAATCGTTTAATTGATCTCTCTTATGTTGCCGCGAAAAAATTAGGCATGCTTGGCCATGGCACAACGTATGTGGATGTCAAAGCGATTGACCCAAATCAATATGCAATGCATATGGCGAATCCATCCGTTCCTATGTTTGCAGATGCCCATCATTTCCATCGATCGCATCACCAAAAATATCCGATGTACTTACAAGTTGGCACATTTGTCAGCCTGAATTATGCTGAAAGTGTTCAGCACCGTTTAAGCAAAGTCATTGCACCTCCGGTGAAAGTGGCACTGCAAACACATAAACACAGTCATTTTTACCGCGTGCAAATTGGTCCGATTAAAAATATGGAAACCGCAAATCGCATCAATGCCACCTTAAAATCCGCAGGATTCGAAGGTAAGGTCAGCTAATGCTTAGCTTGCTGATCTCACTGCTCGGCATTTTTTTAACAATTTTTTTAGTGGTAGGTGTCCATGAATATGGACACTTCATCACCGCAAGACTATGTGGCATCAAGGTACAACGTTTTTCCATTGGCTTTGGCAAAGCCCTTTTTCGCTGGCACGATAAAAAAGGCACGGAATATGTCATCGCGCCTATTCCACTCGGCGGCTATGTTAAAATGGTCGACGAAAACGAAGAAAACGTTGCCAAGGAAGATTTACCTTTCGCCTTTAATCGTCAACCGCTATACAAAAGAATGGCTGTCATTGTCGCAGGACCTATTACCAATATTATTTTTGCAGGTTTTTTATATTGGTTAATTTTCATGGTTGGTTTTACTACCTTTAAACCCATCATTGGATCCATCACGCCTCTCTCAATTGCAGCACTTGCTGGATTAAAAACACAGGAAGAAGTCATTCAAATTGATCATGATCCGACGATCAGCTGGTATACCGCCACCATCAAAATTTTAGAACGTGCAGGCGATACGGGTTACATGCAGTTTCAAACCCAAGCGCTTAAGTCTAATCAAACTCACTCGTATTCATTAAATCTTGCAAGTTGGCATCTAGATGAATTGAAACCGGATCCATTGGCGAGTTTGGGTATCGAACCGTTTTACCCAACGATTCCAACGTTGATCGCAGCCATTCAAAAAAATTCTCCCGCAGAAAAAACCCTCTTACAACCCGGTGATAAAATTTTAGCGATCAATAAAAAAAATATTCATGACTGGTCAGATCTTTCAACCACAGTTGCGCTTTCACCCGAAAAAACGCTTCTTTTTACCGTATCCAGACAGAACAAGACAATCGATGTTCCCGTACAGATTGGTTATCATCGCGATTTGTTTTTTAAAAAACACGGCTATCTCGGTTTAATTCCTAAATTCACGATGCCACCCGATTTATTACGTCATGAACAATATGGACCAATCGGTGCGCTCGTCCAATCTGGCACAGAAGTTAAAAACTTTACTGAACTCAATTTCATTCTCCTTGGAAAAATCATACAAGGTAAAGTGTCATTAAAAAGTTTAGGCGGCCCGATTACGATTTTTGAAACGGCAGGTACAGCGTTAAATAATGGCTTTATACCCTTTGCGAGTTTTTTAGCGTTTTTAAGTATATCCATTGGGATTGTGAATATTTTACCAATACCGGGTTTAGATGGCGGACATTTTTTATTTCAAGTCATTGAACTGATTATTCGTAGACCCATTCCAGAGCGCGTGCAAAATTTATTCCTTAAACTGGGTTTGATTTTCCTGTTGGTCTTAATCACGCAAGCCATCGTGAATGATATTTTGCGCTTGTAACTCATGAGAGTGAAATAGCATGCAATCGTCACCTACGATTTTTATTAAAGATGCCGCACTGGCTTATCAGGGCCAAGTACTATTTGATCAACTTGATTTAACGTTATCAGCGAATAAAATCACCTGTTTATTAGGCCCAAGTGGCGTGGGAAAAACCACGTTATTGCGCCTCATTGCAAATTTAATCGCGCCATCTGACAAAGTGGCAGTTCGAGCAACCATAACACTGGATCCAGCGCTACCCTTAACCGAACATGTTTCCTACATGGCGCAAACTGATTTATTATTACCTTGGTTGAATGTGCTGGATAATGCTTTGTTAGGTGATGCTTTACGAAAAACAATTTCTTCAGAAAAATTAGACCGTGCTAAAAAATTATTAACACAGGTTGGATTGCAGCAGGTTTTGCAAAAATTTCCAGACGAATTATCTGGCGGCATGCGGCAGCGTGTTGCCTTAGTCAGAACATTGCTGGAAGAGAAACCCATTGTTTTGATGGATGAACCTTTTTCTGCTGTGGATGCCATTACACGATTTGAATTACAAAATCTTGCAGCAACCATTTTGAAAAATCGCACCGTGTTATTAATTACCCATGATTTAATGGAAAGCTTGCGAATCGCTGATGAAATTATTGTGTTAACCGGAATGCCTGCAACAATCAAAACTAAAATCACGTTGCATACACCCACTCCCAGAAACTTTTCAGATCCAGAAGTCTTAACCTATCAGGAAGAATTATTTGAAGCCTTAATGAAAGGGCATGCATCATGATAGCTTCACTTCGCGCGCTCATCATTTTGATTGGTCTGATTACGCTTTGGCAATTGACCGTCATGATTTTTCAATTACCGCCATATATTTTACCGACGCCACATCAAGTATTCTCTGTTTTAGTGACCCGAGCACCACTCATCGCCAATGAAAGCGCCATCACGATCACAGAAACATTGCTAGGCTTGCTGATCGGCATCCTATTAGGTTCTTGTGCTGCTATCACGATGGCTTACTTTCGATCGCTTTCATTATGGGTGTTACCCATTCTAATTATCAGCCAGGCTTTACCTACGTTTGCAATTGCACCCTTATTGGTAATTTGGTTTGGTTATGGCATGGCATCGAAAATTGCAACCGCTGTATTAATGATTTTCTTCCCGGTGGCAAGTGCTTTTTATGATGGGTTACGCCGTACGGATTCAGGCTATTTAGATTTAGCGAAAACAATGAATGCACGGAAATGGCGTATTTTCACCCATATTCGGATCCCTAATGCACTCCCTTCACTCGCTTCAGGAATCCGTGTAGCAACAGTTGCAGCACCGATTGGTGCGATTGTGGGTGAATGGGTAGGTGCGAGTCATGGCTTAGGCTATTTAATGTTAAATGCAAATGCCAGAATGCAAATTGATTTAATGTTCGCGGCGCTTTTTGCGCTTGTGATATTTTCTTTGTTATTATACTTCTTAGTCGATAAAATACTGCACCGCATCATTTTTTGGAATTAACAACTCATGAGAAAAATCCTGACCTATTTGAGCATTGCTTTGTTAAGCCTGCTTTTACAATCCAGTGCGTTTGCAGCAGACAAAGTAACTGTTTTGCTCGACTGGTTTTTAAATCCAGGCCATGCACCATTATTTGTTGCAGAAAATCAGGGATTTTTTAAAGAACAGAATTTAGACGTGAACTTAATTGGCCCAGCCGATTCTTCGGATCCACCTAAATTAGTTGCTGCTGGCAAAGCTGATATTGCAATTGATTATGAACCGCAATTTATTCAACAAGTCGATCAAGGATTACCTTTGGTGCGAATTGGCGCGTTAGTGGATCATCCCTTAAATTGCATGGCTGTTTTAAAAGATGGCCCCATACTCACGATAAAAGATTTAAAAGGTAAAAGCGTCGGACATAGCACGGGTGAAATGAATAGTGTCATGTTAGAAACCATGTTACATAAAAATGGCTTAAGCATTAAAGATGTCAACTCCATCAATGTTCATTATGATTTATCACAAGCGTTATTATCGAAAAAAGTCGATGCTGTCACGGGTGTTATGCGAAATTTTGAAATCATCCAAATGGATTTAAATGGCCATCCCGCAAGAACATTTTATCCAGAACAAAATGGAATGCCGACGTATGAAGAAATGATTTTTGTCGTGAACAAAAATCAAATGAATGATCCGCGGTGGAAACGTTTTTTAATTGCAGTCAAAGAAGGTCAAGCTTATCTACAGAAACATCCGGAAGAAATGTGGCAAGCGTTTGCAAAAGCGCATCCGGAATTGAATGATGAGTTGAATCATCGGGCGTGGAAAGCGTCACTGCCTTATTTTGCGAAAGATCCAGCGGAGTTTAATTCGAAGCAATGGGAAACGTTTGTGGCGTTTATGCAAAAGAAGCAAATGATAAAAAAATCATTACCTCTTTCAACTTATGCGAAACAGGCAGAATAATGAACTAAACGATCTATTTTTTTATGATGTTCCAAAAATCCTCAACGCATTGCATTGCACAATACTTCATGTAAGAATGCACTACAGCACTTAATTGTAAGGACACAATCACGTGACTTATCGATCAATCCTATTTTCAGTCTGTGTCTTCTTGGCCAGTTGCTCTTCCATAGGCCCACATCAAATTAAACTCGATAGAAATCGTTATAACGATGTCATCCAAGATGACTAACAACGAGCAATTATTAATGAACATTGTTCGTCTAAGATATGTCGAGCCAGTAACAAACCTTAAACTCACTAATGTTACTTCGTCTTATACTTTCAACCCCAGTATCTCGACTGCTGGAACTGGCATAGCCTTTACAAGCGATTTATCGCCCTTTCTTCAACGGCGCTTGATAAATTTGGGGGATCTGGGCCAGTACTTACTTTACCAGCTAGATAAAATAGAATTTAATATGGAAGGAGAAGGCTATTATGAAAAAACAGCTTAGATTTATCTCGAAGCTCAAGTACTTGGTTCTTACAATATTAGCGGCGACGCAGACTGCTCATGCATCTCCTGCCGTTCCCTTAATTGATCTTAATAAAATGAATTCTGCAGAAGTAAGCACTGGGCCTTATAGTTATTTTGTTCCGCCTTATAGCGATTATTATTTTCATCATATGGATAAGCTGGGCTACCGAGTGGATTGGGTTCGACATGCAGGGACTGTCTATCCATTGAAGGATGCACATGCTCCATTCACTGTCACTTACTCATACAATAATCATACTTACACATTGGATCAGTACTTTAAACGCAATAGAGTATTAGGTTTTCTTATTCTTAAAGATAATCAGATTATTAGCGAACATTATTTCCAAGGTTCTAATCAAAATTCTCGTTTTCTTTCAAATTCTGTAGGAAAATCGATTACCTCGACACTGTTTGGCATTGCACTTCAAGATGGCAAAATTGCTAGCATCGATGATCCAGTCATAAAATATATCCCAGCATTAAAACTTAGCGGCTTCAATCGCGTCACACTGAGGCAAACACTTGAAATGGCAACGGGTATCGCAGCAACGGAAAATGCAGATGACCCGAATTCCACTTTACAACAAATGGATAAATCCGTTCTTCGCGGAGTTCCTTCTTTTACAGAATTACTGACATCACTAAAAGCTGATCCTAATGTTACACCAGGCACCCAATTCAATTATATCAGCATGAATACGCAAGTACTGGGTTTAGCAATCGAAGCTGCAACCAAAACGCCATTAAATCAATATTTACAAGAAAAAATCTGGCGTAAAATCGGCGCGCAAAGCGATGCATTTTTATATCGAGCAAAAACTCAACCTGATGAATGTGCATTTGGTTGCTTAAATGCAACACTCCGTGACTATGCACGTTTTGGCCTAATGATGATGAATGGCGGAACGATTGGTGAAACGCAAGTTGTTAATTCCGCATGGGTGAAAGAAGCCACATCGCCTGCAAAATATGTTGTTCCCCCTGCGGGCACTGACTACGGTTATCAATGGTGGATTCCTTCTGACGGAAGCAAATCATACCAAGGACAAGGCGTTTACGGGCAAATCCTTTATATCAATCCAATAAAACATATCGTCATTGTTGAAACATCAGCTTGGCCAAAAGCTGATCCTGCAGAAAGATGGGATGAAGCAACAAAAGTCATGGATGCAATTGTTGCAAAACTTTCTTAACCAAAAGAGAAGTACTTCACAGGAGAAAGCTTATGCTTTTTAAACCAACGAAAAGATTAATAACTCTATCAATGAGTATTTTATTGATAGGAATTTTTGTAAATGCAAATGCAGACGCTATACCTGATGCATCTTCTCATCAATATAAAGTGATTATCATTGGAGCAGGTGCAGCAGGACTTGCGGCAGCGCAGGATTTATCTCAACATGGCATGAAAGATCTACTTGTCATTGAAGCAAGAGATCGTATTGGTGGGCGAGTTTGGACGGTCAGTCCATGGGGCGCTGCGACAGATTTAGGTGCATCTTGGATACACCACACTCACAATAATCCCGTTGCTGAATTTGCAAAAAATCATGGTATCGACACAATTCCCACTATTTATAATCTTGGAACACTGAATAAATATTCTTCTTTTGAATTGTATGATAATACCGGGAAAAAAATCACAATCGGTGTCATTGGTGCAGGTCGAATTGGAAAACTCCACATCGATAATATTCTGCAATATTTTCCCGCAATTAGTATTAAGAGTATTGCCGATCCTGATCTGGATGAGGCATGGTGTAAAGCCAAATCGATTCAGGGTGTATTTCGGGATCCACAATTTATTTTGGAAGATGATGAGATTGAGGCAGTCTTGATTTGTTCGCCCGTCGCCTTTCATGTGCCGCAAATTATTGCTGCAGCGCGAGCGCGAAAACACATTTTCTGTGAAAAACCGATTTCGAATAATATCGCGGAAATTGAAATGGCATTGCGTGAAGTGCAAAATGCAAACGTCATTTTGCAAGTCGGATTTAATCGTCGATTTGATCCAAATTTTGCAAGAATCAAGCACTGTCTAAAAATGAATGCAATTGGTTCGCCGCATTTGTTACGCATCACATCGCGCGACCCAGAAATTCCACCTGCGGATTATTTAAAAAACTCCTGCGGCATGTTTTTAGATATGACGATTCATGATTTTGATATGGCGCGATTTTTGGTGGATAGTGAAATTGAAGAAGTGTATGCGAGTGGTAATGTGTTAATTGATTCCGTTTTTAAGGATCATCACGATATCGATACAGCGATTTTGAATCTCAAGTTTGCAAATGGTGTATTAGGTGTGATTGATAATAGCCGTCAAGCCGTTTACGGATATGATCAACGTGTTGAAGTGTTTGGCAGTTTGGGCGCGATTCATGCGGAAAATAATAAATCGACCAATACGGTATTAAGTACGAAAGAAGGCGTGGTTACGGATAAGCCGTTGTACTTTTTCCTTGAACGCTACAGGGAATCGTATATTGCCGAATTGCGCGCATTTTTTAATTCGATCTTGCACGATGAGCCGTCAGCTGTTTCAGGTCGAGACGGATTATTATCTGTTGTGATTGGCCTCGCTGCACAAAAATCCCTTAAAGAAAATCGACCGATTAAAATTGATTATCAACCATGGGGTTCGTATCAGTGAGACACACCATTGTTTTTGATGACACCAGACCAATGGATGTCATTTGTATGGGGCGCGTGGCAGTTGATCTTTATTCTGAACAAATTGGCTGTTCCCTGGAAGAATCACAAACTTTTCGAAAATATTTAGGTGGCTGTGCGGGCAATATTGCTGTGGGGACGTCGAGATAATAACAAAATAAAAAACTGACTAAACACATCACCGCATACATCCAAAACGTAAAAACAGGGCCCAACCCATTTAGGATTGTTAAAAAAGTCACGGCCACTAAAAAGTTAGCACCCCATTGAATTGCTGTGACAAAACTCATCGCTAATCCGCGCAAATGCAACGGATAAATTTCGGAGATCACCAACCAAAATAATGAACCTAAGCTTAATGAGTATCCAGCGATATAAGTGACCATACACACAAACGTTGTCCAAACATAAAAACCAGTCTGTTGATGCGAAGCAAACACCCAACCCACGATGCTTAAACTCACGCCTGCAATCAACATGCCACCCAGCAGCATTCTCCGTCGACCTATTTTATCGACGACAAACACCGCGACAATACTCATGACGGTATTAACAATACCCATGCCAAATGTTGCAAGAATTTGTGCGCTTTCACTTTTAAAACCTGCTGCCTGAAAAATAGTTGGCCCGTAATACATGACTGTATTAATGCCAACAAATTGCTGAAAAATGCCGAGACCCAAACCAATCAATAACACAGGCTGCATGAATTTAGAAAATAACTGGCGCCAAGAACCCAGCGTCACCGACAAACTTTTTTGAATGGCTTGTAATTCAGTTTCAACATCCTCAGGTTCACGAACTTTACAAAGTATTTCGCGCGCTTTCGTTACCTGGCCTTTCAATACCATCCATCGTGGTGACGCGGGCAATAACAGCATGCCGATAAAGAGAAGAATAGCGGGTATAAAACCGGTTGCAAACATGATGCGCCAGGAATGGGTTGGCACTAAAAAATAATCCACTAAAAATGCAATCGCTTCACCCCCAGTAATCATGATGCCATTTAACAGCACGAGTGATCCGCGTTTTTTAGCTGGCGCCATTTCAGAAATAAATAAGGGAGCAACATAAGAAGTGACACCAATCGCAATCCCGATAATAAAACGCCCCACGATTAAAACGGAGACAGTAGGCGCAACCGTTGAAAGCAACGTACCCAACATGAATGTGACAGCCATCGCAATTAACATTTTTCTGCGACCAAAATGATCCGCTAATCGACCGCTGGACATTGCTCCCAGGAGTGCACCTAATACGACAGCACTCACAATTAATTCTTGAGTAAAGGTGCTGATGGGATAGGTTTGTCGAATAAAAACGAGCGCACCAGAAATAATGCCGGTGTCATAGCCAAATAAAAATCCACCGATTGCAGCGATCGATGAAACCATGAAAAGAAAAAAACGTTGGGGATTTGTTTTTAGCGGTTGAATTCCATTCAAAATCAATACTCCTTTTTAAGTGGTGTTATGATCTAGGGGAATGAATTGGACGTCAAGAAAAAAAGAGACGGAATTTTCGACTAACCGATTATTACCGAGCCGCGACCGTAAGGGAGCGTTCACGGTGTTCGAGAAAAATAATCATTTCAGAGCCACGTTACGCTCCCTTACGGTCGCGGCTCGGTAACATCTTACCCAAACGTAAACGTATAAATTTCCAACCCCGGCGCCGAAGCAATCACCTGCAAAATGCCGCTTTCCGATTTTGGTAAATCAATTACCTCATATAATCGCTGCTCTTTCACACCTATTTCGCTATTAGAAACATCCCGACCTTTTTCTGCGATGACTTCCTCACCATTCAACAATAACTTCACGTGAATTGGAAAACCTGTCATATTTCCCATGACCATATACACTTTCTTCGCATTAAAATGGATTTTTAATGCGGCATCTTTTTCCATTGAAACGATTTTATCTGCCGAAATTTTCCAGTTGCCACGGAGCGCCCAATGATCAACTCGTAATTGTTCTGGAAAAGAATAATGAGAAACTTGATTTTTCCCTATCACTTCAGGACTCGAATAATTTTCTGCGCGTGAAAAACCTAAGTAGGTTTCAGGAGTTTCTGTACTCATCAAGCTTTCTTGAACAGGGCTAGTCATGTCACTTGTTTCACCTTTCAAACCCAACAAATACCGAATATTATTTTCAGTAACATCATATTCACCCTCACCAAAATGTTCATAAACCACATTCCCTTTTTGATCGATTAAGTAATGTGCTGGCCAATATTGGTTTTTAAAATTGCGCCAAGTGACAAATTGATTATCCAGTGCAACAGGATACAAAATACCAAATTTCGAAACGGCATTTTTGACATTATCGATATTTTTTTCAAATTCAAATTCTGGTGCATGTACACCGACAATCACTAAACCTTTGTCATGATATTTTTCATACCATGTTTTGACAAATGGCAAAGTGCGTATGCAATTAATGCAAGAGTAAGTCCAGAAATCAATGAGCACGACTTTACCTTTTAATTGTTGCATCAATAATGGCTCTGAATTAATCCAAGTCGTAATCCCTGCAATTTCTGGCGCTTTATACGGTGTCTTTAGTCCACCGACGAATGCTTGTCCACTGGCATTATTGGTTGGGGTTGATGCAACAGAGACACTTTCGCCATAGATTAAATACACGACACTCGCGAGAATAATCACACCCACTATTTTTCTCAATAAATAGGCATGCGT
>Ga0207042_1108_pt1 | contig 17263 bp, 12 predicted proteins | sample Alteio_BWMinCont_70_FD_153310 | JGI IMG/M metagenome (GOLD analysis project Ga0207042, IMG submission 153310) | Enriched cells from forest soil in Barre Woods Harvard Forest LTER site, Petersham, Massachusetts, United States -... | ecosystem: Environmental > Terrestrial > Soil > Temperate forest >... | reverse complement strand
GGGAGATATGATACAGCCCAGGTCGCAGCGCAGCGGAGGCCTGGGTAAATGATAACCAAATAATTGAGTCCCGAAGGGACGACATAACTATCAAACACAGAGCCCACAGAGCTCACAGGGAGAAAATAAGAAATAAGGCCTCGTTTGTTATACTTAGGTACTCATTTGTGCGATGAACCATTTTACCCTCTTTAGGTAATCATAATTTTGAATAAATAAATTAATTACTAAAAGCTTGCTGATCAATATTTATATATTGACTTGTATTTGTGAAACGGTAAAAATATTTACTTATGTTTAATAACTGGAGTAAATAAATGAATAAATTAAATGTTATTATTGTATTAATAACCTGTGCTTTTTTATTAACAAGTTGTGCATCTATTATTAATGGAACAACCCAAGAAATTTCCGTTGGATCGAGTCCTGCTGGTGCGGAAGTGTATATTGATGGCGAATTAGCTGGTTATACACCAACAAAAGTGGAAGTGACACGTAAAGAAAGTCATTTAGTGACTCTAGCAAAGCCAGGATTTCACACACAAAACGTCAGCTTACAGCCTGTAATGAGTGCAGCAGTATTAGGAAACGTGATTGCAGGTGGTTTTATTGGGTGGGGAGTGGACGCGGTGAGTGGAGCTCAATATCGCATTTGTCCTGAAACAGTGAATGTGAATCTTGATCCTCACTATACATTAGTTAAGTAGATAGGTATCTGTGCTTTACCTTTCATAAAAATAACGACTGAGTTAACTGCGCATATATTTAAATCCAAAAGAGCATTATCAATCTCTATCATTCCACTTACTTCTTTTTTTTTGAGTACATGTAAATATTCTGTTTTGATAAGTTTTTGTTCATTTTCTTGAAATAATGTAGCATCTTTTAAATTTTTTATTCCCGTTAAAAAAGCAATATAATCCGTATCGATACTTGTTCTGATAGCATGTTGTGCAATACTTTTTTCATATTCCGGAAGACCAACGTTGAGGGGAGATTTACACCAAATCCAAACATCAATCTCTTTAAACGTAGGTAAAATGCTCATTTTGTACTCCTCACTAACTTACCTTGACGATCAAAAATTTCGGCTCTGACTAACTTACCCTGCTTATACTCCATGCGCGTCTTCGCCGTTCCGTCTTCGTAAAAATACTCTTGCAATCCATTCCAGACGCCATCCAAATATTTCTGATGACTAGCTACTTGACCATGAGGATAATACCAGTGCGCTTCACCCTGTTTTAATCCATTTACGAAAATTTCTTCCGATAAAATCTTTCCTTCTTCGCTATAAAAGATGGATGGGCCGTGAATTTTTCCATCGGTATAAAACAATTCCATCTTCACTTGTCCAGACGGATAAAAAAATAACGTTTGTCCATCGCGCATTCCGTTAATTTCTAAATACAATTCCCGGTAATAAAGTTCTTCATGATCGACAATACACAATTGATGTCCACTCGGCAGGCGAGTAGGGGCATTTGCATCTTTAGGAATCAAAGCGGGTTGTTTAGACATCACAACGCACTCCTTTTAAAGCTTCATCAATCTGACCACAATTCATCGCAGCTCCTTCACGTAAAAAACGCAAACGTTTTTCATTAATCGCTAATCGCTTTAATTGCTTAGTACTTTCACGGATTCGTTTGGCTAAGCGTATTTCTTGGAGCTCACGGTTAAGGATACGACTATACACTTGATTATAGATGTCTAATATGTATTTATACCCAGGTTCATCGGCTAATTCCATTTCGCTTAAAGCAGCTCTTCCGGTTTGTTGATGAGCTGTCGCTTTTTTTTCTTTCTTAATTCGTTTTACAAGAAGGCTATTTTCTTCGATGAGTATATCGAGTTGTTCCATACAGCGCTTTAAGCTTTCTTTTAGCTCTTCAGTAAGTTTTACGACAGCTTCTGTGGTTACTTGAGGCATTCGTGCATTTTGAGTTTCACCGTGAATGCGCCCTTGAAGGTCAAATTGTTTTGTCAAATGCGTTTGGATAACTTCTTTTAACGTGAGATTTTTGATGTTGGGGCAACCGATACCCCCTTCGGTGGCATTGATTAAACGGGTTTCGGGATGCTCTTTTGCAAAAGTAGTAATCCATTCCGATTCCACAACCCATTTCCAAAGTGTATAAATAGATTCCCCAAAAATATCAGTACGAATGATTGGGCGATCATCGACATCAGCCGCTTGCATCATTGTTTGATAATGAAACGCAGCATCATCAACAACACCTGGGGCATAACATTTCATTCCCGTAAAGCCTAAATCTAATCCCACAAAAATAATCGGGTCGCATCCCATAGCTGCAGCAATCTGCAAACAAAAATTGACTACATTATGACCTTCATCTAAGAAAGGGGCTTGGATGCCTAATGCTTCTTCGTAGTATTCTGAAATATCGTATCCGCCGGACCCGGTAATGTACAGTCGAGGTCCATGAATTGCTTTAAATGCATCGTGAAGCAAGCGATTACGATAAAAATAAGGAACTTCAAAAGCGGTATTTGTGATTAGTCTTTCAAACTGCATGGGATTCGGATCGATTCCTGCTCCAAAATGTGGAAGAACGTTCGCTGTATTTAAAGCATTGACTGCTGAACCCCCGGCGAAAATGAGGGCTTGTTCATGCAGTCCTTTTAAAGCCTCAAGATGCTTTCCTAAGGAAGGGCCTGCTCCACAAATAATGGCTGGAATATTGCGAAATTTTCCAAAAAATTGATTCCCCGAATAAGAACCAGGTAACTGCAGCATATTCGGATAAAAATTGAGATAAAAACGCGATCCGAAACGAAGATATTCATCGACCAAAGCATTTTTCATGGTCGCATCATGTTCGATTTTTAAGCGCAATGATTCGAAAATTTCTTTTTTTGTGGTTTCATAAAAAAGTAATGCGGAAACAACCGGATAAGACATCGCAAAGTTCCAATAGAGACCGTCTAAAAGACCTTCATTATCTTCTAGTTTTTTGAAGAAATGGAGCCGTATACGCGGATGTGCTAAAAATTCTGTCGCCGTATCTGTTTCAAGAAAGCGAGCAATCACACGTAAATCATCTTCAAGAAACACAAGATAATGTTGAGAATCAGAATTTAACCAATCTTTTGCGGCATGAAAATAATTTCCTGCACCTATTCCAAAGACATAAAGAACCTTAGTTTCTTTAAGGGAGAGCGAGGAAAACCAATGTTTAGCTTCTTGAATAGGATCGGTAGAATCGTGGAAGTAAGAATCACCAGATTTGATATTCCATATTCCATCAGAAACAGAAGAAAGAGTGAGTCCGGAATAGTCAAGAGTTGAAATGAGAACAGCTTGACGAGGCTCGAGTTCACTCCAAGTTTCCAAATTTTTTAGAAAGCGTTTACTTGCCATCCTTAGTTTTTTTATCCTCTTCTATTTTAAGGAAATATTTTGTCAATAATTGGACGACACGAATAATGCCATTCACCTGTTCTTGCATTTTTAAAGCACGTTCACGAAGACTTTTTTCCATAGTAGCCCGAGCTTCAGGGCTTTTCCAAATGGCTTCACGAGGATGATTTGGATCAAATCCAGCTTCTTTTTGTAATTCGTTGCCTAAATATTGCAAGTTTTTGACTTGTTCTGTCAATTGGAGAATTTGTTCTTTGAGTTCTTTGCCCTCTTTTAAATCATGTTTTGCTTCGATTGTGGCCAAGACTTCCTGCAAATATTGAAAAACAACATTTAAGGAAGTGGAAAGTTTTTGTGTTTGAATAGTCACTAAGTCGAAGTAGTCGGGTTCTTTACTGGTAATGAGTTCTCCCTGTGGAGTCCATTCTTTTATGGTTACATGACCTTTTTCATCCACTAATGTTTCTTTCGCTAATGAACCGGTCGTGTACCATAAGTTCCCTTTTCCAATAGGCTTATTGTGGGCATATTCAGCCTCGGCAATAAGCAGTCCTTCCTCATTCCAACTGCGATCAAATCCGTTTCTCTTACCTTCTTTATAAGTAAGTTTACGACGAATACGACCTGTTTCATCGTAAAGGGTAATGGATCCGTTTAATAAGTCATTTTGATAAGGGAGTTGTGCCCGCAATGTTCCATTTTCGTAAAAATATTCATGTAATCCTTGACGTTTGCCTTCTAGGAAGCTCATCATTGCATAGAGAGCTCCGCTAGCATAATACCAAAGGGTGTTTCCATTTCGAACATGATTTTTATAGCCGACCTGAGATAATAGATTTCCTTGAGATCCAAAAAAATAAACATCGTTTGGTCTGTTCGGGGGGGGAGGAATATTTTTTGGGGGACTAAAACGTTGAAATTTAGCGTCAGGTGAACTTTGAGCTTTTTGAATGAGTTGAATGTGTTCATGCGCCGTCGCTGTTAGAAAACCGTAGCGTTCAAATTCAAGTTGCTCTAGTTGTAAAGCTGCAGCTGTTTCCCCTAATAATTTTTGATCGAGCTCTACACGTTCATAATAGCGACCTCGATACATTTTGAAGCCATTATTAAAAGTCGATAATAAGGCTTTCCAAGCCGGTTCAGATTCAAGTTTTTGTTGACGTTCTTTGATATCAGAAGAAGGTTTTTCGTTTTTTAAGAGTTCGTCGATATGTGTTTTAATTTCTTTTCCTATTTCCCAACAATCTGTCCAACAACGAGTCAAACTAGTTTTTAATGTCTCAAGTAATTGGGTAATTTCCGCTGTTTGAATAAATTCAGGCATTTTGGATTGTTCGATGGCGACATGCACAAGACTATCTAGATCACGACTCTCTTTGAAATAGCGCTCGGCTGTTTCAGCGAGCGTAAAATTGGGGACACCTTCAAATCCAATGCCGCCTTCCGTTGCATTGATAAATGTTGTGTTGGGATGTTCCTTAGTGTAGTCCGTGATATGTTGAGATTCTGCCATCCATTTCCATAGGGAAAAAACAGGTTTACCATAGATATCAGGAATAGGGATGATATTTTCCTCGGTCGTTTTAGTGCGTAATGTGGATTGTGTTTGATAAAGAGGATGGCTTGTGATTTCTGAAGCATAAGAAGCCTCATCACTATAGGAAAGGTCGACTCCGACAAAAACAATGGGATTACACCCTAATGCTTCTGCAATCGAAAGTCCAAAATTGACGACGTTATGTCCTTCTTCAATAGGTGGGCTTGTAGGAATATGGAGCTCGTTTTCTACCCATTCTGAAATGTGATAACCTCCGCTACCTGCAACCCATAGATGATCTCCGTGAATGACTTTTAACGCTTCATGGAAAATACGATTTCTATAAAAGTAAGGCGTCATGAAGGCTTCGTTTGTAGCCAATCGAGTCAGGTGATCCGGATTTGGATCGATACCGACTCCGAAGTGAGGAATAATTCCTTTCGCATTTAATGCGTTCATGGCGGTGCCACCACCAAAAATTAAAGCCTTGTCTTTCAAAGTCGCTAACAACTCAACGTTTTTATTGAGAGAAGGCCCAGCGCCACAAATAATCGCAGGAATATTTTTGAAGCGACCAAAGAGTCCTGAGGCTTGATAAGCGCGCGTAAGATATAATAAATTTTGATAGTAATTGAGGAAAAGGCCGCGACCATGATGCAGGTATTCGTAACAAGTGGTATTGCAAAGGTTGGCATAATAATCGAAGGTGATTTTAAGAAGATTGAGATCGATGGAGCGATCCGGGGGATATAAAGGGTTCACGACTACTTGATGCCTTAAAAGACAAAATCTAGTGCACAGCATATGGACCATGTGTGTAGCCCAAGGAAAAGGAATCAAAAAAAAGAGCCACACTTGTGGATCGTTTAATAATGTGGTTCCCGATTCCAATTCAAAAAGTTTACGAATATAAACGACATTACTTTCTAAAAAAACCAGACAGCGTTTTTTGTCCTGACGTAACCATTCTTGAGCCGCTAAATAGGCCTCACCCATGCCTACACCCACAACATATAAAGCTTCTGTATTTTGAAGATTTAAGGAAGAAAACCAAGAATTAAAAAGGGGTTGTTTTTGCAAAGCTTCCGGTTTTCCAGAAGCGGGAATTTTGGCGACGGCTTTTGCTCCATCTGGGCAATAGAGTTTCCAGCGGTCAAGGTTAGATTGAAAACGTTCTTGATGAAAAGAAGCTGTCATAATGGTTTCCAATCATCCCTTCCACCTAGGCGACGGAATTTGCTTTTGCGTTGTCTTGGTGTTGATGGAGACTTGTCATCGGGTTGAGCGGGAGGAGGCGTGGGTTCGCTGCTGGTTTCTCCGGCTAGGGTTCGTAATTCTTCGGTTTTATTTTTCATCTCCATACTACGATTGATAAGCACGCGTAATTCTGGAGGTAGATCTTTACTGAGAGGATTTTTTAGAAGTTGATCGACCTCTTCAGGTCTTAGACCAGAAGCAAGTAAAGAAGCCTTAGTTGTTTGGATAAAAGCCTGAATTTTGATTTCTAGTTGTTTAAGTTTAACTTCCATTTCATGAGATATATTGGGTTCCTTATGCTTGTTTTTTTCAAGAAACTGAATGAGTTCTGCAAGCTTGTCAAAAACTTTTTCAAAAGGGTTTTCGTTAGGTAAGGTCATTATTTTTCTCCACAGTATCTTAATACTATACATCTATTTATTTTGACAAATTTTCCAATAAAAAATTGAGTTTAAATGTGTATGGAGCCATGATGCTCTCTACCAAAAACAAAACTTCCCCTTGCTTTCAAAGGAAAAATCATCTAAAGTATCCATTCTTTGGAGGAGTGTCTGAGCGGCCGAAAGAGCACGCTTGGAAAGCGTGTGTACGTTAATCGCGTACCGTGGGTTCGAATCCCACCTCCTCCGTTCCTTTTATTTGGAATCTTTGTTTTTCGAAATACCTTCCAGCTGATGCTTAAGTGACGGTAAATGACGTTTGACAGTATGCCAAACAGTAGGGACATCAACTCCGAAATATTCATGAATTAAGATATTGCGCATTCCATTCATCTGATCCCATGGAATATCGGGATGTGAACGGCGGATTGCCAAGGGAATACTCTTGCTCGCTTCACCAATAACTTCTAGGTTGCGAATGACAGCGTCTATGACAAGTTCATTCTTTTTGAATGATTCTGCTGTCATGCCGTCGATGTAAGTTTCGATCTTTCCAATGGCCTTCAAAATATCCTGGATGCGGAAAACCCAATCTCTAGAAGACATGTTTGGCTTCTTTTAAGATTTGCGGCTTCAGTGCTGGATGCAGAGCATTTTTAGTTACCAAATCAACTTCACAGTGAAGAATGCTCTCTAAATAACTTTTGAGTCCGACAAAAACAAATAATCCCCTCTTGGAATCAAAATCAATCAAAATATCTACATCGCTTTTTGCTATGCCTTCATTTCTAGCAATAGAGCCGAAAATGGCTAGTGCACGGACACCTTGTTGCGATAAGTCTTCTTGGTGACTTTTTAAAATTTTAATAGCGGTTTTTAACAGCATTTTATCCTACCAGAGGTTATTAACCTTTGTAATCTAAATGTATCAGTACAGGCACAAAAAAGATAGAAAAATTGAAAACGCTCACCGATGGTATTTCTGTAGAATTGCTGATCGGGTTGAGGGTAATCCTTTGCTTCAGGCTGCAAAATGGAGTATTCCTCCAGCAACAAGCCGAATTCCCGCCAGGGAAAAGTTCGAAAACCGTCCGTGCCCGTAATAACGGCTCTTTATCTGCATTAACTAACTTCTCTATTATGCAGATAAAATGCAGATAAAAACGAGGTTTTCTTTTCAGACACTCCTTGTTTCTCGACTGCCACTGTTCACAAAATAGTCTTTTTTATCACTGCATTCGGGTGAAGCTGCATGATAAAGATCAAATCTTTCATGATATTATAGGCTTCTGCTAACTGCAAATCGTTCTGTCCGAATTGCTCCATCTCATTCTCGTTAGGGTCTTTTTTCTTTAGCTCTTTGAGGAAATTTTGATAGTTTTTGTTTTCTGTTATCCGTTCCGTCGAATTCCTTTTTAACTCTTCCAAATAAGGCTGATACGTATTCAACCGTGTCTGTAAATCAAATTTATATAAAAGCCGAATTTTTTCACGTTGTAACAAGGGAATGTCTGCAAGATCATCATCGTAAGTGGAGGGGATTGTATCGCTATCCAATGGATATTTCGAGAATTTTTCTCCCATTTCAGACTCGGATAAAGCGCCATTCACAATAATATCTGACTCAACGCCTTTCATCTGAGGGGTTTTCCCCGAAACCGTATAATACCGCCCACGAGTTACTTTGTATTCGCCTTGTGGATTTATGATACCATTCTTAGTCGTATCTAACGTAAACGTTTGAAAAGAGCCTTTTCCATAGGAATGATCGTCACCGACAATTAATGCACGGCCATAGTCTTGTAATGTTTGAGCGACAATTTCCGACGCAGAAGCACTCGATCTGTTAATTAAAACGATCAATGGGCCATCCCATACGGGAGTACCGTTAATATTTCGTAGGTGTTGGACATTTCCCTGATCGTCTTTAATGGAAACGACAATTCCTTTTTTTATAAATAAACCAGTGACCTCTACTGCTTGTGCTAACATTCCACCCGAGTTATATCTTAAATCAAAAATCATGCCTTTGATGTGATGTTCTTTTTTGAGCTTAGTAATGGCATTTGCTAAATCTTGGGAAGAAGAGCTATCTGGATCTTGGTAAAACGAGTACAGCCTAATGTAAGCAATATCTCCGTCCCCATAAGGCTCTACGGTAGCTTCATAGCGAGTTTCTTTTAGGACCACTTCTCCACGTTTAACGACAATATCTAGTTTTTCTTCTTCCTTATTTTCACCTTTGGGGGCTTCACGAACAACTGTCAAAGTCACCGGAGTATTTTCCCCACCACGTATCAGTTCCACAGCATCGACAATATCCATTCCGACGACGGGCTCTCCATTCACAGCAATAATTCGATCCTTAGGCTTTAATTCTTTACCTTCAGCTGCAGGACCGCCCTCGATGATTTTAACAACGGTAAATCCGTTGATATCATCGCGTAATTGAGCGCCAATACCAAACAACCTTTGTTGCACATTGATCATAAATTGTCGTGCTTCTTCCGGAGTAAAATAGGCTGTATGTGTGTCCAGCGATGAGGCTGCGGCCTTTAGAATATCGGAAAGAATTAAGTTTTCACGGGCTTTGGCATCTGTGGTTAAGATCTCTTCTTCATATTTAGTTTGACGTTTTTCGATACGTTGAAGGGTCTTTTCTTTGAGTTCAGGACTCATTTTGGAAACAGTTTCCATTTGTAAGGCCTTGAACCGCATTAAACGAGTTAATAGGTCTTGAGGGTTAGCTGCCCATTTTAAGTCTTTAAATTCCTCTGGGGAAACGTGTTTAGGAAGGTTTTCAAGATCAATTTGTTTTTCAAGATCATGACGACGAGAAATCGTCTTTACAAAGATGCCATAGATGTTATTGAAGGCTTGAAAATTACCCTCATTAAATTCTTTTAAAATTGTTTCTACAGTAGCGTCAGAAGGTTGTGTCCATTGTTTAATATCGTCTTCAACGAAATAGGTTTTGCTCGGGTCTAATTCCTCTAGATAATTGTTTAAAATCCGGCGAATCAGTTCAGGAGTTAAAGTTTTATATTTAGCATGGGATTTCATGATTTCTTGCAATTTACTATTGACCAGGGCGGGCGTCATCGGAGGCGCTTTAGCCTCAATAGAGCCTGAAAAACAGCCTAAAATCAGCAGGAAAGAGAGGAAAAAGCGATAGAGCATAGCAAACCCTTATGAGTTGGATGCTCGCAGTGTACATTCATGGTCGTTTTTATCCATAGGGGAAATTAGTAGAAAAAGGACTAAAAAGAGCCTTTTTGACATAAAAATTACGATTCTTTGGGACCTTTTACTTTATTGTCAGATTTTTAAAGAATATTGGTGTTTTGTAAAGAAATGCTTGATTTAAATTCTTAAATATGTAAGAATATTTACTTGATTAAGTGTAATTATTTGATTTTGATTAAAATCGGTTATTTACTTGATTTTTAGAAAATAAAAAATATTTAAATAAATGGTTTTAAATTTTTATTAAAAATAAAAGGGAGAATATAATGTCTACAATTACGGAAGTAAAGATAGAAGAAAGTGTTGACATGCCACCGAAGAGCAAGTTGGTTTCGATTACAGAAGCGGCTCGTATTAATAAAGTGACACGTCAGGCAATATATGTAGCGATTAAGCTAAAGAAGTTGAAAGCATACAAAGAGTCGACACGTTGGTCGATTAATTTGGATGATTTAGAAATTTATCGTAAGCAGAAGTATTCAAGAATGAAGTCAGTTCATAACGGCGAGTTAATTTTCGACCATATGAAAGGTTTTTATTCAGTGAATCAAGTTGCGAAGATGTTGAATGTACCAGCGCAGAAGATTTATTATGCGACACGTATTGGTTTATTGACCGCGCAGCGTAAAGGTGCAGCATGGGTGATTTCATTAGAAGACATCGAGCAATACCGTAACGTACATCTTGCAAAGAAGAGCCGTCGTAAGGCCTCATAATTTGTAAGTTTACATTGTTTTAAGAGTTCGTATGATGCTGTGAGTGGCTTAGCCACTCACAGCATTTTTTTTGGTTTTAAGCCTGAATGAAGTTTTGGGGGGATAGAATAGCTTATATATCTGTCCTATTGGCCAAAGGCCATAAATATATCAGCCTAGCGGTTAAGGGCGCCTCGCCCGCAACCCTAGGAAAAATAAAACGTACCATTTCAGACTGAAGGTCTGAGTTATAGTCTATTAACGACATTACTGGATGAAAATTTGAAGGGGATTTTATTGTTTTTTATTAACGTTTTGTTAGACGTATATAATAACCCAGACCTTCGAGTCTGACAATAAACTTAAGTCTTTGGTTATAAATGACTTGAATTTATTTCTAAGAGGTTATATAAAAGAGGAATTCTCTGTTGTAGACTATGTGTCAGCAAGAATACATATAAATCCTCTTAATTCAAGCCAAGTTATGAACAATTCCTCACAAGTAAGTCATTACAAGATCAAAACTCCAATTCGAAATCAGATGGAAATACAAATTAATTGCTTAGATTCCCTATTACCTGCAAATCACAAAGCACGGAATGTTTGGGAATTTGTTAACACAATGGACTGCAGCCCATGTTTTGCTTTATTGAACACTTTTGATGGTAGTGATGGACGTCCAGCGACTTCTCCACAAGTTTTATTGACTCTTTGGATATACAGCATATTGGATGGGAATATAAGTGCAAGAAAGCTTGAAACTTTATGTAAGTATCATGATGCATATAAATGGATAGCTGGGGGATTACACATTAATCGAACTACTTTAGGCAATTTTCGTACTTTAAATCCTATTTTTTTTGAAGATTTGCTAACTAATTGTCTTGCAGTAATGTTTAAGGCTGGTTTGATAAATGATACAGATTTTGCTCAAGATGGAACTAGAATTAAAGCAAATGCGGGTTTCAATTCATTTCACACAGAAAATGGATTAGAAAAAACAAAAAAAGAAATAAAAGAATATATAAATAACCTTAAAATGGCCCGTAACGATGCATATGATAAAAACAAACAGAAACGTCAAGAACGCATTGCTCAAGAACGTCTTCGTAAAGTAGAAGAGGCACTAAAACTACTTGAAAAAGAACGTGAAATAAAAAATGAAAATGGAAAAAGTAATTACGAACCTCCTAGTGAAGATGATCTTAAAAAAGTTAGGGTCTCTACCACAGATCATTCTGTTCGTAAAATGAAGATGGGTGATGGTGGATTTCGTTTAGCTTATAATGTGCAACTGGCAACAGGTATGGCTTCTAGAGTAATTTTTGGAGTTGATGTTGTTACAACTCTTGATCCAGGAACTTCATCAAGAATGATGGCTCAAGTACACAGTCGTTTAAGAAAAATAGCTATGGAGACACCAAAAAATTGGGTTGGAGACTGCGCATATTCTGGTAAAAAAGATGTTGAGTGTGCTGCAGACCTATTTCCAAATTGTAGATACTACGCTCCACCAAAAGTTAAAAAAGGAATAGATCCAAAGAAACACCTCAAATCTGATTCTGAAGCCATAAAGAAGTGGAGAGATCTAATAGATAAAGAAGAAATTAAAGTTCTATATAGTAAACGTTGTAGCACAGCCGAATTTAGTAATGCACAAATGAAGCAACGAGGTTGGAGAGAATTCTTAGTGAGGGGGATAGAAAAAGTTATGAGTAGTGCTTTACTAAATGCAATAGCACAAAATATAACAAGGTATTTTGACCTAAAAAGCCAAATGTATGTAACCACTTAAAAAGTTTATATTACGGAATTGAAAAAGAATGAATTAAGTGAATTTTTAGTTGTTTTTGTAAGATTGATGAATTTATAAAAAAATAAAAAATACAAAAAAAACACGAACGAGATGTTTTTTTTGTTTTATGAATTTTAGTTAAGTTTCTTGCCAGACTCTTCAGTCTGGAAGAGTACGTTTTATTTTTCCTAGGGTTGCGGGCGAGGCGCCCTTAACCGCTAGGCTGATATATTTATGGCCTTTGGCCAATAGGACGGTGTTTTCCCGTAAAATGTATTTTATATACATTTCGTTTAGAAAAAGCGAAAGAGGACTTTCGCACTCCAAATCGCATGATCCTTTTATATAACTTTAATCTTTAATTCATGTTCGCCAATCTTATTCCTAAGCAGTTGAGCTAATATAAGATTATTAGATAATATCGTTCGATGCTGTGTTTTCGCATCCACATCTTGCGAAGTAGGACTTCCTTTCCTCGCTATTTCCTTTTCAACTGATATCAAATCGTGCATAGCCTGCCAAGTTTCATGTAGCTTAGTTTCATCGGTTTCTATTTCAGCAGCAGCCATTTTAAATTCATTAAATGTAATGTCTTTTTTAGTTTCAGTATTCCTAAACTTGCCCACAGGTAAATCTGTATTAAAATGGTCTTTATAATATTGAGGGAGAGTCATGGAAGCAGTTGAAGAAGTACTTGTTTTTGGCTGAACATTCACAATTATGTCATCATCACTTTCATCATCTATTCTTGCATGCTGTTGTGCACCTCGATAAGTTTGTGGTTGATCTTCATCTTGTATAAATGTCTCTGGTGCCTCACCACCAAGATCATCATCATCTACATTAGAAATCGATGTTCGGGATGCCGTTGAAGTCTCAACAGAGGATGCATTAGAAATAAAAGGAAGATTTTTAGCATCAAAATCAACCTGATTCATATCAATCAAATCCATCAATAGTTCAGCATGCTTTGTCCAGTTAGCCCCATCTTTTAATATCTGATCAGCTTTGGTTATCTCGTCTTGCAGTTGCTGTTCTTTTACTTTTTGGCCAGGAGTGTTTATACGAAGATCTGCAAGTAATCCTTCAAATTTCTTTTTGGTCTTTAACGCATGCCACGTTGAATGGAAAGTGCTATAAGTACTTTCATTGTAAATTTCACCATGAATATTATCCATTTCTCGAGCAAATTTTTCAAATGTAACATCTTGTCCTGTTAGTACATTTTTAAATTTACCTTCATCTTCGGTTGGATCCAACTGTTTTAACCAAGATAGTGTTTTGGCTATTTGTTCAGAAGCGTCATCCTTCCTAGTATGTAATCCTATTCCCACAGGAATGGCTATTCCAATCATTGTTCCCCCTGCTATGACTCCAACAATACATCCCATAGCAATTAAGGGAACCATTAAGGGGGGGAATAACATCACGCCTGCACCACCAATCGCCAAAGAAGCGATTAGGGTCAATGTACCAAGTACTATCCCTCCTAAAAACACTAACTTACCTATAGTGCTCATGAAATTACCGATCGAATCATTCTTGATTTTATTTTTAAAAGCATTCTTAAGATTTGCAGTAAAAAAACTCTCGTCTGTATAGATTGTTTCTATCTTATCGAAACATTCTTTAAGGTCGTTTTTTTGTTCACTCGATAATTTGCCTAAATTATGCTTTATACTACCCCATGCTTTTCCAACGGCAGAGGCTGCTTTTTGTGTTTTAGTTTTTGGAGTAGAAGGTGAGGTAGGAGGAGCTGTAACTGTTGATGAAGCTGTATCTGTTGATGAAATATGAGTAATTGAGTGAGAGCTCATTGATCCTGTTGAAGTGGATAGGGACAGGGACGAAGAGGATGTATCAGTATCAGTAACGGGTACCACGTCGTTATTCGCTAGATTTTTATTACTTATTGGAGGAGGAGGAGGAGGATAGGAAGGAGGATTAAAGCCTTGAGAAGAGTCATGTACTGAACTCATAAATAACCTCAATATTAATTATACTAATATTATTATACAAAAGGGCTATTTATTAAAAAACCAAATTATAAAAATAATAATTAACATTATCTTAATAATTATAGAGAGGTGTACTTACCAACTTTCCGCATTTGCTGAGTAGATGGCACAGATAAATACTGAAATCCTTCTCCATTCAAAGATGAACCCTGAAACAAAATGGCAAAACGACGCTTATTTTTACGGGTAAGGACGTCATCTGTAAACTCTAGAAACTCAGCCCACGTTAATTCATTAAATCCTGTCAGTCTTTTCTTAATCCATTCAAAATCAGCACCTTTATGAAAAGCAATTTCCTGTAAAAGTTCTCCCATATCCGAAAGATTTTTAGGAAACTGTCCAACTTGCTTTCGCAATGTCTCTTTAATGGAATTAAATTGAGATTCATCTAATTCACTATGTGCTAGTTCTTGGAGATAACCTTCTAAAAACAAATCAAAACGAGCTAATAAATCTCGTGGGGAATGCGTATTTGACTGCACTAAAAAACCGCTAAACAAATGTTGTTCGATATCCAAAGGCATCGATTGAACAATATAGCCTGTTTGTTGCTTTGTCCTTAATGTTGCATAGAAGGGTTGGCTAATGGCCTGCATCAATATTTGCTGAGCCGCCCTGTTAGTCGTTGTATAGACAGGATTTTCTATCGTTAAAAATGCGGCATTCCCTTGAATTCTTGTATTTAAAGTAACTTCCCACGGGCCACCCACATTAGGCAATGATAAAATTTCTTTTTTTATTTGCTTCGCTTTAGGATAGGCATCTCTTACAAGACTATTTAACAGAAATTCTGAAAGTTTTTTTGCTTCTTGTTCTTCAATGTTTCCATAAATCATGCCTTCAACGTAAGCCTTTTCAAATATATGATGAATATATTGTAGAAATTCCTCATAACGAATCTTCTTTAATGCATGCGACTTTTGTTTCCAGTTACTGTAGTTTTTATTGACAACACTACGAAAGGCCTCAATGACCTGCTTATAGGGTGGTTCTTTACGCGCATTTAAATACTGGCGCTCTAATAACGTTTTTTGTGTATTAAAGCTTTCTTCAGTCGGATAAAATGTTTTGAAATTCTCAATGATACGTTTGAATAATAGGTCTGCATGATCGTTATAACCATCAATGGTCAGTTTAATACCGTTTTCCATTAACTTTAACTCGTAATCGAGTTGCGCAATCTTGGCTTGGTACTCGACCTCGCTTAAAGCTTCTTTCAAACATTGAATAAATAAATCACCTAGCGCTGTTTTGTTAGCGCTACTAGCATTCACCTGCGGAGTCTTTATTTCATAAGAAAACCAAACCTTTGGGACTAAATAATCTTGATCCTGAGCATAATAAATCAAGGCTTTATCGTTATTGATCACTGCTTTTGGGGTAGGTAAATAGCCTTCTTCATGGATTTCGGGGGAAACATTCCTTTTTACGGATAATTGATCAGGGATAAAGGGGTTTTTCTTTGGTAGAGTAAGATCTTCAGGAATGTGTACTGTATTCCAAATTTGCAATTTCTCCGAAGGAACAGGTAAAATCGCATAAGGAATGCTCATCCACGGTTCTTTTTTATCTAGTTTGATCCCAGTAATATTTGTGGGTGCCATGACTGTGTAAAAACAGTTTAATGGGGTTAAATACTGTAAAAATTTCTGAGTAAGTTCAGGATCATATTGTTGAACAATAAAGGATTTCTCTGGGTACGTTTCCAAAGACTCAAAAATATCAAGCATCGCTATTTTTGCTAATACATCAAAGAGATTTTCTCTTTGGGTATACTGAAAAGCCAGTTTTTCTGTCTGATGAAGTTCATTAAAAAAGTAATCAGGCAGAGGTTTTTCCTTCATCAAGGCTAACTGTTGGAATGTTTTTTCAATCACATGATCTAGCTGATGAATCCCTTCATCCGTCAACGTATAATCGATAATAAAAATCATGTGTTGAGCACTCAATCGAATAGCGCCACATTGCATCGAAGCAATCAGTTGTTCTTTTTTGAGTTGCGCATTCAAACTATTTGGGCCTTCATTATTGAGAACCAAACAAACAAGATCATCGATTTGTGTATCGAGCATTTCAGCAAATTCAGACGGCATATCCCAAACTAAAGACAGCGTTCTCTGGTCTTTAATCGGAGCAAAATAGACAAAGTGTCCTTTGATCGAGTCCGAATAAATGGAAGGAGAAATGGGCGTATTCATTAACTCTCGGTTAGGAATATCTGAAAAATCTTTTACAGCTAGTTCAGTCATTTCATCCAAAGACAGAGGTGAAAAAATAACAACCCGCATATTGGAAGCACTGTAGTTTTGTTGGTACCACTCTTTAAGACGTTTTTGGCTAACACCTGAAAGGGATTCTTTATTTCCCGTGCTAAATTTGTGAAAAGGATGATCAGATTTAGCGAGCTCTTTCCAAACAAAATACTTACGAGAACTATCCTGCATAATATTTTTAGAATGTTCTTGATCGATCGCTTGAAGTTCTCGATCTACACCTGAAGGGTTAAAAAGAGGGGCCACAAAAAACTGAGAAAAACGATCCAATGTTTCAGTAAAAAAATCATTTGGAATGGAAAAAAAGTAATTGGTCGAACGACTCGTGGTGAAGGCATTCATGTTACCACCATGATTCGAAATATATTTATCAAATTCCGATTCAACAGGATATTTTTCCGTTCCCAAAAAGAGCATATGTTCGGTGAAATGAGCAATCCCAGCAGAATCTGGAAAATCGTTCCAAGTCCCAGTCCGAACAGTCATTAAGGCGCCGGATTTTTTTCCTTCAGGAACAGAAATTAAAACCACTTCTAGACCATTAGGAAAAAGCATTTTTTTCATTTTCATGTCTTTAAGATCTGGAGTCAAAATCGGAACAGATATTTTGTTGGGAATAGTGGTGTAGGTGTAGGGTGTGGTTTCTGCGTTTAAACAGAAAGTAAGAAGAAGTAGAA
>Ga0207042_1105_pt1 | contig 17432 bp, 8 predicted proteins | sample Alteio_BWMinCont_70_FD_153310 | JGI IMG/M metagenome (GOLD analysis project Ga0207042, IMG submission 153310) | Enriched cells from forest soil in Barre Woods Harvard Forest LTER site, Petersham, Massachusetts, United States -... | ecosystem: Environmental > Terrestrial > Soil > Temperate forest >... | reverse complement strand
ATATATTATCGTCTTTGTCTTTTGTAATTGCACTGGTTCCATCCCCAACTGCCAAACCATTTGCTTTTTTCAGCGTTCTGAAAGTTTGAGTTTTCAGATCGATGATATCTACACTGTTTAGCCATGAAGCACCCCATATTCTTTGTTGCTTGTCCTGAATAAAAGAGACAATAGGGTCAAGACCCTTTCCGGCCGTGGGTTTCTTTAATATTCCACTGTTTGGGTCGAGTACCTCTAGCCCATTTCCTCCACATATCCAGATATTTCCCTCATTATCCTGCAGCATGCCATAAGTGTAGCGGTATTGGCCCGCTATATACAAAAAAAGATTTTCTCCGTCATAGCGGTAAAGTCCCTGTATCGTGGCTATCCATAAAAAGCCATCCCGGTCATTAAACAAATGAGTTGTTTGAATGCCCTGAATCTTTTGGTCTTCGCCAAAATCCAGAGAAAATAAATTCCCATTTTTAAATAGTAGCTTCGCCCCTTTGACCAGCTTCGGCGGCGGCAAAATATAGGTTTTAAATTTTAGCGGGTGCGATGGCAGCTTATCAATATCCAAATCTTTTGAGGGCAGCGCGTTGTAATCAAATTTGGTTTCTTCAACAGGGTATTTAAAGGGTTTAAATCCGGTGGTGTCATAAGGCTGCTCAGGTAGTTTATCCCAGTTCAATTTTTTAACGACAGGGTTTACTTTTACCGCTTTAATAGCATCCCAATCAATTTTTTTGGATTTACTGAATTTTAAAGGCTGCACAACCGGTGGAGCGTATTCCGTTGGCGGCGGCTGTTCAAGGCTGGTTGAACCATTATTACACGATGCAAAAGCGATTCCGATAGCTACCGGGGCCAATACAAACAGCAGGGATTTTTTCATGAAAAGCGGGTGATTGGGAATAAATTTCTTTAAGTAACCATTTTATCTGTAAATAAGCAAATAATATTTGTTGTATATGCCTCAAATACAAAAGGGTAGCATTAAAAAAACAGATTTAAAGAAAATCAGACTTACGAAGTTTTCTAAACTTCGTAAGTCTTTAAGTCTTTAGCTAACAGGCAATAAAACAATAAACTCAGATCCCTCCCCCTCAACACTCTCAACTTGTATCTTCCCCCCATGCCCCTTTACAACCATATCATAAGTTAATGATAAACCCAATCCTGTGCCTTCACCCGTTAGTTTTGTGGTAAAAAACGGCTGCATGATTTTATCTTTAACAATATTCATTTTTGTTTCACTTGATCGCTTGACATTTTTTAAGGGCCATCGGCCCGATCAATTTTGTAACGACGGGTTTCAACCCGTTGCCTATGAACGAAAGTAAGCCTAAGTGCCGTATGCACGACCCATATTTATATCAAATCATGGAAAATATACTGTTCGTCAAATTCGACCTTAAACTTCGTTAATAGCTCCAGGTACTCGTCTCTGAATGTTTGTTTTTTATGATGAGCTTGCTGGTTCAAAACGTATCTGTAAACCCGGTTGACCTGCGACTGGCTGTATGAAAATACACCATAACCCTCCTGCCATTCAAAACGTTTGGGCGTTAGCGAATGATCATTGATATATTTGGATGATTTTGCTTTGACTGTTTTCATTAGGTCGGAAACGGAAACTACTGGTTTCAATCCCAAAAAACAATGAACGTGATCTTCCACGCCATTTACAATTAGCGTTTTGCAATTAGCTTCATTGATTAAGTTGCCAATTACGCCAAAAAGTTGGGCTTGCCATTCTTTTTCGATTACCGCCTCACGGTATTTAACCGCAAAAACTGTTTGTAAGTAAATTTGATGATAAGTATTTGCCATTTTTCTTTTATGTCATTAATAGTTCTTCGTTTATATGGGTCGAACCTACGGTTCTCGTTCATTATTTCTTGCACCGTCAACGGATTAAAATCCGTTGTTACAATATTTGTCGAGGCTCTGCCTCTGGCAATTCGGGCTAATGTAAATGCAATGAAATTATAAACTCCGAACCCTCACCTTCAACACTATTAACATGTATACTCCCTCCATGCCCTTTCACCACCATATCATAAGTTAAGGATAACCCTAATCCTGTGCCTTCACCTGTAGGTTTAGTGGTGAAGAATGGCTGCATGATTTTGTCTTTTATGGCATCCGGTATTCCAACGCCATTATCTTTTACTTTTATGATTACATGGCCGTTTTCGGCATAGGTGGTTACTATCACTTCCGGCTTGTAATCTTTCCCCGCAGTTTTCTGCTTTTTATTAACCGCATAAAATGCATTATTAAACAGGTTGAGCATCACCCTGCCGATATCCTGCTGTACTAACTCTATTTTTGGTAATGTCGGGTCAAAATGGGTAATAAGTTCAGCATTGAAGCTTTTATCTTTTGATCTTAAACCATGGTAGGACAGACGCATAAATTCATCAGCAAGCTTATTGATGTCAGTCGGTTCTTTTGATCCGCTCCGGCTTCGGGAATGTTCGAGCATGCCTTTCACTATGGCATCGGCGCGTTTACCATGTTGGTTTATTTTTTCGAGGTTTTGTTTCAGATCGCCTGCAATAGCAATGGCTTCTTCCTTCTCACCGTTGTTCAGTTCGGTTTCCATTTCGCTTAACAGTTCAATACTTACCTCCGAAAAATTATTAACGAAGTTCAACGGGTTCTGTATCTCATGGGCAATACCGGCGGTTAGTTCACCAAGCGAGGCCATTTTTTCGGATTGGATAAGTTGGTTTTGAGTCCGCTTAAGTTCCCCGAATGCTTTCTCAAGGTTATTGCGCTGATGTTCAAGGTTATCCCGCTGCGATTCTATCTCCACTTTTTGCTCCATAACTTCCTTCGTACGTATTTGTACCTTCTTTTCCAATAGGCGGTTTTTCTTTGAAAGAGCCCTGGAGCGGTAATAAATAAATGTCCATATACTGCAAAAAAACAAAACTGCATACAGCAGGTAGGCCCACGATGTGCGGTACCAGGGTGGCAATATGCTGAACGTATATTCAGTATTGCTCCAAACACCATACGGGCTGAGGGCTTTTAGCTCAAAAGTGTATTTACCTTCGGGGATATTGCCAAATACCGCAGTTGTGCCATTGCCTGGCGGGCTCCAGTCTTTGTCATATCCTGCCAGCTTATACTGATATTTCACCTGTTTTGGCTTGCCGGGCTCTATGGCTGCAAATTCAAAAGTTAAATTCCTGTCTTCGTACGGCAGCTCCAGGTTAATGGGGACGGGGTAAAAACGTGCAATACTGTCAAATTTTATAGCACCGTATTTTATGCGCATGCTGTCCAAAACCGAAATGGGCAGTACTTTGCCAAAAGCGGTCACCATCTCGTTGAGCAAAGCCAGGCTGTCTGCCGGCTTGCCTTCTTTGGCCGCCGCGGTAAAATAATTCCAGCATACGTCCTCTCCGTTCACTTTTATGCCCTCTACTTGCAAGGCGAGCGGTGCCGGGTTCTTATTCACGGCATCGTAATCAAACCTGATCAATTTGTTGTCCCCTGTCCCGGCCCATAGTATCCCGTTATTATCAACAATAAAGGCATTAATATTTACGTCCTTTATGGGATATCCGGTGTTTTTGTTAAATGTCTCGAATTTATATTCCTGGTCATTGTCTTTCGGCGAAGTTCTGGTCCTGAGCCCCGACAGCCCCTGATTTGTCGCGAACCATATGATACCCCTTTTGGGGTCTTCGGCAATGGCCTTTATCACATTGTCCGCCAGCCCTTGTGCTGTGGTATAGTTTGTAAAGCGCTTACCATCATAGCGGCTTGCACCCCCACCATCAGTACCAAACCAGATGTTGCCGGCCTTATCCTGTATGATGCTATAAATAAAATTGCCTGCCAGCCCCTGCGCTGTGGTGTAATTTGTGAATCTTTTGCCGTCAAACCGGCTTGCGCCGCCCCCGTAAGTACCGAACCAGATGTTGCCTGCCTTATCCTGCATGATGCTATATAAATTGTTGCCTGCCAACCCCTGTGCTGTGGTATAATTGCTGAAGCTTTTACCGTCAAACCGGATTGCGCCTACAGTGGTGCCGAACCAGATGGCCCCGGAACTGTCTTGTTTGATGCAGAAAGGGGTGTGTGGCGGCAGTGCACCATAAAAGGAAGTAAAGGTTTTGCCGTCGTACCGGCTTGCGCCGCCGCTACGATTGCCAAACCACATGCCCCTTGCCTTATCCTGCACCATGCTACAGACTTCATCCAGCAGGCCCTGTGCTTTGGTATAATTGCTGAAGCTTTTGCCGTCGTACCGGCTTACACCGCCGTAAGTACCGAACCAGATGCTGCCAGCCTTGTCCTGCGTGATCGCCGATACATAATTGTACGCCAGCCCTAGCGATGTCGTATAATTGGTGAAGCTTTTGCCGTCGTACCGGCTTACACCGTTGGAAGTACAGAACCAGATGCTGCCAGCCTTGTCCTGTACGATCGTCGATACCAAATTGCCCGCCAATCCCAGCGCTGTTGTATAATTGGTGAAGCTTTTGCCATCAAACCGGATTGCGCCTGCATCGGTGCCGAACCAGATATTGCCTGCGTTGTCCTGCATAATGCAGTCAACAAAATTGCCGCCCAAGCCCTGTGCTTTGGTATAATTGCTGAAGCTTTTGCCGTCGTACCGGCTTACACCGCCGTAAGTACCGAACCAAATGTTGTCGGCTTTATCCTGCATAATGCTAAATACGTCAACGTCTGCAAGCCCCTGTGCTATGCTATAGTTAGTGAATGTTTTGCCATTATACCGGCTCACACCACCGAGCCTGGTTGTGAACCAGATGCCCCCGGACCTATCCTGCATAATGCGCCATACAATATTGTCTGCCAGTCCCTGTGTTGTAGTATAATTGGTGAAGCTTTTGCCGTCAAACCGGCTTGCGCCCGCATTGGTGCCGAACCAAATGTTGCCGTGCTTATCCTGCGTGATGGTCCATACAAAATTATCCGCCAGCCCCTGTGCTTTGGTATAATTGATGAAGCTTTTGCCGTTGTACCTGCTTACACCACCCCCAGTAGTGCCGAACCACATGTTGCCTTCCTTATCCTGTATAATGCTACTGATCTGATTGCCTGCCAGCCCCTGCGCTGTGGTATAATTGGTGAAGCTTTTGCCGTCGTACCGGCTTACGCCGCCGCCGATAGTACCGAACCAGATGTTCCCGGCTTTGTCAACAAAGCCGCAACAAATTGAATTTAATGCCAGCCCTTGCTCTGAGTTATAGTTGGTGAAGAACGGAACCCCTCCATTTAATGTATCTAACCTGATGATTGGCCTCCCTGCCTTCACTACGGAGGGTGCATTGGCGCCGGAAATGGTTACGACCTTTGGCGCAGCATAACTGTATTTCCTGCTATTGTGGACCGCCGCTGGTTTTTTACCCTCATTTTTTTGCGATTGCTGCTGCGGCGGCTGGCTGCATGCACTGAACATTATACCAATGGCCGGCAACGCATAATAAATGAAACGGTAAAAAAACACGCCGGGATTCTGTTTTGTTGATTGCTTTTTCATTGCTTGCATCCAAATTGTCAACTAAGGTGTTTAATACTCGGGGAGATTTTGGGAACTCAATCAAAACTAAGTTTTAGTTTCCTGATATTCAATGATTTTAGTGTTTGTTTATCTTATATTCAAAATCGGCGGCGTTCATTGGTCGGGCTTATGCCTCCAATCAGCTAACCGGCAATAAAACAATAAACTCAGATCCCTCCCCCTCAACACTCTCAACTTGTATACTTCCTCCATGCCCTTTCACCACCATATCATAAGTTAATGACAATCCTAAACCTGTGCCCTCGCCGGTTGGTTTGGTGGTAAAAAACGGCTGCATAATTTTTTCTTTAACAATATTCATTTTTGTTTCACTTGATCGCTTGACATTTTTTAAGGGCCATCGGCCCGATCAATTTTGTAACGACGGGTTTCAACCCGTTGCCTATGAACGAAAGTAAGCCTAAGTGCCGTATGCACGACCCATATTTATATCAAATCATGGAAAATATACTGTTCGTCAAATTCGACCTTAAACTTCGTTAATAGCTCCAGGTACTCGTCTCTGAATGTTTGTTTTTTATGATGAGCTTGCTGGTTCAAAACGTATCTGTAAACCCGGTTGACCTGCGACTGGCTGTATGAAAATACACCATAACCCTCCTGCCATTCAAAACGTTTGGGCGTTAGCGAATGATCATTGATATATTTGGATGATTTTGCTTTGACTGTTTTCATTAGGTCGGAAACGGAAACTACTGGTTTCAATCCCAAAAAACAATGAACGTGATCTTCCACGCCATTTACAATTAGCGTTTTGCAATTAGCTTCATTGATTAAGTTGCCAATTACGCCAAAAAGTTGGGCTTGCCATTCTTTTTCGATTACCGCCTCACGGTATTTAACCGCAAAAACTGTTTGTAAGTAAATTTGATGATAAGTATTTGCCATTTTTCTTTTATGTCATTAATAGTTCTTCGTTTATATGGGTCGAACCTACGGTTCTCGTTCATTATTTCTTGCACCGTCAACGGATTAAAATCCGTTGTTACAATATTTGTCGAGGCTCTGCCTCTGGCAATTCGGGCTAATGTAAAGGCAATGAAATTATAAACTCAGATCCCTCCCCCTCAACACTATTAACATGTATACTCCCTCCATGCCCTTTTACGACCATATCATAAGTCAATGAAAGCCCTAATCCCGTGCCTTCACCCGTTGGTTTGGTGGTGAAAAATGGCTGCATAATTTTTTCTTTAATTGCATCCGGTATGCCAACGCCATTATCTTTTACTTTAATCACAACATGGTTGTTCTCCGCATAAGTAGTCACGCTTACTTCAGGTTTATAATTCGCGCCAAGCGTTTTGCACTTTTGATTTACAGCATAAAAAGCGTTATTAAAAAGATTGAGCAATACCCGCCCAACGTCCTGCTGCACTACCTCTATTTTTGGTAAGGTTGGATCAAATTGGGTAATGAGTTCCGAATTGAAGGTTTTATCTTTCGATCTTAAACCATGGTAAGAGAGGCGCATATACTCATCGGCCATAACATTTAAATCTGTCGGCTCTTTTTGCCCGCTGCGGCTGCGGGAATGTTCAAGCATGCCCTTTACGATGCTGTCGGCACGTTTGCCGTGGTGGATTATCTTCTTCAGGTTTTCTTTAACATCCGCCGCTATTGATTTTGCTTCTTTAATATCGCCTTTATCCAGTTCTTCATCTAACTCATCAAGAAGCTCGGTATTTACTTCCGAAAAGTTATTCACAAAGTTCAATGGGTTTTGTATCTCATGGGCTATGCCGGCAGTCAGTTCCCCCAATGAAGCCATTTTTTCGGATTGGATAAGTTGGGTTTGGGTGGTTTTTAAGTTGCTGAATGCCTTTTCCAGGTCATCCCGTTGCGCTTCTATTTCTCCTTTCTGCTGCATTACCTCTTCCGTGCGAATCTTTACCTTATCTTCAAGTACACGTTTTTCCTTTATTAGCTGCCGCGATCTGAAATAAACAAAAACCCATACGGTACCTGCAAACACGCATACATAAAGCATATAAGCCCACCATCTTTGCCACCATGGCGGATTGATGGTAAAACTGAACTTAGCAGGCGTGCTCCATAAATGGTTCAGATTTAGGCTGGTTACTTCAAAGGTATAATTACCCGGCTGCAGATTCATATAATTAACGGTCGAACCTTCAGTCGTGATACCGCTCCATTGTTTATCTGCCCCTATTAATATGTACCTGTACGATGTACTATCATGGGGCGTAAAATTAATGCTGCTGTAATGGAACTGGATAAAATTTTGATCGTATGGGAGCTTCAAATTTACCGGCAAATTGCCCGGTCCGGCAACCCCGTGCCAGTTTAAACCGCTTTTTATAGCATAACTTAAATTTGGCGGTGTTTGGTCCTTTAAGTAATGCTTTTCTCTCTTTAGGTCCCAAAGGGTGTCCTTCACGGATGAGTCAAGCCTTGCATGGTCCGTAAATTGCACCGGGTGGTCATAAAAACTTATCCCGGTAATATAAGTGGTTGACTTAAAGGTGTCTTTTTTTGATACGTCCAATAAAGTTATGCCAACATCCCCCGACCAATAAAGACCATCTTTTGTGATCAGATCAGCCTGGCCGTTGTCAATTTGGATTTTATTAATACCATAAGATTCGACCTTCCACTTTTTATTTGAATTTACACCATCAGCGGGCGTAGTGATCACCGATAAGCCCTGGGGATTGCCTGCGTAAACGCGGCCTTCATGCTGTATCAATGATAGTATCCGCTCATTGATAACCCCCGGTGAAAAGGAAATAAATTTTTGGTTTTCCGGGTTCACGATATAGAGGCCGTTAAAAGTACCAATCCATAGATTTCCATTATTATCCAGCAGAAATTGTTTGAAACCAATTCCATTAAGACCCTCCGCATTGTTATCTAAATGTTGGAAGACACCTGTATTGGGATCAATTCTTTCTATTCCTCCATAACGTGTGGCGACCCAAACCTGGCCCTGCCTATCAAGCCACATATCGTCAATACCGGCACTCAATCCCTGGGATTGGCCAAGATGCTTAAGTGTTTTATTTTTAGGATCATACATATCTATTCCACCAAAATTCTCTCCGATCCAAATCCGGCCCGACCTGTCCACCAAAATTCCGCGTGTCTCTTTATTACTTTGGAATTTTTCCCTATCAAGGTGAGTAATCGTTTTCCTGGTTGTATCAATTAAATCCCAGCCGCTATCTGTAGCAATAGCAATTTCTTCATTTAGCTTACAAACCGTAATAGCGTTTTTATTTCCAAGGCCTTGTTTAACATCTATATGTTTACTAATCCCCGTTGTTCGGTTAAGGACATCCACACCCTGGTTATTAGCGTCCCAGATAAAGCCCCGCCCGTCTTCCATCAGGGAGCTTACGGTTTCTTTACCTATATGTGCAACAACGGCCGCGCCATCGCCAATCATGTTCAATCCTTTAATAGTCGCTATCCATACCATTCCCTGGCTATCCCGGTTAATGCTTTCAACAATATCCGAGATTAAACCATTATTTCTTTTCAGATGCTTTACCATATCCGTTTCGGGGTCTATTATTGTAACTCCATTGACGTAGGTACCTACCCAAATCTTGCCTTTAGTATCCTGTATTAAACCCGTTACATACATCTCAGGTGCAGGGGATTGTGCTTCCCGAATAGTTTGAACGGAGTTTTTTTTGAGATCAACTACATTGACACATCCCCCATATATTCCAAGCAATAAACGGCCTTTGTGGTCACAAATCATATATTCTACCGAATCTGATTTTAAGCCATTTATTTTACCGAGGTGTTTAACTTTCTTATTTTTAAGATCGATTATATTTGCCCCACCTATCCATATATTATCGTTTTTATCCTCCATAATTGCATCAACACCGTCGCAATCAAACAGGCCGTGCGCCTTATCCAGTAATTTAACGGTTTGTGCTTTCAGGTCAATAATTTCTACTGCACTACCAGAAAATGATTTGGCCCATATTCTTTGTTGTTTATCCTGTATGAAATGGAGGACGTCAATATCAAGGCGCATGCTCTTGCCTACCGCCGGTATTTTTATTATCCCGGCTACGGGGTCTATCACCGCTATCTGCCCGCCAAAACTTAACCAGATGTTTCCCTGTTTATCCTGTAGCATGTCATAAGTCCAGACCCCATCGGGGTATGCCCAGAACAGCAAAAGATTTTCCCCGTCATAACGGTAAAGTCCTTTTGTCGTGGCTATCCATAAAAAGCCACTGTGGTCAGTTAACAAATATCTTACATTTGTTCCCGGCGCCTTATAGGCTTCCCCGAACCCAAAAAGGAACAAATTCCCATTTTTAAATTCAGGCTTCGCCCCTTTGATCAGTTTAGGCGGCGGTAAAATGAAGGTGTTAAACTTTAGCGGATGCGAGGGGAGCTTATCAATATCCAGGTCCTTTTCGGGTAAAGCGTTATAGTCAAATTTTGTTTCTTCAACAGGGTATTTAAAGGGTTTGAAACCTGAAGTATCATAGGGCTGTTCAGGAAGTTTATCCCAGTTGAATTTTTTAACAACAGGGTTTACTTTAACAGCTTTAATAGTATCCCAATTAAACCTTTTGGGTTTGCTGAATTTTAGTGGCTGTATTACAGGCTGCAAATATTCCGTTGATGGAGGCTGTTCAAGGTTGGTTGAACCTTTATTACACGATGCAAAAGCGATTCCGATAGCTACCGGGGCCAATACAAACAGCAGGGATTTTTTCATGAAAAGCGGGTGATTGGGAATAAATTTCTTTAAGTACGCATTTTATATTGTAATAAACAAATATTGAAAGCTGTAATTGACTGGATTACAAATTGAAAGGGGCTGGAAGATTAAAAAACCATATCATTTGAAAGAACAAAACCTTTACCACTATGTCCGTGGGAGCGATAGCGTGGCAATCTCGTCGCAATGCATGTACGCTAACCCATCGGCGAAGCTATTGTCAACTCGCTGCCTGCCATAAGGCAGCCACGCTCCTTATAACGACGCACTTAGATGTGCAGCCGTCCCGTCCTGTCACGTGTGTCCGGTTTCCCCGAGACCGGGACAGGCGGGACAGCCGGGACGCATCTGAACCGGAATTTTATTGGGTTTGACTGATTTTTTGAATTATTTTCTGCCGTCCCGCCCTGTCACGTGTGTCCCGTTTCCCCGAGACCGGGACAGCCGGGACAGCCGGGACAGTAACGTCAGTATAAGTTCAGGCCTGGTTTTTATATCAATAATTAATAATTTAATATATTAATAATCAATAATATAAATATATTAAAGTGTAATATATTGTATATGTTTTATTAAAATTGATATAGATAATTAAAAAATGTTAATACTAAAAGATTGATACTACTGTCACGGCTGTCACGGGTGTCACGGGTGTCACGTTTCACCGAGACCGGGACAGGCGAGACACCCGGGACAAACGAAATGACATGATTTTTTATGTTATTCCACCTTCAAAATTTTTCACTTGCAATGACATGTTGTGTTGACATGAACCAAAACACCGGGTGTCATGGCGATAAATAGCCCTCAGCACCCATTCTCATACGCCATCCTCATATACATTCTAACCTCATCGTTCAGGTCGTCTTTAAAATACAAGCGTAAATGGTGGTTAAAATCGTCGCTGCCGGGTACGGGTTTTATTTTATTGAAGCAAAGGTTATCCTTGTAAGGCTGTTTAAACGGGAAAACAACATCAACAAAGTTTTTACCAAGATGGATCACATAAGCAAACCTTGTACGCGCCGCAAATGAGATCATTGACTTTGCGGGGTGTACCCTGATATCGCCCATTTGCTGATATTCATTTACCAAATGGTAAAAGAGTTCAATGGTATGCTGGCTTTTACCATTTAAAAAATCAGACAGTTCTTTATCCTGGCATGAATGTGCCTGGTTGGTGTTTACAAATTCCTGGTTACATTGGGGGCAGGTCCACATAGGAAATGTTATTGGTCATTGGGTCTGAACCCGAATTTTTCGAATTTAAGAATTTATAGAATTAAAACTGGTCAAATTCTGCTAATTCCTTAATTCGAAAAATTCCGGTTCAGACACTTCTGCTGCCACCGCAAAATGATCCTACTCACTCCTCAAACTCTTTACGGGATTCGCTAAAGCTGCTTTAATACTCTGGTAGCTTACTGTAAATAGCGTTATCACCAATGCGCCTACCCCGGCTGATGCAAAAATCCACCAGGCTAAATCAGAGCGGTAGGTGTAATTTTGCAGCCATTTATGCATAAAGTAATAAGCCGCAGGGGTGGCAATAAGCAGGGAGATAATAACCAGCAGTACAAAATCTATTGATAATAACCCCCACAAGTTCAAAACCGTTGCGCCCAAAACTTTGCGTACCCCTATCTCTTTTACACGCTGCTCTGCCATAAATGATGCCATACCAAATAATCCCAAACAACTGATAAAAATGGCGAGGCCTGCGAAAAAGCTGGCCAGTTTACCAATGCGTTCTTCATTGCCGAATTTTTTGGCATATTCCTGGTCGACAAACTGGTATTCGAACGGCTGCGCGGGGTTGTATGTTTTAAATATGCTTCCAATTTTATCTAACGCTGCGCCGGCGCTTGCTTTAGGGTTTATTTTTAAGAGCACAACACCGCCTGCATCTTTGGAAAGGAAATAAAATGTCGGCCTCACCTGTTCATAAGGGGATTCGCTAACCATATCTTTCGCAACCCCAATTACTTTTAAAGGGTCCCCATCCGCCCTTATAGTGGTACCTATCGGATTTTTTAACCCCATAAATTTGAGAGCGGTTTCGTTGATCACAACCGCCGATGAATCTGTTAAAAAAGCCCTCGAAAAATCACGGCCTTCCTTAAACTGCCAGCCAATTGTTTTTCCGTAGTCGTACGAAACATAGTTTTGCGGGAAATCGACGCTCAGGTTGGGGTCTTTGCCGGGCCAGCTAAAGCCGCTGCTGCTGCTGGCGACCTGAGTTGGCGGTGCTCCTGCTTCTGCTATGGAAACTACTGTTCCTGTCTTAAATAAGTCTGCTTTTACGGCTTCAAAGTTCTTGTGTATATCGCTGGTAACCATTTGCACATAAACCAGGCCATCGCGGCTGTACCCAACCGGCCGGTTTTTGGCGAATTGAATTTGACGAAAAACGACAATGGTTCCAATTATAAGCGTAACCGATACAGTGAATTGAAGCACTATCAGTACTTTACGCGGCATCGCGGCCAGGCGCCCAACCCGGAATGATCCTTTCAGCACTTTTACTGGTTTAAAAGATGATAAATAAAAGGCAGGATAACTGCCGGTGATCAACCCGGTGATTAGACTGAAGCCCATGCTCAATATCCAGAATAGGGGATTACTCCAGAGAATAGACATTTGCTTATCGGCAACCCCGTTAAAAAATGGAAGGCTAAGCTGTACCAATAACAAGGAAAGAGCAAAAGCCAATAGCACGCATAGCAATGATTCGCCGAAGAATTGATAAATGAGCTGACTGCGAAGTGAACCTATCGCTTTGCGGATGCCTACTTCGCGAGCGCGTTTCTCGGACCGGGCGGTGCTTAAATTCATGAAATTTATACAAGCTAACAACAGCACGAAAAAGCCGATGATACCAAACAGCCACACATATTGAATTCCTCCACCGGTATTTTTCCCATCCTTAAACTCATCATACAAGTGCCATTTATTCATACCCTGCAGAAATAAAGCCGGTTTCTTTTTGGCAAGCCTGGCGTTTACATGCCGGAGCTTAACATCCCTTATCTTTAATGATACAAGGCCCATATCCGCATTATCGGCCAATTGAACATACAACGATACGAAATTGGGCCGCCATGGCTCGCTCATCTTACCTAACCCATTCATTGTATAAAAGAGCTCCCAGGGCGCAATAAAATCCATGTCGGAAAAAGTGGAATTTTTTGGCAGGTCTTCATAAACACCCTCTATTTTTAGATTCTGCTGGTTATCCAGCTTTAATATTTTACCGATGGGGTCGGCATTCCCGAAATATGCTTTGGCTGTAGATTCGGCTATTAATGCCGACGAAGGGTCATTTAAAGCGTTGCGGCTTCCTTTAAGTATTTTCAACGAGAACATTTCAGGAGCCTGCGGTTCGAAAAAAGCGCCTGATTTTGTGAGCTTTTTATCGCCAAGTGCAAGGATGTGATTTCCTGTACCCGTTCCCATCACTACATATTTGAAGTCGCTGCCATAACTTTTGCGAAGCTCGGCCGCCAAAGGATAAGGCATGCCGCGCCAGGTTTCCACTTCGCCATTATTTGTGACGTTTTGCACTACCTGGGCAATGCGGTCATGATTTTTATGATAGCTGTCAAACGACAGCTCATCATATATCCATAGGCCGATAAGTATAACTACGGCCATGCCCACGGCAAGCCCGCCAATGTTTATCAATGAGGAAGCCTTATTCTTAATGAGGTTCCTCCAGGCTGTTTTTAAATAGTTCTTTATCATGTTATTTGGTCATTTGGTCATTTGGTCATTAGGTCATTGGGTCATTGAGTCATTGGGTCATTGAGTCATTGGTATAGGCCTTAAGCGACAATGACCAAATGACCAAATGACTTTTCCTTCACTCCGTCTTCAAACTCTTTACAGGGTTTGCCACTGCTGCTTTAATACTCTGGTAGCTAACTGTTAATAAAGTTAATGACATTGCCCCAATTGCGGCAATTGCAAAAACCCACCAGGTAATTTGGGTCCTGTACTGGTATCCCAGCAGCCATTTGTGCATAAAATAATAAGAGACTGGGGTAGCAATAAGCAGTGAAATAATTATAAGGTTCACAAAATCCATTGAAAGCAGTTGCCACAAGTTAAATACCGTTGCCCCCAAAACCTTGCGAATGCCAATTTCCTTTATACGCTGCTCGGCCATAAAACTGGCCATGCCAAATAGTCCCAGGCAACTGATAAATATGGCCAGCCCGGCAAAGCAGCCCGCCAGCTTGCCGACACGCTCTTCATTATCGAATTTTTTGGCGTAGTCGTCACCAATAAACTGGTAGCTGAACGGCGTACCCGCATCGTATTTTTTAAAAATACCGCCGATTTTGGCCAGTGCATCGTGCATGCTCATTTTTGGGTTAATGCGCACATTCATATTGTTCATGCGCTTGTCCCACAGGTAAAAGAAGGTTTGCGTAATGGGGTCGTAGGGCGATTGATTGATCATATCCTTTACCACTCCAATAATTTTGTACTTGCCGTTACCTATCCATTCCAGCGTTTTACCTACCGGATGTCTGAAACCCATAAACTTTGCAGCAGTTTGGTTGATCACGATTGCTGATGAATCAGAAGGATAAGAGGCATCGAAATCCCTGCCGTCGACGATCTTCCAGTCAACCGTTTTACCAAATTCGGGGCTTATGGCCATGGTGGTAAACTGTTCCTGCAAAGCGGGATCTTTGCCCTCCCATTTAAAGCCGCTGTTGCCGATCCAGATACTCGTTATCTCCGCTTCGGAACCTGCCGCGCCCGTAACTGCCCCGCTGGCCAGCAGGTCGTTTTTCAATGGAATATATTCTTTTTTTATTTCGTCGGTCTGTAAAGGTATTATCACCAAACCATCACGGCTATAACCAATGGGACGGTCTTTAGCATATTGTATTTGCTGGTACACTACCATCGTACCGATGATGAGCACTACCGACACAGTAAACTGCGTAACCACCAAAACCTTGCGCGGAATTGCAGCCAGCCGGCCGACACGGAAGGTGCCTTTCAACACTCTTACAGGATTAAACGACGATAAGTACAACGCCGGGTAGCTGCCTGCTATCAAACCGGTTAGCAGGCTGAAGCCGATGCCGGTCAGCCAAAAAAGCGGGATGGTCCACAAAACCGACATGCGTTTATCCGCCACCTCGTTAAAGAAGGGCAAGCTGAGTTGCACGATGAGCAGCGATAAAAAGAAAGCAAAAATGGCAACCAACAATGATTCGCTGTAAAATTGCCAGATAAGCTGCCGGCGCACCGAGCCAATAGCCTTGCGGATTCCCACTTCTTTCGCCCGTTTTTCGGAGCGGGCGGTGCTTAAGTTCATGAAATTAATGCAGGCCAGCAGCAGCACGAACACACCGATGATGCCGAACAGCCAAACATACTGGATGCGGCCGCCAACGTTCACGCCATTCTTAAAATCGCTGTATAAATGCCATTTGCTCATTGGCTGCAGGAAGATCACCGGCTTAAACCGGGCGTCGCTTTTGCCCCGTATGGCATTCATTTTTACGTCTTTTATCCGGGCCGAAATCTGACTCATATCTGCATTGTCAGCAATCTGCACATAGGTTTGGAACCAGCTGGCCCCCCATGGATTATTAAAAAAGGTAGCGTAATGATTGATATTGACCAACAGCTGCCAGGGGGCAATAAAAGTTAAATCGCCAAAAGATGAATTGTAAGGCAGGTCCCGGTATACGCCGGTAACCTTTACAGCTGTTTTTCTGTCGAGCATCAACGTTTTGTTCATCGGGTCCGCGCTGCCAAAAACAGCTTTGACGACGGATTGAGATAGCAAGATGGTGTTCGGGTCGGCAAGGCCGTTTCGGGTACCTTCTACCATGCTCAATGAAAGCATATCGGTTATGCCGGGTTCAATAAAGTTGCCTTTTTCTGTCAGGGTTTTGTTGTTGAGCGTAAGAAAATGGTCGCCTGTCCAGCTTGCCATCAATACATGCCTAAAGTTGCTGCCATAATTAGCCCGCAGCGCCGGGCCGAGCGTGATGGCTTCCGAATTCCAGGTATCGGTTTCATTATTGATAAACTGGTTTTGCATGCAAACCGCTATTTTTTTGTAATTCGGATAGGATGTATCGAACGACAGTTCATCATACATCCATAAACCGATCAGGATAGCCACGGCCATACCCACGGCCAGCCCGCCAATGTTGATAAAAGAAGAAGCCTTATTTTTAACAAGGTTTCTCCAGGCGATTTTCAAATAATTCTTTATCATGGTTGGTTCGTTGGTTCATTAGTTCATTGGTTCATTAGTTCATTGGTTCATTGGTAGCTGTTCGTCAAGCCCCCTCTAAATCTCCCCCGGTAGGGGAGACTTTTAGCTGCAAATCCTTACTTTCGGACTTTCGGACTTTTCCGTCTTTCTGGCTTCTTCTAATCTCCAATCTCTAACCTCTAATCACTCAGTTTTCAAACTCTTCACCGGGTTCATCAAAGCTGCTTTTATGCTTTGATAGCTTACGGTAAGCAACGTAATTATGATAGCGCCCGCAGATGTTACAGCAAATATCCACCAGGAAAGCCCCGTGTGATAGCTATAGTTCCGAAGCCAGTTAAACATAAAATAGTAGGCTATGGGTATGGCAATAAACAGTGAAGCTATAACAAGCAGCACAAAATCTTTAGATATAAGACGCCACAAACCAAAAACAGTTGCACCAAGTACTTTGCGTACCCCTATCTCTTTTGTGCGTTGCTCTGCCATGAAGGATGCCATTCCGAACAGGCCTAAACAACTGATGAAAATAGCCAGTATAGAAAAGGAGCTTGCCAGCTTGCCCACCCGCTCTTCGGTGCTGAACTTTTTAGCGTATTCATCATCGGCAAACTTGTAAGTAAATGGAACCGAGGGTGAATAGGTTTTGCAAACTGCTGCAATTTTGCTAAGTGCCTCATGAGCGCTCATTTTTGGGTTGATCTTTATAAGCACATCATCAAAAGTGCCACGGCCTATCCTGAAAATGGTTTGCTTAACTGGATCATACGGCGATTCCATCAGCATGTTTTTGATCACGCCGATAACTATCAAGTCCTTTTTCCCGATCCTTACGGTTTCGCCGACAGGGTTTTTAAGGCCCATATATTTTACGGCAGCCTCGTTCAGCACAAGGCCTGATGAATCAG
>Ga0207042_1104_pt1 | contig 17467 bp, 18 predicted proteins | sample Alteio_BWMinCont_70_FD_153310 | JGI IMG/M metagenome (GOLD analysis project Ga0207042, IMG submission 153310) | Enriched cells from forest soil in Barre Woods Harvard Forest LTER site, Petersham, Massachusetts, United States -... | ecosystem: Environmental > Terrestrial > Soil > Temperate forest >... | reverse complement strand
GGGCTTTCGGATGCCGCATTGGGGGCGGTGCTGTTTTCGTTGCCGGTTGGTTTAATGTTGTCGTTGCCTTTTTCGGGTTGGATAATTACAAAAATAGGGAGCAAAAGGGTGTTGCTCGGGGCTATATTGGGTTATGGCATTGCGCTGGTATGCCTGGGCCTGGCGCAAAATACTTTTCAGCTGGTGATTTGCCTGGCATGTTATGGTTTTGCCGGCAACGCAGTAAATATTTCGGTTAATACACAGGCGGTGGCCGCCGAAGGGCTTCATGACAAACCAATAATGGCTTCTTTCCACGGTTTATGGAGCCTGGCGGGGTTTACAGGGGCTGGCATAGGCACCTTCATGATCGGCAGAAGGATCGATCCTTTTTATCACTTCATCATCATCATGGCCATACTATTGGCTGGAGTCATTATTGCATCAAAGTATTTGTATGATGACCACGATACCGCTAAGAACCTGGTTGCACCATCATTGTCCATCCGTGAAAGGCTAAGCCTGATAGTTCCTTTACTAACACTCGGTAGTATAGCCTTCTGCTCCATGATCTGTGAAGGGGCCATGTTCGACTGGAGTGTGATTTATTTTAAAAAAGTTATCATCGCCCCTATCGCTTTACAGGGAGCGGGCTTTACCGCGTTTATGTTTACCATGGCAGGCGGCCGCTTTATCGCCGACTTTTTTGTGCACCGTTTTGGCTTAAAGCGTACCTTACAGGTTAGCGGTACTTTAACCACAACCGGCCTGCTCATTGCAGTTATTTTTCCTTACCTGTATACCGCAATTGCAGGGTTAATGCTGGTTGGCGCGGGGGTATCATCAGTAGTTCCTATGGTGTACAGCGCAGCCGGGAAATCGAAAACAATGTCGGCTGGCGTTGCGCTGGCAGCGGTGTCAACAATCGGGTTTATCGGGTTTTTAATTGGTCCGCCACTAATTGGTTTTATCGCCGGTTTGGCTACTTTAAGGGCTTCATTTATTTTCATAGCCCTGATGGGTACCAGTGTAGTAATCTTGTCTTCCAGGGTAAAATTGTAGTCGGAGATTAGTCTTTTTAGTCCGAAAGTCCGGAAGTCGGAAAGTCCGAAAGAAGGAGTTGATATTGGTAACTTTTTTCTGAATCGTTCCGGATTTCATACTTGTGACTTTGTTAACCACCCGCATCTTCCGGACTTTCCGCCTTTCCAACTTTCCAACTTTCACCTTTTTTTACCATATTGCATTTATAAACCAGGATTGTGAATAATAAACTTAAGCTATTAAAACAAAAGCGTGACGAGGCCCATTTAGGAGGCGGGAGGGAACGTATTGAAAGTCAGCATAAAAAGGGAAAGCTTACTGCCCGTGAGCGTTTGCACTTTTTGATGGATGAGGGTTCGTTCCAGGAGATCGGGATGCTCGTGGCCCATCGTTCCACTGATTTTGGTATGGAAAATGAGAAATATCCGGGCGATGGGGTAATAACCGGTTATGGCACAATTAATGGCCGCCTTGTTTATGTTTTCTCGCAGGATTTTACTGTTTTTGGCGGCTCATTGTCAGAAACCCATGCCGAAAAGATCTGTAAAATAATGGATCTGGCCATGAAAAATGGCGCACCGGTAGTAGGTTTAAACGATTCCGGCGGCGCACGTATACAGGAAGGGGTAGTATCATTGGGCGGTTATGCCGATATATTTTACCGGAATACTATGGCATCCGGCGTTGTGCCTCAAATATCAGCCATTATGGGGCCATGCGCGGGCGGGGCTGTGTATTCACCTGCCATTACAGATTTTATTTTGATGGTAGAAAACACCTCGTACATGTTTGTTACCGGGCCAAATGTAGTTAAAACTGTTACTCATGAAGTAGTTACTTCCGAAGAATTGGGCGGGGCAATTGCCCATGCCACAAAATCAGGTGTAACGCATTTTGCCTGTGCCAATGAGATAGAGGCCATTCAAAATGTGAAGAAGCTATTGAGCTATATGCCTCAAAACTGCGAGGATACAGCGCCGGCCTTACCCTACGAAACTAAAAATGAATTGCGGCCTGAACTGGATACAATGATGCCCGAAAACGCATCACAGCCCTACGATATAAGGGATGTGATAGATCATGTGATCGATACCGCGTCGTTTTTAGAAGTGCATAAAGATTTTGCAGAAAATATTGTAGTAGGATTTGCCAGGCTGGCAGGCAGGAGCATTGGTATTGTCGCCAATCAGCCGGCATTTTTAGCTGGGGTGCTTGACATTAATTCATCCACCAAAGGCGCGCGATTTGTAAGGTTTTGCGACAGTTTTAATATTCCGCTACTGGTTTTTGAAGATGTGCCAGGCTTTTTGCCGGGAACCGACCAGGAATGGAACGCTATCATTACCAATGGCGCCAAATTGCTTTTTGCATTTTGCGAAGCGACTGTTCCCCGCATTACGGTGATCACCCGCAAAGCTTATGGCGGCGCTTATGATGTAATGAATTCCAAACACATCGGCGCTGATATGAACTACGCCTGGCCTTCGGCTGAGATCGCTGTAATGGGCGCAAAAGGCGCCGCCGAAATTATTTTTAAAAGGGAGATCAATGAAGCAGAAGATAAAGAAGCCAAATGGAAGGAAATGGAACTGAAATATTCAGATATTTTTGCCAACCCTTACCGTGCCGCCGAGCGGGGCTTTATTGATGAGGTGATTGAACCTTCGGAAACCCGGCTAAAACTGATCCATGCCTTTAAAATGCTGGAAAATAAAGTAGTTAACAACCCAAGGAAAAAGCACGGGAATATCCCTTTGTGAGTTCGGATTTCGGATTTTCGATTTCGGATTTAAAGAATATTTTATTTCTTGATTTTAATTTATTTGCTTCTTGACGTTTAATGGTAAAAGCACCTCCTTATTTGAAAAAATGGTTAGGTAAATCAAATCTGAAATGCAAATAAATAATTCCGAAATCGAACATCCGAAATCCGAAATATAGTACATATAAAAAAAAGCCGGTCTGATTGCACAAGCCGGCCCAATTAACTAAACTGATCTTTGAAAAAAATTTACTCGGTGCAAAAGAACGGTTGCTATTTAAAGTTGATGTTAAGGTAATAATAAATCATTTGGGAAGTTTGAGGTTGATGGGCTTGAATTAGGTTTAGTAAGTTGCAACTGGGTTATTATCTAATCTCTTATCACTAACCTCTAATCTCTTCTTCACCCTTTCACCTTTATGATTATATTTGCGTCCGTTTAATAAAAAGATATGGCTAAAAAGAAATCTGATGCCCCAAAGCATGTTGCTATCGTAACCAAAAGTTCGTTATCGTTTTTCGAAAAATATATCAATAACCCCTCTCCTACAGGTTTTGAATGGAAAGGCCAGCAATTATGGCTCGATTATTTAAAGCCTTATATCGATGATCATTATGTTGATAATTATGGTACAGCTGTTGGTATAATCAATAAGGATGCTGAATACAAGGTGGTAATTGAGGCCCATGCCGATGAAATATCGTGGTTCGTAAATTATATTACCAGCGACGGGCTGATCTACGTGATACGTAACGGCGGTTCCGACCACCAGATTGCCCCTTCAAAAAGGGTGGATATCCATACCGACAAGGGCATTGTAAAGGCAGTTTTTGGCTGGCCGGCTATTCATACGCGTACACCCGGAGAAAAAGAAGAAGCACCAAGCCTTAAAAATATTTTCCTGGATTGCGGATGCACTACGAAAGAGGAAGTTGAGAAACTGGGTATCCATGTGGGTTGTGTGATTACCTATGAAGATGAGTTTATAGTGCTTAACGACCGTTATTACGTGGGCCGTGCTTTAGATAACCGCGCCGGGGGATTTATGATCGCCGAAGTGGCCCGCCTGCTTACAGAAAATAAAGTTAAGCTGCCGTTTGGTTTATACATTGTAAATGCGGTGCAGGAAGAGATCGGTTTGCGCGGCGCCGAAATGATCGCCCACCACATTAAGCCAAATGTTGCAATAGTTACAGATGTTACGCATGATACCCAAACACCAATGATCAGCAAGATAACCCAGGGCGACCTGGCCTGCGGCAGGGGGCCGGTAATATCGTATGCACCGGCGGTGCAAAACAACTTGAATAAACTGTTGATTGAATCGGCCGAAAAAGCAAAAATCCCATTCCAGCGCCAGGCTTCATCGCGCTCAACCGGTACGGATACCGATGCCTTTGCTTATTCCAATGATGGTGTGCCCTCGGCATTGATCTCGTTACCCTTACGTTATATGCATACAACAGTTGAAATGATCCACAAAGAGGATGTAGATAATGTGATACGTTTGATCTACGAAACTTTGTTAAACATTAAGGCCGGGCAGGATTTCAGGTATATTAAATAATCTTTACAGTCAACGAAAACATTTTGTGGTTATAAATATTTATAACACTATACTGGTTCAAAATAAAATGTCACATTTACATTTATTATATTGTTCATAAAACCCCGATGAAACCTACACTACTTATATTGGCCGCAGGAATGGCCAGCCGCTATGGAAGCATGAAACAAGTTGATGGTTTTGGCCCTCAGGGCGAAACCATTATAGATTACTCTATCTACGATGCAATCAAGGCAGGTTTTGGCAAAGTAAGCTTTATTATCCGCGAGGAGTTTGCGGAACCTTTTAAAGCTATTTTCGAACCAAAACTGAAAGGCCGTATTGAAACTGATTATGTTTATCAAAGTTATGACCTGAAACCCTTTGGTATTGATAAAATAATTGAGCGCGCCAAACCCTGGGGAACGGCCCATGCTGTATTAGCTGCCCGCAACCAGGTACATGAGCCTTTTTGCGTGATCAATGCGGATGATTTTTATGGTTACGATGCTTTTGAAAAAATGGCAAAGTTTCTAAATACCGAAGTTGCCGATGATAGATTCTCCATCATCGGCTACCAGGTTGACAGGACCTTATCTGATTATGGAACGGTATCGCGCGGGGTATGCAAGGTTGATGAAAACAGCAATATAGTTGCAATTAACGAGCGTTTGAAGGTTTATTTTGATAAAAATGGCGGTGTAGTATATGAGGAAGATGGTGTAGAAATACCATTGCCATCCGATACACAGGTATCCATGAATTTCTGGGGGTTTACGCCGGCGGTTTTTGAAAAAACTGAGCCGTTGTTTAAAGCTTTTGTCAATAAAAATGAAAACAATCCCAAAGCCGAATTTTTTATCCCTTTAATTGCCGATGAACTGATCAAAAGCGGCGAAGCGTCTTTTAAAGTTATCCCTACCGATGCTAAATGGTTTGGCGTAACTTATAAAGAAGACAAGCCTATTGTGCAGAAATGCATATCGGATTTGGTTGATAATGGGGTTTATCCGGTGAATTTGTGGGTGTAAAATATTATAAAAATCAGACTCACGAAGTTTCTAAAACTTCGTAAGTCTAACAGGATTAATTTTTAAATTGGAACTTCTATAAAGATAGAGTTTTTTGCCCGGGATCTTGCCCCTTATCCCAGCAGCTTTTCAAACAACTCATCCAAACGCTCATGTGATTCCACAACTCCATGTTCAATGCCGGATGCTACCATTCCGTCACGGTCGGCTACAGATTTATACTGGCATTGAATGGTGGGCTTGGTCCTTGTCTATCCGTACCCGGTGGTCTTCAGTAATTCACGTTAAAACTTCCACAAAATTTAGTTAAGTGATTATTATTCTTTTTAAATTCACACACCATATGCCTGTATTTTATTAAACAACCACAAATAAAATAATCATGAATATAAAGCAAGGTTTATTGATCGGCTGCTGTCTGTTATCTGCCTTATATCTGAAAGGTCAGGACAAGGTTACAGAAGCATATAAGGAACCATTCCGGCCACAGGTCCATTTTTCCCCTGCTAAAAAATGGATGAATGACCCTAACGGGATGGTTTTTTATAAAGGTGTTTATCATTTATTTTTTCAGTACTATCCAAATGGCACAAAATGGGGGCCGATGCACTGGGGCCATGCAGAAAGCAGCGACATGATACATTGGAGGCAAATGCCTGTTGCATTATATCCGGATAGTTTAGGTTATATCTTTTCGGGCAGCGCTGTGGTTGATGAGCACAATACATCAGGCTTCGGGAAAAATGGACAAGTACCGCTCGTTGCTATTTTTTGCCAGCATGATCCAAAGGGAGAAAAAGCTGGTAAGGATAATTTTCAAACTGAAAGCATCGCTTATAGCCTGGATGAAGGCAAGACCTGGACAAAATATCCGGGAAACCCTGTACTGAAAAACCCCGGCATAAGGGATTTTCGCGATCCCAAGGTGATGTGGTATGCACCTGAAAATAAATGGGTAATGACCCTTGCGACAAAAGACAGGATTACATTTTTTTCATCACCAAATCTAAAAGACTGGAACAAGGAAAGTGAATTTGGCAAAGATAAAGGCGGGCATGGCGGTGTTTGGGAATGTCCTGATCTGTTTCCGCTGCAGCTTGATGGAAAAACTTATTGGGTATTGCTGGTTAGTGTTAACCCGGGCGGCCCCAACGGGGGCTCGGGAACGCAATACTTTATCGGCGATTTTGACGGTAAAACATTTACAGCAATAAATACCGAAACTAAATGGATAGATTATGGGCCGGATGATTATGCCGGCGTAACCTGGTCAAACACAGGCAAACGTAAAATATTTTTAGGATGGATGAGCAACTGGATATATGCCGCGCAGGTACCAACAGAAAAATGGCGCAATGCCATGACTGTACCAAGGGAACTATCTTTAAAACAAATCAATGGAGTAATATTCCTGAGTTCAAAACCGGTAATGGAGTTAAGGCATATAGCGTTGAAATCTGTTTCTACTGCCACTGCAAAGGACACTGCTTTAATGCCGGTGTTCAGCAGCCTTCCTGATCAGTATATCTTAAAATTCAATACGGACAAAATCAATGACTATTCCATCATATTGTCAAATGACGTAGGCGAAAAACTAGTTATCGGATATGATAAATCAAAAAACAAGTATTACATTGATCGCACCAAATCAGGAAAAATTGATTTTAATCCGGAATTTGCCGGTATTTTCTTTGCGCCCCGTTTATCATCAGCCCAAGCCTCAAATCTTGAATTGATAGTTGATGCTTCTTCTATCGAGTTATTTGCCGATAATGGCTTGAGTGTAATAAGCAGCATCTTTTTCCCGAACAAGCCCTATAATCATCTACGGTTTCAAAATAATAAAGTGATGACTATTAAAAACAAAGAGGTTTTTCCATTAAAATCAATTTGGTAAACCAGGTATAGGAATAACGTATTCTATATTCAGAAATTAAACCAACTTGTTATTATAAGGAACGGAGTATGCCCGATTCCCAACAAAAAACCCCAGCTAAACTAATAGCCAGGGTTTTTATGTTCCCCCTTTAGGGGGTTAGGGACTAATTACTTCACTTCCTCAAAGTCAACATCTGTAACGGTGTCGGCATTGCCTTCTGTATGCGCGTGCGCACCAGCGTCACCGGCGCCTGGCTGTTGTGCCCCGCCCGAATCGGCCGTTGCTTTATACATCTCTTCGGATGCTGCATTCCATGCTGTGCTTAATTCGGCCTGGGCAGCATCAATATCCGCGAAATTCTTAGCTGCATAAGCTTCTTTCAGTTTTTTCAGGCCTTCTTCAATAGGGGCCTTTTTATCAGCTGAAATTTTATCGCCGTATTCTTTCAATTGTTTCTCGGTCGAAAAGATCAGTGCGTCAGCGCCGTTAAGTTTTTCAACTTCTTCTTTAGCCTTTTTGTCAGATTCAGCATTTGCTTCAGCCTCATCCTTCATTTTCTTGATGTCGGCATCAGTTAAGCCCGATGAAGCTTCGATACGGATCTTTTGCTCTTTACCGGTTGCTTTATCCTTTGCAGATACATGTAATATACCGTTGGCATCAATATCGAAAGTTACCTCGACCTGTGGTACTCCCCGTGGTGCGGGTGGTATACCATCCAGGTGGAAGCGGCCAATGGTGCGGTTAGCGGAAGCAATAGGACGTTCGCCCTGTAATATGTGTATCTCAACCGAAGGCTGGTTATCAGACGCAGTTGAGAATGTTTCAGATTTTTTAGTGGGGATAGTTGTGTTTGCTTCTATTAGTTTAGTCATTACACCACCCATAGTTTCAATACCTAATGAAAGCGGGGTAACATCCAGCAACAACACATCTTTTACTTCGCCGGTCAACACACCGCCTTGTATGGCAGCGCCTATCGCAACAACTTCATCAGGGTTTACGCCTTTTGAAGGCGCTTTGCCAAAGAATTTTTCGACAGCTTCCTGTATAGCAGGAATACGTGTTGAACCGCCTACCAATATCACCTCGTTGATATCGGAAGTGCTTAAGCCGGCACTTTTCAATGCGGATTTACATGGTTCAATCGTACGTTTTATTAAGCTATCAGCCAATTGTTCAAATTTCGAACGGGTTAATGTTTTAACCAGGTGCTTTGGCACACCATCCGAAGCGGTAATGTATGGTAAGTTAATTTCGGTTTGGGCCGAGCTTGATAACTCGATCTTAGCCTTTTCAGCCGATTCTTTTAAACGTTGCAATGCCATTGGATCTTTACGCAGGTCAACGCCTTCATCGCTTTTAAATTCATCGGCCATCCAGTCGATAATTACCTGGTCAAAGTCATCACCGCCAAGGTGTGTATCACCATCAGTTGATTTTACTTCGAACACGCCATCGCCTAATTCAAGGATGGATACGTCATGGGTACCGCCGCCACAGTCAAAAACTGCGATCTTCATATCCTTGTGCGCTTTATCAAGGCCATAAGCCAGGGCAGCAGCGGTAGGTTCGTTGATGATACGGCGTACTTTTAAGCCTGCAATTTCACCGGCTTCTTTAGTAGCCTGGCGCTGTGCATCGTTAAAATAAGCTGGTACAGTGATAACTGCTTCGGTTACCTCGGTCCCTAAGAAATCTTCGGCAGTTTTCTTCATTTTCTGAAGGATCATCGCCGAAATTTCCTGCGGGGTATATTTGCGGTCGCCGATCTCAACACGCGGGGTGTTGTTATCGCCTTTAATCACTTTGTAGGGTACACGGGCAATTTCCTTGGTAACCTCGTTATATTGGTTACCCATAAAGCGTTTAATTGAATAAATAGTTTTTGTGGCATTGGTGATAGCCTGGCGTTTTGCAGGGTCGCCAACTTTACGCTCGCCGTTATCGATAAAAGCCACTACCGACGGCGTAGTACGTTTACCCTCGCTGTTGGCAATAACTACAGGCTCGTTACCTTCCATTACTGCAACGCAGGAGTTAGTTGTTCCTAAGTCGATTCCAATTATTTTAGACATATGATTATATTTTTCTTGATTGATTGTTTTGTTACAACCTATTTAACAAGGGTTGTGCCAATATGGATTTGGCAGGATTTTTTTAGGCGAAAGGGGAAAGGTGAGAGGTGAAAGGTAATAATTAGTCAGAAAGTAGTATGTAAACGGTGACAGGTTGGCAGGATTTGAGGTGAAACGCGAAAGCTGAAAGGTAAAAGGTTTAGGCATAAAGTTGAAAGTGAAAAACTATTTCCATTTTAAAAATTTAGATTTGTATTATGGAAACATTAATCGTACAGCCGAAAAACAAAGAGCAATTAAAGGTTTTGGAAGTAATCTTCAAAGCCCTTAAAGTTGATTTTAAAACTGAAAAAAGTACAAAAAAGCCATATAATCCTGAATTTAAAGCTAAAATGAAACAAGTTGAAGCAGATGTAAAGGCTGGAAAAACCACTAAAATAGAACCTGCTGATATATGGAACTTAAGCTAACAGAATAGCATTTATTCTTCAAGGCATATTTCAATAGCCTCCCTTAAATTGTCCAATGCTTTATCAATAGTTGCCCCATCAGCGTGACACGCTTTAAACATAGGGCACGAAACGATATAAATACCATCCTCATCAATTTCAACTTCAACCGGAAAGCGATATTTTTCACTCATGATGCTATCGCAAAAGGTACAACATGAATATCCGCCGACTTCTTTTCAGCTACCCACAGGTCATAACCCTGCTGCATATTCATCCATAACTGTGGCGTAGTATTTAATGCCTTTGACAAACGAATAGCCATTTCTGCGCTCACACCCATGTGGCCATTGATTAATTGTGATAATGTTTTACGCGCAACACCCAACTTATTTGCAGCCTGGGTGATATTTATTTCCATAGGTTCCAAATAAAGTCCTTTTAATAAAATTCCCGGATGTACCGGGGCCATGCCTCGTTTCATATTTTAAAAGTAATAATTTCTATTTAAAAAAACTTAAATTTGTATATGGAAACATTAATTGTAAAACCCAACAGCAAAGAGCAACTAACTGCCTTGAAAGCAATCATGAAAGCCCTTAAAGTTGATTTTAAAACTGAAAAAAAAATGGACGAGACTGAAAGGATTCTTGCCAATCCTGCTATGGTTAAACGGTTAGATGAAAGTATAAAACAAATACAGGACGGTAAGGGAATCAAAGTATCATTGGATGATGATATATGGAAGTGATATTTTCACCAAATGCGCTTGAAGATCTTAATTATTGGAAGCAAAGGCATAACGATAAAATAATTGAACGAATACAGCAGCTTATCAAAGCAATACAAACTGATCCTTTTCAGGGCATGGAAAACCTGAACCGCTAAAACATAAATATTCAGGAATGTGGTCAAGGAGAATAAACCGGGAGCACAGACTGGTTTATAAGATTGAGGCAAATACCGTCACTATTCTCACTTTAAGAGAGCATTACTAAATATCCTTGCAGACAAAAACGCCCCACTGAAAATGAGTAGGGCGTTTTCAATATCTAAAAGCGAAAATCAATTATTCGCCTTTTTCAGCATTTTCTTCGTTCTCAGCTGACGCTGTTGGCGCTTCCGGTGCTTCAGTTTTAGCAGCAGTTTCTTCATCAACAACTTGTGCTTCTTCAATAACTGGCGCTTCAGCAACCGGGGTTTCAGCTACTGTTTCAACTTCAACAACTTCTTCTGAAACAGGAGCAGCGGCTTCAACTTTAGCCACAGGGGCAGCAGCTTCAACCTTCATAACAGGTGCGCCAGCTTTAGCTTTACTGCCACGGCGGCGTGTTGATTTCTTTTCGGTTTTAGCGACATCGGTACCATAAACAGTATTGTAATCTACCAGCTCTATCAGGGCCATTTCGGCGTTATCGCCTAAACGGTTTTCCATTTTAATGATACGCGTATAACCACCGGGACGGCTGGCTATTTTTTCGGCAATTTCGCGGAACAGGATAGTTACCGCGTCTTTGTCCTGCAAATAACTGAATACTATACGGCGTGAGTGGGTTGTGTCACTTTTTGCTTTAGTAAGGATGGGTTCTACATAAACGCGTAAAGCTTTTGCTTTAGCGAGTGTAGTAGTAATACGCTTGTGTAATATAAGCGATGTGGCCATGTTACCCAGCATCGCTTTACGATGGCTGTCGGTACGGCCTAAATGGTTAACTTTTTTTCCGTGTCTCATTGTTTTTAATTTATTTCACGTGCATACCGTCGGGCGATCAACTCAAGCTCTCGGAATTATGCTCTCGCTTACTTTTGTGAGTGGTGAGTAGTGAGTGGTGAGTGGTCAGAAAAATACTCACTACTCACTACTCACCACTCACAACTCACCAATTTACTCCTCGTCTAACTTAAACTTAGCCAGGTTCATACCAAAAGATAAACCTTTTGATTTAACCAGGTCTTGTATCTCAGTTAATGATTTCTTACCAAAGTTCCTGAACTTAAGCATATCAGCTACATCGTACGAAACCAGGTCGGCCAGGCTGCGGATGTCGGCAGCTTTAAGGCAGTTTAGTGCGCGTACCGAAAGGTCAAGGTCAACAAGCTCGGTTTTAAGGATCTTGCGCATGTGCAAAATTTCCTCATCAACTTCTTTAGTTTCTTCCTTAGCCTGTGCTTCAAGCATCATGTTCTCATCACTGAAAAGCATAAAGTGCTGGATAAGTATCTTAGCGGCTTCTTTAAGCGCGTCTTCAGGATGTATTGAGCCATCGGTAGTAATATCCAGCACTAATTTTTCATAGTCTGTTTTTTGTTCTACACGGTAGTTTTCAATAGTATATTTTACGTTTTTGATGGGGGTGTAAATCGAGTCGATAGCTATTACACCTACATTTGCGTCAGGGTTTTTATTTTCTTCGCTTGCTACGTAACCACGGCCCTTACCAACGGTAAGTTCGATCTCCAGCGTTACTGATGAATCCATGTTACAGATAACAAGATCAGGGTTCAAAACAGTAAAGTTATTTGAGAATTTGGTAATATCGCCAGCATTAAAAGCGTCCTGGCCATTAATGATAACAAATATTTTTTCGTTGTCGCCAGATTCACCTGTTTTTTTAAACCGTACCTGTTTTAAATTAAGTATGATCTCGGTAACGTCTTCAACAACCCCTTTGATGGTTGAAAACTCATGCATCACCCCTGAAAAACGTACTGATGTGATCGCATAACCTTCAAGTGAAGAAAGTAAGATACGACGCAGAGCATTACCAATGGTTACACCGAAACCTGGTTCTAACGGACGAAACTCAAACGTGCCATCAAAATCAGTTGATTTCTGCATGATAACCTTGTCTGGTTTTTGAAATGCTAAAATTGCCATTTATATCCTTTATTTATTGTTTACTTGTGAATAGATTTGAGACGTGAGATATGAGATTTGAGACTATTAACATGTCTTCTTACTTCATACCCTGATCTGAAACCTCCTATTTATTTTATTACATATGAGATTTGAGACCGGGTTCTTCATCTCATATCTCACATCTCAATACTCAAATCTTATTTAGAGTACAACTCGACGATCAGGTTTTCCTTGATATTTTCAGGAATCTCATCGCGGTTGGGGTAGTTAAGGAATTTACCTGTTAAATTGGCAGCATCCCATTGTAGCCAGCTGTATTTATTAATTTTTCTTCCGGCTACTGCGTGTGTAATCGACTCAAGCGATTTAGATTTTTCGCGGACAGCGATCACATCACCGGCTTTTAATGTATACGATGCAATATTTACTACCTCGCCATTAACAGTAATATGTTTGTGGCCAACCAACTGGCGTGCTCCCGAACGTGTTGGGGCTATGCCAAAACGGTAAACAGTATTATCTAAACGGGCCTCTAAAAATTTAAGCAGGTTTTCGCCTGTAATACCTTCTTTTGATGAAGCACGGTGAAACAAGTTTTCGAACTGGCGTTCCAACACACCGTAAGTGTATTTAACTTTTTGTTTTTCCATCAACTGGGTCGAATACTCTGATTGCTTCCCTCTTCTTTTGGAAGCGCCATGCATACCCGGCGGATAATTTTTTCTTTCTAACGCTTTATCCGGACCGAAGATCGGTTCGCGGAAACGGCGCGCAATTTTGGATTTTGGTCCTGTATATCTTGCCATTATTTGTTGCTTTTAAAGTATCATTCAGCCCGCAGCTGATGAATCTTAGCTTTAAAAAATCTGTTAATTAAACTCTTCTTCTTTTTGAAGGACGGCAACCATTATGCGGAAGCGGTGTAATGTCCTTTATAGTAGTTACTTCGATACCTGCCGTTTGCAAAGTACGGATTGCCGACTCGCGGCCTGCGCCCGGGCCTTTTACAAATACCTCAACCTTGCGTAAACCAAGATCATAAGCAACCTTACCGCAATCGGCAGCAGCTTGCGACGCAGCATAAGGCGTATTCTTTTTTGAGCCTTTAAAACCCATTTTACCCGCAGAAGACCATGAAATAGCCTGGCCTGTTTTGTTGGTAAGGGTTAAAATAATGTTGTTAAAAGTAGCGTTGATATGTGCCTCGCCATAAGGCTCAACAATTACAACACGCTTTTTGGTTACTTTTTTGCTTTTAGCCATTTTTTAATTATTGATCCCGATAGCTATCGGGAAATGAATTATTGAGTTATTGAATTATAACCCGGACCCATTAACTGTTTTATACAACTTATATTCCTAATGATTTTCAAATAAATTAGCTACTCAGCCAATCTCTATTCTCACATCACTAATCACCTTTTTTTTAATTTATTGAATTATTGAGTTAGCGAATAACCCCTATAACCTATAACTTTTGTTTTTCATATTTCAAGTGATAATTAAATGGTTTAGATTATAACTAATCTCTAAACTCTATTCTCTAATCACTACTTGGTAGCCTTCTTCTTGTTAGCAACCGTCTTACGTTTTCCTTTACGGGTACGCGAGTTGTTTTTAGTACGCTGACCCCGCAAAGGCAATCCTTTACGATGACGTGTACCACGGTAGCAACCTATATCCATCAATCGCTTAATGTTGAGCTGAACTTCTGAACGCAATGAACCTTCAACCTTTATCTGGTCGTTAATTATCCCACGAATTGCGTTTAACTGCTCATCGTTCCAGTCTTGTACTTTTGTATCGAAATCAATACCGGCCTCTGTCAAAATCCTTTGGGCTGTTGAGCGCCCGATTCCGAAAATGTAAGTAAGTCCGATCTCTCCTCTTTTATTCTTTGGTAAATCAATACCTGATATCCTGGCCATATATTATTATTAATTGATTTATTGATTTTTGAATTATTGATTGGGCAATTCAATCAATCAATAATTCAGTAATTCAAACTTAATTACTACCCCTGGCGTTGTTTAAACTTAGGATTCTTTTTGTTGATCACATAAAGTTTCCCGTTGCGGCGGATGATCTTGCAATCAACACTGCGTTTTTTAATGGATGCTCTAACTTTCATCGCTCTATTATTTATATCTGTAGGTTATTCTGCCTTTGGTTAAATCATACGGACTCATTTCCAACTTCACCCTGTCGCCAGGCAAAATTTTGATGTAGTGCATCCGCATTTTGCCGGATATATGTGCAATAATTTCGTGACCATTTTCCAATTCTACTCTGAACATCGCGTTTGATAATGCTTCCTTAATCGTTCCGTCTTGTTCAATAGAGGCTTGTTTGGCCATATTTTTTTTTAGATTTGAAATATGAGATGTTAGATTTGAGATTTTTCAATTTCTCTTTTCCATTGATCTTATATCTTTATTTCTGTTCTTTTGTAGGAAATTAGATCATTAAAGCTTGTCTCACTTCTCAAATCTCACATCTACTGTCTATTACACTTAATCATCCCCCCTAAAACCGGGAGGCAAAATTAACAAAATTATTTTAACTTTTATTTATTTCTTTTAAAACATCATCTACGTATGAAAATGTTGAAAGAATATCCGGTTTACCCTTGCAGATCGCCACCGTGTGCTCATAATGAGCGGATGGTTTACCGTCAATGGTTGATACTGTCCAGCCATCATCCCAAAATTTCACCCTCGCTTTTCCGGCATTGATCATCGGTTCAATTGCAATCACCATTCCTTCTTCCAGTTTAACACCCCATCCCCGCTTACCGTAGTTCGGTACCTCGGGCTTTTCGTGCAATTGCAATCCTACACCGTGGCCAACCAGCTCTTTTACCACACCAAATCCATGCTTTTCGGCATGTTCCTGAACCGCATAACCTATATCACCTATCCGCATCCCCGCCACTGCTTTTTCAACACCCAGATCAAGGCATTCCATGGTAACACGCATCAGGGTTTTTACGGTGCTGCTAACGTCGCCAATGGCAAAAGTATAGGCCGAATCGCCGATATATTTATTCAGCACAACCCCGCAATCAACAGAAACCAAATCCCCGTCAACCAAAACACGCTGTCCCGGAAAACCGTGTACAACCTGGTCGTTCATTGATATGCACAATGAATAAGGGAACCCGTGATAATTTAAAAATGCAGGTACCCCGCCGTTGTCCCGGATAAAGGTTTCTGCAAGTTTGTTTAGTTCAATGGTTTTAACACCGGGGCCTATAACTTTAGCTATCTCCGCAAGTGTTTTGGAAACAAGTAATGAACTTTCCCTTATGAGTTCTATCTCTTCGACAGACTTATAATTGAGCTTTGACATATTAATCAGATAACTGGCTGACCGGTTCCCCCGGCAGGAATAGCCGTACGCCCTTTAATTCTCCCTGTTTTCATTAAACCATCATAGTGGCGCATCAATAAATGGCTTTCAATTTGTTGTAATGTATCCAAAACAACCCCCACCAGGATGATCAATGAAGTACCGCCAAAAAACCGCGCAAATGCACTGCTGACACCTACTAAACTGGCAAATGCAGGTATAATAGCTATGATAGCAAGAAAGATAGAACCCGGCAGCGTAATTTTTGAAATTACGCCATCTATAAATTCCGCAGTTGATCTTCCTGGTTTTATACCAGGGATAAACCCGCCGTTCTTTTTCATATCCTCGGCCATCTGGTTAGGATTGATAGTGATGGCTGTATAGAAGTATGTAAACACAATAATCAATATCGCGAACAGTAAATTATGCCCCCATGAGGTATAATTAGAAAGTGACATTAAGATACCGTTTGAAGCTATCTTTGGAAATACTGAAGCTATTGTTGCCGGTATAAACATTAACGCCTGTGCAAATATAATTGGCATTACACCTGCAGCATTAACCTTTAACGGGATATATTGGCGAACGCCGCCATATTGTTTGTTACCAACAATGCGCTTGGCATACTGCACCGCAATTTTTCGCGTGCCCTGCACAATAAGTATGGTAAACATAACTACACCGATCAGCGCCACAATTTCAACTATAAATGCAACCAAGCCGCCTGCACTGGCATTTCGTGACACAAATTCACTGTAAAACGCAGCCGGCAGCGCGGCAATAATGCCCACCATGATGATGAGTGAAATACCGTTGCCGATACCTTTATCTGTAATTTTTTCGCCCAGCCACATAATAAACATGGTACCTGCTGTAAGCACAAACACGTTTAAAACAGTGAAAAATGGCTCGGCAATTTCCATTTGTGTTTTAGGGTCTATCTGCGATTTCAAATAGCCTATCGCCTGTAAAGCAGTAATACCGATGGTTAGATAACGGGTCCATTGGTTTAGTTTATTACGTCCGCTCTCGCCTTCTTTTTGCAGTTTAGCAAAGTAAGGCACGGCGATACCCAGTAATTGCACCACGATAGAAGCCGAAATATAAGGCATTACCCCCAATGCGAAAATAGAGGCCCGTGAAAACGACCCCCCTGCAAACATATTCAGCAAACCCGCTATCCCTTCTTTACCCTGCTGATTAACCAGTGTTGCGGGGTTAACACCCGGAAGCACGATATATGAACCTACACGATAGATCAAAAGGAATAAGAGTGTGTTGGTAATACGCACTCTCAGGTCTTCGATTTTCCAGATATTGGATAATGTGGTGAAAAATTTCTTCATTGAAAATTATAGCTTAACTATGGTACCACCGGCTGCTTCAATCGCTTTTTGCGCTGTAGCAGTAAACGCATGGGCCTTAACTTCTAATTTGGTTTTCAGTTCGCCGCGGCCTAATATTTTAACCAGGTCGTTTCTGGA
>Ga0207042_1103_pt1 | contig 17583 bp, 13 predicted proteins | sample Alteio_BWMinCont_70_FD_153310 | JGI IMG/M metagenome (GOLD analysis project Ga0207042, IMG submission 153310) | Enriched cells from forest soil in Barre Woods Harvard Forest LTER site, Petersham, Massachusetts, United States -... | ecosystem: Environmental > Terrestrial > Soil > Temperate forest >... | reverse complement strand
CCTGCAGTGGTCACAGCACGCAAAACGCCGCCGGTTGCAGAGACGCCGAATTATCAAAGCAACATTAATATCAATTTCCTGTTTGATAACTTTGTTGAAGGAAAATCCAACCAACTTGCGAAAGCCGCTTCATTGCAAGTCGCTGAAAATCCAGCTGTCGCTTATAACCCACTCTTTCTGTACGGCGGTGTTGGTTTGGGGAAGACACACTTGCTGCACGCGATTGGGAATCAAATTATTCGCAATAATCCCAAAGCAAAAGTCTTATATCTGCATTCAGAACGTTTTGTTGCGGATATGGTGCGTGCATTACAAAACAATGCGATGAATGAATTTAAGCGCTATTATCGAACGGTTGATGCACTTTTGATCGACGATATTCAATTTTTTGCCGGGAAAGATCGTTCTCAAGAAGAATTTTTTCATACGTTTAATGCTTTATTGGAAAGTCAGCTGCAGGTGATTTTAACGTGTGATCGATATCCCAAAGAAATTAATGGTGTGGAAGAACGGTTGAAGTCACGTTTTGGTTGGGGATTAACAGTTGCTGTTGAGCCACCGGAATTAGAAACGCGTGTCGCGATTTTAATGACTAAAGCGGAAAAAGCGCAGATTGTTTTACCCTATGAAGTTGCATTTTTTGTTGCGAAACGGATTCGATCCAATGTCCGCGAGTTGGAAGGCGCATTAAAACGAATCATTGCTAACGCGCATTTTACGGGCAAAGCCATTACGCTCGATTTTGTGAAAGATGCTTTGCGTGATCTCTTAGCGCTTCAAGATAAGTTGATTACCATCGAAAATATCCAAAAAACGGTAGCGGAATATTACAAGGTGAAAGTAGCGGATTTATTGTCAAAACGTCGCAGCCGCTCTGTAGCACGTCCAAGACAAATGGCAATGGCATTAGCAAAAGAATTAACGAATCATAGCTTGCCGGAGATTGGCGATGCATTTGGTGGCCGCGATCACACAACCGTGTTACATGCTTGTCGCGTGATTGCAGAATTTAAAACATCGAATCAGGATGTCGAAGAAGATTATACCAACTTATTGAGAATATTAACGACGTGAGGAAACCTTCATGAAAGTGATCATTCAGCGTGATGCGTTGTTGAAGCCATTACAAATGATTAGCGGTGTGGTTGAACGTAGACAGACGCTACCGATTTTGTCTAACGTGCTGCTGACAGCGAAAGATCAGCAGCTTTCTCTCACAGGAACGGATCTTGAAATTGAATTGATAGGACGTACACCCGTCAATCAAGTTGTAACGCCCGGAACAATTACGGTTGCCGCGAGAAAGCTATTAGATATTTGTCGTGCCTTGCCAGAGGATGCTGTGATTGATTTAACGCTGGAAGGCGATCACATGGTATTACGTTCTGGGAAAAGTCGTTTTTTATTAACTACTTTACCTGCGCAAGATTTTCCGAGCATTGAAAATGGATCTTTTTCAACAGAATTAACGATTAGTCAGGCAAAATTCAAAAAGATCATTGGTAATATTTATTTTGCCATGGGGCAACAAGATGTGCGGCATTATTTAAATGGCGCTTTATTTGATATCAATCAAGGCGTGATGAAATGTGTGGCCACAGATGGCCATCGTCTGGCTTATAGCGCGATGAATGATGTTGATGCTAAGGGATTGCAGGCAAAAGTGATTCTGCCGCGCAAAAGCGTTTTAGAATTGATACGCCTTTTGGATAGCAATAAAGAAGATCCGGTGAATGTGAGTATTGGTGAAAATCTTTTTCGTGTGGCATCCGGCGATTTTGTTTTTACATCGAAACTGATTAATGCGCAGTATCCAGAATATGAAAAATTAATTCCAAAAAGTGTTGAGCACACAGCGATTGCAAGTCGTGAGGGCTTAAAACAAGCATTAACGCGAGCGTCTATTTTATCGAATGAAAAATTTCGCGGTGTTCGTTTGCACTGGGAAAGTGATTTGCTGAGAATTTTGGCCAATAATCCTGAGCAAGAAGAAGCGGAAGAATTAGTTCAGCTGGAATACCAAGGGAGTGGCATGGAAATTGGTTTTAATGTGTCGTATTTGCTGGATGTTGTTTCAACAATTCCTGCAGATCATATTCGTTGGTCCTTCACGGATCCTAACGGCGGTGTATTGATTGAATCCGCAGATAAAGATGATAGTCTTTATGTCGTGATGCCTATGCGATTGTAGGCGAAAATGTCTTTAATTCGCCTGGATGTATCAGATTTTCGTAATATTTCATCGCTGCAATTTGAGCCTATTTCGAATGGTTTTAATCTGATTTATGGCAATAACGGGAGCGGAAAAACCAGTTTATTGGAGTCGATTTACTATCTCAGCTTTGGGCGCTCTTTCCGGAGCGCAAATATAGAGCACATTGTCCGAAAATCAGCCACGCAGTTTTCTCTTTTTACAAACCTACTCACTCAAAATGATCATCATGTTCCCATTGGATTGGAAAGAGATCAAAACGGAAGCTTAAAAGTTAGAGTCAATGGTAAGGATATTTCCTCGGTTGCCGAGCTGGCAAATTTATTACCGGTTCAGCTGATTAATTCACACTGCTATGATTTGCTCGAATCGGGGCCTATTTTTCGCCGAAAATACATCGATTGGGGGGCTTTTCATTTAAATTCAGATTTTTTCCGTGTTTGGAAGCAATATAAACGGCTACTAAAACAGCGAAATGCAGCCTTGGTCAGTTCTGTGTCAAGAAAAGAAATCCTGATGTGGAGTGAACAGCTTGTGGAATGTGCTCTGCAGCTTGATCAGTGGCGGCAGAGCTATATTGACTGTCTGGTTCCGATATTGAAAAACCATTTAGGCAATTTATTGTCTATTACGAGTTTAGATGTGGCCTATCAATCGGGGTGGAAAAATGGCATGAAATATCAAGATTGCTTGTTGGAATCACTGCCTAGGGATATGCAGTTAGGTTATACCCAATTTGGTCCACATCGGGCAGATCTGCGAGTGATGATTAGCGGTCTTCCTGCTAAAGATATTTTGTCCAGAGGGCAACAAAAATTGTTCGTTTGTGCTATGATAGTCGCTCAAGGTGAGCTGCTATATAACAAGTTGAATAAAAAGCTGATTTACCTGGTAGATGACTTGCCGTCTGAGCTTGATTTAAAGAGTCGATCGAGTCTGATTACCCTACTGTCAAAACAAGAAGCGCAAGTTTTTGTCACAGCGGTTGAGCGAGATGTTTTTAGCCATTGTCCGACAAATAAACCAGTAAGAATGTTTCACGTGGAACATGGCAAACTTTGTGCGGCGATAGACTGAGATTTTTGAGTTTTCAAATGAAAGAAATTTAAAAGTCGCAGTTTATTAATGAATTTGAGCAATAACGAGTATTTTGGAGTGATGAAGGTGAGCACAACTACCAACTATGATTCATCGAATATTAAGGTTCTCAAAGGGTTAGATGCGGTGCGTAAGCGCCCAGGGATGTATATTGGTGATACAGATGATGGCACCGGTTTGCATCATATGGTATTTGAGGTTGTCGATAACTCGATCGATGAAGCGCTTGCCGGCTTCTGTGACACGGTAACCGTTGTGATCCATCCAGATGATTCTGTCACTGTCAGAGATAATGGACGAGGTATTCCTGTTGATATCCATAAGGAAGAAGGACGATCTGCTGCTGAAGTGATTATGACAGTACTCCATTCTGGTGGTAAATTTGATAGTGATTCGTACAAAATTTCAGGTGGATTGCATGGCGTTGGTGTTTCAGTTGTCAATGCACTATCCGAAGAGTTAAAACTGACCATTCGAATGAATGGAAAAGTGTATGAACAGATTTATCGACTAGGAGATCCTGTTGCACCATTAGCAATTATTGGTGACACGACCGAACGGGGCACTGAAATTCGCTTTAAACCAAGCTCAACTATCTTTACCAACACACAATTTTCATACGAAATTCTGGCTAAGCGGCTCAGAGAATTGTCTTTCTTAAATTCAGGCATCAAGATTTTTTTAACGGATGAACGAACTGCCAAATCAGATGTTTTTGAATATCATGGTGGAATACGGGCATTTGTTGATGATTTAAATTTAAATAAAACGATAGTTAATTCAAAGATGTTTTACTTTTCAACCGAAAAAGACCATATCACGGTAGAAATAGCACTCCAATGGAACGATACGTTCAATGAAAAAGTATTCTGTTTTACAAACAATATTCCACAGAAAGATGGCGGGACACATCTTGCGGGTTTTCGAGGTGCTCTAACGCGGGTATTGAATAATTATATTGAGAAAGAAGGCTATTCAAAGAAAGCCAAAGTCGAAACAACCGGCGATGATTTTCGCGAAGGATTAACCGCTGTTCTATCTGTCAAAATGCCAGATCCTAAGTTTTCTTCGCAAACAAAAGATAAATTGGTCTCTTCAGAAATTAAAGCAATCGTTGAATCACTCTTTGCAGAAAAACTGCAAGAATTTTTGTTGGAATGTCCGCAAGATGCCAAAGCCATTATTATTAAAGTCATTGATGCAGCACGTGCTCGAGAAGCAGCACGAAAAGCACGAGAAATGACACGCAGAAAAGGTGCATTAGATATCGCAGGATTGCCAGGAAAATTAGCGGATTGTCAGGAAGAGGATCCAAGCAAATCAGAACTATTTATCGTTGAGGGAGATTCAGCAGGTGGTTCAGCAAAACAAGCTAGAAATCGAAAATCACAAGCCGTGTTGCCTTTAAAAGGAAAAATTCTCAACGTAGAAAAAGCACGTTTTGACAAGATGCTTTCTTCTGTTGAAGTTGCAACACTGATTACTGCGCTCGGTTGTGGCATTGGTCGTGAGGAATATAATCCAGATAAATTGCGCTATCACGGGATCATTATTATGACTGACGCAGATGTTGACGGGTCGCATATTCGTACGCTCTTGCTCACATTTTTTTACCGTCAAATGCCAGAATTAATTGAGCGAGGACATGTTTATATCGCACAACCTCCTTTATTCAAGTTAAAGAAAGGAAAACAAGAGCAATACATAAAAGATGCTGAAGCGTTAGAATCATCACTTATTCAATCTGCATTAGAAGATGCAGCATTGTATGTTGCACCGGGAACCCCTGCAATCAAAAGCCAAGCGCTTGAGAAACTCATTCTGGATTATCATCATGTCATGGGTATTTTTGCCCGATTGTCGCGACGTTATCCTAAAGAAATACTTGAAGCCTTAATGTATTTGCCAGAAATGACAGAGTCACTTTGGTCCGAACAGCCAAGCACGCAAGCTTTTGCCAAGCAATTAGAAGAAAAAATGAATGCAGCGCGCGAAAAAACGAATCATTATGAGCTAGAAGCTGAACATAACATCGAAGGGAATTATTGGTATTTGAAGGGCCAGGTATTCCATCACGGAATAACGCATAACATACTGATTAATAAAGATTTATTTTTATCTCCCGAATATCATACCCTCATGGCGCTGGGCAATACCTTAAAAGATCTATTACATGCAGGTGCTCATGTGAATCGGGGTGACAAACAACATCTGGTCACATCTTTTGCAGAAGTATTTGATTGGTTGATGTCTGAAGCGAAAAAAGGCCAACAAATCCAGCGTTATAAAGGGTTAGGCGAAATGAATCCCGATCAATTGTGGGAAACAACCATGAATCCAGAAACACGACGTATGCTACAAGTCACAATTGAAGATGCCTTTATGGCGGATAAGATCTTTACTACGTTGATGGGAGATCAAGTTGAACCCAGACGTGAATTTATTGAAGCAAATGCGTTAGATGTCGTCAATTTGGATATTTGATTTCTGGGAGGATTTTGGCGGCAGCTAAACGGTAACACCTTGTTTAATAAATCTTAAGTTTTATTGCCGCACATGCGATATACTTATAGGTAAGTATGATTTATCGATTTTTATGCTGCTCTATGTGCCGATATAACATGAGGGGCGAAAGCGATGGGTGAAATAAGTAATCCTTCAAGCCAAACAACGAGCAAGGAACAAATGGCGTTGTTGGAGCAATACGCGGCCGCTACATCGACTAAAGTTCTCACATCCCAAGCTGACCTTGATACAAAAGATAAAGTCATGGATGAAATGCTTGCCTGGTGTAAAGAACAAAAAAATATTGTCATCTTAAAAAGCGCATCGATTCTTTCTTCTGATCCTACTTCTCGAACCGTACAAAATTGCAAATCGCTCATGTTGAGTAAGGGTATCCACCCTGGTCAAGTTTATGCGGCGACAGAATCCTTCGTAACTTTATTGTTAGCAACTGGGGATGAAGAAAGTGGTTCCAAAAAAACGAAAGGCGAAACAAACACTGCTTTTAGTGACCAACAAAAACATTTACGCGACTTAGTATATGAAGCTGTTTTACAAGGCGTCAGTGATATCCATATTCAAGTCAGACAAACCTACACAAAAATTCGCATGCGCCAACATGGTGAATTACGTCTCTATGCTGAGTGGTCGGAAAAACTTGGACGAGAAATCGCATCGGTTGCATTTAACAAAGAAACAGATCACGCCACATCACACTTCAATCCACTAGTCCCACAAGATGCATCCATGCCATTAAAATTGCACGGCAAAGATATCCGTCTTCGCTTAGCAAGTGTTCCTGCGCACGGCGGATTTGATATGGTTATGCGTATTCTTGCAACCGGTGAAGAACGCAGTAAAACGCTTGAAGATCTAGGCTATACCACGAATCAAGTCGATATTATCAAAATGGCGATGAGATTACCGTTCGGAGCAATCATTGTTGCGGGTCCAACCGGATCAGGTAAAACAACAACACTCGCCAGTTGTATGGAAATGGTAGAAAGCACTCAGAAACTTTATTCGATCGAAGACCCAGTTGAAAAAGTGGTAGAAGCTGCGACACAAGTTCCCGTTAACACGGAAAAAGAAGATCGCAGTTTTGCCAGTATGGGACGCGCTGCTTTACGTATGGATCCAGATGTTATCATCCTCGGAGAAATGCGAGATGAAGATACAGCGCATGTCATGGTTCGCGCATCCATCACGGGTCACTTAGTGTTAACAACATTACACACCAACCGAGCAACAGCGATTATCACCCGCTTGGTTGATATGGGTGTTTCGCCTGTTTTGTTAAGCGATAGCAGTGTGCTACGTTGTTTAGTGTGCCAACGATTAATACCAAAAGTCTGTCAATATTGTGCGATAGCTTTACGCGATTCTCCAAAGCATCAATCGCATATTGCAGATTGGGATGCTGTATTAGGTGTTGATATTGTTAATTCCGCGAAAGCACGCGGACCGGGTTGTTCGCATTGCCACCAAACGGGCGTGGCGGGAAGAACCGTCGTTGCAGAAGTAATTTGGGTCGATGAAAAAGGCCGTGAATTCATTCAAAAATGCGATACGCTAAATTGGGAAAAATATCTCAAAGAAAATGGTTGGCTTGATTTCAAAGGCCGTGCTGTGCAACTGATTAAAGGTGGTATTTGCGACCCATTCGATGCAGAAAAAGTTGTAGGTCCTATCAACACTGCAACGGATTCGACAAGTTACAAATATTGATTTTCGATTGCATCAAAGCATGTAAAGTAACAAGATTAGACATGGAAAGAATTGAGGTTCACTTATGGATATAGATTTCGATTTAGCAAAATCAACGGCATCGGGTATTGTGAGATGGTTCCGTCATTTCCAATTTGGTGGCAAAGCACAACTCGCTTTTTTAGAAGATCTTTATCTTTTAATCAATGATGGTATTCCTGCAAACCGTGCGGTTGAAATGATGTCACAAGTCACAACGGGTATAACGCGTGAAGTAGCTTTATCTATCGCACAGAAAATTTCTGAAGGTCGCCCACTCGCTGATGGAATGCGAGAATGGTTTTCGATCAATGTCATTGAAATTATCCGAGTCGGTGAAGAAGGTGGTGCGCTTGCTGAAACCATGAAATCAGCGATTAATACCCTCGGTCAACAAAGCAGTAGTCTTGGTGCTTTAATCAGCGCTATTTCTTATCCGTTGACAGTTATTTTCATTGCATGTGCGGTAATTATTTATTTGAATAACGGTGTGTTCGTCCAGTTTGCATTAATCAAACCCATGTCACAATGGCCGGATGCAGGTCGCCAATTGGTGGCAATTGCAACGATTATTCAAGGTTGGTGGTGGTTAGTTCTCTTACTTTTTGCTGCAGTGGTTTTCATTCTACGCCGAATCATGGCTAACTATGTTGGTGAATTGCGGCCGATTCTCGATCGTTTTCCACCGTTTAATTTATATCGACGATTTGCTGCAGCACGTTTAATGGAAACATTGGGTTTATTAGTCGCAAATGGTGTTGTGTTTAAACACGCAATTAAAGTGATGCAATACAATTCTAACCCGTATCTCACTTCGCATTTAGTCATGATGGAACATTTACTCGGGAAAGGTAAAGGAAATATTGCCGATGTTTTATCTACAGGGTTAATTGATAAATCTGATGTGATGCGCTTACGCGTTATGGCGGAAGTCAAAGGATTTGAGCATGGATTAATTCGAATGGGTGTACGTGGAACTGAAAAAAGTACGTCGACTTTGAAGTTAATTTCAAAAATTTTGGGCGGGATGTTGCTTGCAGTCGGCGCTTTCTTGATTATAGTTATTATTAGAGGAATCTATTTAACAGGTATGGCAATGGGTGCAGGTTAACGTGACGATTTTCCGCAAACAAACAGGTCTTTCATTAATCGAAATGGTGCTTGTTCTGACATTATCGACTGCGATTATATTAGCTGGAATTAGACAATATGGAATTTTTAAAATGGATGCAGATGCACAATTAGTCCAAGCAACTGTCAATGGTCTCTTTCAAGGAATGAATGATTATTATCAAGCGAATTGTAGAACAACCATGGCAGCAGCGACTTCTCCAATTATCATCCCGATTGGTACTGGCGCAACTTCATTAGTAACCAATGGTTATCTCCCAATAAAGTGGCCACCCCGTATCAATGGATTGGTGGATTCTACAGCGGGTACTGACGATGGTTTCAGTGCACAATTTAATTTGCAAACAGCCGCTACACGTATGCCATCAGGAACATTTACAAATTGGGAAGGAACGACTCCGACACCGATCACTGTATCCTATGCAGCGAACACACCAGCAGTTCCTGTCGGCACAATTTCTGTCTGGGTTGCGCAAGTGACATTTAAGCTTGCAACTGGAATGATTGCTGCGAATTATCGTGGTTTACTAGGCGCAGATGTTTGTGTTTCTAGTTTATCAGGTGGAACAGTGATTGCTTGTTCAATAGCGCCAATAGGTGGTTATATCGCATGGTTACGCATGCCATCGTTTGCATCGCCAAGAACAGCGTCACCCTTATTACCTACCATGATGCGTATCCGTGGATTTACACAACTTTATACGAATGATGATATGTATGGAGCAACGAATTCAACTTTCGAATCAACAAATAATTATTTATGTGGTGGATAAAAAGAATGAAAGCCAATCAAAACCAAAAAGGCGTGACATTAATCGAAATGTTATTAGTGTTAGTGATTTCGGTTTCATTGCTGATGATGTTTTTAGGCTACACCACGCAAAAGTCTGATCAATTGCGTCGTGATCGCTTAACGATGGAGATGCAGCAAATCCTGAATGCAGCGTTAGTTTATTACGTGAATAATGGTCAATGGCCAGGCCCTAATACTTGTCAAGGCGGTGTAGGTAATGTCGTTGATGCAACACATCCGCTGGTGACTGCTGGTTATCTTCCTAATCCACCGGCTTATTGGAATGTTTATGGTATTGGATTTCGAACCTGTGTCGATTCCGTGACAAATAATTTTTATCTTTTAAACCGAGTTCCTACCGCTGAAAATCCCATTGGTGGTGTTATTGCTTCACAATTACCATCAGGAATTACTGTTGTTGCTCCTGTTGCAAGCCCATTACCTCCTTTCGTTTCTTCTTTTACTCAAGCGGCATGTTCAACGGCTACAGGTGGTAATGGATGCTTTATTGTTTCAATGGTTCCAATACCCGGACAAAATCTCAATAATGCACGCTCAGTGAATTTTGCAAGCATCTATAATGCAGGTCAGTGTGTACCAGTTCCTACGTGTCCAAACAATACAACGGCAACCATTTTAGCAGTACCCGTTTCTGTCAGTGGAACCAATGATAATAATGGCAATGCAAGTCCGAATGTTTACCCAATAAGCAGTCTGACAGCGTATGCAACAAACCCCGCTGCATCACCAACAACTTGTCCAGGGGTCTATAACGATAATTGTGCACATGTAACAGGCGCCTCTCAATATTGGCGAGTCTGTTTATCCGTTACAACAGAGCGAGGCACCGTGTTAGGTTCTAATGTCTATCAAGACACAAAAAATATGGGAAGTATTTTGGCGTTAACCCGATGTTCGCCCAGTACACCCGCGGAACCGACAGGTTCTACATTTAATACCTATACTCCGTAGAAATGTAACATGGAGCACATAAAAAAGATGAGCGTGATGCAAAACCAAAAAGGTGTGACCTTAATTGAAATGCTATTGATATTAATCGTTTCAATATCGCTGGTCATGATGCTTTTGCATTACACGACACAAAAATCAGATCTCATGCGACAAGATCGCTTAACGATGGAAATACATCAAATTCTTAATGCAGCTTCCGCTTATTATGAAGTCAACGGACAATGGCCCGGCTCTTCAACTTGTCAGGCAGCCGTGGGTGATGCCTTGACGTTGACTCATCCGCTTGTTTCAAGCGGTTTTCTTCCCAATCCACCTGCAAATTGGAAAGTATATGGCAGTGGATTTGTAACATGTGTGGATAGTGCTACCAGTAATTATTATGTTGTTACACAGATGCCAGTTCCGCATAAAGCACTTGGCGGCGTTATAGCTTCCCAACTTCCATCGGGTATCACAGCGGTTGCACCATCTTCAAGTACGCTACCGCCGTTTGTAGGTTCATTTACACAGGCTAATTGCACTACCGCAGCTGGATCAAATAATTGTTTTATTATTTCTATGGTTTCAATACCGGGGCAAAATCTTAATAACGCGCGCTCTGTCAATTTTGGTAGCATTTATAATGCAGGACAGTGTGTTCCTGTGCCGACGTGTCCCGCGAATATGAGCCCAGGAATTTATGTGGCTCCCGTTTCAGTAAGTGGTACGAATGATAATAATGGCAGTGCTACGCCAAATGTTTATCCCATTAGTAGTTATACGGCTTATGCAACGAATCCAGCTGCAGTGCCGGCAACATGTCCGGGAATTTATAACGATAATTGTGCGCATGTCACAGGCGCTACGCAATATTGGCGAGTTTGTTTATCGGTTACGACAGAGCGAGGCACCGTATTAGGTTCTAATGTCTATCAAGACACAAAAAATGTGGGAAGTGTTGTCGCGTTAACGCGATGCTATCCAACGAGTGAACCCACAGGCTCCACATTTAATTCGTATACGCCATAAAAGCCACGCAATAAAATTGCAAGAGAAAGACTTACACATTTGAAATAAATCGAATATACTAAAAATACTCATGGAATCCATGGAGATGTTTATATGGCGTTTGTTAATGGAGTATCGCAATGAAGCGCATCATTTTAAAGGTTAGTGCATTGCTTCTCACACTACCTACAATTGCCATCGCGGGTTGGCAAGTTGCAAGACCTCAGGCCGCTGTTCCGAATGAACCTTTTTTTCAAGCTGGAAGTCAGCCAGACACAACATTCCCTTCTGCCTATGGCAGTACATCTTTCCCAAATCAATTTGCGGAACTTGGCAGACCTGCTGCAATGTATGCCATCAGTATTAGCGGTTCGCTCAAAGAAAATCTGGAACGCATTATGGATCGATATCACTGGAAAGTGATTTGGAAAGCAGGCTACGACTATAATTTCGATGGTCGTGTGACAGGGTCCAGTTTACCTAACGTAATCGAAAAATTGTTAAGTCCTTTTCCGTTAGAAGCGACGTTATACATGTCTAATCGTACGATGGTCATTGTTCCGAGGAATAATCCATGAGACTGCCTAAGCGTATTCTGCTCTTGTGTTTGAGTACTTTGATTTTTTTATCCGGGTGTAATTCGCCACTCTATAATCAAACGCAAGCCAATGTTGCAGACATTACGCAACGCACGGCGGATGCACGGCATAAATCAGATGCCGATGCAAAACCGTTACCTCCCATGGTGATTAACCAAGGACTGTATGTCGATAGAACGCCGATTAGTTTGCAAAGACAACCTACCTGGCTCAGAAACCAAATTATATTACGCGGCGATCAATTACCGTTCTCATACTATAGTCGAACCATTGCAAGCGGTGGTGGAAAAGATGTATTAACTCATTACCAAGTCGGTTTAGATCAAGCAGCGATGGTCTCAGTGAATTATACGGGATCGGTTAAAGGTGCCCTCGATCTTCTCGCTGCAAAAACGGGCTTTGTTTATACCGTCAATGGCAACAGTGTTTATTGGCAAGCTTTTATCACAAAAACATTTGATATTGCTTTCATGCCTGGCGCGTCAGATTACATGATGGGTAAGGCAGGTGGTAGCGGTGGCGGTACCAGTAGTGGCCCCGCTGCACCATCAGGTGGTGGTTCAGCCGGTGCGCCAACTTCTGCACCGATGACGGGTATTACCGATGATAGTGCTGCTTCACAATATAGTAATTTGAAGGGATCTATTTCGGTTTGGAAAGATCTTGAAAAAGGGATTACCCAATTACTATCGCCAGATGGAAAAGTGATGGTTTCCGAATCCACAACATCGGTCACCGTTCGCGATAGACCAATGAATGTGAGTTTGATCGCGCACTATCTTGCAAATCTGAATCGCAGTTTATCAAGACAGGTACTTGTTAAAGTCGAAGTGTTGGATATTACATTACAAGATGCATTCAATTTTGGTATCAATTGGGATGCGGTTAAACAAACACTAGGACAACAATTTGTATTAAACGCAAATTACGGCACACCGGTTAGTATTACCCCATTAGTTGCAACTCCGCAAATTGGATCAGGTGCACCAGGATTACCGGAATGGGGTACGTTCAATAATCTAGGTCGTGAAACAGGTGTCACAGCGCTTGTTAATGCGCTTGACCAACAAGGGAAAGTTGCACTGGTTACGCAACCCCGTGTTGTTTGTTTGAATAACCAAGTGTCTGTGATTCGAATCACTTCACAGGTCGGTTATTTAGCAAGTGTGCAAACGACGACATTAGGTGGCGGTACATCAACAACTGTCAATACCAATAGCGTAACGTCACAGGTTGTACCAGGCAGCGTGACAACAGGCTTGACCCTTTATATCTTACCGAAAATCATGAATAACCGGATTTATCTGCAAGTAAACGCTGATTTGTCAACGCTAGAAAAAATCCAAACCATTTCATCACAAGGAAATGGAACGGCAAGTCAATCATCAAATGCACCACTGATTCAGGTTCCCAATGTCAACCAGAAACAATTCAATCAGCGTGCAGTGATTGGTTCTGGTGATACGCTGATTCTTTCTGGATTTAAACAAGTTCGGAATGAAACAGGTGCGATGCAATTATTCCAAGTACAAGATTTAGGTGGTAAAGGTGCGCAGCAAGTGGATGCTGAAACAATTGTGTTAATTACACCGATTATTTTACCCGGGTACGCATAATGGCATATATTACGCGAGAAGATGGTGAACGCTTCATAATACCGTCCTATCGCGATGTGTTAAGCGCAAAGAAAACCAGCCTCTTAAAAAGAGAGATTCTGTTGCTCACCTCGAATTATGGTGAGTACATTAATCTCCATCGGAAAAACGCCGAACAATACGAAGTGGCGTTTTCACCTGAAGGCGGATATTTGTTGGGAGAATCCATCTGGCATTATTACAAACGGCCGTTGGATTTAATTTTTTGTGAAGCAATTCCCAATACCAATGATGCCATATTAGTTATTGTTAAATCGGGAAGTGTGTATCTTGATGGCAGTTTTCCGATTGATAGTATTCCTGAAGAATTGGTAATTTTCAGAACCCAGCAAAATAATTTCGATATTTATATTTATGGTGATATCCCAATCAGCAAAACGCCTGAACCCGGGAAATTTGCTTTTGATCCAACATCTGTTAGATCGTTTAATGAATTAACTGAGCCTGTTTTTCAGACATTACCTAAGACAAAAAATTTCCAGTTACAACTGGTAGATACTGTTTTAAGAGAACATGGCATTGGTGTTCTTCCTACCAAAAAAATTATTGCTGGACTCGTATTATTTTTGGTTGTTTGGATGGCTTGGACGTATATTTCAACACATAAAAAATCCATACCGTTAGCGATTGTGAATGTGGTAAGTCCATATCAAGCTTTTTACACGACGTTAACATCGCCTGATCCGGCAAATGAAATCCATCTTCTTTATACGAGACTTGCGACACTCTATACCATCCCAGGTTGGATGCCAGATTCCATCGAGTATAGTAAGGGAAAAATGGATGTCTTAGTTAAAACCCCGGGTGCACGAACTAATTTATTGTTTGCTTGGGCAAACAAAAATCGTGTCAATATTCAGGTAAGACAAGATGGTTTTTACTTGTCGATGATTGTGGGTTCTCCGAATCGAGAGCCACCCCAGACTATTACGCAACTCAGTGAAGTGATTGGACATCTCGTTGATAGTTTGCATACGATTATTTCGGGAAATGATATCAAGCTGTCTACCTTTGCCGATAAGAAAATCTATACTCAAACGACAGTAACCATTGATTTTGACAATTTGACGTTGGATTTATTTGACTTGGTTGGTCAGCAATTTAGAGGTTTACCTTTAGTGTTAGATAAGGTATCAATAAATGTAGATAAGGGAAATTTATCAGGTTCAATTGTTCTTGAAGCATTAGGATACTAACCTATGACGCCAGAAAAACAAGTGCAAGAAGGGATTGGTTCAAAATTTACAACTAAACAGAAAGCAATAGCTGGTGGTGTCGTTGTTGTTGTACTGATACTGATTTGGCAAATCATTGGTATTTTCGGTGGTGGAAGCAGCAGTAAAAGTGTACCCACGTTGTCAGCAGCCCCCCAAGCAAAATCGCCAGCGCAAATGGCAAGTGCCTCACCCACTGCACAGATGGGAAATGCGGGGCCTAATATGCCGGGCAATACGCCTGCCATGATGCAACAGCCTCAACAAGTACAAGCACCACTGCCTGTTAAAACAGTTATTCCAGTCGATCAATCGACTTTTTCTCAACAACAAGACCAGCAACAAATGTACGTTAGTACGCTGAATCAGTTGCAGCTATTAAAAGTGCAGCGCGATATCGATGAAACTAAACAAGGAATTGCTGCAGCAAGATTAGCAACTGCAACAGCAGAGAAAAATATTAGCGATCTTCTAACCAAACCCATTCCCGCACCGATACCACAAGTGCCAGTGAGCGATTATGCCAATAAACTTGGTGGGAACATTCCCCCTCCTAACCTTCAGCAAGTGCCGCAAGGTCCAGAGTATGTTGTGATTTCTGTGTCAATGCGATTAGGCCGTTGGGCAGCTGTTTTAGGCTATCAAGGTAAACTTTTAAATGTTTCCACTGGCGATGTATTGCCTGCAGATGGCTCCCAAGTCATGTCGATTGGTAGATATGGTGTGACACTCAAGAGAAATGGAAACAGACGAAGAATCAGCATTGTTAATGCAATATAGTTTCCCGGCTAAGTGATTACGTCTCTCCGCTTCGTGAGAGACGTTGGGTTATAACTTACCAATAAATACATTTTCAGCAGGTCCTGTCATTAAAACTTGCCCATTTTTATCCAGTTCAATTTCCAAGTTACCATATGCAAGTTCAACGATGACTTTATTATCTAGTTGACCAACTTGAATCCCAGCCACAACGGCAGCACACGCGTTACTGCCACAAGCGCAAGTCTCTCCTACACCTCGCTCATAAGTCCGCAAGCGAATGTGTTTGCGATTAGCAATTTCCATGAAGCCAACATTGACGCCCTGAGGAAAAGCAGGGTGCGAAGCATATTTTTTTCCAGTTTCATCCAGAGAAATTTGCTTAATAGAATCTACCAACAATATCGCATGTGGGTTTCCCATTGAAACCGCAATGACACCCGGTAGATCGACATTCTCAATCTTAGGTGAGCCCATATTTACTTGTATATGAGCATAATCATGAATCAATAGCGAAATAACACCGGCTTTTGTATCCAATTGTAGCGTGTTTTGAGTCAGCATTTTGTGTTCATGTAAAAATCGAGCGACACAACGCACGCCATTTCCACATTGTTCGGCTTCACTGCCATCGGCATTAAAAAATCGGCAAGAAAAATCAGCGCGGTTTGATTTTCCAATTAAAAGCAATTGATCAAACCCGATTCCCAAGTGACGCTGACTGAGTTTTTGAATGAGAGCCGCATCAAACGAAATAGAATGCGCTGTTGCATCAACAACCATAAAGTCATTGCCAAGACCGTGCATTTTTGTAAAGTTAATGTTGAGTGGTTTGTGCATGACTTGGAGGTTCCTGTGGCGGTAAGAATAATCGACCTGATTGCCCACAACTGCAGAGGCTAATCGTTTGGACAAACAAAAAAAACAAAATACAAAAACGAAATTTCATCACTTTTGTTTTCCTTTAACCAGAGTTTTATAGCGTGCCATTAATCCTTTCGTTGATCCATCCATTTGCGGATTGATCGTATCATTTTCTAAATCACGCAAAATAGGCGCCATTAATTCCTTGCCCAACTCTACGCCCCACTGATCAAATGAATTAATTTCCCAAAGGATGCCTTGCACAAAAATTTTATGCTCGTACATTGCAATTAAGCCACCTAAATGAAAAGGGGACATCGTGTCGAGAAAAATGCTATTGCTAGGACGATTACCAGGAATGGTTTTGTGTTTCGCTAAAAAAACAGCATCCGCTTCAGAAAGATTTTTTGCCCGCAATTCATCCAGTGCTTTTTCGTAGGATTTTCCAACCATAAAAGCTTGCGATTGGCTTAAAGCACTGGCGATTAATGGGTCGTCATTTTTTCCAACTAGAATAAAATCCAATGGAATAAACTGAGTGCTCTGGTGCAACCACTGATAAAAAGAATGTTGACCATTACAACCTTGTTCACCCAATAAAACAGGCCCAGTGGTATACGGAATTGTCTCTCCTTCGCGAGTCACGCGTTTACCATTACTTTCCATGTCTAATTGTTGTAAGTAATCGGGAAATAAACCCAGTTCATCCGCATACGGTAAGATGACATGTTGATTTACGCCGAAAAAATTCCCATACCAGACACCAAGCAGGGCTAAAATGACAGGCATATTTTTTTCAATGGGTGCTTCGCGAAAATGATCATCCATGGCTTTAGCACCGGCTAAAAACGCCATAAAATTTTCCATACCGATCATTAAAGCTAAGGGTAAACCAATAGCCGACCAAATTGAATAACGCCCACCGACCCACTCCCAGATATCAAATATTTGGTTTGGGGAAATACCAAATTCAATCGCTTTTTTTGCAGCTGCGGTCACGGCAACCAGGTGGGAAGAAACATTTTTTCCGAGATGTGATTGCAACCAG
>Ga0207042_1099_pt1 | contig 18071 bp, 17 predicted proteins | sample Alteio_BWMinCont_70_FD_153310 | JGI IMG/M metagenome (GOLD analysis project Ga0207042, IMG submission 153310) | Enriched cells from forest soil in Barre Woods Harvard Forest LTER site, Petersham, Massachusetts, United States -... | ecosystem: Environmental > Terrestrial > Soil > Temperate forest >... | reverse complement strand
GCGAGGCCAAGACGCTCGGCGATATTAAGACCAGCGGATGCCCCGGGGACCCCGAGGCGCAGCTCATAGGTCGGGGTGAAGGTTTTCTGATCGAAGCCGACGGCGGCGTTGAGGACTCCGGCGTGATTAGCGGCGTAGACCTTGAGCGAGGTGAGGTGGGTCGTAATGCAGCACCAGGCGTTGAGCGAGAGGAAGTGAGTCGCGATGGCGACAGCCAAAGCAGCGCCCTCTTCGGGATCAGTGGCAGAGCCCAGTTCGTCGAGCAGGACGAGAGAGTCGGCGGTAGCTTCGCGGGAGATGCGGTTGAGGTTGACCACATGGGCCGAGAAGCTGGAGAGATCGCGCTCGATAGATTGCGCATCGCCGATGTCGGCGTAGACGCTGGTGAAGAGAGGGAGTTTGGCCTCTTCGGCTGGTACAGGAATGCCAGCCTGAGCCATGAGTGACAGAAGGCCGAGGGTCTTAAGAGAGACGGTCTTGCCGCCGGTGTTAGGGCCGCTGATGATGAGTTGTTTGGCATCCTGAGGAAGGATGATGGTGAGTGGGACCGGCGTTCTTGGTTCGGTGCCGTCCGCTAGCGCGGAGACTCGCATGCGGATTTCGAGGAGAGGGTGACGTGCTGCGGTGAGCGAGAGCTCCTGTGTGAAGGTAGGACGGACGCAGTTCAGTGTTTCGGCTAAGCGGGCGCGAGCGGCGTGCGATTCGACTTCGGCGAGGATGCAGGAGCCAAGGTGGATGGCTACGGCCTGCTCGCCGAGAGCGCGAGTCATCGCAACGAGGATGCGGTGAATCTCGGACTGCTCCTCGTCGAGAAGTCGGACCAGCTCGTTGTTCTGTTCGATAGTCTCGAGGGGTTCCACAAAGACAGTCTGTCCGGATGAAGACGAACCGTGGATGACGCCGGGAACCTTGCGTTTGAACTCTGATTTGACGGGTATAACAAAACGGTCACCGCGGATGGTGATGAGGTCTTCCTGAGTACTTCCACCTTCGCTGAGGCTTTGCAAGGATTTGCGAAGGCTGGCTTCGATGGCGCGATGCTGGCGCTCCATGGCGCGACGGATGCGGCGAAGTTCGGGTGAGGCGTCGTCGTTGAGGCTGCCATCGGGTTCGATCTTGCCGCGCAGAAGCCGGAGAAGCGGCGCGAGGTCGTGGTCGAGTAAAGGCGCGGAGAGAGAGGCGATGCTGGGCCACTCGTAGCGGGTGCCTGTGGGCGGAGGATCGATGAGGTTACGCCAGGCCGCGACGCGCTCGACGACGGTGAGGAGGTCACGAATCTCGGTCGATTCAAGCGCTGCGCCTTCGATGCGGGCTTTGTCGAGGAGTGTGGTGGGGTCGAAGAGGCCGCGGAATTCGAAGCTGCCGCCGCGAGTGAGCATTGCGCGCAGTTCGGCGGTGCGCTGCTGCTGCTGATCGATCCAGACGATGTCGGCACAGGGCTCGAGGGCGAGCACCCAGGCGTGTCCAAGCGGCGAAAAGGTGCGGGCGGCGATGTAGTCGCGGAGACGAGCCCATTCAAGAGCTGCCGCGCTTGATTCCCGTAGCGGGGAGGGGATGATCGGCAATAGTTCTGGTGAATTCACTTCTTTTATCGTACCCTCGCAGGGAACTGATCACCGAACCCATGCGTAGCAAGAAGAGCGCAGGTCCGGCGCCTTTGGTTGTTGGAGGTGTGAGATGGTCTGTCATGCGTGTGGAGCTCCAGTCGCAGAGGGTGTGCACTTCTGCTCAAAGTGCGGGGCACAAGTAGTTGCGGCACAACCGATGTATGCGGCGTATCCGCCACCTGCCGTGCCGATGTTCATCAGCCGGGTGCAGCGTCATCTGCAGACCCTGGGCATTCTGTGGTGCGTGTTTGCGGCTTACCGAATCGTGGGCGGATTGATTGGGATGTTCGTCTTAAAAGTCTTTACGGTGCGTGGCTTTGCGGGCGACTGGCCTTTCAATGACCACTACCACGGGGGCTTCGGACCTCAGTGGATGGGTGCGCTTCTGCCTGTTATTGCCGTATATACGGTCGCGATGTCTGCGTTGGCCGTGTTGGTTGGCTACAGTCTGCTGACGCGCAGGCCGTGGGGCAGGACAATTGCGGTTATCGTCGGAGTTTTGACGCTGTTCAAGCCGCTGCTTGGTACCGCGCTCGGAATTTATACCCTATGGGTGCTCGCCCCGGGCGCCTCCGGACTTGAATATGACGCGATCGCCGACCGCAGTTGAGGCTGGTCGTAAACTGGTGGTATGAACTTTCCTGTCACACGTTTGCGCCGTCTGCGTCGAACTGAGGCAATGCGGTCATTGGTTCGCGAGACCCATCTGCACCCAGGAGCGCTGATCTATCCGCTGTTTGTCTGTCCCGGCGAAGGGGTCCGCAAACCCATCGGTTCGATGCCAGGAGTATTCAACCTGTCGATCGACGAGGCCGTAAAGGAAGCCGAGGCGTGCGTCGCGCTCGGGGTAGGCGGATTGTTGTTGTTCGGTCTACCAGCGGAGAAGGACGAGCAGGCGACCGGAGCATGGGCAGACGATGGAATCGTGCAGCAGGTGTTGCGGACAATTAAGAAGAATCGCGGGTTGGATTCTCTGGTGACGATTGCGGATGTCTGTTTGTGTGAGTACACCTCGCATGGGCACTGCGGCGTGGTCGCGCGGGATGGCGATCATTACGAGATTGAAAATGACTCAAGCGTGGTCCTACTCGCGAAGACGGCTGCGTCCCTCGCCAAGGCTGGCGCGGACATTGTCGCACCCTCCGATATGATGGATGGCCGCGTCGAGGCGATCCGCAACGCTCTCGATGCCGGTGGACATGAACAGATTCCGGTGATGAGCTACGCGTCGAAGTTTGCGTCGGCGTTCTACGGTCCGTTCCGCGAGGCGGCGGATTCTGCCCCACAGTTCGGCGATCGGCGAAGCTACCAAATGGATGGCGCGAATCTGCGCGAGGCGATGCGCGAGATCGAGCAGGACATCGTAGAGGGTGCGGATATGTTGCTGATGAAGCCAGCGATGCCGTATCTGGACGTGATTCGGGCGGCACGAGAGAGATACGACTTGCCGATGGGAGCGTATCAGGTTTCAGGCGAGTACTCGATGCTGCATGCGGCGTTTGAGCGCGGATGGCTGGAGCCCGAGCGGGCGATGATGGAGTCTTTGCTGTCGATCCGTCGGGCGGGCGCGGACTTTATTGTGACCTACTTCGCGAAAGATGCAGCGAGGGTGCTGGGATAGTTGTTGTGGAACTTCGCTGTTGCGAATGCCAGTGACTACTCTTTGCTCAACACGGTGCACACCTGCTTGCCCGCCAGTTTCTGATTGAGCAGCCGTGGCATCAGCAGCTTAAAGAACGCGTCTCCCTCAGGTTGCAGGCACACCTGTGCGTTTGGAGTCCCAGATCCCACTCGCGTAAATCCCTTGTCGTCCACTTGTATGTGGAGAGGAGTTGCCGGACAGGTGGTGGGATCGATCGCGTACGCGACAGCGACAGCGTCGAACATCGTGGGTGTCATCTGGTTTGTAGCGCGCTGCCATTCCGCCGTGAGAACCTGCAAGCTATCTGTCATCGGGGTGCTAATCGTCGTTAGGAGTGTCCGCTTGGTCTCGTCGAATTTAAGCTGGGTGGAATCCAGCGGCATCATGAAGATGGGAACGCCTGAACCAAAGAGCTTCTGAGCGGCAACAGGGTTCATGGCAATGTTGTATTCGGCATCGGGGCCATGCCGAGTGGTGTATCCGATGTCGTCGTAGCCTCTGTATATCGAGCCGCCCATCATCACAACACGCTTCAGCTTGCGGAAGGTTTCAGGGTCGTGGTCGATGGCGGCGCCCACGTTGGTGAGTGGCCCGAGCGCGAGAAGGGTTATCTCGCCCGGATGTCGCTTGATCTGATCAAGGAGCGATGTGACGGCGTCGCCGTGGGTGCGCTCGATCCCTTGTTCGGCCCAGGGTTTCTGAGAGAAGGTGGTTTTGGATGTGGTGGCGGGCCCGGTTTGGATAGGTAAATTAGTGCGTCCAATCTCGCAGGCCAGGCGATCCAACATGCGGGCTCTTAAAGCGGTGTCACCCCAGGCAGCGGAGATGCCGATCACCTGAATCTCCGGGCTGATGAGAGCGAGGTCAACCGCGAAGACGTCGTCGATGTCGTCACCGATGTCGGTATCGATTATGACCTTCGATTCAGGAACCGATTGCGCTGCCAACGTCGAAGAAGCTAGCGGCAAGAAGAGGAGTGCAATCTGAAGAGCAACGGAGCAAATTGTTCGCATACGGGCAGGGTATCGCGAAAGCCATTATGCGGGTTACTCATTTGGCTATTGATCGCTGTCAGGTGGCAACGGCGTTATTACGATACCCTCGCCAAGCTCTTGCTCGACGAAGTCGATGTCGCTGGGTTCTACATACCGAATGTTGTAGTTTGCAAGACTGCTAGCAGCTAAATAGAGATTTGAACCGGGAACCTGCGTCCAGTATTCTTCGCTGTCTTTCAGGATGTTGGCCGCCCGGTCACGGGCGATTTGATCACGGCGAAAGCGCTGAGCATTGACGAGGAAGACGCCTTCGAGCTTGCCGTCCTGGTCGGTGAACCAGTTCACAAGACGTCCGCGGTAAAGAACATTGAGGGTCGAGAGAGCGTCGATCTCGACGACTGTTCTGGGATCATCAGACCTCAGAGAAAGTGTCGTGAAGAGTACCTGCCACTCGGAGACATTTTTCAATAGAAAGCGGTCGCAGAAGGCGCGAAGAAACGAGCCGTCAGGGTAGTCGCCGTAACTGCGGATGACACGGCCTGTCATCCAGCCTTCAACCGCGCAGAGAAACCAGAGCAGACCGATGAACCGGGCCTGTTCGGCAGTAGCGCGAAGGTAGGCGGAGATGAGGGTGGGGGAGCCGTGTGCAGCGTCGGAGAGAAGCGAGGAGAGGATAGTGCTGTAGGCCTCACGTTTACCGATTGCGCCGTGAATAGCCGGATAGCCACCCAGAGGGGTGTGCAGCAGGAGTATCCACGTGAGCAGAAAGGGGATAAGCGTGACCAGGACGGAGAAGACGACCTCTTCCGTCCGGGTGCGTTGGAACCTCTTGCTGGAGATGTAGAAGGAGAACGTAAGCCGATAGATCGCACCGGGAGCCAGTAGATACGCTACCAGAAGGAATCCGGCAACGAGTGCAATCAAGGCGTGCCCGGCTCACGCTGGATGAGGTAACGGTTGCCATTCTCATCGGTAAAGATGGACTGCCCGGTCCGGTTGAGATCGGCCTTGATCTGTTGGCTGACCTCGCGGAGCCTGGAGCGCAATCCAGAACGCAACTCCGCGCCGAAGCCCTGGCCATTACTGGCCGAAGTTGGCTTGCGAAGGGTCCGGGTAAGCTCTGCTACATCGCTAACCATTGGTTCTCCACAAATTTCCCACAACTTCCATTATGCCGCAGATGTCAAGGTCAATTGTGGTTTGTCGCAGGGGCGGAATCTAAAAAGTAGCTAGCGAATCGAATAAGATGGTGGGTGTTGGTTTACCTGAATGGAGTGTTCCCTTGGCAGATACGATCTTTGACGTAGTAGTGCTTGGCGGTGGGCCCGCCGGATATACCTGCGCGATTCGCGCTTCACAATATGGACTGAAGGCCGCACTGATCGATGCAAACGACCGATTGGGCGGCACGTGCCTGCTCTGGGGCTGCGTTCCGACCAAGTCGATGCTGTTCTCAGCCGAACTATGGGATCACCTGAAGCACGCCGACCGCTACGGCATCGAGGTGACACCACCGAAGCTGAACTGGAAGGGTGTCTTGGCGCGCAAGGACGATGTTATTCTGCGACATACGAAGGGCCTCGACTTCTTGATGAAGAAGAATAAGATCAATGCCATCAAGGGCTACGGCCGCCTGACAGGTCCAGCGAAGGATGGCGTTCACACCATCGAAGTGAAGACCGCCGACGGCAAAACCGACACCATCAAGGCGAAGAAAGTTGTGCTCGCGACCGGCTCGGATGCGCGCATGCTGCCCGGCTATACGGCAGATACAACGATTCTGACGAACTACGAGATCCTGAAGATCGAGGACACTCCGAAGTCGCTGGTCGTGGTGGGATCGGGCGCCGTGGGTGTCGAATTTGCATCGATCTTCAAGAGCTTCGGCGCTGAGGTAACAATTCTTGAGGCGTTGCCGCGCATGGTGCCCGCGGAAGATGAAGACGTCAGCAAGGAGTTGCTGCGCCTCTTCAAAAAGCGCGAGATCGAGGTGCATCTCTCGGCGAAGGTCGACAAAATTGAGAAGAATAAAGACGGTGCGCTCGTTCACTTTACAAAGGCTGACGGCACAAGCGACACCAAGCAGGCAGAGAAGGTTCTGGTAGCAGTTGGCCGCGCGCCGCGAACCTACGATATCGGCCTGGACAAGGTAAACATCAAGCCCGACCGCGGCTTTATCGTGACCAACGAGTGGATGGAGACGACCGAGCCGGGCATCTACGCAATCGGCGATATCGTTGCAGGCATGCCCCAGTTGGCCCACGTTGGCAGCATGGCGGGCCTCGTAGTTGCCGCCAGAATGGCCGGCAAGTACGCCAAAGCGGTGAACCGAGCGCACATCCCCGGCTGCACCTACTGTGATCCTCAGATCGCCAGCGTCGGCCTGACGGAAGCACAGGCCAAAGAGAAGGGTTTCCAGGTCAAAATCGGAAAGTTCCCATTCGTCGGCAACTCGAAGGCGACCATCCTCGATGCCCATGACGGTTTCGTCAAGGTCGTTGCGGACGCAAAGCACGGCGAGATTTTGGGGGTCCACATCATCGGCACCACTGCAACCGAGATCATCGCGGAAGCGGTAACCGCAATTCAGCTCGAAGCAACGATTGAGGAGATGATGTTCACTATTCACGCACACCCGACGGTAGCCGAGGCTCTGCTCGATGGCTTCTCAAGCGTAGAGGGCATGCCGATCAATGTCTAACGTTATGAACAAATGAGACGACGGCCGGGCTGCGAGGCTCGGCTGTTTTCTTTCCACTTGTACCCTGCAGCAAGGAACAAAGCAGTCCATGCACATCAATCTCCTCCATCTCGGCCGCGTTCCCTACACCGAAGCTCTCGCAATTCAGCAGCAGGTCATCGCCGCGCGGAAACAAAATCTCGTCGGCGACACGCTCCTGATGCTCGAGCATCCACCTGCTCTCACACTCGGTCGCAACGCCCATCGTTCCAACGTCCTCGCCAGCGACGAACTCCTGGCGCAGCGTGGAGTCGAACTCCACGAGGTCAACCGTGGCGGCGATGTAACCTACCATGGCCCGGGCCAACTCGTCGGCTATCCCATCATCGACCTCCGAGGCGATCTACCCGGCAAGAAAGGCCCGCACCTCGGCCCCGTCGACTACGTTCGCCTCCTCGAAGAGGTCTTGATCCGCACCTGCGGCGACTTCGGCGTGATGACGCAACGCATTTGCAAACTCACCGGCGTCTGGACAATGGCCGGGGGCAGCATTCAGGAGAAAAAAATCGCCGCCATCGGAGTACACGTCTCGCAAGGCGTCACCTCGCACGGCTTTGCGCTGAACGTAACCACGGACCTGCGTGACTTTGACTGGATCATTCCCTGCGGCATCACCGACCGCAAGGTAACCAGTCTCGAACTCGAAGCCGACTCAGATCGCCAGCCCACGATGGAGTCAGCACTCAACTCAACCGCTAGAAACTTTGGCCGAATCTTCGAGCGCCAGATTCTCTGGTGCGAATCGGTCGACCAACTACTCGCCGCTCATGTTTAACGCTGTATTCACCTTTCGACCGTCGTTCGCTAACCGCACCGTCCAGCCAGTTAGCGCCCTACCGCCGTATAATCCCATTTGCGTACGCCCGATAGCGAATCGGGCTGACATGCGGCGGGATCACCGTCCATAGCAATTTGCCGTACCTGAACTCAGGGGAGAACAGATATTCATGCCGACTGACGTAGTTATGCCCCAGATGGGCGAATCCATCACTGAAGGCACCATCACAAAATGGCTCAAAAAGCCGGGCGACACCATTCAGCGTGACGAACCACTCTTCGAGATTTCGACCGACAAGGTTGATGCGGAGATCCCTTCGCCCGCCGCCGGCACCTTGAAAGAGATCAAGATCTCAGAGGGCACCACAGTCCAGATCAACACCGTCGTATGCAGCATCGACGAAGCCGGTTCATCCTCGGCCTCGCCGTCTTCGGCAAAGGCCGAGACAGCCGCGGCACCCGCTGCGGATACCGTGACGCCAGCGGCCGCAGACGCTCCGGCAGCAGCGCAAGGCAATTCGCCAGCAGGTCCAGGCACCGAAGTGCTGATGCCTCAGATGGGCGAATCCATCACCGAGGGCACGATCACCAAGTGGCTCAAGAAGGTGGGCGATACGGTCCAGCGCGATGAGCCCATCTTCGAGATCTCGACCGACAAGGTAGACGCCGAAATCCCGTCGCCGGTAGCAGGTACGCTCTCCGAGATCAAGGTCCAGGAAGGCGCAACGGTAACAATCAACACCATCGTAGCGATCATCGGCGGAGCCGCAGGCAAATCGTCAGCTCCTGCTACCACTGCACCAGCCGCTGCCACACCTTCCTCGTCACCCGCCGCTGCGTCCGTACCGACCGCATCAGCCACAACAGGCGATCGCGTCCGCTCTTCACCGCTCGTCCGCAAGATCGCCAAAGATAACAACGTCGATCTCTCACAGGTCCCAGGCACGGGAGCATCCGGCCGCATCACCAAGACCGATATCGTAAGCCATCTGGAGCAGGGTCCAAAGCCCGTCGCGGCAGCGCCGGCGGCTCCCGCAGCCTCCGCCCCTGCACCTGCCGCGAAGCCCGCAGCCCCGCAGCCACAGCCCGGCGAACTCGTCCCCATGACCAAGATGCGCTCCATCATCGCCCAGCGCATGGTCGAGTCCAAGCGCACCAGCCCGCACGTCCACACCGTCTTCAAGGTGGATATGACGCGCATCGTCAAGCTTCGCGAGAAGGAGAAGTCCAAGTACGAGCAGCGTAACGGCGTCAAGCTCACGTACATGCCCTTCATCACCCGCGCGGCCATCGTGGCTCTGCGCAAACACCCCGTCGTCAATGGATCCGTCGAAGGCGATGCCATCCGCTACAACAAGAACATCAACATTGGCATCGCCGTTGCGCTCGACTGGGGCCTCATCGTCCCGGTCCTGAAGCAGACCGAAGAAAAGAACTTTCTTGGCATCGCGCGCGGCATCGTTGATGTAGCGGATCGCGCACGCAACAAGAAGCTCGCCCCGGACGAGATCTCTGGAGGCACCTTCACCCTCACCAACTCAGGCATCTTCGGCGAACAGTTCGGAACCCCAATCATCAACCAGCCGCAAAGCGCCATCCTCGGCATCGGCGGCCTGAATAAAGAGGCTGAAGTCCTGACGGATAAAGATGGCAACGACTCCATCGCAATCCGTTCTATCCAACGCTTCACCCTGGGCTTTGATCACCGCATCGTCGACGGCGCGGACGCCGGCAAGTTCATGTCCGACTTCAAAGCCTACCTCGAGAACTGGTCCGAAGATATCGGGTAAGTGTCACTTGCACGAGGTAGTCCTCCAAAATACAAGCGGCCCATCACAGGGCCGCTTCCGTTTTTACAGTAGCTATCTCTAAGATTCTGCCGCTGAACTTCCCTACTCGGCCACAGCCGCAACACTACCGCCCGGGGCATTTCGTCCAGGCAAGAGGATGTGGATCTACCAACACTGCCTTCTAAAGATTCATCTCAAAGAGCTTCCAGCTATCTGCTGTAACCAGTCGCCACTGTAGATCGATCCCAATTCATCTAAAGTCACAATCTTTCCTGTCTCTGTATTGACAAGAGGGAGGCCAGAAATCCTCTTGGAGCCATCGTGTCCCGCGACCCATGTGACTTGACCCGATGCCTCTATAGGAATGCGCGATCGGGCGGGCCGAGACACAACATCTATCAGAGCACCGTCGAGACGCGAGGCGTAATCGTTACGGATGAAGAATGCGTCATTCCCCCCCATCGTTGTTCCAAGGAATTGGTATCCCTTTCGAACTGCAAGCGAAGACAATGCAGCGATAGAAGTCCCGAAATAAAGACGTTCGGCCTGGGTTTGGCCGCACACGAACTTCGGGTCATAGGGAATAGAAACAGCATGCAAATCCCCGAAGAACGCGTTGAACTCACAAATGCAGATCACGGGACGAACTGCCTCGATTGCCTCCCATACCCAGTAGTCATTTCCATCGACATCGATGCTAAGGAGTCCAATCTCACCGGTGAAGCCAGCTTCCGTGATCAGGTCATTGACATTCTCACGAGTGATGAATGCTGATTTCGGTGTTAAGTCATACCGATGGTAGCGAGGGTCTCTTTCGCCCATCTCGCTCAGCGCCTGGTCCCCGTCCATGATCAGTCCCCGCCAGTTACGATTCTCCAGCAGAAAATGAGTGTTCGATTCAAAATAGTCGAACACCCCGAACTCGACGAATGTATGTAGCTTTGCCGGTATGGCCGCACGTTCGATCAGCCAATCGATGATTCCATCTTGACCCCACTGCGAAAACACTTTGAACTCGGCATCCTGTAGAGATTGGATCGATTTCATCGAGCGAACCTGCCAGCTAGCCATGCGGCCTTGAAGGAGTAGTGAATCATAGATCTGATCCGTAACTGTGCGCGTAACTAAGGTTCTCATTCGGCTGACAAGCTTCGATTTAATAGTTTGAACTGTCATTATCGTTTTATCCATTCATTTTCAGGAACATCGTTAGGTCTAAATAGTTATCCGGATTTCGACAACTGAATCGGAACTGGTGAGTGGCTAAAAATGCATTGATTCACCGAGACAGAAAACGCGATGCTCTCATTTTCGCAGATAAACTAGCGACTGGGATTCGCTCTACTCGGACATAGTCCGATCAGCGTATCTCGTTCTTACAGCAGCTCCCGGGCCCGCAACACTGTCGCTACGGCCTCGTCAGGTGTAGCTCCCACCGCGCTCAGATGTCCCATCTTCCGTCCCTTGCGTGGGCGATGCTTCTCGTACAGATGCAGCCTCACACCCGGAACAGCGAGAGCAGCGTCGAAGTGCGGCTCGCGTGGAGACCCATCAGGATTCATCCACACCTCTCCCAGTAGATTCGCAATAGCCGCAGGCTGCACAACATCCACATCTCCCAGCGGGAGATCACACACCGCACGCACCAGCTGCTCAAACTGGCTCGTCACACAGGCGCGCACGCTGGCATGATAGCTATTATGCGGCCGCGGCGCCAGCTCATTGATCAGCAGTTTGCCGTCGGTCGTGCAGAACATCTCCACGGCGAGCACACCCTCCAGCTGAAACGTGTCCGCAATCGCCTCTGCAATCCCCCGCGCCTCGACCTCAAGCGCAGGCGACAACGGCGCTGGAATCACACTCCACGCCAATATCTGCTGCTCGTGGTGATTCCACGCGGCCGGATAAACCTTCACCTCACCATTCGGAGCTCGTGCCACCAGCACCGAAATCTCGCGCTCAAGATTCACAGCCTTTTCAACCACTCCAGCGCGTTCACCCAGCGCAGCCCACGCCCCTCGCGCTTCGTCCTCAAAGTTCACTCCAGCCTCAAACCCGACCTTACCCTGCCCACGCCCGTCATACCCCCCCGTCGCGCTCTTGCAGAAGCATTTGCCGCCAAGTTCATCGATGGCCCTCCGCAACTCGTCCAGCGACCGCACAGCGCGATACTCTCCCACTGGGAATCCATTCCGCCGCAGCCAGTCCTTCTGCTCGATCCGGTCCTGAATCACCGCCAGCATCGCTCCACTCGGCCTCACCGGAGCAAAACTCGCGGCCGCCTCCATGCTCGCCGGCGGAATCTGTTCGATCTCCAGCGTTACCACGTCGCATCCACGCGCAAGATTCGCAGCCTCACGCGAATCATCCCACCCTGCCTCGATGCATCCATCGACGACAAATCGCGCCGGGCAGGCCGGGTCCGGATCGAGCACAAGAATCCGATACCCCATGCCCCGAGCCGCCATGGCCGTCATGCGCCCCAGTTGGCCCCCGCCAAAGATCCCAATCGTCGCACCTGGCAGAATTGGCTTCGCTGTCAAAGAACCATTCCTCACGCGCCAACCTCATCCTCTCCAACCGTCTGCTCGAGAACCTCATCCCGACGTGACGCACGCCAAGCCATCAACTGCTCCCGCAACTTCGCATCCGTAGTCGCCAGTATCGCGATCGCCAGCAACCCGGCGTTCACCGCACCAGATGATCCAATCGCCAGCGTTCCCACGGGAATCCCCTTCGGCATCTGCACAATGCTCAGCAGAGAATCCAATCCCTGCAACGATGTCGCTGGTATCGGCACACCCAGCACCGGCACCACTGTCTTCGCCGCAATCATTCCTGGCAGATGCGCGGCCCCGCCCGCACCGGCGATAATCACCCGCAGCCCGCGCCCAGCCGCTGCATCCGCATACTCAAATAGCAAATCAGGAGTCCGATGTGCCGAAACCACGCGCACTTCATGCGTCACACCAAACTCTCTCAGCACCTCGACAGCGCCTCGCATCACCGCATAATCATTGCGGCTCCCCATCACAACTCCAACGAAAACACTCCCCTGCAGCTCGGCGTCCATGGCCCGATTATACGGTTTCCCATGCACGCCGCGCCGCATCTATGCTATGAACGTTTCGCCCAAAGGCTAGCGTTCAGGCACATCACCACACCGTCGATCGTCATGCTCAAACCCTCAGTAAACTTGCCCGAATCCGCGATATCTTTCATCGTCACGGCATCGGCCACGTTGATCGCAGCTCCAACGATCTCCAGCGCGACCTTCTTCTTCTGCTCCCCACTCTCCGCGCCAAACAAGGCCTCTGTCCCCTGCACCACACCTGGAAGCAACGCAATCGAACGCAGAAACAACTTCATAAAATTCATAACCTGTCCTCGAATCCCACCTACCGTCGAAAGTAATCAATCGCCAAATGAAACATCGCCAACAGCGCGCCACCCGCTCCAATCAACCCCTTGATGCGCTGCACACTCCGTTCATGTTGTTCCACCCGATCCTCCAACTGTGCCAACCGCCCCGGCTGTCCGATCCCCATTAACTGTTTCATCTGGCTCTTCAGCACACTCAAATCCGCTAATATCTGCCCTTCGAACTCTGTCATCCTCTCCTCCTTCCGAGCCGTTACTCGCTCACAGGTAAATTCGTAAATACTGCACTCGAAAACCGCGAATACAGCGGCGGTGTCGACCCGTCATACATCCGCACGTAATAGTGCTCTATCTGTCCCTCGCGCGGAATCGAGAAGCTCCGCACCGGACTCCTCAATACCAGATCCTGATCCACACCCGGACCGAAGTCTCCATCCCGCCTCCTTACCTCAAAGCCGCCACCAGTAGGGGGAGCCGTTCCTGAATCCACCTGCAACGCCACCCCTGTCGCGCTCACCACTTGCAACTGCTGCAGGTTCGCAAGCACGTTGCCGGCCGCAGACAATGGGGTCTCTGGCAATAACGCGTCTGCCGCAATCGCCTCAGACAACGTCATCCCCAACCCTTCCGCCCAGTCGTTCGCAAACGCGATGCGATATCTCAGCGTCTCCGGGTATCCCATCCCATCGACGATCTCCACGCTCCGCACGACCACGCTCATCGTCTGGCCGGCGCTCGTCATGGCCAGCACATCCCCCGGCCATACATCCGCTGGATTCACGGCCTCATATGTACCTGCAATCGCAGCAGCACGGCTCGCCGAAAAACTCAGCACCGCCAGTGCCGCACTCTCGCAGTCGACCGAACTCCGCGCTGCCGGCTGCGTCACTTTTCCCAGCCACTGAGCGGTTCCAGGCATTCCTCCCGCTGCTTCCGCCGCGACGCTCGCTGCATCTTCTATGCGAGCAACCGCCCTCTGCTGCGCACGATACGTTACAGCTACAAGTTCGCCAGCCACCGGAACTCGCCCCGCAAAAAAAGTAACCCTACCCGCTGCAGATACCTTGCAGTCGACACCTTCACCGGCAACGCCAATAAGCCGCGTCATCCTCACGCCACTCGGCAACGTACTTACCACCCACGTCGAACCCGTCTGCGTCACCCTGCAATAACCCATCGACCCAAACAGTTGAACGCTGTTTACCGCCACAAAGCTGCAAGTAGCCGGAGAGGTAACCACACTTCCGTCGTAGAGCACCGTAGCCGGTGTATTCGAAGCCGCTCCCAAATCCTGCAGCTCAAACACGACACTGATCGGCGCCGTCACCAGACCTCCGCCAAACGCCTGCACCGCGCCATCCACCATGGCATAGTAGCTCTGCAGCACTCGCTGCATCTCCACACAATGCAATCGAATGCGCAGCGTGTATGCGTGCCCTTGCAGTATTGTGAACACCGTTCCAACTTCGGCACCCTGCACAAACGGAACCACTACGGTCGCACCACCGCTCTGTCGCACGTTGTAGCCCGCAAAGCAGTTCGCACTCTGCGTCGTTCCCGCATACAGCCCGCACACCACGCCTGCGCTGGCGCCACCCAACTGCAGGCTCCCAGCTTCAATTACCAGCGTCCCACCCAACTCTACCTGGTCGATCGCAGTGAGCGTGGTCTGCCCGTCGAACCCATTGCCTCCCGTCATCGTTAGTCCAGCCGCGCTCAGCCCAAGATGTGCCCCCGCATCATTGATCTGCCAGATCTGCGAATCCAGCACCGGCTCGTTGAAGCTGTCCGTCAAAAACTGTGCAGAGTTGGCCGTTTTCTTCGGACGGAAAGGATCCTCAGAAAGTTGAAACACCGTCGTTGTCCCATCGCCCTCAAACGTCTCGGTAACGTACGCCGTCGGCTCCATCTCTCCGCTCACCGTCACATCATTGGCTAATTCCTTTACAGCAGTCGTCTTCAATGCCGCCACCTGCAAAGTTCCATCGCCATCGCTCAACGCATGAGTGACTGTCCCGGCCGGCTGCAGCCCCACCGCGCCGTCCAGAACGCGATAAGCAGCATACGTTGCGCTCGCCACGCGGCCTGCATTCTCCGACCAACTCGCTGTCTGGGCCGGCTCAAACATACCGACAGACAATCCATTCATCACGCCCGCCGTCGTGAACAGTCCAGCATCCACGCGATTGGTCAACGTCGTCAGTAACTGTCCTCCGCTCTGCGCCAGCCCAGCTCCGCTCAGTGGGACGGCCTGCTTATCCAGAAGCCACTCATCGCTAACAGCGCTGACGGCGTAGCGATATACCGGCCCCTTCAATCCGGTGCCGACATACATGGCCTCTGGATCCGTCGCGATATAGCCTGTAAACAGCACCGCTCCATTCGCTGCAGTTGCGACAACCCGGCCGCGTCGCACGGGCACAGCAACCGCAGCATCGCTCACATCCAACAAACCACTGCACACCGACGGAGCATTCAATGTGCGCGAGATCTTCAACGCCCCATCCGCGCATAACGCAGCACTATAGTCGACCGCACCTGCACCGTCCAGATTGTCGATCGTCACCTTCACTGTGTCACCACCGTTTCAATTGGTCCTAGCCCCCGCATCGCTCGCACCTCATCCACTGTCAGCACTCCCGCCTGCAGCAGTGTTGTCTGGATCTGCAGCTCCTCCATCTCATCCCTGCTCTCCAGGTCGTTGAAGCAGAACTCAAACTCGCGCCAGCCAAGCTTCTTCGCAAACAGGTCCCGCGTGATGTGCTCAGCCAGCAGCTTCGCCACAGGAACAATCGCGCTCTGAAACGCCTCATCGGCCATCTCACCCGCAGTCGACTGATTCACATCGCTCTCCAGCCCCAGCATCATCGGCGGCAGATCGAACGCATTCGCAATCATGCGAATCAAGGCCTCCTGCCACTGCAGCCGCAGATCGGCGTCCGTCCCCCCAGCAAACTGAAGCACCTCCGGCTTTTGCTCGCAGCTCAAAAACGGCACACGTCCCGTTCCTTCAATCTCATCCTGCCACCAACGAATGAGCCGGTCGTGCTCCTCCGAGTAGCGTCATTCAACCAGATCGCATATTGCGCCACCGAGTTGCTGGCCAGCTTTCCCGCATACCGATTCGCACTCAGAAACTGGTTCACTGTCTCGAAAGCAACCTCCAGCCGCCCCAACCCAAACGGTGTATAGGAGCGAGGATTCAACCGCACATACATCAGTTCGTCATCGAGCAGAGGCACCAGCGCATCCTTCCCTATCTGTCCGGTCGCCTGCGCATATCGCGGCTTGTTAGGATCTCCATCCCACTTCGCGTCGATCTGGATCGTGGCTCCATCTACAGCCCAAAGGTGAAATGGCCGCTGAGGATCACCCGTGGCCTCCATCTCGACTGCACCAAAACCTCCCACCAGCAGATCCTCCAGCACCTGTTCCCAAAGCACACGAAAGCTGTCCGATGCATTGGGCTCCTCAAGGCACTGCCGCAGAGTCTTCATCCGTTCCTCTGCGTCCTCCACAGTCACACCCGAGTAGCCACGCCTCACCTTCACCTGCCAGTCCATGCTTGCGATCTTGTCCTTCACCACATTGATCGCCCTCCGCACGACCGGAGTCTCGGCAAACTTCCGCAGATTCGCAGCGGTGGGCTTAGGCAAAGCATTCTGTCCCGGCCGCCCAGCCGGCCTGTAGGGACTCAGAATCGATGGCAGCATCGCAGTCTTTCTCTCCCCTATCGTTGCGTCCCCGGCCGCCGCCTCGATCCCCGCCCACCGCTGCCAAATATCTCTCATCATCGTCCGAACGCCCATGCGACCCCTCTCTCTTTCCGTGTCTAAATGCAAAAAGAAAAAGGCACAGCCCCTTGGCCATGCCTTTCGTATCAAAATTTATCCGGTTACCGTTCTAGAGGCTAAAAGCAAGCTCTCCTCAAACCCGCAACTCCACACGCGCCGTCTCGGCCACCCGAGCAAGATCGTTGAGCGTTACCACCCGAATCTCCTGCCGCTCCATCGTCTCGACGCCGAACCGGTACCGTTCCGTCGCCTCATCCTCGGTATCCGAGACTGCCCGCAACGGCTCCACAACCGCGGTCAACTCCAGCCGCGCCGCCTCCACCCTTTGCACGCCTTCCATCAACTGTGGAGCCGAATAAGCCAGTCCCTTAGCCGCCTCCACATCCCCCTCAAGAGACACCGCCTGGAACATCCGAATCACGCCGTTCGGACGATACCCGCAATCAATCTTCATCGGGTCACCCACCCGTGTATACAGCGAAGCAGCGATCCTCTTCCGCATCAGCTCCCACACTCCCGCCCGCTCAAACTCTGTTCGCATCGCCCCCGCAATCGCTGCCCTCCCCGTTCTCTTCCGTTCCGTCTTCAGCTTCAGCGGCTCGACATACATCTTCATCAGCTGCTCAATCTCGGCCGGAAGACTCTCAGCAAGGCACGCCCTCACCTCGGTCATCTGCACCGAGTTCGCCAATGTATCTTCGAGTATCTCCATCACTGGCTTGATACCCGGAGCGTCATTCCCCACCGCCTGCAGTCGCGCTCCGATCTCTCCCTCCAGCGCCTCCAGCAGACCAATGTCGGCATCCGCGTCCATGCATTTCACTCGCGTCCAGTCTCGAGTAAAACGCACCACTGCGCTATCGTCCCGCCCCGCTTCTCTCAGCAGAACCCCGATATTCGCAAACTCGCCCTTCACCACATCCGGCACATACCGGATCAGGAAGAACTCGCATTGGACCCGCTCAGCCAAAAAATCCCTCTCGTAGTACAGCTTCAGCTGTTAGCTCTTATTCCATACACTCTAACTCTCCACATCGCGCCTTCAACCAGCGGCTAACGCTAAAAGCTGCCTCTCTACATTACAAATTTTCCCACTCCACCTACCTCAGCAAATTGTCTCGGCACTACAATTTTCTTTCCCGCCGCCCACATCGGGAATGGCTCGCGATTTGAGTCCCGAAACTCCCCGATCAACTCTCTCACCCGCGACCGGCGCCTCAACATCTGCTCCATCAGCCGTTCGATCAAAGCGGTATCCCCGCCATACCACTCCGGCGGCACTGCCTCTGCGATCTCCCACAGCGTACCCGCCTCCATCGACTCCACCCTGCTCAGCCATGGCTCA
>Ga0207042_1098_pt1 | contig 18254 bp, 12 predicted proteins | sample Alteio_BWMinCont_70_FD_153310 | JGI IMG/M metagenome (GOLD analysis project Ga0207042, IMG submission 153310) | Enriched cells from forest soil in Barre Woods Harvard Forest LTER site, Petersham, Massachusetts, United States -... | ecosystem: Environmental > Terrestrial > Soil > Temperate forest >... | reverse complement strand
CATTTACATCTTCCCAATAATCGAGTCCCGCTCGTTTTAGCCATCGACTAGAAATACTGAATCCAAGGGGACGTACAAGAACAAGTGAGGTGCCGGTAACAGCGCACGTACGTACGATATTACCGGTATTTTGAGGTATCTGAGGTTCAAAAAGGACGATTTGCAAGGACTAAATAGCTCCTAAATGCATTGTGGGTGTATTTGCACTCAACTTATTCGCATTATCCTCACTTTCTGTATCATCATCATCTTCGTCATCACTGTCATTTTCAGGAATTTCTTGATCATCCCCTAAGGCTAATGGAAGAAAATTGTCTTCTTCATTAGATGCACTGGCATCTTTTGTGTTTGCTTTGACAACTTCAACATCAAAAATCAATAACGCATTTGGCGGTAATTGACCAGATGTTCCATAGCCCATATCTGGATGAACAAAAATACGTCTCTTTTCGCCTTCTTTCATTCCAGCTATCCCTTTACTAAATCCAGGAATCGTTTGATTGAGTGGAACAGTGATAGGACCACCGACTTCTTCGGAGCTGCCAAATACTTTACCATCTAAAAACTTCCCAGTGTACTGAATTAATGGGGCATCTTGATCACCAACGACTGCCCCTTTACCTTCTTGAAGAATGAGGTACTGTAATTTATTAGGTACTACGATAACAACATTCTGTTGTTTGGTGTTTTGATCTAGAAAAGCAGCTGCTGCTTTTAAATTGTCTTCAGACAATTGATTAAAGGCTTTTTCTTGAAGAGAAAGCATTGCAGCTTCGTAGTCTTCATCACTCATTGGCGATGGCTTTCCTGCAACACCATCTCTGATTCCTTTTATTAAGCTGTCTACATCGAATTTTACTCCAGGCGCTTGTAAATTGCGTCCGATAAAATGACCGAAAGCTTCAGAAATTTTTGTGATATTAACTTCTTGTGGCTGTTCTTTAGCAGCTTCTGTTTTGTCTTGTATGGTTTGTGGTGCAGCAGGTGCATCTGCATATAAAACATAACAGGCCATTAATGCAGAAATTCCAGCTGCAATTTTAAGATACTTCGTCATAAAGTTTTCCTCCAATTAATATGCCCGATTCTGAAGATCTTGGGAATTTATGTCCAAGGAAATTCTTAAGTCTTTTAACTGTTGGTGTGCAACATCTGCGGGACATTCTAACATTAAATCACTTGCTTTTTGCGTTTTAGGGAAGGCAATCACGTCGCGAATGTTTTCCGTTCCTGTTAAAATCATTAACAGTCGGTCTAATCCTAGTGCAATTCCAAGGTGAGGTGGGGTGCCGTAAGAAAGGGCTTCAATGAAGAACCCGAATTTTTGTTGAAGCTCTTCTGGATTCAATTGCAGTTTTTCAAAGATTTTTTGTTGCAAGTCCCCGTTGTGAATCCGTTGTGAGCCTCCACCGATTTCATATCCATTGAGGACCAAATCATATCCTGAGGAGCGCATTTTTAACGGTTCTGTGTCCAAAAGATGTAGGTCTTCAAAATGCGGGGAAGTGAATGGATGGTGTTCGCTATCCAAACGTTGCTCATCTTCGTTCCAACTAAAGAGAGGAAAATCTGTAACCCAGAGGAGCTCATAACTATTTGCCGGAATTAAATGGCGATCTTTTGCGATTTTACGTCTTAAGTGATCTAAACCTTGATTGGTCTTTGCAGGGGTATCCGCAATCATGAAGATTAAATCGCCGGACTGAATATCCATGCGTTGAATGAGCTCTTTTTGAAGCTCTTCAGGAAAAAATTTTACAATGCTTGAGGAGAGTTCACCCTCTTGCATCTTCATCCACGCTAGACCACGGATGCCAAATTGACCAACAAAATTCGTATAATCATCGATAGCTTTACGTGAGATGTCTGCTCCGCCTTTAACACATAAACCTTTAATGCTGTTTCCTTGTTTCAATTGATCTTGAAACACGGTAAAAGAGGATTTAGCTGCAATGTCATTTAATTTAATCAGCTTCATTCCAAAACGTAAATCTGGACGGTCGCATCCATAATGTTCCATACAGTCAGCATGAGACATACGTTGGAATGGCTTTGAAAGATCTATTCCATTACATTCTTTGAAAAGACGTACAATAAGCTCTTCTAAAATAATCATTAAGTCATCTGGCTTTCCAAAGCTCATTTCAATGTCTATCTGAGTAAATTCAGGTTGACGGTCTGCACGTAAATCTTCATCACGGAAACAAGCGGCGATTTGGAAATAACGGTCCATGCCCGAGACCATTAGCAATTGCTTGAAAATCTGGGGAGACTGGGGTAAGGCATAAAAAGTTCCTGGATAGACACGGGAGGGGACTAAATAATCACGTGCGCCTTCCGGAGTAGACTTTCCCAAAATGGGGGTTGTGATTTCAAGAAATCCATTTTTATCAAAATGATCACGAGTAACCATCATCACTTGATGACGTTTTATCAATTTTTTTGCGATGTCTCCACGACGTATATCTAAATAACGATAACTTAATCGGAGTTCTTCATTGACTTCGATCTCTTCATCACAAATGGAAAAAGGAGGTGTTTTTGCTTTTGAGAGAACTTCCATTTCTGTGACCATGACTTCGATTTCACCGGTAGCCATTTTAGGATTTGCCATTCCTTCAGCACGGGGAATCACTGTGCCATGAATGGAGATCACCCATTCGGAACGCAGCTTTTCTGCTTCTTTATGTGCAACCGGATTTTTTTCTGGATCAAAAACGAGCTGTGTGATGCCAAATCGATCACGAAGATCGATAAAAATGAGACCACCATGGTCGCGTCGGCGATTAACCCATCCGGATAAAGTTATTTTTTTTTCGATGTCCTCTTTTCTAAGGGCACCACAAGTATGTGTTCTACGGTAATCAAACATGAATTGTTACATCTCCAGTATCTCTTTAATTTCTTTCACTGCTGTTTGTAAACCAGTAGAAAGACGGCTTGTTTTTTGAAGGGATTCACTTAATTTTTGCATAAAGAAATCTTTTTCTTTTTGGTCGTGATAGGGGATGTCCATCTCCTGCCAAAGCTTAATGATTTCAAAACTTTTCTTTTCTAGATTCAAAATTTTTCCTAATGAGTGTAGAGGAACTTTTGTGGAAGTTCCATCAGACATGTCTTTGAGTTCGACTTCATTTTGGGAAAGTTCATTTTCTCCGATAACGACGGTATATCGAGCCCCTAATTGATTTGCTAATTGCATTGCTTTACCCAACTTCTTTCCACTTAGCTCCATTTGAGCAGCAATGCCATGCTGACGGACATCGTGCACTAATGAAAAACATTTTTCGCGCGCATCATTTCCTAACGGAATAATGAATAATTGCGGAGAAGGAGCAGGAGGAATGGGTACTTCTTGTTTTAACATCGTTTGAATGACACGCTCTAAGCCTGTCGCAAAGCCTACTGTGGGCAAGTCTTGACCCCCAAGCGTCTTTAATAACCCGTCATAACGACCACCACCCGCAATACTATTTTGGGCTCCCAATTCGCCCGCAGTGATTTCAAAAACTGTTTTGTTGTAATAGTCTAAACCACGGACAAGTAGTGGATTTATCTCATAAGGAATTTTGAGATTATTTAAAAGCTTACAGACAGTTTCAAAATGTTCACGACATTCTTCATCTAAAAAATCTAAAATTGAGGGAGCATTCGCTACGATCTCTTTATCTTTAGGATCTTTAGAGTCTAAAATCCTTAAAGGATTTGAAATAAGACGTTGTTGACTATCTTTTGATAAGTCATTTTTATATAACTCTAAATAAGCACAAAGTTTTTCTTTAAAAGCTTCTCTACATGCTTTATTTCCAATCGAGTTAAGCCCTACTTTAAGGTTTGTTAATCCTAAACGTTCGTAAAGAGTAAAAACCATGTCAATAATTTCGGCATCTTGTTCCGGATTAGCAATGCCGATAGCTTCGACCCCAAATTGATGATGCTGACGGTACCGTCCTGCTTGAGCCCGTTCATAGCGAAACATAGGACCGATATAAAAAAGCTTTTGAATGGGAGCTGTCTGAGCCATTCCGTGATCAATGTAAGAACGAATCACTGGCGCCGTTCCTTCAGGTCTTAAAGTTAAAGAACGATCCCCTTTGTCTGTAAAAGTATACATTTCCTTACTAACAATGTCTGTTGTAGAGCCGACACCGCGTTGAAAAAGTTCTGTACGCTCAAAAATAGGAGTACGAATTTCCTGATAACCATAATCCTTTGCAACGTCGCGTAACACAGATTCAAGATAATTCCAAAGATGAGAAGTCGCCCAGGATTCGTTGGAGGAAGGGGTAATGTCAAAAACGCCCGGAGGAATAGGGATTGTCATAAGAGATCCTTTTTATATTGCGTAAGGTGAGTAAAGTATAGGGTTTTGGGGCATAAGTGTAAAGAGCGTGATGCGAGGGGACTTGAGGGGTAATGCAATTTTAACACAAAGTCGAACACAAGAAACACAAAGAAGATATGAAGAGAGTCGTTATCCCCTTAACTTTTTTAGTAAGGGATGACGACTCTCTTCCTACTCTCTTTGTGTTTCTTGCGTTCTACTTTGTGTTAAAATTTTTACGATATTCATGAGGGTAAGAAACACAAAGAAGATATGAAGAGAGTCGTTATCCCCTTAACTTTTTTAGTAAGGGATGACGACTCTCTTCCTACTCTCTTTGTGTTTCTTGCGTTCTACTTTGTGTTAAAATTTTTACGATATTCATGAGGGTAAAGCCTCAGGGCGATAGGAAATCGAACTCTTCCAAATAAAATCTATGCAGATCTTCTTCTTCCGAGGAAACAGTTTTTAAAATACTTTCTAGTACGGCACGGTTTTCAGGCTTAAAAGAATCTAATGTAAGCGGTGTGTTCTCTGATAACAAAAAGTCATCTAATTTTTCAAACACATGCGCTTTTAATGCATGTAACTTTCCGGAAAAAATTTCTTGTGAATCTAGGGAAGCTCCTTCATATAGCGCTTCCATGGCTCCGCTAATGGCCAACGTTAAGCCATCAAAAGTAATGGCTTCTTGGATTGGTGTGAGTTTCTGTTGATATTGCTCTATGGAAAGTTGATTTTCTTGAATTTTTACTTTTGTATCTAAACGCTCATACTCCATTAAATATCCCAAAAGTTCTTCTGTAAAATTAGGGATATTTCCTAAACGAGTGTATTGTTCGATTAAATTAATCATTTTTTGTGCGATCGGCTCTAGAGCTTTTTGGCGTTCAGTCATCGGTTGAGCTATTTCTAACGCTTGTGAGACTTTAGGCGCTTCTTCAACGATGGGTAATGCTAGCGGGAGTGGGGTAGGTTCCTCCATAGCAAGCTCTGAAATTCCGTCATCCATCAAAAGAGTACTGCCAATAGGATGAGATTTAGAATCGAATTGGAGATATGCCACTAAAAAATTTGCATCAAATGGCGATGCACTCAGAATTTTTTGAGCTTGAATAGCAGCCTGTAATCCATGAGAAGAATAAAGAATAAGATCGGGAAATTCAGCCAATCTTTCTAGGCGATGTTTCAAGATAGAGGTTTCTAAGCTATTAGGAGAAGCATGACTGAGTTTTAGTGCCTCAGTAATAAATTCTTCACTAAATTGATAGTAGCGAGGAGCGTTGTAAATATAATTTTCACTTCCTTGCTTTAATAAACCTAGGGCTTTCGGAGCTTGAAATCCAAGATCTCTTTTCTTTGCTGTTAAATGTACCAAAGGAATGATTGTCCCTTTAGAAATGAGTTGTGAAATTTCTTTACGTTGATCGCCTTCCAAACTGTTTTGGTTAACAAGAAGTCTGTTTAAAGGGCGTAAATCATCAAGTTTCCGAATATTCATGGAATAGGAATCAATGACAATAGCATTTTTAGGAATCATCCAGTGAAGGACTGTAGGAATTGGTTGAGCGATAATGACAAAGTTGGACAGATCTGACGTTGTATAGACTCGGAAAATGTATGGGCAAGTCGTTAAATGTCCATAGGAATCGATACAGCCGAGCGCAGGGTATTCCTGAGAAAGAATAGCAGATAAATTATTTCTTAAAAATGCAGGGTCGGACCAATTTTGGTTGTGAGGTTTAATTTGATGAACACGTGCATGAACTAAGGCCATCGCAACATCGGCAACACCTTCGGAAGCACGTTTTTCTTCATCAGAGCTCTGTTTTTTTACTTTTAAATAAAAAGCACTAGCCAATAGAAGCATGATTAATAAAAAAACACCGATGCACGAAAAAATAATTCTCCAATTGCGAAACCAACTAGATTGTTGTTGAGATTCTTTAAAGGGAATCTCCTTTTTACTGATATTCCAATGAGCTGATTCATCATCGAACTCATGAAGAAGGTATTGCTGCTTTTTTTTCGGTACAATTTCATCACTGACTGGAGGTGACTTCGGTTGATTTATTTTTTGATCAATTTCATCTACAACGCGAGTGAGAGCTTCGATATCCATTGAATCAAATTCTTCAGAAAAGTTCTTTATTTCTTCGGTTTTTACTTCTTGGACTAAAGGTTTTTTTTCGGTAGGTGATGAGGGAACAACCGCTTCGCAAATCCCGTCAAATCGGAGGGTGGCTTGACCCACCTGAATTAAATCACCCATTTGAAGGGGACGTTTTCCAAAAGGGAGACCGTTTAAGGTAGCGAATGGGTCATTGGCCGTATTGATCAGAAAGGGACGGCCTTGAAGTTCTTCAATTTTTAAATGACATGGATGCAAAGTGTCATCTGCAAGAGGAATGTCAATTTCGTCGGCCGAAGCACAACCAATAATCAACAATTTTTTGTTAAAAACCTGAGTATCAGGGTTGGATTCGGGATTAACTGTTATTTTTATCATTTATAAAAACCGTCGCAAAGAAACGTCCTTCTATCATATTGATTTTACTCTGTCAATAGACATGTTTTAACGGTATTTTTTTTAGCACTTAAATTCAATTGATCAATATTCTAAGTATCTGTAAAATAATGTCTTACTTCGGCAAGGTTGGCTGGAGAATACAAAAGTATTGACAGAGAAACGAGTAATTGATTTTCATGTTGTTTTTTGCATGATCTTTCGTTTCGAAAAATAGTTGTAATAAAAATTTTAAATTTAATTTGGAGATAGAGAGTGACTTCCTTTTTGAATATCTTTCGGCCTGCTCCCCATACAGAAGAAATTACAGATCAAGAGGTTGTGTCTAAAGAATACCGTTATTGGCGTTTTCGGATTCTTTATTCCATGTTTGTTGGTTATGCTTTTTATTATTTGACACGTAAAAGCTTTACTTTTGCGATGCCGGGAATGATAGAAGATCTGCATTTTGATAAAGGCGATTTAGGATTATTAGGAAGTATTATTTCCATTTCTTATGGAATCAGTAAATTTGCGAGTGGAATATTATCAGACCGGTCGAATCCACGTTATTTTATGGCGTTCGGATTAGTAATGACGGGAATATTTAATATTTTCTTTGGCCTCTCTTCTTCTTTTCTTATGTTTGCCATTTTTTGGGGATTAAATGGCTGGTTTCAGGGTTTTGGGTGGCCACCCTGTGCGCGTTTTTTAACCCATTGGTATTCTCAGTCTGAACGTGGAAGTTGGTGGTCGACATGGAATGTCTCCCATAATGTCGGCGCTTTTATTGTTCCTTGGATTGCAGGGTTTTGTTTACAATATTTAGGTTGGCGCTATGCCATGTATGTTCCTGGAGTCATCTGTATTTTTGGCGGATTATTTTTGATTAATCGTTTGCGTGACACACCACAATCATTAGGGTTACCACCGATTGAAAAGTTTAGAAATGATTATGGTCATGACAGGGAAGGCGATGATCATGAACGGGAATTGTCAACAAAAGAAATTCTTTTTGAATACGTCTTAAAAAATAAGTATATTTGGTTGTTAGGTATTGTTTATTTCTTTATTTACATCGTAAGAACGGGTGTGAATGATTGGACAGCACTTTATCTTTTAGAAAGTAAAGGGTATACCCGATTAGGCGCAAACGCTAGTGTGTCTATGTTTGAAGTGGGGGGATTTTTTGGGAGTTTATGTGCAGGTTGGGCATCGGATAAAATTTTTGAAGCTAAAAGAGGTCCTATCAATGTACTTTTTACTTTAGGTATATTAATTTCCATTTCTGTGTTTTACATCGTTCCTCAGGGTTTTACATGGCTCGATTCTACGATGATTTTCTTCTTAGGGTTTTTTATTTTTGGACCCCAAATGATGATAGGGATTTGTGCAGCTGAACTGTCGCATAAAAAAGCTGCTGCCACATCTACTGGTTTCATTGGTTGTTTGGCTTATATTGGAGCCGCTTTTGCCGGATATCCATTGGGAAAAATTACGGATGAGTTAGGATGGGACGGATTCTTTGTAACGATGGCGATTTGTTGTTCTGTCGCGCTTTTACTCTTGATTCCAATGTGGAATATTACCTATAAGCCTAAGAAAATTCCAGTACGTGTGATGGAAGAAATAGGCGAAGTCGCGGAAGCGTAAGTGCAAGTGCTAGAGTGTCGTGCTCGTCACAATTTTAACACAAAGTAGAACACAAGGTACAGAGACACAAAGAAGCAAAAAGTGACGAGCGTTTACTTTTTGCTTCTTTGTGTCTCTGTACCTTGTGTTCTACTTTGTGTTAAAATTATAACGAGCACGCTACTCACTACATAATTAAATCATATAAAATAAGATCATTACTCATGTCTTGGATTCCTCTTCATGTTCACTCCGAATACTCCATTCTGGATGCTGCTGCCCCCGTCCACAAATTAGCAGAGCGGGCTGCTGCTTTTGGCATGCCTGCAATGGCTGTTACCGATCACGGAAATCTCTTTGGAGCCGTCGACGTCTATAAAGCCTGTAAAGAGGTTAAAGTAAAACCCATTATTGGCTGCGAATTTTATGTGGCTGCTGGTACTCGATTCGATAAAAAAGAAGTCTATCGACGTAGTTCCTTTCATTTAGTGCTCTTAGCGAAGAATCAGCAAGGATACCGCAACTTATGTAAATTAAGCTCTTTAGGGTATCTGGAGGGATTCTATTATTTTCCACGGATTGATGAGGATTTGTTAAAGCAGTATTCCGAAGGATTAATTTGCTTGTCCGGTTGTATGCGTAGTCGAGTGGCTACTGAAGTGCTCCAAGGGACTCAAGAATCTTTGCTGGAACAGATTCGTTGGTATAAGGGGCTTTTTGGAGAAGACTATTACTTAGAATTACAGCGGCATCCGATGACAGAAACCCAAATGCAAGAAGATGGGTTTTATCAAGAAACATGGCTTGCTCAACAGTATCAAGATTTTATTCAAAAACAAAACAAGCTTAATGAAACATTAATTGGTATTTCGAAAGAACATGGGATTAAAGTTGTTGCGACCAATGATAGTCATTACGTAGATCGCGAAGATTGGCGTGCTCATGAAATCTTATTGAATGTTCAGTCCGGCGAACCTTGCGAAATTTGGGAAAAAGATTCGTTGGGGAATCCTAAGTTTCGCGTTCCTAATCCAAAGCGTCGTACGTATGAGTCCCACGAGCTATATTTTAAATCGCCCGAACAAATGGCGGAACTTTTTGCGGACATTCCGGAAGCTTTATCAAATACGTTAGAAGTAGCAGACAAATGTCACGTCGAGATTGATTTTAAGACGAAGCACTATCCGGTTTATATTCCTCCCAGTCTTCAAGGTAAAGATTATACCAAAGAAGAACAGGCAAAAGCTGTGGAAACCTTTTTATGGGAATTATGTGAAGCAGGGATTCCAAAGCGGTATACTCCGGAACGATTAGCTAAGGTTAAAGAGATTTATCCCGATAAGGAACCTATGGATGTGGTTCGGGAGCGCCTAAAGTATGAAATGAACGTGATTGTTCCTAAAGAGATGTGTGATTATCTCTTGATTGTGTGGGACTTTATTTATTGGGCGAAAACACAGGGGATTCCGGTTGGGCCTGGACGTGGATCAGGGGCGGGTTCGATCGTGCTCTATTTGATCGGTGTCACAGATATCGAGCCTTTGCGGTTTCATTTGTTCTTTGAACGTTTTATTAATCCAGAGCGTATTTCTTATCCCGATATCGACGTCGACATTTGCATGGATCGACGTGGAGATGTCATTCATTATACATTAGAAAAATATGGTCGTGATAACGTCGCGCAGATCATTACCTTTGGTACGATGAAAGCCAAAATGACAATTAAAGACGTGGGCCGGGTGTTGAGTGTGCCTCTTTCAAAAGTAAACGAAATTGCGAAATTAGTTCCCGATGATTTGAATATTACATTAGAAAAAGCGTTAGAAAAAGATGCGGATTTATGCGCAATGGTTGAACGTGACGAAGATGCGCGCCGCATCATTGAAATTGGCATGAAGTTAGAAGGGTCTATTCGCAACACGGGTATCCATGCTGCGGGGATTATCATTAGCGGTCAGCCCTTAACTGAGCTTATCCCGATTTGTAATGCAAAAGATTCTGATATGCCCGCAACGCAATTTTCGATGAAGCCTGTGGAAATGGTGGGGATGTTAAAGGTCGACTTTTTGGGCTTGAAAACCTTAACAGCGATTCAAAAATGCGTCCAAGCGATTAAAGAAAATAGTGGTCGAGAGATTGATTGGGTTGACTTGCCTTTAGATGATGCACCCACATTTGCGCTTTTAAATCATGGTAAAACACACGGAGTATTCCAGTTGGAATCCGGTGGCATGCAGGACCTTGCTCGTCAACTACATTTAGACCGCTTTGAAGAGATTATCGCGGTTGGCGCGTTATACCGTCCGGGTCCTATGGACATGATTCCATCATTTATCAATCGTAAGCATGGTCGGGAACCTATTGAATATGACCATCCATGGATGAAAGATATTTTGTCCGAAACCTACGGGATCATGGTCTATCAAGAGCAGGTCATGCAAATTGCGAGTAAGTTAGCGCGCTATTCGCTAGGGGAAGGGGATGTCTTACGTCGTGCCATGGGTAAGAAAGATGGTGCCCAGATGGCTAAAGAGCGGGAAAAATTCCGCCTGGGAGCTTTAGAAAATAATATTAGTGAAGCCGTTTCCATGAGCATCTTCGATAAGATGGAAAAGTTTGCATCGTATGGATTCAATAAGTCTCACGCGGCCGCCTATGGATATCTTTCTTATGTGACAGCCTACTTAAAAGCGAACTATCCGAAAGAATGGATGGCTGCTTTAATGACCTGCGATAGTGATGACCTAACAAAAGTTGCTAAGTTTATTGGCGTCGGTCAGACCATGCAAATTGCGATGTTACCTCCTGATGTTAATGAATCCGGAACCACATTTGCGGCAGCTCCACAAGGCATTCGTTTTGCCCTAAATGGAATTAAAGGGGTAGGTACCGGAGTCGTCGAAGCAATTATTGAAGAAAGAAAACGTAAAGGTCCATTTAAGAGTTTGTATCAGTTCATGAAACGCGTAGATACTTCACGTGTCGGAAAAAAAGTGATTGAAAGTTTGGTGGATGCAGGAGCTTTTGATTTTACTGGTTGGTCGCGGGATGCCTTACTTGAAAGTGTAGATCCTATGTATGACACAGCGGTACGTGATCAAAAAGAAGCGGCAAAAGGGGTTATGTCACTTTTCTCTTTAATGGGTGATGAATATGAACAAAAGTTTGAAAGAGAGCCTAAGGTACGTCATAAGCGATCAAAGCGTGAAGGGTTGCTGAAAGAAAAAGAGTTGTTAGGATTTTATTTGACAGGGCATCCGATGGATGAATTCGAAGACATCCTAAAAAGATTATCCTGTGTTTCTCTATCTCAGATTGAAGATATGTCGCATGATTCAGTATTTAGAACAGCTTTTATTGTGGAAGAAGTGCAAGTGCGGCTTTCCTCAAAGAATCAGAAAAAGTTTGCGATTTTGATTATTAGTGACGGGATAGAGCGGATGGAGCTTCCTATTTGGGCCGAACTCTACGAAGAAAAAAATACGTTATTACGTGAGAATCAGCTGTTGTACGCCGTGCTTCAATTAGACAAAAAAGAAGACTCCACGCGTATTTCTTGTCGCTGGTTGGATGACCTGACAAAGGCTGACGAAGCGATGATTCAAGAATGTGATCTTGCCTACGATAAAGCGAAGCATCAAGCCCAGCGCTTTGCTCAAGCCAAAGCTGCAGCAGCAGCTAAGCCCGAAAAAGCCCCAAAAGCTGAAAAACCTAAGAAAGAGGAGCCTCCAAAAATGCTATCACTAAAGCTCGATCTAGAACGAACGCGATTAACGCACGTATTGAAGTTGAAAGAGATCTTAAGTGAGCATCGAGGAACAGACCCCTTTAGAATTGACTTTCAGTCCCAGACAAAGCAGCTAGCTGCTTTGCATGTCGATAGTAAATGGGGAGTCCAGCCCAGCGAAGCCCTACGCAAAGCCTTAAGAGAAATTGAATCGCTCATTGAAATAGAAGGCTAATTCTAGAGAGAAAATCAAATTTTTTTACATATATGTTGCACGTTATACGTATAGAGAGAAGTAATATGAGTAATATTCCAATAACCTTAATGTTACCTGAAAGCTTGGTCAAAGATTTGCGGTTATATGTATCAGAAAGACAAATCAGTAAATTTGTGGCTCAAGTGGTAGAAAAAGGCTTAGAAACCAAAAAACAGCAGCTTGCCAGAGAATTTCGAGAAGCTAGTCTTGATGTTGAAAGAAATGCTGAAATTAAATTGTGGGATAACTTAATGGGAGATGATGGCCTAGACAAAACAAACGATTAAGAAGAAGTGTTTGCTCAGAGTGTGAATAAAACCGAGAAAATTTTTAAAGAGAAGGGGTGGACATGGCCTCCAATGAAGAAGAAAAAATAGAATCACAATTAAAGTTGGCTTTAACAGAAGTCGGAAAGATAACCCCATGGTATAGTCAGGAATTTAAGGCTTGGGTATTCTCACATGAACTTTATCCAGTAGAATATTCAGGGGATACTAAAGAAGAAGTCATACAAAACTACCCTTTATATTTAAAGGAATTTATTTTACATCGACTCAACGATAAATTGTCTCCATTAATGGAAAATAAAACTAAGGGTCGCAGGCTAAAGCCTGCGAAAACGATTCCAGGCTGAAGCCTAGGGTACATATCCTCTAGAGATATATTCTTCTCCTTGACACTTTGAGGCTTTCCTCTATAAACTAATAACAAATTAGATTAGGTCATTCCATGAATTTAAAATACGTATGTTTAGGTGCATTCATTGCTACCAATTTTCTTGTTTCTTCACCTTGTCAAGCCGGTATCGTCATTAAAGATGGTTGGTTTTACGATGCTGATGAAGTCGCCACGATGTCTGCTGAAGAACATTTTACTGCCGGGATGCGTGCTTTCGAAAAGGGCCGCTGGCAAGATGCCGCCAAACAGTTCAATATCGTTGCAATCAACTTTTCTACAACTCCTCATGGTCAAGAATCATCCTATTATTTAGGGATTTGTTACTTTCAAACCGAAGAATACGATTTAGCTAATGACGCTTTCAACAATTACCTCAAAGAAAAAAACAATCCCGTCTATTTCCAAGAAGTGATCGAATACAAGTATGAAATCGCTAATCGATTCTCTCACGGAGCCAAACGTCGCTTTTTTGGCACAAGAAAGCTTCCAAAGTGGGCTTCAGGGGAATCCATGGCTCTCGATATTTATGACGAAGTCGTTGCTGCTTTACCTTGTCACGACATTTCCGCTCATGCTCTTTATGCTAAAGGATGTTTACTCTGGAAAATTAAGGATTTTCGTAGCAGTATCGAGGCTTACCAAAATTTAATTCGTCGTTTTCCTAAACATGACTTAGCTCCGGAAAGCTACCTTATCATTACTAGAATTTATTTGGATCAATGTAAATATGAGTTTCAAAATCCGGATCTATTAGCATTAGCCGAAATTAATGTAAGACGTTTCCGTCAGGATTTTCCCGGAGAAGAACGCTTAGTTCAGGCAGAATCCGATGTCTTGAAAATTAAAGAAACGTATGCTCGCGGCCTTTTTGATACTGGACAATTCTACGAAAGAACAAGTCATCCTCAAGCGTCAGTAATTTATTACAAAAGCGCCATTGAAGAGTTTCCCGAGACATCCGTAGCGGAACTGTGTAGAAAGCGTCTCTCAGCATTAATGCGGGCGCCTTGATGCGTTGGATCTTACTCACCCTCCTTATCTGCTTAAGTAGCTGCGGTTACCAAATGGGACAAGGAGGGCTTGCCCAATATTACAATACCATTTCTGTTCCTTATGTCGTTGGTGATCTGGACGGATCACTGACTGCGGCTATTGTGCGAAAGCTAGGGGAAGTGGGATCTTTTGAATACCGTCGTTCAGGCGGCGCTCTTTGCTTAGAAGTAAAGCTCATTGACTATGAAGATGAAAATATAGGTTTTAGTTACGAATTGAATAAGCATGGAGAAAGGATTAAATCCATTATTCCCGTGGAAACTAGAACAACAGGGCTAATTGAGATCGTTCTGTATGATGCAGGTTCAGGGTGTATTCTTTTAGGCCCTACGCGTTTATCCGGCTACGTGGATTACGACCATGATTATTATATGAGTCGGAATGGAGTGAACGTATTTTCTTTAGGGCAATTAACCGATATCGATGCTGCAAGGGATGCAGCACAGATTCCTTTGAATGATGTGTTAGCTCAGAGAGTGGTGGATTTTATTAATGATAGTTGGTGAAAGAGTGAAAGAGTGTTGTGTGGATTTTGAATTTTAACACAAAGACGAACACAAGAAACAAAGACACAAAGAGTGCATTTTTTCATTCCTGCATTTTTGTAGCGTGTCTTTAAAATTTTTACCACAGAGAACACAGAGAGAGGGAGAGGTGTCTTTATCCATTAATAGAAAATTTAATACGTAAAGTAAATCCGTAAATCAATTTTCTATTAATGAATAAAGACACCTCTCCCTCTCTCTGTGTTCTCTGTGGTAAAAATTTTAAAGACACGTTACCAAAAGTCAGGAATGAAAAAATGCACTCTTTGTGTCTTCGTTTCTTGTGTTCTACTTTGTGTTAAAATTTTTACGATTTTGTGTTAAAATTATTTTTCATTTCAGACCTTTAAGAACGTCTTCATTTTCTTGAATCTCTTGGAGTAATTTTTCCAAAACACGTAACACTAAAAACGATGTATTATAAACCCCTGCTGCTGCAAAAACGACTTCCAATTGCGGTTCGCCTTTTTCTTTATTTAATGCAATTAACCCATATGTCATGTTGACATTGTTCTCACGTTCTGGGACAATCCATATCACAAATTCTTCATTAATAAGCGTGATTTTTTCTTGTGATTCAATCACATGGAAATAGCGATTTAATGCAGAGTCTTGACCGGAAACCTCAGGATTAATCAAAAGATTAAAACGTTTTAATAAGTCTATATCTACATGAATCAAGTTTTCATGCGACCATGTGTTTTTTTGCTCCATGTATTTCTGGTAACATTTCTCAATGAGTTTACTGTTATGCATAGTGTTACTCCTATTCTCATAAAACTAATGATTAAGAAGCAGTTTCTATGCCAAATCCCTTAAATTTTTACGTCCCTTCGGATGGACCACCTGATTGGAGGCCTAACCCTCTGATATACAGTGTGATGGGTGAAGAAAATATATTCCGAATGCTTGAGGATTTTTACTCCGAACTGGAAAAATCTTCGATTAAGCACCTTTTTCCCCAAGATATGAAGGCAGCGGCGCATAAATCAGCCACTTTTTTTGTCTTTTTATTAGGAGGCCCACCGCTTTATCATCAAAAATTTGGGGCTCCGATGATGAGAAAGCGCCATCTTGCTTTTGCTATTGATGAGGCTGCTCGGCAAGAATGGTTGGGTTGTTTTCATAAAGTATTGGAAAAAGCGGAAAAATATCAATTTCCTTCAGAATATTTACCCGAATTTTATCGATTTTTAGACCAATTTTCTGCATGGATGGTCAATAAAAAGTGACATGTACCCTTTGTAGTCTTGTTTTGCCTCCCAATGCTATTGAAGATGCTCACTTGAGTTTTTGTTGCCATGGCTGCCATGCTGTTTATCGAATATTATCGACAGCTGGTCAATTGAATGCTGAATTTTCTCAGCACCCTGTTTTTTTACAGGCAGTGGATTCAGGATTGATTGCTAATCCTGATTTATTGAATCAAATACGCGAAAAAAAAACAGATATTTTCGAAGAAAAAAATAAACTCCATTTAGAAATTCAAGAGATGTGGTGCCCTTCATGTGCAGAAGTCATTCGCTTAATTCTCTTACGAAAGAATGGCGTTGTACGTTGTCTTGTTGATTATGCAACCGATTTAGCTGTGATTGAATACAATCCCAAAAAGATCTCTCAAGAAGAAATAAAAAAGATCATAACTTCTTTAGGGTATCGCCCTCAGCCCTTACAGGACGTGGAAACAAGAAAAATCAGCAGGAAAATGTTGTTTCGTTTTGTCATTGCAGCTTTTTTTGCGTTGAATGTCATGATGCTGGCTTATCCGTTATATGCTACTTACTGGGATTTAGGTAGTAAAGAGTACACACCGCTCTTTGCCTGGTTGTCTATGGTGGCTTCGTTGCCCGTGTTGACCTATTGTGCATGGCCTATTTACAAACGATTTATTGTCAGTTGTCGCGTCAGATTATTTGGAATGGAAACACTCGTCGTTATGGGGCTAATTTCTGCAGGGATATTATCGGTGATCGGATTATCAGATGGTTCATATCATGTTTATTTCGATTCGATGGCAGTGATTATTGCTTTTGTGCTTTTAGGAAAAATTATTGAAACAAAAGCAAAATTTTCGTCAAAAGAATCTTTATTACGCTTAGTTAAAACGTTACCACGACGTGGTAGAAAGCGTTTTTCTGATGGTTCGGAAGTATTTGTTCCTGTAAAGGAACTGTGTATTGGGGATATTGTTGTTGCCTATACCGGAGAAAAAATTGTCGTCGATGGAATCGTTGAAGATGGAGAAGGAGCTTGTGACGAGTCACTGATTAGTGGTGAATCCATTCCTTTAGTTAAGAAAAAGGGCGATAAAGTGATTAGTGGGGCAATAGTCAAACAAGGGATGGTTCTGTATCGAGTGAATGCCCCCAGTGATGATTCGACACTAAGTCGAATTTTATCGATGATTACAACTGATCTCGAAAAAAAATCCCCTTATGTACGTCCTGTAGATCGTATTATTCCTTGGTTTGTTCCTTTAGTGATTATGCTTGCCATTTTGACCGCTTTATTATCTGAAACGCAACCTTGGTTACGAGCTATTGCGGTTCTATTGATTTCCTGCCCTTGTGCTATAGGGATTGCTGCACCTTTAGCGGAGTCTTCGTTGATTCAGGCATTAGGGGAAATGGGAGTCGTGATACGCAATCGTGGATGTTTATCGTGGCTTGGGAAAGAAACAATTTTTGCCTTTGACAAAACAGGAACGATCACAGAAGGCCGTTTTCAAGTCCTCGAAGGTTTAGAAAACTTAACATCTAAGCAAAAACAGATCTTAAAAACGATGGCTATGCGATCGATCCACCCGATTTCATTAGCGATTTCTGAAGCGTTAAATGTGATGAGTTTAGCAGGAGAAAAGACATTAGAAATTCCAGGAAAAGGGATCAAAGGTGAATTTGGTTTAGAAATTTATTATTTAGGTTCCGAATCATTTTTTCGAGAATTAGGAATAAATGTACAGCATCCCTTAAATAAGGAAACAACCGTCTATTTTGGAAATAGTGAAAACATTTTTACGATGATTTGTTTAGGAGATAAGGTTAGGGGAGATGCGGCAATGACAATTGGGAATTTTAACGTAAAAAGTATCTTGTTGTCCGGAGATAGCATCGGTGTAGTAAAAAAAGTGGCAGAAGAGTGTGGATTTAAAGAGTGGCATGCAGAGCAGTCTCCCTTGTCTAAATGGGAGAAAATTGACCAATGGACAAAACAAGGTGAAATTGTAGCCATGTTAGGGGACGGGATTAACGATGCACCGGCGTTAACAGCAGCAAAAGTAGGAATTTCTGTTGTGTCTGCAGCGGATATATCGATTCAAGTATCGGACATATTATTAACGAATGATCAGTTATCTATTTTACCGGAAATAAGACGTCTGGCAATACGAGGAAGACGAATTATTAATCAGAATTTATTTTGGGCTTTTTTTTATAATGTATTAGGAATAGGTTTGGCAGCGACAGGATATTTAACACCTGTGTACGCAGCGGCAGCAATGGCAGTAAGTAGCATTATAGTCACATTAAATGCGC
>Ga0207042_1097_pt1 | contig 18406 bp, 15 predicted proteins | sample Alteio_BWMinCont_70_FD_153310 | JGI IMG/M metagenome (GOLD analysis project Ga0207042, IMG submission 153310) | Enriched cells from forest soil in Barre Woods Harvard Forest LTER site, Petersham, Massachusetts, United States -... | ecosystem: Environmental > Terrestrial > Soil > Temperate forest >... | reverse complement strand
TTTTACAGGTTGACTCGGCTGTTATTACCAAACACACAGTAACCATAAAAGGGAAAGTGGTACCGTACACTGCAACTGCCGGCTGCATGCCAATTTGGGATGAAGATGGCCGCCCGATTGCCGGCGTTTTTTATACTTATTATGAGCGGGACGATATAGCTGATAAAAGTACGCGGCCGTTGGTGATCTCCTTTAACGGGGGCCCGGGAACACCTTCGGTATGGATGGAGATAGGATATACCGGCCCACGCTTGCTTAATATTGATGACGAGGGCTATCCTGTGCAACCTTATGGCATAAGCGAAAATAAAAACTCGATACTGGATGTTGCCGACATAGTATATGTTGACCCTGTAAACACCGGCTATTCGAGGGTTGTGAATAAGGAAACCCCGGGGACGAAATTTTTTGGGGTGAATGAAGATATTAAATACCTGGCCGAATGGATAAACACGTTTGTTACCCGGAAAAACCGCTGGGCGTCGCCAAAATTTTTGATCGGCGAAAGTTATGGCACAACCAGGGTATCGGGCCTGGCCCTTGAATTGCAGAATGCGCAATGGATGTATTTGAACGGAGTTGTTCTTGTATCGCCTACCGACCTTGGTATCGAACGGAGCGGCCCTGTAAGGGCGGCGCTTAAACTGCCTTATTTTGCAGCCACAGCATGGTACCATGGCGTACTTGCACCCGAATTTCAGCAAAAGGAGCTTACCGCATTTTTGCCCGAAGTAGAAAATTTTACCATCAACGAACTGATCCCGGCTTTATCGCGCGGCGGCTTTATTGACGATGCCCAGCGAAATGAAATGGCCGCGAAAATGTCCAAATATAGCGGCCTTTCGGAAAAACTGATATTACAAAACAACCTTGATGTTTCATACGATTTGTTTTGGAAAGAATTATTACGTGATAAAGGCTATACTATTGGCAGGCTCGACTCACGCTATAAAGGGATCGACAGGCAGGCAGGCGGCGATAGCCCGGATTATAATGCCGAACTTACCGCATGGCTGCATGCTTTTACACCAGCAATCAATATTTACTTAAGGGATGAGCTTAACTATAAAACCGACCTTAAATACAACATGTTTGGCGATGTATGGCCCTGGGATAACAAAAACGACCATACCGGGGAAAATTTACGGCAAGCTATCGCACAAAACCCTTACCTGCACCTTTTGATACAATCGGGGTATTTTGATGGGGCCTGCGACTATTTTAATGCCAAGTACAGCCTGTGGCAGCTTGACCCGAGCGGAAGGCTTAAAGACCGTTTAAAATGGGAGGGCTACAAAAGCGGCCACATGATGTATTTGCGTAAAGAAGACCATGCTGTCGCCGCAGAAAACCTTCGGAAATTTATAATGGAATCGGTTCCAAAACCGGGGACACCTGCTAAGTATTAAGTCGAAAGTCTTGAGTCTGAAGTCCAAAGTCATTAAAATAGTTAAGACTTTCGATTTTAAACTTAAGACTTCGGACTTTAATCAATTATTCTTCAAGCCTATCATATGGCTTTTATAATTCATTAAAAATTCATTTTCGGTAAAAAAGTCTATACTAAAAATAGTCCTGGGGTCACCGGTATATGATGGCAGTGCAACCTGTGTTAAATTATTAGCGCTGCCGGTAGTGTAAGAGTACTTAAATCCGTTACTTGTAGTTAATGTTACAGCTGTATTATCAGGCAGTGAGCTTATATTACTTTTCGCCTTGCTGTTCGCTATTATAGAAATGGCAGGGGTCCCGGTATCAAATAAAATGGTAGCCATAACATTTTGCCCGTTATAACTTATTGTTGCCGCTATATCGGGCGAATAACCACCCTGGGATGAATAAGTAAGCGGGTGCATGACAAAATCGGACGAAGATCCTATATCAGCAGGTACAAGGCCAATCGTAAGCAAATCAGAAACATAGGTGCCGTTAACGCTAAAACCTGCGTTGTTAAACATGGCCAGTTTAAAACCACTTGTTGCACCGCCGCTGAATTTAAAATAACTCAACGGGCTTTCGATGGCGTTATTGGCATAACTTACTCCAGGGCCAACGCCAAATACGTCATTTGAATGTGCGGGTTGTTTCTGGCCGGTTTGCAAATTAACAATTTTGTAATACAAAAATATAGGTATGCGGCTGGTTTTTACATTCCCGTTTTGATCTCCAATAGTCATCGTGGTGTAGGCCAGGTTCCCGTACTCCTGTATCTCGCTTTGAGAATCTCCATAGGATATCACTGCTTCCTGCGTGGTAACAGTAATGCCGTTTACTGTTACAGAGTCGCCCGGTATTTTGATACCTGAATTTGTGATCATGGATGCCGGCAATATCCCGGTAGCGTCAATCGTCATGCCCGCCGAGCCGGTATCAAACACAAGCGGATAGGAAACACTTTGGGTTCCTACCTTTGTGATCATAATAAACACCCTTTTATAAACACCGCTATCAACTTCATATAATCCGAGCGTTGCAACTTTACCGGGGGTTCCTGTGACAGGAGTGGGCGCATAATCTTTTTTACAGGAGGTTATCAGCATTGATAAAAATAGCCCCCCGGCAAACAGCGGAAGATACTTTGAGCAGATTTTTCTCATATTTACTTTATCCTCATCAATTATTAGCCAGCGCACTTCGTTGGTACAGTTTAACTTGTCGAAGTTAAAAGGCAACCCCATTTATACGTACGAAGCACTGCTTAGAGTTGCGTTTATTTAAATTTATTGCTTTTTATTTAGTTAATTAGCTACAGTATATTCCATTAAACTGATCACAAATTATCGGAATCTGTAATTAACAGTTTTTCAATTGGTTATGAATTACAGTTTATTCTATTCGAAATTTGTTCGCATAACTAACATTCAATTGGTTAAAAACATCAACCAATGGAGGTGCAGGCAGTAATCGGCTTAAAACCACAGATAAAATAAATTGGATACCCCTGTAAAATGAAAATGAATTTGATACAGGCACTTGGTTTGCAGTGCGTGGGTAAGTTTGCATCGTCCCGAATTTCAATCGAAAAATATCAGGAAGATTAAAGCATTCATCATTTATTTAAATAATTAATTATGAGTAATGAAATCCATTTAACTACGAACCCTCAATTGCGTCAACGCCCGGGTTATTCCAAACCATTTATTATGGTTTGGTCCTTAGTATTGCTGTTTGGCGTGATTATGTCTGGATGTCAAAAGGATAATTCCACAAGCACCTTACCCACACCGGCAATGTCATCAAACGTGAGAGCTTTTAACCACGATATTGACCCACCGCCGGTAAATCTTGGAACAGCGGGTGAATTTACAATTTTAACGGAAACCGGAATTTCTACTACAGGTGTTACTTCAATTACCGGAAATATAGGAGTGAGCCCGATAGCCGCAACGGCGATCACCGGGTTTGGATTAATAATGAACACCAATGGCCAGTCGTCCCATACGCCTATTGTAACCGGGAGCGTTTACGCAGCTAACTACGCTGCCCCTACACCATCCAAAATGACCACGGCCATAAACGATATGAGAACCGCGTTCACAGCAGCAAATGGCCGCACTTTTCCTGCACCGATCGTACAAGAGTATGCGGGCAATATCAGTGGCCGGACTTTGCCGCCGGGCCTTTATAAATGGGGAACAGGCGTTTTAATATCAAATGCCGGTGTTACACTAAGCGGTCAGGCTGATGATGTATGGGTTTTCCAGATCGCACAAAATCTTACCGTAAATAATGGAGCTATTATTCATTTGACAGGCGGTGCGCAAGCCAAAAACATTTTTTGGGTAGTGACCGGAAAAGCCACCCTTGGAACTACAGTTAATTTCAGCGGTATTATCCTTAGTAAAACGCTGATCTCGCTAAATACAGGCGCTACAGTTACCGGTGGATTATTTGCACAGACAGCAGTTACATTGATTGCTAATACTGTTAAACCTTAATAATATATTTTAGTAATTCCCAATAATTTTGGAAGCCGTCTTAAAAAGAGACGGCTTCTTTTGCTTTAGACCGCCGCTTTTTTACTATTCAATAAATAAAACGACCAAAAACAACAAATACAAGCTACAGAAGTAAGCCCAACTGCAAATGGAAAAAAGTATACCAATTCATCAGTTGCCCATAGCAACAGCGCTATACCAAGCGCGATGATGACCTTTTTGGCCAAAGCCGTATTGGATGACAGATTACTTGCTACTATCAGCAATATAGCTCCTATCAAAAACAGGGCGATACTGCCGCAATAGCCGAAGCCATCATAATATTCGCCCATATTGCGTGAAGTGCCCATAAAAGGAAATTTTTGCCCTGTCATTTGTTTGATCACTTCGTGCTTTGCAGGGTCTGGGTCCTGTTTCCATTGGCTAAAGCCGGTGGTGTGCAGTAAACCATGAATTAATATCAATATAGCTGCAATCCGGAGTAATAATTTTGGTTTCATATTAGGTTGATTTAAAGTTTATAATAAAGGTAGAAAAGATTATTTAAGATAACTATGTTCCACTTGGGGGTTAATTAACCGGGGAATTTTATAGCCCGTGAATTTTTATTTTCAAAATCCCCAAAACCATTTGCTTAAATAGGTGTTTTCTATACACCTGATGGATAAAAAAACGAAGACAGTTGCGGTTATTGTAGCGCATCCTGATGATGAAACCTTGTGGGCCGGGGGAACCATTTTGAATAATCCTTCATGGGATTGTTTTATAGCTTGCCTGTGCAGAAAACACGACCCGGACCGTTCGCCAAAATTTAACCGGGTTTTAAAAATATTGGGGGCTAATGGGAAAATGGGCGACCTGGATGACGGGCCTGAGCAAAAGCCCTTAGCCGAAAATGAGGTTGAGGAAGCGATACTTCAACTTTTGCCTTCCGCGCATTTTGACCTGGTTATCACTCATAGTATCAACGGAGAATACACCAGGCACCGGCGCCATGAAGAGATAGGCAAAGCGATGATCAAACTCTGGCACTCGGGTAAATTAACTACCAGCGAGTTTTGGGCCTTCTCTTACGAAGACGGTAATAGGGAATATTATCCCAGGCCAATAGAAAATGCACATATTGATCATTTGCTATCCCAGCGACTTTGGGCCATGAAATATAATATCATTACATCTGTTTATGGGTTTGATGTAAACAGCTGGGAAGCGAATACAACCCCAACTGAAGAAGCTTTCTGGCATTTTTATAATGCTGAACAGGCGCACCAATGGCTGGTTGCAGGAAGTAAAGATCATGAAAGTATTATTACTATATGACTATCCCGCATCGCCGAGCGGACTGGCAACCCAGGGGGACCTGCTATACAGGGGATTACTTGAAATTGGTGTGGATGCACACGCTGTTAATTGCGAATCGGAACAGGAAAAAGAGTGGTATTATAAATGGTTTAAACCTGATATTGTAGTTGGTATAGGCTATTGGGGGCATACGCCCGACCTTATCCTCCATCCCCAAAAACATGGGGTCCAGCCGGTGCCCTGGCTGGTCGCCGATGGCTATATAGCCAATTACCAGGATATTTTGAACGGCCTCCCTCTGATATTGGTAACCTCTGATTGGGTGAAGGAGATGTATGTACGAGATGGGATCAATGGTGCGAATATTGAGGTTTTGCCCGTTGGATGCGATACAGATGCATTTGCCCCTTACCAGAAAGATGACCCCCTGATAGTATCCGTGAGGGAATCGTTGGGTATAAAACCCGGAGAGTTGATGATCCTTACAATTGGCGGCGATGCAGCCTCAAAAGGGGCGCAGGAAGTAATGAAGGCGCTTGCTTTGATAAAGGATAAAATACCTGCCTGGAAATATGTCTGTAAAGTATGGCCACAGCCCCGTACCGACATCCAGAGCAAGGCCGACCTGGAACTTGCCAGGCAAATTGGAATATCAGATAATGTTATTTACACCAGCGGTATTACATCACGCAATTATATGCCTTACCTGATTGGAGCCTGTGATATTTATGCTGCGCCATCGCGGCTGGAAGGTTTCGGCATGTCGCAGGTAGAAGCTAATGCTTGCGAAAAACCTGTTATTGGTATAAAAGCAATGGGTATGCTGGATACCATGATCAATGGCAAAACAGCTTACCTGGCTGATGTGTCGCAAAAAATAGTGGTTGATTATGCAATACTTGGAAATGAAGCCGGCTATGAAGAAAACCACAGGATAGATTTTACTATTCCCCGAACAGTTGATTACCGTGCAAGCGTGGAAGATATCGCGGCATCTCTTTTAGAATTAATGAATCACCCTTTGATACGGATACAATTAGGTAAAGCCGGCCGGAAAAGAGTAGTTGAAAATTTTGATTACAGGGTGGTTGCAAAACAATTTGTACGTATCATCAAGGGCAAAATGGGTATAAGCTAAAGGTGAAAGGCGAAATGTAGAATGTTATCGTAAAAATGTAATTTATGCAGAGAATTGACCGGCAAGAGATAGAAGCGGCTAAAAAAACAGCACTGGAAATATTACTGCGTAATGCACACGGCCCTTTTCATGGGCTTCCGCGTACCGCAGGCTGGGGATATCCCGAGCCGTATACCCGCGACCTGATGTTTTCTATATTTGGAATAGCCGTTTCGGGTAATCACGAACTTATAGAAAGCATCCGGAATGTACTGCTAACCCTGGCAAAAAACCAAACCGAACATGGCCATATCCCCTCGTTGGTGCACGATAAGGACGACCGCGGTTCAAGTGACACCACGCCTTTATTTTTGCTTGGCGTTGGCCTATTCAGGAAACTGACCGGAGAAAAAGATTTTTTGGACGAAGCTGTAGCTAAATCCCTGACATGGATGAAATACCAAAGCCCGACAGACAGGAATATGATTGCCCAGCAGCCCACCAGCGACTGGCGCGATGAACAATGGGTGATCGGCTATGGCCTGTATGTAAATACGGTAGTTTATAGTTACCTGCGTATGCTGGGAAAAGATGAACATGCATCCAGCCTGCGTAAAGAAATGAAGAAATCAACCATTGATGGCGGTTTTATTCCTCATCATGTACATGAGGGTTTAAGAATAAAAAGCAAGCCGTATTTTGCTTTCTGGTCGTACAAGGTATATTTTAGTGACCGGTTTGATCTGTTAGGCAACAGCCTGGCAATCCTTTCAGGATTAGCTTCTGTTGCGCAGGCTGAAGCAATGATTGGCTGGGTTGAAGCAGAATGTTTGTTCATGAAGGCAAATGGCGATCTTGCAGTTAACCTGCCGCCAAATTTTTTTCCATTTACGCTGCCCGGCGACCCTGACTGGCACCCGCGCTATGAAAATTTTAATATGCCCGGTAACTATCATAATGGCGGGATATGGCCATTTATATGCGGATTTTATGTGGCCGCACTTGTCGCTGCAAAAAAATATAAACTTGCTGAACAAAAATTGGTTGAATTAACCAAACTTGTCAAACTATCAAGAGATCCTAACCTATATTTTGGTTTTAACGAATGGGTAAAGGCCCAAACCGGCAAAGTTATGGGAGTTGACTGGCAAACCTGGAGCGCGGCGCTTTACCTCTATGCCATAAAATGTGTAGAGGAACGAAGAACCCCTTTTTTTGACGGGATAAGGAAAAATAAAATTTAAAACAAGGGCAATTTGTCTATGTCATCCCCGGATTAATTGCTTCTTTTACTTATGAAAATAAACCCTGTTGATTTTTTATCATAAAATATGTTACTTATCCAGCTTACCGGTTTATCAGGATGTGGTAAATCTACCATATCAGGGAATGTAAAAATGATGCTGAATGATAAAAACCTGGCAGTTGAGATAATTGACGGGGATGTGTACAGGCAATCTTTGTGTAAAGACCTTGGATTTTCGAAAAGCGACCGCTGCGAAAATATAAGGCGATTAGGCAATCTGGCTTTTACATTTACCCAAAAAGATATCATCGCAATAATTGCTGCTATAAATCCTTTTGAAGAGGTAAGGAATGAATTAAAAACCAGATATGGCGCTAAAACCGTATGGATTGACTGCCCCCTGGATGAATTGATAAAAAGGGATACCAAAGGTTTATATAAAAGGGCGTTATTGCCTGAAGGCCATCCTGATAAAATAAATAATTTAACGGGGGTAAACGATGTTTATGAAAGCCCCGAAAATGCCGATCTGAAGATTTGTTCAAATTTAGAAACCATACAACAGTCAACACAAAATCTGTTTGATTTTATACTTAAAAATATCGGTTAATTACCACACGCTCATCTTATTCGTTGCATCCCAAAAATGAAGATTTAACGAATTTGCCAAACAAATGACAACTTTATCTGTCTACTAACGGGTCTTAAATCCAACCCTGATAATCATTAATTGAAATATTTATGAAGATATTTTTTACAATGGTGATAATATTAAACGCACTTTGTTCATTTGCACAACATAAAACAGCCCGAAAGGATACGGTTATTCAAAAGGATACTTCAAAAGAAAATAAGGAACCCCGGTATTTTTATGTCTCTGGAAACACCAATGTATTTGTAAATACAAAGGGCGGCGCTGCTAAAAGATTTTCACCATCGGTTGAATTTGGCCGAACCTACGGCATTTTTGATATAGGCCTGGCCACCGGCAGGTTAAATTCGATTGGCCCGGGTGGTGATACAACGCGCTTCATCGAGTTCAGGCCTACAATAAATATTTTCTCAAAAGGCCGGTTTGCCGAGGCGTTATGTTTAGGCGGCGGATATGTATTTAAGGCTAAGCAAGGTTTAATGACCGAAATTTGCAACAGTATAAATTTTAATATAACCGAAATATGGGCGATAGCTGTAGTGCAGGGATATTACTATTTCGACGGCACAAATTACAGTAGGGTCACGCAATACATGGGCTTTAACATTACCTATAATTTCCTTCAAAAACATAGTGTTAATATAAACCGCAAAAAGAAAGCATTAGTGAGCGATAACTAAGCGATCCGCTAAAAACTATTCCACAACCTGCAATACTATTTTACCCCTGGTATGGCCGCCTTCGCTGAGTTGATGTGCCTTTACAATTTCCTTGAGTGGCAATATTTGTGCTATCACCGGTTTTAATTTTCCGGCATCTATCAGGTCAGCCAATTCTTTTAAATTTTCAGGTACCGACTGTGCCATGTACTGAACGCCATGTATGCCTTTTGCGTTAAGCGCGTCCATATGTTTAATACCAACGGTGCTTACCAATATTCCCCCATGTTTTAATACTTTCAGCGACTTTATTTGTGTTTCGCCGCCTATAGTATCAAAAACCACGTCAATGTCCTTTAGCTTTTCTTCGAAGTTTTCTTTGTGATAATCAACTACTTCATCGGCGCCGAGTTCTTTTAAAAATGCAATATTTTTTTCAGACGCGGTGCCAATTACATAAGCGCCCTTCCATTTGGCAAGCTGTATAGCCAAAGTGCCCACTCCTCCTGCCGCTCCATGGATCAATATTTTCTGCCCGGCTTGTAATTTACCATGATCAAAAAGGCCCTGCCAGGCGGTAAGGCCTGCCAGTGGTATAGCCGCCGCCTGTAAATGGCCCAAAGTTTTTGGCTTAAAGTAAATCTCACCGGCACGAACGGCCACATATTCTGCATAAGTTCCGTTCCGTGATACATCCGGGCGGGCATATACTTCATCGCCAACGAAATAATCCTGAACATCTGCTCCAACTTTTTCTATCACACCTGAAACATCCCATCCTAATATTACGGGGAATTCACGGTTCAGCCCCTTCATGTGGCCCTCGCGCACTTTCCAGTCCACTGGGTTTACGCTTGCAGCAAAAACTTTGATCAGTACATCATCAGGGTTAATAATTGGTAAGGAGGTATCCTCGTATTTTAATTCTTCAGGCCCACCATATTTATGTATCAATACTGCTTTCATGGTTGTGTTGATTTTTAAAACAAACACAAAAATGCAAACATGGTTTTAGGCGCTTTTAATATCAATGTAGTTTAGTTAAGGAAAATAACCCCATCGGGGCTACAGGTCGGTAGAAAACAAGCCGCAAAAATAGTGTGCCGTAGGTACAAAACTCGCAGCGTTGCATACCTACGGCATGCTAAATTATTTTTAATTTTAATTTCTACCGACATTTTGCACCTACCACGCATTTGAAAAATCTCATCTTTTCTCAACTAAATGACATTATATTAATATCAATCCAAACCCAATTTTAAAATATATTTATCCCGTGTTGAGCCCACGGGTTGCTGTCAATTATTTGTTACATAACGTAATAAAGTGAATTAAGCCCTATAGATAAGTAAATTAGCAGCAATTTAGGTCATATCGTTATTTAACATGGAACAAAAACAAAAAAACCTGTCCAAATGTATTTGGACCACCCTAATTATCCTGGTTACATCGGCCATTCATATCAATGCCGTAAAGGCGCAAACAACCATCGAAGACCCGCATCTGGGAATAATTCCGGCGCCTGTTTCTGTTACCAGGATTGCCGGCACCTTTAATTTCAGCCAGGCTACATCTATAAAAGCGGATAATCCGAAAGACAGGTCGGTTGTCTGGTTCCGAAATTTTTTGGCGGAGAACCTGCACTTCCACAATAAAATATCAAAATACTACACCAAAGTTAAATCCTCAAAAAGCAGGGGGATTTTTCTTACCGCCAAAGGTTCTCAAACCCTGCCAAATGAGGGTTACAAACTGATCATAACTCCCCGTCGGATTACCATTATCGGTAAGCGTGCAGGCTTGTTTTATGGCATTCAAACACTTATACAATTGCTCCCAGTGGAACATTCGACTTCCGAAAAACTACCCTGCGCAGTTATTGAAGATTCACCAAGATTTGGGTACAGGGGTATGATGCTGGATGTTTCACGTCACTTTTTCACTGTACCGCAGGTTGAAAAAGTTATAGAATTAATGGCTGCTTATAAACTTAATAACTTTCACTGGCATTTGGTGGATGGGCAGGGATGGCGGATAGAAATTAAACAATATCCGAAGCTTACACAAGTTGGGGGATACCGCATGCAAACCATGTTTGGCAGCAACCGCGATTGGCCCGACCAGCTATCGTACGGCGGCTTTTATACCCAGGATGATATAAGGGCCGTAGTAAAGTTTGCTGCAGACCGCTATATCAATGTTATCCCCGAAATTGAAATGCCTGCACACTCTGACGCTGCATTAAGGGCCTACCCCGAACTAAGGTGCGATACCACCGCCGGCAAACCCGCCTCAAGGGGCGTGAAAAGCATTTACTGCCCTACCGAGGAAACATTTACTTTCCTCGAAAATGTGTTGACAGAGGTTATGGAACTTTTCCCGAGTAAATATATTCATATTGGTGGTGATGAAGCCGGTAAACAACCATGGCAGGAATCGGCGTTTTGCCAGAATTTAATGAAAGAAAAAGGCTTGAAAGATGAACGCGAATTGCAGAGCTATTTCATTCAGCGGATTGAGCAATTCCTTAATTCAAAAGGGCGCAGCATTATTGGCTGGGACGAAATACTTGAAGGCGGCCTTGCGCCAAATGCTACAGTAATGAGCTGGACAGGCGAAGAAGGTGGAATTGCCGCCGCTAAACAGAAGCACAATGTTATTATGACGCCACAAACCACCGGCAACTATTTTGATCATTATCAAAGCAGTTCGCCGCAGGAACCGGTATCATTTGGCAGGTACGCAGCTTTGCCCGAAACTTATAATTACGATCCTGTTTCTAAAAAACTGTTGCCCGATGAACAGCAATATGTTATAGGCACCCAGGGAAATCTGTGGACTGAATATGTACCGACAGTAGCAAAACTGCAATACCAGATACTACCCCGGCTTTTTGCACTTTCGGAAGTGGCCTGGAGCAAAGTTGAAAATAAAGACTATACCAATTTCTCGGAAGTAAGGCTGGCCAAACATTTTGCAAGACTCGACGCTATGGATTATAATTACCGAGTGCCTACTGCTTTAACCGTTCTTGATACAATCGTATTTGGTCCGCAGTTTGTTGATACTTTAAAATCTGTAGTTCCTGGCGCTAAAATATACTATACGCTAAATGGCCGCGACCCCCTTGATACCGACCTTCAATACGACGGGCCATTAACCTTTTATATTCCGCAAAATGAAAAGCGGGAATTAAGAACAAGAGTTATTACACCATCAGGAAGAAGAAGTATAGCAACACGCACCCTTATGGTTAACCGGGCTTTGCTGCCTGCCATAACTTATTCGGCAGACACGCACGGGTTGAAATATAAGCTAATGAAAGGTAGTTTTACTACACCTGACGAGCTTAATTATGTAACAGCCAGCGACTCTGCAGTGATGCCCAAACCGGATGCTGAACAATTTAAAAAAGACATTCCAAATTTTGGAATTGTTTATGATGGCTTTATAAATGTACCGGCTGATGGTGGGTATAACTTTACATTGGCTAACTACAACACTACTGAATTATTTATTGATGGTGAAAAGCTTACAGAAAGCGAATATGCTATCCCGCTTGCTAAAGGGTTTCATAAAATCACCATCAGATACATCTATAACGCGCCTGTTGCAACGGTTGGGGCATTTCGCGTAAGGCAAAGCCCGCTCAGGGTTTTTATCACCGAACCGGGAACATTTACAAAAAAGGAATTAGATGCCGCTAATATTTATTATTAAATGATATAGGAGTGAAGAGGGCCAGGAATCAAGATGAAAAGTAAAAACCGACTGTAAAGGATTATCGTTTTCATGTTATGTGAAATAGCTGCTTTATTTTTCCTGGCTCTTGGTTCTTGGCTCTTGGCTCTTGGTTCTTGGCTCTTGGTTCCTGATTCTTGACTCTCTTGATTCTTAACTAACTTTGTTACCCAATTTATGGCAACAGTATCGCTCGGCAGTTCTGCGGGTAAATGGATCATGGTTTCGGCAATCCTTGCCTCGGCCATGGCCTTTATTGATAGTACGGCATTAAATGTTGTTTTACCATCCCTTCAACAGAGCCTCCATGCTACCGGCGCCGATTTGTTTTGGTTATTAAACGCCTACTTGCTTATGCTGGCCTCGCTCATCCTGATAGGCGGGGCGCTGGGCGATAAACTTGGCCGCAAGAAAATATTCATGGCGGGCATATTTGTATTTATTACCGGCTCGGCTGCATGTGGCCTTGCACCCACGGTCACATTATTAATAGTCTTTCGTATTGTACAGGGCATTGGCGGCGCGCTGATGATACCCGGGAGCTTATCGTTGATATCTTCATCCATCAACGAAAACGAACGCGGAAAAGCCATCGGCACATGGTCGGCGGTTACTACGGTGGTTACCATGGGTGGCCCGATACTTGGCGGCGCATTGGCAGATGCCGGCCTATGGCGGTTTATATTCTTTATCAATATCCCTATCGGGATCATAGCGCTCCTGATCCTTTGGCAGTATGTAAAAGAAATTAAAGACGAAAGCGGTAACCTTAGCCTTGATTTCCCCGGCGCTATTGCTATTGCCCTGGGTTTGGCTTTGCTTACTTTTGGTTTCCTGCGGATACCGGCCATTGGCTTTAACAACTGGCAGGTGTATTGCTCATTTGCCGCGGGCCTTTTATTGCTGTTTGCTTTTATTGTTATTGAGATTAAAAGCAAGCACCCGATGATGCCTTTACATTTATTCACGAATTTAACCTTCAGCGGCGCAAATTTGCTCACATTTTTCCTTTATGCCGGGCTTGGCGCGGGCATGTTATTCCTTTCGCTTAACCTGGTGCAAGTACAGGGCTATAGCCAGTTTCAATCAGGACTTACCTTTTTGCCCTTTACATTGCTGATGATAACCATAGCGCGTTACGCGGGCGGTCTTGCCGATAAATACGGGCCAAGGTTATTATTGGTCATCGGACCAGCTATTGCAGGAGCGGGATTATTGATTTTGTCCTTTATAAAACAAACCCCGGGGCCTTCGGCCTATTTTAGCACTTTTTTTCCGGGGGTAATTGTATTCGGGTTGGGGATGTCTTTTACGGTCGCGCCGCTCACAGCCGCGGTAATGGGCTCGGTGAGCGATCATTTTTCGGGAACGGCTTCGGGGGTAAACAATGCCATTTCGCGTATAGCCAATGTATTTGCCTATGCCATTTTTGGCGCTTTGGCTGTTTTGTTTTTTTCGGGCGCTTTATCTGATCATGTCATAAGCTTGCCTATCAGCGCAAGCGAAAAACATGCAATAATGACCCAGACTGCTAATTTGGGTAATGCCAAAGTGCCTCCCGGTATTAACGCTGAAAATAAAGTGCTTATCGAAAAATTATATCATGAAGGATTTATAACTGCATATTCAAAGATCATGAAGATTTCCGCGGCATTGGGATTTTTAGGAGCGGTAATGGCTTTTGTTTTTATCAGGAATACTGCTTTAAAAAAGGATAAGGTTGCTTCATTGTCTGAACCATGATTTACCTGATTAAATGATTGCCATGATGCCTGGCAGTTTTAAATAATCACGAAAATCCTATAATCAAGTACATCATGGTTCAGACAGTGTCCGTCTGTTTTTAGGTATGACAGGTTAAAAACATCCGGACTGATTGGTGGTTAGCCACAATGCAGACCGTTGCCGAAGCTTAAGATTTTATTAAGTTAAACGCCAGCATTCGCGAGTAACGTCTTATCATTTTTTCTTTTATAATATTTCTATAATTTTTAAATATTTAGTATTAAGTTCGCACCCTAACCTAATATAAATCATCAGAAGATGTTTAATTTAATTCTTAAGAACTTCCGAAGTTTTAAAGACCAAAAGTTTCATTTCTCAAAAGTTAATATATTGATTGGCGAAAATAGTTCTGGTAAAAGCTCACTTTTGAAGTTTTTATTAGCTTTAAAACAAACAGTACAAGCGCCAGCAAGCCGTGACATCAATTTGCTTTTTAAGGGTGAATTTGCGGATTTAGGTAGCTATAAAGAATCGGTGTATTATCAAGATGATACTCTACCCATCCAATTTACATTCGAATTTGATATTAGATATTTTGATTTTTATTTGAATCTCATAACGGCACGGGGTAAAGCTAGTCTTTCAGGTATTCATACAAAGCAAGTAGATAAGATCAAAAAGGCTTTCCCCGTTAATCTTAACTCGTTAACTTCAGCGACCTACTCGGTTACAAAACAGCTAAGTAAACATGAAAATATTACTTCAGTTTTTTTTAATGACAAGGTTGGTCGAGTTGAAATTATACATACTGATAGAGTAAAGGAACCAAAACAGGAATTGATATTCGGAAAATCTTGTACTATAAATTATACTGATTTTATTTCTGGTGCCAATTTTCAATTTGACGAAGTAGAATATACGAAAGAAGGTTTTACGTCATTGATCACCGGCGGAAGTCTATTTAGTAAAATAAAAGATGAGCTATTAAAAAGAATGAATGAGAATAATGCTGAAGTCGAAACGGCCGATATAATTTGGGATAGAGTAGCCTTCCTTCTAATAACTCAGAACTACCTGAAATATTTCCTCGATAAAATTCAATATATAAATCCAATAAATACTCACCCATCGAGAGTATATCTGTATCGTGACCCAAAACGAACAACGTCTATAGATGACATTGAAGATGTTGTGGAGTTTTTTAGTAATGATAATGACGCCACTCAAAAAATTCAATTAGAATTTGTGAAAATATTAAAAAAACTGGGTCTTGCGGAGGATATTGAAATTATCAAAGAAGAGAGACTGCCTGTAAGAGAATTGAGAGTAAAAGTCAAGGATTTATTAAGTAATATTACGGACGTTGGATATGGAGTTTCGTTACAATTGCCAATAATCCTAAAGGCTCTACTATCTGAAAGAATTAAGTCGAGAAATAATTCGATAATATTAATCGAACAACCAGAAATCCATCTTCATCCAAAATTACACGCTGAGATTATTTCTGTTTTATTAAGCTTATCAAAGAATACTGTTTACTTTATCGAAACCCACAGCGAACATATAATTAGAAAATTGCAGCTCTTGGTAAAGGATGGTAAATACAATTTGAATCCGGATGATATTACAATTCATTATCTAAAAAGAGTAAAAGCAAAAAGCAAAGTTTCTACCCATGTGATCACCGAAAATGGGATCTTAAATCCCGGTATTCCAGCAGGTTTTTTTGATAATTCATTTAATTTATCTAGAGGTTTATTAGATTAATATGGATTTATTATTAGCCCCAGATGTCTTTGTTGAATATTTCAAAAATGTACATAAAGTAAACAATACAAGCATTCAATCTAAGCTACATCTATTACTTTACAATTCAAATAATAGATACCTTTTATCACATCCGCTATTAACTATTATAGAAAAAAGCTTTTCCAAAGCACAATTTGATGCTCTTGTGGGGCCTTATATTACTCATTTAATAGATAATAGAGCTTTGATAGTAAAAAATTTACCTAAAGAAGCGGCGGTAAGCGTTATAGATGCTATGGTAAAATGTTATCACGATTTCATTGACAATAAAAAAGACCTATTCGTTAATATCTGCGTTAGCGAAAATAATGCTAGTAAAATTTGCAATTCTGTGGTGATTAATCGAATTGCCAAACCTGAGGTAAATTGGCTTTTATTTGAAATTGCTTGCATCAACCCGCAAAGCGTTACGCTACGTTATTTTGACTTTAGCGCTAATGCACAAATAGTCGAATTATTTGACAACTTATTTTTACGCGTTGCAAAATCTAACGCAATACTAATTTACGATAGACAGTCCAATTTGGCCCACCCTTACTTTAAGGCAATAGCAAACAGTTTAATTTTTTATTATACGACAATCCCAAGAAATAACGTTGAGAAGGCGGAAAAGATTAATGAAATAAAACGGATGTTTAGAAAAGTAATAATTTTTTCAGGAAGAGCAAATCAAATACATGAACGGCGAATATGTATTGGAGATTTAATAATCGAAACTGATGACGATTTTTGGAATTTAGAGTTTGACAGGCCCACATGGAAAATAGACATAACGTATTCAAGTTACATATCTATTAAATTAAAGGAAAAATGCAAATTGTTCCAAAGGGTTACCTAAGTCAATTCAATTTGCAGATATAGCCTGTTAATAGCGAATGAATATTAGTCTCTGCTCCAGCGAGTTTAGCGAAGCGTAACTCGTGGTTGCTCGTTGGGCAAGCTTTTAGCTTGCAATATGATTATAAATACCAAAGCATTTCCTTGCCAGTTATGAACTGAAGATACGCACAACCACGAGTTAAAAACTCGCGGGAGCAGAGAGTTGTTGGAATTGTTGTAATTGTTGTAATTGTTGTAATTGTTGTAATATTTCAAAAACCACTCACTTAATCAACCTAATCCAACCCAATGACCCAATGACCCAATGACGCAAAGCAAATGACCCAATGACGCGAAGCAAATGACCCAATGACCCAATGACCTTATTTAGCGATCACTATCAAACTCAACCCAATCACATAAGCAATCAGCATGCTGCCCAACAAGGCGTTGGTGCCTTTAGGCGCGTTCTTAAATTCTTTCCATATCAGGATGCCCCATAGCGCGGCTATTAAGGTAGCGCCCTGGCCCAAACCATAGGATATGGCTGGGCCCGCTTTCCCTGCAGCAATCAGGTTGAATGAATTTCCCAATCCCCAGATGGTCCCGCCTAAAACGCCTGTTAAATGCGTTTTAAAACCTCGTTTGAAATAATCGGTATAGCTAACCGGGGGACCTGAGAATGGTTTTTTCATCAAAATAGTGTTGAACAAAAAATTACTCAATAAAATACCAACTGAAAAAACAAATACGGCGGTATAAGGCGTCATTTTACCGGCAGCCGGCAAGGCAAAGTTTTCAAGGTCCATTGAGCCGGCTATAAAACGGTAAAAAAACGACATCAGCACACCGGCAATGATGCTAAGTATGATCCCTTTTGACGAAACTTTATTTGATCCGCTGCCTGCCTTTCGGAAAGCCAGGGCGTTCAATATAATGGCAATACAAATACAGCCAACCCCTAAAAACAAATAAACAGGGTTGCCCTGTTGCAGTGCAATATAATTAAGCAAAACCCCAAGCACCAATGCTATGCCGATAGCTACCGGAAAGGCAACCGCCATCCCTGCAATGGCTATAGCTGCCGAAAACAAAATATTGGCTGCGTTAAAAACAATGCCACCGATCAGTGCGCTTGCTATGTTGTTGCCGCCAGCCTGCGAAAGGTCGTTTAAGAAACTCCTGCCTTGCATGCCAAAGCTGCCCAGGGTAATGGCGGAAAGTATGGAGAACGCTAATATACCTATTACATAATCCCAGTAAAACAATTCAAACCGCCAGCTTTTTGCGGCTAATTTTTGCGTATTGGCCCATGATCCCCAGCAGAACATGGTAATGATACAAAAAACAATAGCTATGGAATAGGAGGATACGATAAACATAATGTTTGGTTTTTAG
>Ga0207042_1095_pt1 | contig 18535 bp, 20 predicted proteins | sample Alteio_BWMinCont_70_FD_153310 | JGI IMG/M metagenome (GOLD analysis project Ga0207042, IMG submission 153310) | Enriched cells from forest soil in Barre Woods Harvard Forest LTER site, Petersham, Massachusetts, United States -... | ecosystem: Environmental > Terrestrial > Soil > Temperate forest >... | reverse complement strand
TAAGGTTCAGCGCGTTGCTGCCACACCGGAAGTAGCTGAGCGAATCATGTGCGTGAGCGCCGACATCGACGTTGTTGACTCGCTACCCAAAATACGCGTGCCCACCCTCGTCATGCATACTCGCGGTGACCTGCGAGTGCCATTTAGCCAAGGTCAAGACATGGCTGCCGGCATACCGGGCGCAAAGTTCGTTTCGCTGGAAAGCCGAAACCACATCATCCTTGCTGACGAACCGGCAAATCGGCAGCTCTTCGATGCCATTGCCTTATTTCTCGGTGATCGGCCCATCCGAGGCTCACTGCCCGGCACTACGACTATCATCGAACGGTTCGAGAAGAAGATCGGCGCACTTGAGCACAATTGGCTCATCAAGATTATCGTGATCCTCGCATCTATTACCGGGGTCATTCTTTTTGTCGAAGAAGTCTGGCGCGCCTTTCGGCATTAACCCGTGCAAACAAATGAATACAAAGCAAAATATGAAAAATATCACCTGCATCGGCGACCTGCGGGAGCTTGCGCGCCGCACAGTACCACGTGCGTTTTTTGACTATGTTGAGACCGGTTCCTACGAGCAGGAAACGCTGCGAGCCAATCGCGCAGACTTGGAGCACATCAAGCTGCGCCAGCGGGTGCTGGTTGACGTTTCCGCGCGCGATATGTCTACAACCATCCTCGGTGACAAGGCGGCCCTACCGCTTGCCTTGGGAGCGGTCGCTCTGTCAGGCTTGCAGCGTGGCGACGGCGAGATTCTCGCATGTCGCGCCGCGCAAGCCGCGGGCATCCCATACACGCTGAGCACGCTGTCTATTTGCTCGATCGAGGACGTGGCGCAGGCGGTGGAGAGGCCGTTCTGGTTTCAACTTTACGTCATGAAAGACCGCGGCTTTGTGCGTTCTCTGATCGAGCGTGCGGCAACTGCAAAGTGCAGCGCATTGGTGCTCACCGTCGATTTGCAGGTGCCCGGCCAGCGGCATTGCGACATCAAGAATGGTCTCTCGGTGCCCCCTTCGCTCAAGATCAAGAATTTGATCAATATGGCGACCAAGCCGGGCTGGGCCTATAGTGTGCTGACCGGAAAGCGCTGGAATTTCGGAAATCTGCAAGGGCACGTGCAGGGCATGGAAGGCGTCCAATCGCTCACGCAGTGGGTGGGGAGCCAGTTCGATACGACGCTGAACTGGAAGGACGTGGAGTGGATCAAGAATATCTGGCACGGCAAATTGATCGTCAAAGGTATTCTTGATGTGGAGGATGCCAAGATCGCCACTAAGACAGGCGCGAACGCGCTGATCGTATCCAACCATGGCGGCCGCCAGCTCGACGGCGCTGCATCCTCAATCTCTATGTTGCCGAAGGTTGCCGACGCGGTTGGCTCCGCGGTTGAAGTGATGTTCGATGGCGGCATCCGTACCGGACAGGATGTCATGCGGGCGTTGGCTCTAGGTGCCAAAAGTTGCCTGATCGGCCGTGCGTATATCTACGGGCTTGGTGCCGCTGGCGAAGACGGTGTCAGCAAAGCGATCGAAATTATCCGAAAAGAGCTTGATGTCAGCATGGCGCTCACTGGCACCAACCGCATCGGTGAGATTGGTCCCAGCGTACTATCGAAGTAAGCGCGATGTCCGTTACTGGCACTAAGCGGACAAACGAACTCATCCGTCGAAGGGTCGTTATTCGATGCACAACGGACATTGGCTGGAACTTGCGCTGTATGCACCGGTCGTGAATGGACCAATAGCGGACATTCGGACGACAGGTGTCGTATCGGTGCTTCGTTTATCGCAAGTCAAATCTATTTCGGCGCGTTCGTTGATTTCAATAAATTGCGTGCCGTGTCACGCCTGAATGGCGCGGTGGTCATGTTACGATGTGCCGATGCTAGAATAAGGTCGCCGAGCTGAGGACCAGCCTATGCCAAAACTCCGCGTTGCGTGTTTCGCAGTGTCTCTCGATGGCTATGGTGCGGGATCTAACCAAGACATAGACAATCCCCTGGGTATGGGCGGCACGGCGCTGCATTCCTGGTTCTATCCCACGCGAACATTTCAAAAGATGTTTGGCAAGGATGAGGGGACTACGGGCATTGACGATGACTTTGCAGCGCTCGGCATGACGAACTTGGGGGCTTGGATTCTGGGCCGAAACATGTTTGGGCCGATCCGCGGCCCCTGGAAGGATGAAAACTGGAAAGGCTGGTGGGGTCCAAACCCACCATATCACGTTCCCGTTTTCGTGCTGACGCACCATCCTCGGCCACCAATCACGATGGAGGGCGGCACTACCTTTTATTTTGTAACAGATGGCATTGAAGCCGCGTTGCGAGCGGCGAGGGCAGCCGCTGGTGACAAAGATGTACGGCTTGGTGGCGGCGTGGCAACCATTCGACAGTATCTAAAGATCGGGCTCGTCGACGAAGTGCACATGGCAATTTCGCCCGTGTTGCTCGGCGCGGGCGAACATTTACTTTTTGGACTTGATCTCCCCAAGCTCGGTTATCGAGTGACAGAGCATGTTCCCTCGGCTGCCGCGACCCACATTGTACTGACAAAACAATTGTAGCTGGGATTGCCTCTGATATTTACTGCAAGAAGGCGCAAGCGAGGGATTGCCCATGTCTCTTCCTGGCACTAAGCGGACAAACGAACTCATCCGTCGAAGGGTCGCTATTGGACAAGAGCGGACATCGTGTCAGCGGCTGGAGCCGCTCGCCAATTGTTAGACAAATCCGTTCTATCCCATTGAGCTTTGTTACTAAGTTAGACACATTTCGAAGTGCTAACTCTTTGATTTCTCTACCAGAGCATAAGATTGAAAATCGCAGTGTCGGTGGTTCGATTCCGCCCCTGGCACCAATGATTTCAATGGCTTACGGAAACGCTGTTCGGCGTTAGACAAAGTTGTCGCGTATTCGCGACGTCAGATCTCGTTTCGAAATCTGAATCGCGCATTGAGCTGATCGAATTTTCACGAAATTGAAAATTGCGGAATAGCGCTGTTGCTCGCCGCCGCCGAATGTCTGCTGTCGGGGGTAAACCGGACGTCGCGCTTAGTCTGTTAGGGGCGTTATATTGGCTGCATAGGTCAGGGCTCCGCACTGACTACGATCGAACTTCGAGCTCAATCTGATTTTCGCCCGGTTGGAAAATGGTTCCATTGTCCCATCCTCGTCGCATCGAAGGTTATGCCATTGTCTCCGAGGACGGCATGCTCGCGAATACCGCAGGTATCATGCCGGACTCGCTAAAGTTCGAGGCCGATCAACATTTCTTCGAACGTGGGCTCGATAGTGTCGATGTGGTGGTGCACGGCCGACACTCCCATGAGCGTCAGCGACGTTCAGATTTGCGCCGTCGATTGATCCTGACCCGGACAGTCTCCGCCATTGCGGTCGACCCATCGAATAAAAAAGCTCTATTTTGGAACCCTGCTGGGGCTTCCTTGGAGCAAGCCATGGCTGTGCTGGGGGCGCCAAACGGCAGCGTTGGCGTCATTGGCGGCACGAGCGTCTTCGGGATGTTCTTGGATTGTTATGACGTTTTCTACCTGTCGCGAGCCCCAGATGTACGACTGCCGGGTGGGCGACCTGTCTTTGCCGAGGTGCCCGAGCGGACGCCTGAGGAAGTGCTCGCAAGCCATGGGCTAGAGCGCGGCCAGCGACAGGTGCTTGATGCGGCAAAAGGCTTGGTGGTCGTTAGCTGGCTCAGCGCGACCGGATCGATGTCCGCTTTATTGGAGAAATGCGTTTGAAAAAGCCCAACAAGAAAATGAAGCGCGACGCCGTGACGCCCTTCCGCGACAAGGTATGGGTACTGTTCAAGGAGATTGCAAAGGGCATGGACGGTGCCGACGTGGTGCTGGCGCTCAAACAAGCCGGCGAGGAGATTTGGTCGATCGGTATCGACGATGTGTACAGCCATATGAAACACCAGGACGATGAGTCCCTTGGTAACGCCTTCGACATCACTTGGCTCACGATTGTATGCGTCAAGCTGAAAGAAATTAAAGAGGGAAAGCGACCTCAGATCCGGACCAAAAGCCAACATAAAAAGCGGCGTGGCTAGGCCGCGCCGCCTGGCTTTTTTGCACCACATCCCACTTTGGTTTCGCAGTACTCACGATTTTTCTTTTATAAACGTAGCAACGATTGAAAAGAAAAAAAGCGGGTATAAAAGACCTATTACGATTTCGGAGATCACAATCAATCGCGCCAACACGCTTACGGGATAGATGTCACCAAATCCAACAGTCGCTATCGTGGCGCCGCTAAAATAAATGCTGGAGATGGGGTCGAGATTACTTAGGTTGAATGCCCGGGGGTCATAATGAGAAATCAACATGTAAGAAAGCGCGAATCCCATTATCATGTACACATAGGAGGTTCCGGCAAGAAGAAGCATAAAGGCTTTATCTTTTTTGGTATTAAAAGCCAGCTTCCGGGCTATGAAACGCGGGGGTCTCAAACCAACCATTTGGCAGCCAGCCACTAGAACGGCGCCTGTAATCAACAACCAAAAAAAGAGATAGATAATAGCGAGGGCCGCTATCAATACCGTCGGCGCTTTACTGTCAGCAACTGAAAGGACGAAGAAGAAAAGCGCACAAAATAGTACGAGGAAAGCTTGAATAAGAATCGTACCGAGCTGCCGAGTCATCGCAGACGATCGTGACATTGCAATAGTTCTCCTTTACGCGGCCGTTTTGATCTTGCCGACTTTCTGGATTGTGCAACACCGGGCCCTGACTTAGTCCCACTATCAAATCAGATGCGAAGTCGCGGCCCGTGAAATTGCTAGGTTTGGCGATAGCCCAGCGTGTGCTTTGAAATGGTTTCGAATTGAATTATGAAACAAGAGCCAGCTCGATGCAATGAGGACGGGGGCAAAGGCGAGAAATTATCGAATGCGCTTCGTTTCACCAATAAGTGCACCTATCATCGCGGTCGTGTTTTTCTTCATGTTAAGCGTGATGTTGATTGATCGCGCCTACGCGGGGGATCCTACCGGTATATGGTTGATTGAGGACCGCGATGCGGAAGTCCGGGTTGCTGAGTGTGGCAAGGCGCTATGTGTAACTGTCGTTTGGATACAGAAGCCGAATGACCCAGATAGCGGAAAGCCATGGGTCGATAAGAACAATGCCGACGCCAGCAATCGCAGCCGACCGCTTCTCGGTCTCACGATCATCAATGACATGACGCCCAGCCCATCTCCAAATAAATGGGAAGGCCACATTTACAGTATTATGTTAGGCAAAATATTTGATGGCAGCCTTACGCTATTCAGTCCTACAAAGATAAAAATCGAGGGCTGCATGATGGTCCTGTTGTGTCAATCAGAGATCTGGACGAAACAAATTGACGGTGGGAATGCGGCGAGGTCAGGCAACACGACTACGCGATAGCAGTGCGGTTTCAAGCCAGCACCCCAAATGGGTCCGCCGCGACACATTCGACTAAGCGGGAGTACGACACGATCAAGCTCGGGGTAAATGTCTATTTGTCGCACTGACGCCACCGGCATGGGCGGTTATCAGAGATTAGGCATCATAGGAGCATCCATCATGCGAATTGTAATGCCTGCGGCCTTGGCACTGGGCGTGGCTTTTGGAGCAAATGCCGCATCGGCAACTGCAATGAAAGCAACCGCGCCCGAGAAGATGATGCCCAGCGATCAATCGAAGAAAATGCGAGTCTGCGAAAAACGTGCTATCCAGCAACAGATCAAAATGGAAGATCGCTCTAGGTTTGTTTCGAGCTGTATGGCGGCTAAGACATAGTAGTACGAAGGCTATTGGGTCTCCTTGACGAGATCGCCGACCTCACAATCACCTGCCAGTGGACGTGCGAAAACCACCGATTAATTCCTGCTTATTGGGGTGAGGCAGACTCAATTCGCACATTGCGGAATGTCCGTTGATGACCCATCTTCTTGCGATGGTGGCGCAACGGAGCAGGTGGACGTGCTCTTGCGTCCGATTATCTCGCGCATGGCATTCGAACTCCATGACACCCGGAACCGGTTACGCGCTTGGCGCAATGGTTTGCTACGGTCTCGGCGACTTCATCTTCAAACGCTCCGCCGCAAACGGTGTTAAGCCGCTGCACTTTCTGACTGCACAGGCTTGGGTCTTTTGCCCATTGAGTTTTCTCTACGCCGCGGTGACCGGCAACATCGTCCTCGGCATCGGCACACTCTGGGGTGGCCTAGCGGGACTTTTCATTCTGATCGGTTTCAACGCGTTCCTGCGCAGCCTTGCAACCGGTCCTGTCAGCATCAATGCGCCCATCTTTCGGCTTAGCTTCCTGATTACGGCTGCACTCGCGGTTGTCGTCCTGGGTGAACCTGTCACGGCGGCAAAACTCGCGGGACTGGCTTTAGCGTTAGTCGCCATCTGGCTTCTACTCGGCGGCAGCGCACATGGGGCACTGTCGCGGCAATCGCTGGTCCAGGTGGGGATCGCCACCGTGGCGCTCGGTTTCGGTAATTTCTGTCACAAAATGGGCCTGCATTTTGGCGCGACCCCAGAAACCGGCGTCGCCGCCCAGGCTGCGGTGTTCTGCAGCCTGACCACTCTGATCACTCTAGTTGGCGATCGCGGCTATCGTCTGCCGCGCGCGACCTGGAAGCATTCCGTACCGGCGGCGCTGGTACTGCTTTGTGCATTCCTGTTGCTATTGCACGCACTCGCTGTCGGCCCCGCCAGCATCCTGGTGCCGATCGCGCAAATGGGCTTCATCGTTACCGCCGGTCTCGGCGTCGTCCTGCTCGGCGAGGCCCTAACACCGCGCAAACTTATCGGCCTCACCGCTGCCATCGCCGCGCTCGCTGCCCTGGCGTGGACCTAATGCATCATCGCCAAGCACATTGTGTGCTCCGCAATTGTTAGATGAAAGTCAGCTGTCAGTCCTCGTTTCGAGGAAGACGAATTACGGAATGGGGCGGTTGGTCGTCAAAGCCGGATGCCGCTTCTGTCAGAAAAGGCGAACAAGTAAATTGAAGAACGTCGCTTCCGCATTTGACCGAAAGCGGACTCAATTCGTTTGTATAGAAACGCCCTACAACTAAATGACACCTGCGGCCAGTGCACTTTTGACGCCGCCTTCGATGTGAGTCGCCAGGGTCTTACAGGCAGACTTAGCATCCCGTTTCAAGGCGCAGTCGAGCAGTGTACGATGTTCGCGAATGGAGATGTCGCCGCGGTTACTCATCGCGAGTATCTGATAGCGAAGATATTTGTCAAAGACGCTCGCGTGTGTGGTCATTAAAAACCGTGACCCGCATGCAGAAATCAGAGCTTGGTGAAATTCTCCGTCGTAGCGTTTCCATTGTTCGGTTTCGCTGCGATCGCCCGCTTTTGCCTTCATTCGCAATTCCATTGACGACAGTTTGTGATGCGCGGCGACAACATGGGCCTCCCATTCGACATTACCGCTCTTAAACGATATTTCGATCGCGTGAGATTCAAGCAACTGGCGTAACGCGGCTATCTCTTTGAGGTCTTCTCGTGAGACCGGCGACACCTCGAAACCACGGAAACCCTCCGCGAGAACCATTCCTTCCGAACACAAGCGGCTCAGGAGTTCTCTCAGCGTCCCGACGCTTGCGTCATAGGTTTCTCGCAATCCTTCAAGTTTGAGTTTTTGGCCCGGCGCCAAGCGGCCGAACTGGATGTCACTTTTGATGCGGCGGTATGCCCGCTCTCCGGCGGTTTCCGACTCGTGGGCGGCGAACAGTGCTTCGGCGGTCATACAACGATCGATCCAAAATTATACAAAGGATGCTAGCGAACGATCATCCAACACATGGACAAATTGAGCAATCGATAAAGTATCGATTTAAATCTCAACATCGAACCAAAGGCCATCCACCTATTGATTCGGCGATCTGCTTAGGCTTACAAATATGGGTGATCGCCCCAATAGAGGGCGTCTTTAGGGAGGACGACGATGAGCACGAAACTAACTCGCCGTGCGGCTGTGGTAGGCGGCGTATCCGTTCTGGCAGCTGGTGCCAGCCTGCCGGCAAATGCCCAGGCCAAGCCGAAAATGCGTTTCAGCTGCGCGTTCCCGGAAACCGATATGCGCGCCGAAGCCTATAAAGCGTTCGCCGCGGCGATGAAGGACGACATTGAATTCGAGCCGTACTGGAACAACACGCTATTCAAGCAGGGCACCGAACTCGTCGCGCTTCAGCGTGACAATCTCGAACTTTGCAACCTGGCGCCTGCCGATATCTCCAAGCAGATCCCAGCCTGGTCGCTGCTGACCTCCGCCTATCTGTTCCGCAATTACGCCCACCTCAAAAAGACTTTCGCCAGCCCTGTCGGCAAAGACTTCATCAAGATGGCGCGCGATCAATTGGGCATCGAAGTGATCCGCCCGGTCTATTTCGGCGCGCGTCAGGTCAACCTGAAGCCAGACAAGAAAATCAATACGCCCGCCGACATGGCCGGCATCAAGCTGCGGATGCCGCCGGGCGAATTCTGGCAGTTCCTCGGTGAATCGATCGGCGCTAATCCCACGCCTGTCGCCTTTGCCGAACTGTACACCGCGCTGCAAACTGGAACGGTTGATGGCCAGGACAACCCGCTCGTCTCGGCCAAGACCATGAAATTTGACGAAGTGACGACGCAATTCGTCCTCACAAGCCATGTTATCGGCTATGACATGCTAGCGGTGTCGAAGAAGGCTTGGGCGAGCTTAAAACCGGCTCAACAGGCGAAGTTGCGAGTGGAAGCAGACAACGCCTTCGACGCCAGCGCTGCCAAGTACGATGCGGTGGAGAAAGATACGATCGAATATTTCAAGAAGGAAGGCAAGAAAGTTTATACGCCTGACCAAAACGCCTTTCGGACTTTTGCGCAGAAGAAGTACGTCGATAAATACGGTAACGACTGGCCGAAAGGCGCGCTCGAGAAGATCAACGCCATCAAATAAGAAGGCGTTGGTTCAAAGGCCGCCAAAGCCTTCCTCCCAAAAACTCCGGCCGGTTGTCACCGCACAACCGGCCGATTTCTGATTACCCTGTCTTCTATTGGCTCATAATCTCATGGGCGGGAGCAATCGATGTGGTCACAAGGTCTTGCGACGGCGCGCTGGCTTCGGAAAAGGGCGGAGAATATCGCCGTCGCTTGGTTGTCGTTGATGTTTGGGACGTTCATCGTTCAAATATTTTTTCGGTATGTTCTGAATAATCCCTTAGGCTGGTCGGAAGAGGTCATTGTCACGACCTGGCTGTGGACGGTGCTCTGGGGGGCAGCGTTCATTCTTGGTGAGTCGGAAGAAATTCGCTTCGACATCATATATTCGAACATTTCAGAAAACACGCGGCGTGTATTCACGGCTATCACCGGCATCGCGCTGATTTTTTTCTATGGGATATCGCTGCCAGCCTCGTTCAATTACGTGAGCTTCATGAAAGTGGAGCGGTCCGCCTATCTGCATGTTCCGATCAATTGGATGTATTCGGTCTATATTATCTTCGCTTTAGCTTGCATCGGCCGTTACTGCTGGCTGGTGTATCGCGCCTTTTGTGGCGATAAATCGCCCGAAACCGATCCCGCCAAGATCGGCGATTGATTATGATACCCTCTCCCTTTTCGCTGTGCATTATTGCGATCGTTTTGCTGGGTGCACTCGGCCTGCCGATCGGTCATTCGATGATCGTCGCGTCGATTTTCTATCTCCTGTTGTCGGGGCTCGATCTCGGCACGGCCGCGGAACAAATCCTCAACGGTCTGTTCAATAGCTACGTTCTGCTCGCCATTCCGCTCTTCATTCTAGCCGCCGATTTGATGAATATCGGCAGCCTCACCGACCGGCTTTTGCAATTCTGCCTCGTTCTGGTCGGTCGCTTTCGCGGCGGTCTCGGCCACGTCAACGTCGTCGCCAACATGATCTTCGCCGGCATGTCCGGGTCCGCGATTGCGGATGCCGTCGGCATTGGCCGCATCATTATCGGCATGATGACCAAAGACGACCGATACCCCATTGCCTATGCCGGTGCGATCACCGCTTCTGCAGCCATCATCGGCCCGATCATTCCGCCCTCGATTCCGATGGTCGTCTACGCGCTGATCTCGGATACCTCGATCGGTTATTTGTTCCTCGGCGGGTTTGTTCCAGGCATTATGCTCGGCATTGGCTTCATGATCATGAATTCGATCATCGCGCGGCGCCGGAACTACCCGGTCGAGCCACCAATTCCGCTGCGCGAGGTGCCAAGGATCGCCCTGAGGGCGTTTCCCGCGCTGATGCTGCCGGTCATCCTGCTGTTCGGCATCTATGGGGGCGTGATGACGCCGACCGAAGGCGCCGCTGCGGCGGCGTTTTATGCACTATTCGCATCGACCGTGCTCTACCGCACGGTGACGTGGAGGCAGCTCTATGAGGCCATCCTCACCAGTGGCAAAGCGACAACCTCAATCGGAATGCTGATCGCCGGCGCGCTCGTCTTCAATTACGTCGTCACCATCGAAAATATTCCGAACTCGCTCGCGCACTTCATGGGTCAGTACGATCTTTCGCGGGGTAGCTTCCTGCTGATGGTTAACATCATCTTGCTCATTCTTGGCTGCTTGCTGGAAGGCACAACGATCCTGTTGGTGATCGTCCCGATCTTCATTCCGACCGCCAAGGCACTTGGCATTGATCTGGTGCAATTTGGTGTGGTGGTGGTTGTCAACATCATGATCGGGTTGCTGACGCCGCCCTACGGCTTATTGCTCTTCGTTCTCGCCAATATGACTAAGCAGCCTCTATGGGCGATCGTCCGCGAGGCCGCCCCGTTTATTTTAATGTCGATCATCGTTCTTGCCATCATCACGATCATCCCAGAATCGATCCTGTGGTTGCCGAGGATCATGGGTTACAAAGGCTGAAACTAGAAAAGTAATAAAGTGCAAAAGCCGATTTACATCCTGAACGGTCCAAATTTGAATCGCCTTGGCTTGCGTGAACCGAAAATCTACGGAAAAACCACGCTCGCTGACGTAGAGGTCCATTTTCGGGAAGCGGCCAAAGAACACCCGATTGAGTTTCGCCAGACTAATAGCGAAACACAAACAATCGACGGGATTCATGAGGCGATAGATAAGGCGAGTGGGGTCGTCATCAATCCTGCCGCGTACACCTTTACGTCTCTCGCAATTTTCGATGCGCTCAAAATATTTGCGGCGCCGATCATCGAGTTGCACATATCAAACATTCATCGCCGCGAAGCCCACCATCATAACTCTTATTTCTGTCCTCTCGGATCTATCGGGGTCACCTTCAAGTAAGACGGCTAAGTTTCTAAAGGAATATGCCCATGAGCGACATTGGAACCTTGCCAAATGTGGAGGATCGAAAGGATACGCGCGCAAGTCAATTGGTTCGCCAGATCCGGGAGGAAATCTTGCGCGGCGAGATCGAGCCCGGGTCGAAAATCAATATTGAGCGGCTGCGCGAACGGATGGACGTGAGCTTGAGTCCCTTGCGTGAGGCTTTGGCGCGTTTGTCATCCGACGGCCTCATCGAGATGGAAGACAATCGCGGTTTCCGGGTGGCGCCGCTGTCATTGTCGAACCTGGCGGAAGTAACGCAGTTGCGCGTCGTATTTGAATTAATCGCTCTGCGACATGCGATGGCAGCGGGCGACATCGAGTGGGAAGGCGACGTCATGAGAGCACTGCATCGGCTCACCAAACTGGTCCGCGATCCGGCGGAGCCGCAAACGCTGGAGGCTTGGGAAGCCGCTCATAACGAATTTCATTTGACCCTTCTCGAAGGGTGCCGGATGCCGCTGCTGCTTCAGTTCTGCCGCATCTTGCTCAATCTCAACGACCGCTATCGTAGGATCTTGCTGCAGGCGTCGGGCGGTGACCGCAATACGCTACCTGAGCATGTTGTTATTGCCGAGGCGGCGGTTGCTCGCAAAGTAGGCGTAGCCTGCGAGGCGCTGCGCAACCATATCGAGCGCACAGGAACAAATTTACATCGCCACCTCAGCCGCCAACTTCAGGACGTCTAAGGGCATGACCGCACCGTTGGGAATTGCTCATTTCACGACGATCAAGGTGCCGCCAACCGACTTTGCGCGGATGGCAGCGCGCATCGGTTACTCGGCGATCGGGCTAAGGCTCAATCCGGCGTTTCCAGGTGCGCCCACATACGAGATCGGTGTTGGCACGGCGGCCATGCGCGATATGAAATCCATCCTCAAAACCGAAGGCACCGGTGTTCATGACATTGAATTTCTGGTTATCGACGGGACGTTCGTGCCTGAATCTTTTCTCAAAACGTTGGAATCGGCTGGCGAACTTAGCGCAAAACGGTTGAGTGTTTGTGGTGACGATGCCGATGGAGCGCGGCTTCGCTCAAATATTGCCCGTCTCGCAGATCTGGCGCAGCCGTTCGGCATCGGTATCGATATCGAAAATATGCCGTGGCGCAAGATTTCGACGTTTAGTCAGGCCGTGGCGCTTGCTAAGGATTGTGGCGCGCCGAACGTCTCGGCTTTAGTGGATGCGCTGCACTTCACGCGCGGCGGTGCTGTACCGGGTGACCTCAAAGCTATCGCACCGGAATTTGTGAAAAGCTTTCAGCTTTGCGACGCTGCCAGCGCGCGCCCAGCAACGAACGACGCACTGATCGCGGAAGCGCGCGGTGGCAGAAGACTACCGGGTGAGGGAACGCTGCCATTGGTGGAGTTACTCGACGCGGCGCCAAACGATTGCTCTTTGTCGGTCGAGGTTCCGTTGACGACCGGCACAGCAGAGGAGCACGCCCGCGCCGTGTTCGACGCAGCACAAAACATTATCGCTCGCTCATCGGTGCGTCGAAACATCTAATTTTCAAGTGGAGTTATTGATGAACCGCCTCGTGTTCGTTTTGAACGGCCAAAATATCGATCTTCTCGGGAAACGCCTGCCGGCCATTTACGGTCACGAGACACTTGCGGATGTCGAAGCAGAATGCCGTAGGGTCGCTGGCTTTGGTACGCGGGGCTATTCGCTTGCGCTCCGGTGCGTCGCTCGGCTTCTCGATACGGCGCAAAACCAAAAGATCAGGTGAGCTATCTATGGTCGACGGCAAAACAATTCTCATCGCGCACCTCGGCTATCCGACCGCCACCTTCAAGGCGCCGATGATTTTCAATCCGTATTTCGAGAAAGCCGGAATCAACGCCGCCGTCATGACGATGGGCGTGAAGGCGGAGGATTACGAAGCGTTATTTCGCCCGCTATTCCGGCTGACAAATATTCGGGGTGCACTCATCACCATGCCGCATAAGGTGACAACCGCTGCACTGCTCGATGAGGTATCGACGGCCGTGAAGGTGGCTGGTTCGTGCAACGCGATCTTGCGCCGTGCGGACGGTACTTTGCTCGGCGATATGTTCGATGGCGAAGGCTTCGTGCGCGCGATCAAGCGCAAGGGCTTTAAGCCCGCGGGCAAGCGGGTGCTGGTTGTCGGCAGTGGCGGTGTCGGATCGGCGATCGCGGCGTCGTTTGCCGAAACCGGGGTCGCCTGCATTGGCTTATTCGACGTCAATTGCGGGTCCATGACAGCACTCTCTCAACGGCTTCGCACACACTACCCCAAGATCGAAACCAAGACCGGCTCCAACGATCCGGCCGGATATGATGTGGTGGTCAACGCGACCCCACTTGGCATGATTGCCCGCGACCCGATGCCGATGGATGTATCGCGCATTGCGGCCACAACGCTGGTGGGCGATGTTGTCATGAAACAGGAAATGACCGCATTTTTAAGCGCGGCGAAGGCGAAGGGCTGCCCGGTCCAGGTCGGCATCGAAATGCTGTTCGAGCAGATCCCGGCCTACCTAGAATTTTTCGGTTTTCCGACGACGACGCCGGACGAGTTGCGAGCACTCGCAAAGATCACATACTAATGGAAGTCTCGGAGGAGAAGTTATGAAGACCTCGATTGCTACGGTCTGTTTGAGCGGCGGGCTGGATGAGAAGCTTGAAGCGATTGCCGCTGCCGGATTTCGCGGTGTCGAGATTTTTGAAAGCGATTTGTTGTCCTACAACGGCACACCAGCTGACGTCGCGCGCGAGGTTGCCGATCTGGGCCTGAAGGTCGTGACATTTCAGCCGTTTCGCGATTTCGAGGGAATGGCGGAACCGCAGCGGGCGCGCACGTTTGACCGCGCCGAACGCAAGTTCGACGTGATGCAGGAACTTGGCTGCGACCTGCTGATGGTCTGCAGCAATGTGTCGCCAGATTCGCTCGGCGGCATTGAGCGAGCCGCCGCCGATTTTCGCGAGCTTGGCGAACGCGCCGCCAGGCGCGGTCTGCGGGTCGGCTTTGAGGCGCTGGCATGGGGGCGTCATATCAGCGACTACCGCGATGCCTGGGAAGTTGTGCGGCGCGCTGATCACCGATCCATCGGCCTCGTGCTCGACACCTTTCACGCCTGCGCGCGCAAGACGGATCTCAAGCCCATCCGCTCGATCCCGGGCGACCGAATTTTTCTGGTCCAGCTTGCCGACGCACCGTGGCTCGACATGGACGTTCTGTCCTGGAGTCGGCACTTTCGTTGTTTCCCGGGCCAAGGCGACATGCCGCTCATTGAATTCATGGAGGTCGTGCAGGCGACGGGCTATGACGGCGAGCTATCGCTCGAAATTTTCAACGATCAGTTTCGTGCGGGTTCCCCGCGCTCGGTTGCCGTCGATGGACAGCGTTCGCTGGCCTACCTCATGGATCAGCTGCGTGCGCGACGGGGCACCGAGATTCCGGGTTTTCCGGTGATTCCGTCGCGTTCGAAATGCCTAGGCGTCGAATTCATCGAATTTGCAGTTGATGACCGTACAGCGGATGAGCTGGCAAAATTCCTGTCCGGGCTCGGTTTTCGTAATCTCGGGCATCACAAATCGAAGGCCGTGACGCGATGGGCTCAAGGCTCGATCAATCTTGTCATCAACAAGGAAAAAGAAGGCTTTGCCCATTCGCATTACATCACGCATGGGCCGTCAGTTTGCGCCATCGGCTTGAAGGTTGAAAGCGCGACGAAGACTCTCGATCGGGCCGAAAAACTCCATGACACTCCGTTTCGTCAGAAGGTCGGCCCGGGTGAACTTGAAATCCCAGCGGTGCGCGGGATGGGTGGCAGTCTGCTCTATTTCCTCGATGGAACAAGCAAATTGGCCAACGTATGGGACATCGAGTTCGCACCCGTCAGAGCCACAGTCGGAAGTACCAATGCCGGGTTGACGGTAATCGATCACATTTCCCAGTCGATGCATTACGAAGACATGCTGTCGTGGCTCTTGTTTTACACCTCGTTACTCGATGTGCGGAAAACACCACAGCTCGACATCACCGATCCAGGAGGAATCGTCCGCAGCCAGGTGGTTGAAAGCGCGGATGGCGCGTTACGGATTGCCTTGAACGCCTCGCAAAGTCAGCGTACGCAATCGTCGCGCTTTCTCACCGAATACTTCGGGTCCGGCGTTCAGCACATCGCATTCGCGACTGATGATATCGTTTCCACGGCCGTGCGATTGAAGGCGAACGGTGTGGAGACCCTGCGCATTCCGGAAAACTATTACGACGATCTTGAGGCCCGCGTCGATCTGCCGGCCGAAAGGTTGGCGGTGCTCAAGGCCAACAACGTCCTCTACGACCGGGACGAGAATGGCGAGTATCTCCAGCTCTACACCAGGAGCTTCAAAGACCTGTTTTTCTTCGAGATCGTCGAGCGTCACGGATACAAAGGCTTCGGCGCGATCAATGCACCGATCCGTCTTAACGCCCAATCGCGCTTATCGAACGATTCGGCTGCGTCGAGCTTCTGAAGAGAATGACGACATTGAACATCGCTGTCGTGGGTGCCGGCTGGATGGGTCGCCGCCACATTGGCATCATCGCTAGAAGTAGCGATTGCCGACTGGCCGCGATCGTCGATCCGGCGGCGTCATCGAGTGCGATGGCCAGGCAAGCAAAAACGTCGCACTTTTTGTCGCTTGCCGACCTGTTAGCTCAGGGTCGCCCCGATGGCGTTATCCTCGCCACACCGAACCAGCTGCATGTTGAGCAGGGGCTCGCTTGTGTTGAAGCTGCTGTGCCGGCGCTGATCGAAAAACCACTGGCGGATTCGATTGAGGCTGCTGAGCGGTTGTGCGAGGCGGCCGAGCGCGCCAAGGTGTCGCTGCTGACGGGCCATCACCGGCAGCACAATCCATTGATGACGAGAGCGGTGGAGATCGTGCAAGGCGGCCGGCTCGGCCGTGTCGTTGCGGTGGTTGGTACCGCGATGTTTTACAAGCCGGACAGCTACTATGAAGAAGGGCCGTGGCGCCGACAGCCAGGGGGCGGCCCGATCCTAATCAATCTGATCCATGAGATTGGAAACCTCCGCGCGCTTTGTGGCGAGATCACCGCGGTTCAAGCCATCGCGTCGCAGGCGGTTCGCGGATTTCCCGTCGAGGATACGGCGGCAATCAATCTGCAGTTTGCAAACGGAGCTCTGGGCGCATTCTTGCTCTCGGACACCACTGCCGCGGCGCGGAGCTGGGAGCAGACCATGCGTGAGGACCCCAGCTATCCCAGTTACCCGGACGAAGATTGTTACCTTGTCGCCGGCACCCACGGCTCGCTCTCCATCCCGACCATGCGGCTGCGAACCTTTCCCGGCGAACGGTCTTGGTGGAATCCACTCGATGGCGAAGTCGTCGCGGTCGATCGCGCCGATCCGTGGGAGCGGCAGCTTGAGAATTTCTGCGCCGTCATTCGCGGCGAGGCGCAACCCGTCGTGTCTGGGCGCGATGGCTTGCGAAATCTGCGAATCATCGAAGCGATAAAGGCCGCTGCAAGCAGCGGCACGCGTATTTCATTGAGCTGAAGGTGAACGACTGGCGCCTGCTATGGTCGCTGCCTCGCCGATGTTCTTGCGGAGGTCTTGCCTCCGGTACGCGGAATGTGCGCGCCGCCGCATAGGAATTCGATTGGGAAATCAGCAGTTGCGGGTAAAAGCGTCGTAAAGGCAGCCGCGGCACGCCATCGCGTTGAGTGGGCAAGCGCGATCTTTATTTCTTCTTGATGTGTCGCAACTGCAATTCCCATCGTTTCCTTATCATCATCGTCCTATTTGCAGGCTGGCTCCGACCCATTTGAAAGGGAGCGTCCATGCTCGAGTTCGTCATGCTGGCAATCGGTTTCGTCTTTTTTGCGCTGTCGATCGGCTACGCCATCGCCTGCGACCGCCTATGAGGGCAATGCCATGACCATCGACTATTCACTCGCCGGCCTCGTGACCGCGGGCCTGCTGATCTACCTGACCTACGCGCTGCTGAGGCCCGAACGTTTTTAAGGACGCGTGCCATGACCACGATTGGCTGGATTCAAATACTGCTGTATTGCGCGATCATCGTCGCGCTGGTGAAACCGCTTGGCTGGTATATGACATGCGTCTTCAACGGCGAGCGTACGTTCCTGTCGCCGGTGCTACGGCCGGTGGAAGCCGCGGTTTATTGGATTAGCGGGGTCGACGAAAATCGTGAACAGCATTGGCTGACTTATACGATCGCCATGCTGCTGTTTCATGTCGGCGGCTTTCTCATCATTTACGGCCTAATGCGTCTGCAGGACGTGCTGCCGTATCAATCGCTATTCAATCCGGCCGGGCAATCGGCAGTGGCGACCGACCTGGCGTTCAATACGGCGATCAGCTTCATCACCAACACCAACTGGCAGAACTATGGCGGCGAAAGCACGCTTTCCTATCTTGTGCAGATGCTCGGCCTCACTCACCAGAACTTCCTGTCGGCAGCAACTGGTATCGCGATAGCGGTTGCGGTCATTCGCGGCTTTGCCCGGGCCTCAGCCAGGACGGTCGGCAATTTCTGGGTCGATGTGACGCGCTGCACGCTCTATGTTCTGCTGCCGATTTGCGTCATCTACACGCTGTTTCTGGTCTGGCAGGGCATTCCGCAGACGCTTGGCGCCTATGTCGATGCAACCACGCTTGAAGGCACCAAGCAGACCATCGCAGTCGGGCCGGTGGCGTCGCAGGTCGCGATCAAGATGCTCGGCACCAATGGCGGCGGCTTCTTCAATGCCAATGCCGCGCACCCGTTCGAGAATCCGACCGCGCTGTCGAACTACATGCAAATGATCTCGATCTTCGCGCTCGGCGCTGCGCTTACCAATGTGTTCGGTCGCATGGTCGGCAATCAGCGTCAGGGCTGGGCCATCCTCGCCGCCATGGGCGTGCTGTTCATTGCTGGCGTTGCTGTCTGTTATTGGGCGGAGGCCCACGGCACCGCCATGCTCGATTCGCTTGGCCTGACCGGCGGCAATATGGAAGGCAAGGAGGTTCGCTTCGGCATTGTTGCGTCGGCGCTGTTTGCTGTCATCACCACGGCGGCGTCATGCGGCGCGGTCAATGCCATGCACGATTCGTTCACTGCGCTCGGCGGTATGATCCCACTCATTAACATCCAGCTCGGCGAGATCATTATCGGCGGCGTCGGCGCTGGTCTCTACGGCATGCTGTTGTTCGTGATCATCTCGATCTTCGTCGCT
>Ga0207042_1094_pt1 | contig 18709 bp, 16 predicted proteins | sample Alteio_BWMinCont_70_FD_153310 | JGI IMG/M metagenome (GOLD analysis project Ga0207042, IMG submission 153310) | Enriched cells from forest soil in Barre Woods Harvard Forest LTER site, Petersham, Massachusetts, United States -... | ecosystem: Environmental > Terrestrial > Soil > Temperate forest >... | reverse complement strand
GGGTATCGAGGCGCGATTTGAGGAGCAGTTACGTGGGTTTCATGGAAAAAAACGTTATTATTCCGATGCTAAAGGTCATTTTTTGCGTGAGTTACCTGGGTCGAGGGAACCTTTATCGGGTCAGCGTATTTTATTGAGTATTTCAGCTGAACTTCAGGAGACAGCGGAGAAACTTTTAATTCAAAATGAAAAAATACGTGTTCCAAAAATCTGTGAAATTAGTCAGGCCAAAGAAGCTTTAATGTCGATTAAACATCCGTGGATTAAAGGCGGTGCCATTGTAGCGATGGATCCACGCAATGGGGAAATTATCGCTTTAGCTTCGTATCCAAGATTTGATCCCAATGATTTCGTCGAAAAAAGGAACGAGATTCATCGCTGGTTTGAAGATGATCAATTTTTAGCGGATATCTGGGATCAGCGACAGCCTTTAGAACGTGAACAGATTAATGAATCGGGTGAAGTCTATGACGAAAAAGTAGTGATGACATGGAGTCAATACCTGACGATGATTTTGCCTGAAGATAGTCCTATTCGCAAAACCCTGCAGAAGAATGGCACGGTGCGAAATGCAGTCGAAGTGCAACGAGCGGTACGACAATTAGTGGGTTTGGCTCCGAAGGCTTCTTTACGTGCGATTATTAACGAAATTTATCAGGGCGGAGAACACATCGCCGACACAGTGAAGTATTCGATCTTGATGAAAGATAATATACAAGAGAGTCAAAGGAATCAGTCTAAAGAGTGGAGTGCTGTTCGAAAGGTATTAGATCCTATTTTTTTGAATATTCCTCATCACGACGATAAACTGTTTCTGGTCGATCTTTATCAGGTCTGCGTAGATGATGCGTGTTTCGAGCCTGCATTACTAAAGAAAATGGGTTCGCAAACTCTGGAAAAGTACCGTGAAGCATCAGCTGCCTTAGCTGCAATTGCTTATGAAGTAAAAAAGGTGACTCGCGATCAATATCATGATCTTCATTTTCGGGTATGGAGACGCATGCATGAGCAAGAATTTTTGAAACAAAAGCGCAAAGAAGAAACAGAACAGAAGCGTTATGCCAAACCTTATATTGATTATATTGATACGGAAGAGCAGCGCCAATTTTTGCTTTTTTGGAATCAGCAAAAGTGGCGTTTAATCAGTACCTTTTTGTTTGGGCAGCCCGACACACCCCCTGATGCTGAATTAAAACCTTATATCGATTTTTTTGTGGAGTGGCATCAGACAATCGCTAAAGGAGAGCAAGAAAAAGCGGAGTGGAAACCCTCTTACGAATTTTTGAAAGAGACAACAAAAGGAATGGATCCTACGTTGGCTTCTCAGTATTTGTCCACAATGCGCACTTATGAAGAGTTGACACGCCCTCTTTATGGAAAATATCGCAAATTAAGAAAAGAAAACGGGACTTATTTAGAAAAGCATTTAGCCGCAGGGTTTTATCCGATGCATGGATTTGGATGTTGTCGTTCCTATGCTTATCGACAAGCGACAGTGCAAGGATCTATTTTTAAGTTAGTGACAGCTTATGAAGGGTTGACGCAGCGTTATACTAAATTGAATGATCCCAATGTTTCTACAACGCGGTTGAATCCTTTCGAGATTACAGACCATGTTTATCGTCACTTGAATCAACAATGTGTAGCCACAGATGCAACAGGACGAGCGATTCCTCGTTTGTACAAGGGCGGAAGGTTGCCTAAAAGTTCGGCGAGTTCAATCGGTAAGGTAGATATTATTCGCGCTATTGAGACCTCTAGTAATCCCTATTTTGCCTTATTAGCCGGAGAACATCTGGAAAGTCCCGATGATTTGGCGAAGGCCGCCAAACAATTTTCTTATGGCGCGCGGACCGGCGTCGATTTACCTGGAGAATTTCCGGGAAAGGTGCCCGATGATTTAGCGACAAATCGCACAGGATTATATTCTACAGCCATTGGCCAACACACCTTGTTAGTGACACCGTTACAAACAGCAGTCATGTTGTCTGCAATTGCGAATGGCGGCCATATATTGAAACCTCAAGTTGTGCATATGACAGCAGGTCGTGAGCGCACAGGGTTGGATCATCAGATACCGACTCCGGTACAATTTAAATACCAAGACAGTTTGACTTTGGTGGGACTTGATTTTCCAATTTTCACTTCATTAGATGCTTATGAAAGAGGCAAATCGATTTACAGAACACCGACGGTTGTTCGTCGAGAGATTTTTTTTCCGGAAGCAGTGCGGAAAATTTTGTTAGAAGGGATGAGACGTGTGGTATCGAAAACACATGAAGACGGATTATTTGCCCTAACGCGGTTGTATCGTAATCATCCCGAAGCGGTCAGCGATTATGTAGACGTAAAAGACAAAATTGTCGCGAAAACAGGAACGGCGGAAATCGTAGAAGCCCTGGATTTAGATCATCATCGTAGCCTGCATATATATAATGATATTTGGTTTTGCGCAACTGCGTTTGAAAAAAGACCCCAAACCTTTATTTTGCGTAACGCACAAGGCGAGGCTGAGTTAGTGGTTGTGGTCTATTTGCGTTTTGGGGGGTACGGTAAGGATGCGGGCCCAATAGCTGCTCAGATGATTAGAAAGTGGCAATCACTTAATAGTAAGAATAATTTATAAAATTTAAGGAAATTATTATTAATATGTACCCACCTAGGGTTGCGGGCGAGGCGCCCTTAACCGCTAGGCTGATATATTTATGGCCTTTGGCCAATAGGACAGGGCATTTATCTATCAGTCTTTAATGGATGTAATGGACAACATGGACTATGGTGGACCCCAAGGATTAGACAGAAAAGTAGGTTGATTTTGTCCATTACATCCATTAAAGACTGATAGATAAATGCCTTGTCCTATTGGCCAAAGGCCATAAATCTATCAGCCTAGTGGTTAAGGGCGCCTCGCCCGCAACCCTAGGTGGTACAAAGATAACGAAGCAGGCTGTAGGCCTGCGTTATAGATATTACGAAACTAATCCCCTAAATATCCTGACAGAAAATAATGGCTTGAAATGTCGTGGTAGACAACTTTGGCAGGTTAAAACCCGCCTAAACGAGCCCAGACTAAAGTCTAGGGTACATTTTTATTTCTAAACCCCTTTCCATTCCGGGTTTGTTTGGGACCAGCTTAAAAAATCCATTTTTTGCTCATTCGGTAACGATTCTAACACCTCATTGTTAGATAATAATAATAATGCTTCGGCTGCTTTTTCTAAGGTAGCGCGTTGCGTATTATTTAATGTATTTTGAACATTTTCCCGTGGAGAAATTTCTTGGGAATGAGGAACCGTATTATACGGTGTTTGTCCTTCAGCTGGTGTTATGGAAGCCATTTTTACTCCTTGAAAGTCCTAATTCTATGTAAAAACATATTTTAATCCAAGGAGTTTAAATTTAACTCTTGTTCTTTTTCTGTGTTTCTTTGTTTCTCGTGTTCTACTCTGTGTTAAAATCTTTCAAGGCTTCTCCCACTATCCACCCGGTCGTCCAGGCATTCTGAAAATTAAATCCGCCTGTCACTCCGTCTATATCTAAAATTTCACCGGCAAAATACAGGCCCGGACACACCTTACTTTCCATGGTCTTAAAATTAACTTCGTTGAGCGCTACTCCGCCTGCTGTCACAAATTCTTGCTTATAGGTTGTTTTGCCTTCAATTTGATACCGGTCCTGATACAACTTTTCTCCTAACCTCAATAAATCTTTTCGCGAAAATTGGGCTAACTTTTGTTCCGAATCCAATTCCAATACATCCAAAAACTTTTTCCATAATTTCTTGGGAAAATCAAATGCATTTAAACTGCCCACTGTACTAGTGGGCTTGGATTGCTTGATCTCGTTCAGCTGGGTAATGATTGCTTCCAGATTTAAATCGGGAATCCACTGTATCCTTAATACGGCATGATACTCTTTCTCATGCAAAAATCTTGCTGCCCATGCCGATAACTTTAAGGCTGCCGGTCCGCTAAACCCCCAATGTGTCAGCAAAAGAGGTCCTGTTTGCTTTAATGAAGAACCTTCCAGGGAAAGTGTAGCCTTCTCTACCGAAATGCCTGACAGCTCAAGCAATGGAGATGTCGGAACATTAAAGGTAAATAATGAGGGCACCGAAGGAACCGTTGTGTGACCAAGAGAATGTGCTAAGGCATAACCTTGGGTCGTGCCTCCTGTAGTCAGAACGATTTTATCGTAACTCTGAGTACTCCCATCGTTAAATAAAACATAAAAAGAATTTTCTGCTTTCTGAATGCTTTCAACACGGGCATGTGACAATATTGTGACGCCTAAACGACGACACTCGCCTAATAGACATTCGATGATTGTTTCTGAACGGTCAGTGATCGGAAACATGCGGCCATCTTCTTCCGTCTTTAAGGGGACTCCGCGTTGTTCAAACCAACGTATCGTATCTTGCGGCTGAAAACGGGTGAATGGTCCAAGGAGCTGTTTTTCGCCTCGAGGATAATTTTTTACGAGGACCTTAGGATCGAAACAGGAGTGCGTTACATTACAACGTCCTCCTCCAGAAATGCGTACTTTAGACAGAAGCTGTCCCTTTTCCGCGACAAACACCTGAAGACCCGGATTTTTTTCTGCAGCAGTAATTGCTGCAAAGATGCCTGCTGCACCTCCACCAATGATGAGTATTTTCATAGATTCCGATCAGTGAGATAAAGGTACTGAAAATAAGAGACAAGATCGTTCACATAGGCTTGAGACTGCGGAAGTTCGGCTTTATTCTTAAGAATCAAATTCCATGAAGAGAGTTGATCACGATTCGTTTCCATAAGTTCGACATTTCCCATAAGGGCTAGAAAAACAACTGTACTTGTGGGATTCGTGAAAAAAATGCTCAAGATATTGTGCCACTTGCGGATAAGCGGCTCTTCCATATTCCAATGCAATTCTTCGGGTAGGATTTCTTTTATCCATAGTGACACATCTTTCCAATTGGCTTTTGAATAAAGAATTTCATCTTCCATTAACTTAAGAAAGGTCACTAAATTTTTGGGAGTATACTCCTTAAATTTGGTGTAGATTTTTTGGCGGCTTACGTACTCATCACGTCGAAGGTCTACGTAAGAATGAAATTTGACTCCGGCCATAAAAGGCGAGGTTTCATCTAACACTTCCTTAAGCGTCATTTTATCGAAATGCGTATTTTGACGACGGGTTTCTCCCATGTAGCGAATATCGGGAAACAGCGTTCCAATCATGAAATCTTTTTTTTCTTCGTAATCATATTTATCTGGAAAGGCGTCAAAAAAAGCATACGTAAGATAGGCATGGGTGACAGGTGCTGCTGCGGACAAGGCCGTAAAAATGAGTAAGAAACTACTGATTAGAGGCAAAAACATAAGTCACCGCGTGTTCTTTTTCTAAGCCAAAATCTAGGACCGGGGCTATCTCATTTAAAGATTCGTCCGTAATCACCACTAACGCTTCTGAATAACGTGCCATCAATGTTCTTAAACGTGCTTCGTCAGCTCGATCTTTAGTGACGGCAAAGATCCAGTCATATTTTTTCTGAAGAGTTTCTAATAATTGGTCGAATTTAGGCGAGCTGAGGAGTTCATGATTAAAACGATAAATTCCTCCTGCAGAAATCATGTCTCCATATCCCTGGTGCGTGACTGTAGGCATTGCAGCTTGACCTTCAAGATATTGGATCAATCCTGGTAAAGTTCCCTGTTGATCGAACGTTAAGGATAGAGTCAAAACTTTTTTGTCTTGAAGTTGCAACAAATGTCCAAGATGTGGCACTAAATCGGGGCCATTTCCTTGTACGACTAGAATTGTATGCTGTTTTGTCGGTTGTGTATTAAAGAATGTGATTAATTTACGTAAAGTATCTAAATCGGAATCACGCAAAAGCTTGATATCGGATAAAGTATTCAGTTGTGAACTAATCGATCCCGACACGTTTTGATTCGCAAGTTTCAAGTTTTCAGGCGATGCACGGACTCCGGTTGCAATAGAACCCAAGAGACATCCACAAATAGCCATAAAAGCCCCGCCTAGAGCGCCAGCCACAGTTAACAGAAGAATATGAGGTTGTCTCGGATAAACCGGCGCGATGGCCGCATCTAATGCAGTGGATTGATTCGTTTCCAGATTGTTAGAAATATTTTTGGATTCCACCAAGCGTGAAAGTTCTTCAATCATCCGTTTGTTCATTTCCATCCGTTGTTGAATCAGTTGTTCCGATACTCTTTTTTGAGGAAGAGCAGCCATTTCTGTGCGTACAGTTTTTAAATGCGTATCGATCACTTCTTTTTCATGGTCTAACGTGGCTAATCGACTTTCGATGTAATCTGCTAAATGTTTTTCTAAGATAGAAATTTTTTGATCGATTAAAGCTAACGTCGTATTTTGCAGCCCATGAATTTTTTCCTTAATCAAGGAATGTTTAAGGCGTTGAAGCTTAATCATTTGTTCAAGATGCACCGTTAACACACGTTTTTGAAGATCGAGTTCACTTCTTAAGCGTTCTTGTTCTTTTACGCTTCGATTATTTTCGTCTTTTAGGGACATTCTAATGATGCTGGCTTTTTGAATCATTTCCTGACTAACAGGATCAGCCAAAGAAGGACTCAGGGCTGTGATTTCGAAATCCGGATCTTTCATTTCTTCAATGATGAATTGATGCTGCAGGATATTTGCTTCGGCTTGATCTAACTGAGCGCTATAGCTTGTAAAAAGGTCATTGGCCGTTTTTAGATCGATGCCTTCAAATTCGGAAGGAGAAATTTGCTGATGAGCAAGTCGTTCTTGAAGTGTTTGGGCAACAACCTGAAAGTAACGTGAAAGATTTCCTAAATAGCTACGGAATGTCGTTTTCGTATCTTGCCAGGAATCGTCTTGATGTTCTTGTTCTTTAGCTAAATGCGAATGTAACTGCTCGTGCCAAGCACGAACTAAGTATTTTGGATTATCAAAAATGGTGTAGGAAGTTTCATGCAGTAAATCCGATTCCACATCGGCAATAAGCTGGTCGGTTTCATCGGAATAGCGTCGTGCTTGATAAAGTTCTTCGATTTGCTTAGTAAAATTTTCCTGCATCGTTTCAGGAGAGACTTCGGAAGAATTACGTACGGCCACAGAGATAGCGTCGGCTTGTTGTTTGAGGTCACGAATTTGATTGAGTGTTTGATGCACAGTAACCACATCGTTTCCGGTGGCATAATGCTCAAAATAGGCATAGCCCTCTTGTTGCGCCTTATGTAAACGCTTCATTTCCAGTTCAACGTTTTGCTTCTTTTCCTGATATTTCTGTTGATTACTGACTAAGTATTGCATTGCTATTTCGGAATTTGCGCTACCGAAAGTCGAAAGATCATTAGAAGTTTCTTCGGCATGGGCATTCATGAGAGTTTGGAGTTGATGCCCTAACTTATTTTGACGATTTTCCAGGTAAGCGAGTTGTTCCTGGGCGATACGATTTTGTTCTTCCTGGAGATAGTCTTTGTAAGAAGTCATCAAGGTGTTTAGGACATTGGCAGCAAAATGACGTTCAGGATGACGGTAGGTCAGTAAGAATAACGATTTATCATATTCGTTTGCTTTGATCGAGACTATCTTTTTAAGTCCTTCGGCCAAAGGTGTTAGTGGAATTAAAGTGGCTTGAAAGTTTCGTGACGTTAGTTGAGGTTCATTGGAAGCAAGTGTAAAAGAGAAATCTGAAGTAATAAAAGGCGTGTCGAGTTGTCCGGTTCCATAGTCTTTATCATCGGAGGAGACTTTAAACGTGTTGTTATTGAGGAATTGAATTTGAAGAGCAAGGGGGGTTTCGTGAGTATAGTAGATATTGCTAGGAAGTAGAATATATTTTGTGTCGTAAAGGGATGGTTTGGAACGTTCTTTGTAAACGGAGTAGCTTAGTTTGAGGTTGTCTCGGATTTTTCCGAATATTCCAGGTGTATAGTGATTTTCTTTAATGGCTAATTGCATGTTTAGGCGTTTAGCTAAAGTTTCCATGAGACGACGTGAGCTGAAGATGCTAATGGCTTCTTGTTCATTGCTGTCACCACTCATCATGAGAAGGGCACTCATGCTGGACTCACCGGAGCCAGAAGAGGAACCTTTTTCTTTGAATGAGGCTTCGACAACGTATTCGATGGGTCGAGTGAGGGAGTAGGTTAGGCCGAGTAGACCGCCGGCAATAGCAGCAATGAGGATGAGTTTTTTGTATTTGAAGCAAATGGATTTTAAGTCTGACAAAGAGACTAGAAGTTCTAGTGGCTGTTTTGTATTCACTTTTGTCTTTTTCCGTGTTATCGAATTATTTAGTGTATAATTTTTTTATTCTTTTAAAACCACATTTAGTAGATGTGTCGTTTGGATAAAGTGTCGTTAATTTTTTTTCACCACAGAGCACACAGAGATCACAGAGAGGATAGGAAGAGTATTCTTTCCCCTAAATTTTTTACTAAATTAAGGGGAGAGGATTCTCTTCCTATCCTCTCTGTGATCTCTGTGTGCTCTGTGGTGAAAATTCTTACAATATTTTTACTGTGTTAGTCTGTAAACATCATAACCCGTCTGGATTCCGGTTGCACTCGGTAAAATTTGGCTCAAGAATCTGTTCCACTCAGTGATCGGTGTCGCTGAAACATACACTGTATCCCCTGGCATCAACAACAAACTATCATTAGGCAAATGAATAATATGCTCCCACGATAAGATATATATCTTCGGACACTGCAAATTTCCCCGGATCACTTGAATGTGACTGCGATCCCCTGTATACGGAATCCCTCCCGCTGAAACTAGCGCTTCCCTCAATGACATATACCCATACGGCAATGCAATCGGTCTTGGAAAACCGACTTCTCCCATCAACATAACCGTGGAATCCATGTGATTAGCAATAAATATTTTATCCCCACCGCGCATCACTATATTCTGCGACATATCACCCTGATTGACTAATCGATGTAAATCAATAGGCAAAGGACATCCATCCCGCATGATATAACTCATAAATAAATTCGCATCGGGCGGAATATGCGCTTTTGCAATGACTTCATATAAACGAATTTTTCCATCTACAGGGATTGTCGGTGTTTGGACTAATCCGGTTAATTCAACCTTACGCGTAAGCCTGTCTTTGTAAATTACAAATAACTCAACATCATTGATTTGCTCACGAAAAGCACTTTGTAATTTTGCACGGGCTTCATCTAACGTTAAACCAGCAACTTCCACCGATTTAATATCCGGTAGATCAATGCGTCCTTCATAGACACGGAAACCACCGACTCGATTATTAATAAATTCGATGGCATCCATCAAATCGCGACGTGTCGGATGGTAAATCACAATATTTAATATATCGTCTTCGGCAATCGTGTCGAGGTAATCATCCATCGCATCATCGGGTAATTCACCGAGATCAATCCCTTCCATTTCTAAAATGGCCATCTTACCTTGCCGAATGCGATAGGAATCACAGACAAATTCATCGGGCCCCATGACAGCATAGTCATGATAGGGTCGATAACAGGCCGTTGTGGAGATAAGTAATAGAAATGCTAATAGAAACTTCATGAAATAACCTTAGGAATAAAACACAACGTGATGATGCGTATAATTAATATCACAGGTCGAGACTTTTTTTAAAGTCGTTTGATGTCCAGTAAAAATCTTGGCTCGTTAATAATTTTTTCCACCAAAGAGGCGCTTTGCCACTTAAACTCCCTAACTGATACCCCAACCATTTGACGCCTACTTGTGCGCATGCATAAGGGATTTGCCGGGGAGCTTCTTTGGCCAGGTACTCCAACATGTGTTGAACATATTGAACTCCCCGTTGATGATCTGAACTTTTAGGCGCAATGAATTCACGGTATTGGGCTCTTGCCAATCCTGTATCAAAGTGTCTTCGTAATTCATCGAGTAAAGAATATCGATGAGAATGATGCACAACAGCTTCTGCTGTATAAGCAATCTGATGCCCTTCCTTTAGCAACTTTGCAACGGCGATTGTGTCTTCACCGAGTAAAACCGATTGAAATCCGCCGATACTATCTAAGGCTCGATTGCACCATGCTGCACACGAATCGGAACAAAAGTAGGTATAGGCACCCCATTGATCGCTGTCCTGAATGCCTCGGACATGGCTTTCTTCCGGATAATTAAAATTTCGTGGGAAAGATTCAAAAAAATTAGCGCCTTCATGAGGAATTTGACGCGCATAGGAAACCGACGCTATTCCTTTTTGGATGGGAGCGACTAAATGCTCTAACATCGAGACATCTTTTGCATAAGCATCCGGAGTCATCATCACAACGATATCAGTTCCTAAATAGTGACGCGCTTTTTCGCGGGTTGTCCCATGATTAAACTCTTCTCGAGGAATAATTAATGTTTCTAAACCTAAATCTTGGGCAATTTCTATCGTTCCGTCTTGAGAAGAAGAATTCACAATCACAATACGTGGACGTAAGGGGGATTTGAAAAGATGCCTCACACACTGTGGAAAGTGATGTTGGGCATTATGCGTAATAAAAGCCACTCCGATAGATTTCATGATGTATAGACTCGCTTATAGTATTCAGCTAATTCATCCCATGACTTAGTTTCACTCCATCCTAATTGCATGCGATCAATTAAGTCCGTGTTCATACGTTCTATAGGCTCTGAAAAATCTGTTTGTATTTGTAATTCATAACGACATGGTAGGCCGAAGCGTTGACGCATTTCTTTTGCAAAACGTTCGGTAAAAGCACCTTGTGATTCTACATAATAACTAGGGTTAATTTTTTGAATACCTGAGGAATTATTTAATAGTTGTGCAAAGTAAGCATAAGATTTAGCAAGAAGCGTCACAGGAACGTTATCGCGAACATAATTTGGATGGGAAACAGGGGCAATCTCTTGTTTCAACCATGTTTTTGCTAAATAAGAGGTGAAACGCATTTCTTCGTAAGGTCCAAAGGGATTAGGAATCACAAATTTTCCTAATCGCATTTGAGATTTTAAACAATAAAACTGAAAATAATCAGAGGTAAATCCTTTCGACAATCCATAAGGGGAAACAGCGCGTAAATCATCCGTTCCAACCCCTTCTCTTTGTTCGAAAACACTTCCAGTTAAAAGGACTTTAGAACACTGCTTTTCTTTGAGTAAATGAATGACTTCTTGTAATCGATGTGTATTGTTTTCTAAGGCTTTAATGGGGTCAAAATCAGGACTCTTATAGTTCGTTACATCGGCAGCGTGATGACAGAGTAAATCCCAAGAGGATTCAGATCGAATAAGATCCATAAATGAATCTGATCCAAAAGGGCATTCAAACACCAAGCGACATTCATTTTTAATGGACTCGATTCTTTCTTTGCGTAAGCCGTCGTAAGCATTTTTTGATTTGTGGATGGGAGCGACAACTTCATGCCCATCAGCAACTAAAGCCCTTACAAACCACATCCCGGTAAAAGAGCTGGCACCTGTAAATAATATTTTCATCAGTAAGACTCCGTGAAATCAGGATGTTGGCGGTCCCTTTCAGAAATTATTTGAGGAGATTCCGGCCATTCAATATTGAAAAAAGGATCATCCCAACGAATGCCTCGTTCATGTTCTTTGTTATAGGCTTGAGTGACAAAATAGATGACCTCGGAGTTTTCTTCTAGTGTAAGAAATCCGTGTGCGAATCCTTTAGGAACATACATCATCCGTCGATTAGCAGCGGATAAAACGGCTCCGTAAGACTGTTTATATGTTGGGGAGTCCGGTCGTAAATCCACGATCACATCATAAAATGAACCTTGAATACAACGTACAATTTTTGTTTCGGCATAAGGGGCTAATTGATAATGCAATCCTCTGAGAGTTCCTTTTGGCGCACTAAAAGAATTATTGATTTGTGTGATATGGGGATCAAGACCTAATTCAGCAAAGACCTCTTTGCAAAAAAGCCGTGCAAAAAAGCCGCGGTCATCTCCGTGAGGTTTTAGTTCGATGAGGAAGGAATCTTTTAGAGGGAGTGATGTAAGCTGCACAATTGTTTCCCCAAGTATTGTTGCAAATGCGTTTTAGTCAATTCATAATGATTTTGATCTTTAGCAGCTGTGTAGGCTTTAGTCCATAAGACCGTTTGTTCTACGGCTTGTTCCCATGTCCAGCGAGGCTTCCACTGAAGATGATTCAAAGCATTATCCCAATTAAGCTGCAACAGATTCGTTTCTTTTTTTGCGTGAGGGTCTTCTTTATCGATCCAATCACCTTGTCCCCATACCTGAATGGCTTTTTCGACTATATCTTCTACACATATACCTTGACGTTCAAGGGGGCCAAAATTCCAAGCATCACAAGCCTGTGGATCTCTTTTTAGTAGATGTTCTGCAAGTAGTAAATATCCACTTAAGGCATCCAAAACATGAAGCCAGGGTCGAACACTTTTGGGATGACGCACTTCAATCGGAGTTCCTGAAGCTAAAGAACGCATGCAGTCCGGAAGAATGCGAAAAGCAGAAAAATCACCACCCCCAATGACATTTCCGGCACGTGCAGAGGCAATTCCACAGTCACTGTTGTCAGCAAAAAAAGAACGTCGATAGGAATCAATGACCAATTCGGAAGCGGCTTTGCTTGCGCTATAAGGGTCGCAACCCCCTAGCACGTCCTGTTCTCGGTATCCGACAGGGCATTCATTATTTTTGTATACTTTGTCCGTGGTTACAATGACTGCAGCTTTTACGGAAGAGGTATTTCTGATGACCTCTAGGACATTGACAGTGCCCCCAATGTTTGTATCAAACGTTTCTTTTGGAGAACGATAACCTTCTAACACAAGGGGTTGAGCGGCAAGATGAAAGACTATTTCAGGATTGTGCGTATTAAATACCTGTTGAAGATGATGAATATCACGCACATCACCTGTGTAATGGGCGATCATCTCTTCTAAACGACAGGCCTCAAAAAGATTAGGCTCGGTAGGCGGTGGCAAACTGTATCCTATGATCTCTGCACCCAACTCTTTAAGCCATAAAGTGAGCCAACTGCCTTTAAATCCAGTGTGACCCGTGATTAAGACTTTTTTTCCTTTGAAAATGGAGTCCATAAATCACGGTACCTGAGTTAAAGCGACATCTGTCGCTAAGGTATCGATGAAGTCAAAACCAGGAGCCCAAGGAGCTTTTCCGGTATTCCATAACTCATTTAGGTGATCACGGTCGCGTTGTGTATCCATGCAGGCCCAGAAGCCTCGATGTTTATAGATATTCAGTTCACTTTCTTCCGCTAAACACACTAGAGGTGTTCTTTCTAAGATGCATTCAGGATTTTTAGAGAGATATTTCGCAAAGAAATCTCGTTTAAAAAAGAAAAAGCCCCCATTAATCCATTTTTCTTGAAATTTGGGTTTTTCCATAAATGCAGCTACGCGATTTCCCTCGAGTTGAATTTCTCCAAAACGGGAAGGCGGGTGGACTCCGAGAACGGTCCCTAGCTTGCCATGAGCCATATGGAAATCAAGTTCAGCCGAAAGATTAGCATTACAAAGACCATCACCATACGTCACTGCGGCGTGTTCAGCATCCCCTAAATATTTTTCAGCAGCCATGGCGATGCGTGCACCTGTCATGGTCTCTTCACCTGTGTAGGCAACCGTTACTTCCCAATCTTCATCGTGATCGATGGAATGCACAGTGAGAGCGTTGGATTTTAGATCGACAGTAAAATCACTATTCATGGAGTTGTAGTTTAAGAAATAGGATTTAATCACCTCGGATTTAAAACCCGTACAAAGAATAAAACGGCGGAAACCATGACGACGGTATAGGTGCATGATATGCCACAATACAGGGTGGTTACCAATAGGAACCATGGGTTTAGGACGAAACTCTGTTTCTTCTTTGAGACGAGTTCCTAAGCCACCGCATAAAATAAAGACCGGGATGTTTGAGATAGGTTGTTTCATGATTGACTCTGATTTTGGATTGTCATTCTAAAGTGAGAAGATCCATCAAAGCAAGAACAATTATTTATCTTACTAGAACTCCAATAGCTTTCGTGGATTAAAAATTAGAATGTGGCTTGAAAAGTATTTATCAACTAAGTACTGTCTTGCTCAATTTACCAAAACCATAAAGCAAAGGAGCTTTTATGAGTGTGTCAGCCACGTCCAGCGGAACAACCAATGATTTACAAATTGTTAAATTGTCAACAAACAGTGTTAGTTCAGTGAGCTCAAACTCAGTGCCAAGTACAAGTACAAGTTCAACATCGTCTGCCCATGAAACAACACAACCCAAAGATATTTACTTATATAAAGATCACATGAACGAATGGCCAAGATGTTATTCAGAAGATAGATGTTGTTATCCATTTTCTTTAAGGGGACGTGCTGAAATATATGATAATCAGCGTGAAGCCTATCGTGATGGGGAATATTTACAATGTATGAAGTTTGCCCTCGCATCACGTTTTACTTGGTGTGCGCAGACCACACAAGAGTTGTTTATAAATACTTGTTGTGGTGTGAGTACTTGTGTAGGGGGAGCTGCGTGTGTAGGGTGCGGCACTTGGTTTGGCGTTGCTGGTTGTCTCAAGGCGACGATTTTATGTTGCGATAAAAATTCAAAAAACACTTTAGGTATGTCTTTTTTTTGTTGCGCATTTGGAGGGGCATGTTGTGCTTTTGCATTTCTTAATTGGTTGCTGATTCCTCAAAATTTGTTGTTATGTCCCATCATGTCAGTAGCTCCGGAAGTTCCCTTAGCTTGTAACCTTTTAGGGGCACTACATTGGGAAGAAAAAAGAAGAGATGAACTCTTAGCTTTAATGGGTGTAGGACAAAAAAAATCAGTCTCCTCTATTAATTTTACACCACCTGGCGTACAGAGTATGCATACAATTTAATTAATATCTTATGACGTTGCAGAAGTTATTTGCACTGTGACAACGACACCTTAGGTTTGTGATATAGGATGCATTTGATCCCAAAGTCGCCACGGCAGCGCCAGCCGAAATAAAAATCGCTGGTACAGCCTTGGCCGTAAGCAATCCGTAAAGACACAAAGGGTTTTCCCCCGTGTAAAGCGAGAAAAAACGATGTGTCTTTGCTTGCAAAAACAGTGTCTCCAATAGGTTTATATTTAAAGGCTTCTAATTTAGTTGGATAAATTTTCAAAAGAGTTAATTCACTATTAGTTCGATGGGCGCTTCCTATGACATAATTGCAAAAGTTATGTAGAGGATTGCGACAGTTCCAATAGAGCGTTTTTTTGAATGAGGGAGGTATTTCGGGTTTATAACGCGCTTTTTCTCCGAAAATTCCATCATCATCGTTACCGAATAGCATCCAAGTGGTCCAATGAGGGAGGTCATACCATTGGATTTGAGCTCGATGCCGAGGGATTACCTGATAGAGCCAGTGGTCTTCATAAATCACATTCTCGGGAGGATGTTTATAGGAAATGCAAGATGAGAAAAAAAATAAAAAAAAGAGCGTGTTAAATAGAAATTTCATGTAGAGTGAATAAGGAACCATGGACATAAAAAAAATAATAATATAATAGTGAAGCCATGAACGCAACATCAAAAAAGAAGTTATGTTGGAATTGTGAAGGGAGTGTTTCTCTTCAGCAAGAGAATTGTCCCTATTGTGGCGTATATTTGAGCCCTATTATGGGGAATGAAGCGGGAATTTTAAGTCCGCCTTATCGCATGTCGAGTGAAGAAGATCAAGATCACGTCCCTCCCGCACCTTTTAGAAAGCAGGAAGAAACGGAAGACCTTTCCGATTCTGAACAGCCTAAAGGACCTATGAATTCCGGTGATCAAGATCAAGTTAAAAGCGTGATTTTATCTTTAGCTTTTTTGTTATCAGGATCCGTATTCTTTTTATTTGGAATTATACTTTTACTTTTTTCCGAAGGTGGTTTGTTCACTTTACAATGGGAAGGAAGTTATTGGTTTATTTATTTATTGATCGGAATTCCTTTTCTTTACATTGGTTGGCGCTCTCTTCAAGGAATTGAAGATTAGTACCCTGAGTGTCGTGGGGAAATTTTAACACAAAGGAGAACACAAGGAACAAAGACACAGAGAAAGAAAGAACCTTAGTAACAATTCATAAGTCCTTAGATTCTTCCTTTTTCTGTGTCTTTGTTCCTTGTGTTCTCCTTTGTGTTAAAATTTCCCCACAACACTCAGGGTATTAATAGATTATAAATAATAATAAAGAAATCCTATGCCTTTTATTTACCTCATTACATTGTTATGTTGCTGTGTTTTTTCTCTTTCAGCAAAAGAACCAGTCGTTACCGGAGTCGACATCCTATTTGAACTTCCGGAATATTCAAATCTCTTAAAAGGAAAGCGTATTGGGTTAATTACTAACCATACGGCTGTAAATAAAAACTTACAAACTACAGAAAGCGTTTTAAAACAAAATGCTGCCGTAAATGGATACACTGTTGTCGCTCTATTTGCGCCCGAACATGGACTAAAAGGATTTGCTTACGCCTCAGAAGAAATTTATGATCAAAAAGATGCCGATGGCATGGCCATTTTTAGTCTGCATGGGAAAACACGTCGTCCAACAGAACAGATGTTAAAAAACATCGATTTGTTAATTTACGATATTCAGGATATCGGATCTCGTTCTTATACTTACATTACGACACTGTTTTATGCGATGGAGGAAGCGAGTAAACGCAATATTCCAGTGATGGTTTTGGATCGACCGAATCCGATTAATGGCCGTACTATCGACGGACCAATGCTTCAAGACAAATGGCGATCTTTTGTGGGTTATATCAATGTGCCTTATTGTCACGGCATGACCGTCGGAGAACTCGCTCGATTTTTTAACGCAGAATACAACGTTGGGTGTGCATTGAATGTTGTGCCCATGCGTGGTTGGAAAAGAAATATGACCTTTACGGATACGGGACTTGTTTGGATCCCTACCAGTCCTAATGTTCCTGAATCGACATCGACATGGTTTTATCCGACGACCGGAATTATCGGCGAATTGTCGATGGTTAACATTGGGATAGGATATTCTTTACCATTTAAATTAATTGGGGCACCGTGGATAAATGCGGAAAGTTTTGCCGAGCAATTGAATCGGCAAAAATATCCAGGTGTTTCATTTAAGCCTTTTTATTATCGACCATTTAATGGAAAGTTTGCGGATGAAAATTGTGAAGGCGTGTTGATTGTGGTGACGGATGTAAAAAAATATAAACCGGTTACGACACAGTATTTAATTATTGGGCTTTTGAAAAGTCTTTATCCGCAACAGTTTAAGAAAGCCATTAATGACACGAAATCTCGAAAAGAGATGTTTTGCAAAGTGAATGGAACGGACGAAGTGTATCAAATGATGATAGGCGACCAGCCAATTGCATGGCCATTACGCAGTTTGCATCAGAAAGAACGCGAAGTATTCGCAGAGATGCGGAAGAAGTATTTGATTGAAGCTTATGGTAAGTAATAAAGATAAAGAGTCGTGTTCAGTAACGAATCAAAATGCCGCCCCTTCGGGACTCAATATTTTATTATCATTTACCAAGGCCTCCGCTGCCGCTGCGACCTGGGCTGTATCATGTTCCCCCTGCAGGGGATAGAACAAGCCTCATTTGAAACAATCTTTTAAGCTGAAATAATTGTCCTAACCCCTGAAAGGGGGCCATGTTACAGCCCAGGTCGCAGCGGCAGCGGAGGCCTGGGTAAATGATAATAAAATATTGAGTCCCCAAGGGACGGCACTTTGAAATTATGGCCTAATAAACCTAAAGTTGAGAAGATGCCCCCGGCTGAAGGCCTGCGTTATAGCTATTTTTACGACATAAATCCATTACATAATAAATTCTAAATATTTTTTGTGAATAGGTTATACGTTTTATTGATCGTGTATAAGGCTACTCCTACAGGCATAAAAAGAGCTCCTACTCCAAATGCAAGAATAGGCGGCGCTTTCTTAGACCAGAAATCCTCTTTATCGTATTTATTATTATGTTTATAAGCTTCTCTACCACGATAAATACCAAAGGCTAATGTACTTGGAACAATAACAACGGCTAACGGCCATGCTATGATTGAAGCTGTACCTAAAACACATCCAACAATGGCAGCTGCAAAAACCACACCGATTTTTTTTAATAACTTACAATTGCAGCAAGAATCTGCTTGTTTTTGGGCTTGCATCAATTCTTTTGTTTCGCCACTAACTGCTTGTATGTTCATTAGTTTATACCCACTAACTTTTAGATTTATCTGATCGTTTAATGTTTTCCGGCTACAGCTCGATAAACAACCACTCCTGCTGCCACTGGTGCTATTACTGGCAAAATGATACTAACAAAACCGCATTTCATAAAATCGCTTGGATAAATATCAAGATCTATCGGCGGTCGGTCGTTAAATGAATAATACATCATTGCGCCCCCAAACAATGTGAGAACGCCCAGAGGTAAAGCAATAGGCCACGCAATCACAGAAACTGTTGCGACAATTAAACCTACAACAACTGCTGCCAACACAGCAAATGCTATTTTAGCAACATGCGCGCATATTTTACATAATTTATTAGCGTTTTCTAAACAGCGATCTGTAGTAGATGATCCTTCAGACATTTTTAGCCGTGTATTTAAAGTTACTGACATTTGATGTTCATTGTTAAAATTTAATTAAATATGCAATTATTGTAACTGTTTTCATAATTAATAGTCAATAATTTAATAAAATTATT
>Ga0207042_1093_pt1 | contig 18898 bp, 20 predicted proteins | sample Alteio_BWMinCont_70_FD_153310 | JGI IMG/M metagenome (GOLD analysis project Ga0207042, IMG submission 153310) | Enriched cells from forest soil in Barre Woods Harvard Forest LTER site, Petersham, Massachusetts, United States -... | ecosystem: Environmental > Terrestrial > Soil > Temperate forest >... | reverse complement strand
TTAGTATTATAAAGAATATTATGAATATTTTAATACAAATAACTGTTATTATAAAGGTTTTGTAAATATTATTATTGTATTGAAAAGTAAAAATATGTTATTATGAAGGTTTATTATAATTGGAGTGATATAATAAAATGCGGCGACACTTCAGGATTTATTATGGAAGGAAGAGGCATACTTTCCCAAGGAACTGATAGTGATAGAATAGTCATTAAAGATAATTATAACGAGTTTGAATTTCGTATTGATAAATTAAAGACTGACGATATAAATATTTGTTTTGATGACTCAGAAAATACCCCTGAATAGGCTAAGTATTCAATAAACTGCATAGCATCGTAGCAGCACATCCTTGTTTAAGGGTTTAATCCTTTATTGGCTTAAACCCTTTTTTTATTTGTTTCGTTGAAAATTTTCTTTGCAAATAATATTTGAGAGTATTTATCATTACTCAAGTTATTATGAAAATAACTCTAGGGACATATATAAGGATGATATGCCTGATCTTTTTATCCCTTCACACGGTGGTTATAAGAAACTTATTTCTTATCCAAAAGCTGAAATTATTTATTATGGCACGGTCTATTTTACAAAAAGATTTTATTTTAAAGGTGACCGCACTATTGATCAGATGGTACAGGCTGCACGATCAGGTAAACAGAATATAGCAGAAGCAAGTGTCGCTTCTGGGACGTCTAAGGAGTTTGAAATAAAATTAACGAATGTGGCTCGTGCTAGTCTAGAGGAATTATTGATCGATTACCGAGATTTTCTTAAGATTAGAAATTATGAGGAATGGAACAAAGATCATCTATATGTTAAACGACTTCGTGAACTTAATCGCCAAACTCCGCTTACATATGATACTTTTCGACGAGGTATTGAGAATGAAGATCCAGCAATTTGTGCCAATGTTCTTATTGGTTTAATAAAAGTCACAACTTATTTACTTGGACGCCAAATTCAAACACTGGAGCAAGAATTTTTAAAATATGGTGGTCTTAGAGAACGCATGACCAAAGCACGCATTGCAAGTCGCGGTAAACAAGGCTATTAATAAAGGGACTTAAGGGACTTAAGGGACTTAAGGGACTTAAGGGACTTAAGGGACTTAAGGGACTTAAGGGACTTAAGGGACTTAAGAAAAAATTCATTTTTTACTATTTTTATACAAGCTATATTGGTATAATATCTTAAAAAATTATGCTTGAGTCCCTTGAGTCCCTTGAGTCCCTTGAGTCCCTTGAGTCCCTTGAGTCCCTTGAGTCCCTTGAGTCCCTTGAGTCCCTTGAGTCCCTCCTTACTCTTCAACAACAGATTTTTTTAATTTTTCAATTAAATCGCGTTTCAAAAACAAAACCGCTGCCTCTACACTCCTTCCTAAAGCCTTTGCTGTCGCATTTCCATGACACTTTATCACTAACCCGTCTACTCCACATATAAATGCCCCCGGATACTCAACTTGACTAATCGGATGACTTTTTCTATCTTCTTCAGATAATGACCCCAATATATAAGCCGAAACCCCTTCCGCTGTCTTTAATATAATATTCCCCGTAAACCCATCTGTCACTAAAACATCCACTTCCCCGTCTAATAAATGCGCTGGCTCAATATTCCCCACAAATCGCATTTTTCCACTTTTGTGTGTGTCCAAAAAATCCCATGTTTTTTGTAACTCCGATGTGCCTTTAGTCGGCTCTGTTCCAATATTTAATATTCCTATAGATGGACACGAAATATTTCGATAAACTTGCTGAAAAGAAGCTCCCATTCGTGCAAATTGCACCAAATGTTCTGCTTTAAAGGAAACATGCCCTCCCACATCAATAAGAGCAACAGGACCCAGCTTTGCGGGCAATAACGCTAATAATGCAGGACGTCGAATCCCAGGAAATTTTTGAAGAAATAATGTAGAAGCTGCGACAAGAGCACCCGTATTTCCACAGGAAATAAAAGCGTCGATCTCATCTTTTTTTAGGGATTGAACTCCCAAGACTAATGAGGATAATGGCTTTGAACGCACAGCTTGTAAAGGCGCGTCCGCCATGAAAATAATTTCTTGAGCTTGAAAAAAACGGAGACGTTTTGATTTTGATAAATCCTTATCAAATCGAGAACGAATACTATCAATACTTAACGCATCGGCAAAAAAAATGAACTCCACTTCTGAGTTTAAAGCCTCAAGAGAATGGAGCACACCTTCAAATAGGTCGATTGGAGGGGTATCTCCCCCCATTAAATCCACCCCGATGCGCAAAATATGACCTACTCTGCTGCTTTTTGCTCAATAATCACGCGATCGCCGTACACACCACATTCTTGGCAAATACGGTGAGGCAATCTAGCTGTTCCACACTTGGAACATGCTACAGTTTGCTTTGGCTTCTTTGCATGATGTGAGCGACGCGAATTCTTGCGTGCATTGGAAGTACGATTACGTGGTACAGCCATGGAAAACTCCTAAATTAAGATGGCAGTAGCATACAACATAGGAGATTGAAATACAAGAACTTTAACTTAAAGGGGTAGGAGAGAGAAAGTTCCCGTCCTTTCGTGAATCTGGAACATCTCCGTCCTAAATCGTGAACGAGCCCGAGCCCGAGCCCGAGCCCGAATTTTGTTACTTCATTAATGGCCAACAAAACTCCGGCTAAAATGTTGTAATAAATTCGGGCTCGGGCTCGGGCTCGGGCTCGTTCACGATTTTAGGACGGGGTAGCCGGAGTTTTGTTGAGCATTAATGAAGTAACAAAATTCGGGCTCGTTCACGAGAACAATTTTTAATTAACGTGTACTATACCCGATTCTGATCCATATGCTCTTCTTCCAAAGACTGACCCGAAAACATCGTGTTAACCACTTTCATTGGCTGTAATAAGTCATCCAACTTCGTTCCTGAATTAAAGAAACTTACTATCGAATTTTTTAAAAACTCAATATCCGAATCTGTTAATCCTACAAATAAATTTTTGATCATATTCACAAGCTTTTCTTTGATATCCCCAGCTGGAACTTCAATTCGTCCTTCAATCATCGCTAATAACTCGTTCCCTGTAAGTCCCCCTGTCTCAACCTTGTACACGACAGCTAAGGCTGTTGTCAGTAACGACAATTTAACCAAAGAAACGAGTCTGTTTTGTTGATCAGCATTTAATGGAACGCCTTCATCGGTCTTCTGGGCCAATAAAGCTAAAATCACGTTATTAAAGCCAGGGTTATTTGTTAGGTCTATTATTTTACCGGCAAATTGACGTGCTGTATCGATATCCAGTGGGGGTTGTCCTGCACTGGCTGCACTTCCCAAAGTACCCACTGTTGCACTAAACATCGTTCCATACATATACCAGGCTCCGAGTAAGCCCAGTTCTGCCCGAGCATCGCTTGGTATCATTAAGAGGGCCTGATTATTTGCATCCTGAAACAGTTGATTCCCTATGGAATTAGAGGTCACTTGATCATTAGGTGCGATAACATTTGCCTGAGGAATCGAGGCTCCCACGAGTAATGTACTTGTGATGAAGGGCAAGCTTCCTACAGAAGTTGGATCAACCGATGCATTAATACTTTGCCCCTGATTAAGCATATAAGATTCTAAAACTTGTGTACGCAACGAAGGAATGACGACACGTTGTAATTCATCATTCTGGACAGAGGGTGGCTGGTTATTAAACCAGTTCCAATATTCCGTGTTGTTCGCATACATTTTTAACTGCTGAGACTGGAGAATATCTTCTTGATTTGCTTTTAGCTGGGCTTGATATTCCGGTGAATTGATCTCGTCTTTGCGTCGTTGGTTTTCTGCAGCAATCGAATCGCCCCATTTTTCAAGGACTTTATTCACAATTGCAGCATATTGATTTTGAAAAGCTAAAATGGCTACGCCCTTATCTACTCCACCACTCCCACTAACCGACTGAGTTTGACTATTAGAATTGGAGTCCGATCCGCCTCCGAAAAAATCTGACCAACTGGTCATAATAATCCATGGCGGCATTAAGGAGGGTAAACCCACATTTAAAGCGGCGAAAATAGCTTCTTGTTCACTTTTGGAAAGTGTTGAAATCCCCGATTGATTTTGGACGCCTGGAGGAAGAACGCCTACATCTGGAGGAAGTTGTCCCGGTCCGTATACACCACCGGACCCCACCTGTGAATCGTTAATACTTGGTCCGCCCATATAGTTACCTAAATTAAAATTTAGAATGAAAAATAGAAAAAACTATTCTATCCCCATAATTAAATAATACTAAAAATTTTTATAAATTTCAACCCATGTTCCCCTTGTCCAGATAACCCATATTCGCTATATTTTTCCAAAAGCAAGGAAATCAATGAAAGATACTGAAAAATATGCCCATTTTAAGGGTAAAGAAGCCATAGAACACGTAGTAGAAGCTCAAGCGACCGGACTAACTGACTCTGCTGAAATTCATGGAACAGAGCTTCCCGGCTACCTTTCTGCCGCCACAGACGCTGCTCGTGAGGCTGCTGTCATTTTGTTGTTTTTGCAGGTGCTTTTTCCAGGTCAAATTAAGATATTTTTAGTTTTTAGCCTGGGTTGGCTTCTTTGGAAGGCAGGGCGCAGTGCCCTATTGGGCTGGTCGCGTTTAGAACGACTCCATCGTATTCTCGAGCAAGAACGCTGGGAAATAGAACATCATCGTCAACAAGAACGCGACGAATTAGGCGAACTTTATGCCGCAAAGGGCTTTGAAGGCCAATTGTTAGAGGATGTGCTAGATGTGTTAATGGCTGACAATGATCGCCTTTTACGAGTAATGGTAGAAGAAGAGCTAGGGTTAACTTTAGAATCTCAGGAACACCCCCTAAAACAAGCACTCGGTGCCGCTCTAGGAACTGTGGTTGCGACTGCATTATGTCTTCTAGGATTGATTATTTACCCTACTTGGGGATTACCTATCGCTAGTTTTCTAACGGTTGCTATAGCAGCTGCTGGATCAGCTTATTATATTCGTAATGCACTTATTTCCGCTGTAGTTTGGAATATTGGAATTGCTGGAGTCGCTTATAGTGCTGTTTATTTTCTCATTGATTTCTTTTTGCGAGGCCCATAACCATGGTTACAACCAATATGGGAGATTTCCCTGTTTATCATGCGTCCAAGCCAGTTTTTTTTGAAGAATTTTTTGATTTAGGAAAAGCTGAAACGGTAAGCCCTTTTATTACCGCAGATACGCGTCATTGGGGAGCTAATTTAACTCTAAAGGGGTCCATTCTTGCGGCTTTTTTATTGGCCCTTTCCTTTGGGTTCTCTTTTAATGCAAGTTTAGTCCCTTTTTCAAAATTTCTTCTGGTATGTGTGTATTTCTTTGCCGGCGTTCCTGCTTTAATCGAGTCTGTTGAAGATTTATTGAGTTTGGAAATTAACATCGATATTTTAATGACTTTAGCGGCTTTTTCCTCAGTTCTAATAGGAAGCGGCATGGAAGGGGGGCTTCTTTTAGTTCTTTTTGCGTTATCTGGGGCGATGGAAGATGCCGTTACGACAAAGGCAAAAAGTGCGATTAGTAGTTTGCATAAACTATCACCCACAAAAGCTACAGTGATTGATGCCAGTGGGAAGCTCGTAGAAAGATCTGTAAAGGACATTTCCATTGGAACTTTAATATTAATAAAAGCGAGTCAAATAGTTCCTCTCGATGGAGAGGTCGTTGAAGGGACATCATCCCTTAATCTAGTTCATTTAACGGGTGAAAGCGTTCCTATTACAAAAAAACCAGGAGACAAAGTTCCTGCTGGGGCACGCAATTTAGATGGAGCTTTGACTGTACGTATTACGCATACAAGTTCTGATTCTACCCTCGCAAAAATTATTGAACTTGTCACCCAAGCCCAAGAGTCACGTCCTGCCTTACAACGTCGCTTCGACAGTCTCAGTCAAACCTATGCTTTAACGATTATTGGATTAGCCACTCTTTTTGCTTTGACATTACCTTGGGTGGTTGGCATTCCTTTTTTAGGAGTCCAAGGTGGGTTATACAGGGCTTTAGCCTTTTTGATTGCTGCTTCACCCTGTGCGCTTATTATTGCAATTCCTATTGCTTACTTAAGTGGAGTGAGTGTGTGCGCAAAACGAGGAATTCTTTTAAAAGGAGGCGTGACTTTAGATGCCTTAGCTGGATGTAAAGCAGCGGCCTTTGATAAAACAGGAACGTTAACAACAGGAAATCTAACCTGCACAGGAATCACAGTAGTCGGCGTCGGCGCATCTTACTTTTCTAATGAGACAGTATTGTCGATAGCATATGCACTTGAACGCAACGCGATGCACCCTATCGCGAGATCGATTATCTCTTATGCTGAAGAGAAAAATATTAAACCCGTCCAATTACGCGAATTTAAATCCATACCCGGTTATGGATTAGCAGCAGAATTTGAATTAAATAATGAATGGACTTCCGTATTTTTGGGAAATCCCGAATTTATTTTAGGAAAAATGGATAAAGAAGCCCAAACATTGAATCAAGAAATTGAAAAATATAAAAAAGAAGGTGAATTAGTCGCTGTTCTTTTGATTAATCAATCCTTATTTCTGTTTCATTTTCAAGATACATTGCGATCAAATATCAAAAAAACGTTAATGACCCTTAAAAACAAATGGAAGATGCGTTTAGTCATGCTGACAGGCGATAATAAAGAGACAGCACGACGAGTCGCAGAAGAAGTAGGGATTACGGAATGTTATGCCGATCTTAAACCTGAAGACAAATTAAATTATGTGTCAAAAATTTCCCAAGAATCTGGATTAATCATGATCGGAGATGGCATTAACGATGCCCCGGCTTTGGCGAGAGCTACAGTGGGCATTTGTATGGGAAAAGTCGGTAGCACGGCAGCTATTGATGCAGCCGACGTTATTTTGTTGCATGACAATATTGAACGCATGGATTGGTTGGTGGAAAAAGCGCATCAGACACAAAGAATTGTGAGACAAAATTTAATTTTGGCGACAGCAGCGATTATTTTTGCCAGTTTGCCGGCGTTAGGTGGATTTGTGCCTTTATGGTTAGCAGTGATTATGCATGAAGGGGGGACAGTGCTTGTGGGGTTGAATGCCTTGCGTCTTTTGTCCCGTTAGGCAAAAAAGACAAAAAGATTTCACGCTGGTGCCGTCCTTGCTAATCGTGAACGAGCCCGAGCCCGAGCCCGAGCCCGAATTTTGAAAACGTATTAATGCAAAACAATCCTCCGACCTCTCCGACCCGATCCCGTTCTCAACCTCGAATTTGGTTTGTGTATTAATGCATTTTCGAAATTCGGGCTCGGGCTCGGGCTCGGGATCGGGCTCGTTCACGATTTAGGACGGGGCCCTAGCGGGCACTTTTTATTTATTTTTGCCATTGCTGAGAATGGAAGATGGCGGTGCCAATGCGGAGCATTGTCGCTCCTTCTTCGATAGCTATTTGCCAATCATGGGACATGCCCATCGACAATTGTAACAACTGAAATTTTACCGACAATTGATCTCGCAAATGACGTAAACGTGCGAATGAGTCATGAATAATTTTTGTGTCTTCTGTTAAAGGAGCCATTGTCATGAGGCCTTCGATTTTAATATGCGAAAGTTTTTCAAAAGAATCAAACTGGGCAATACATTCTTCGGGGGTTAAACCTTGTTTAGATTGTTCTCCGGAGGTGTTTACTTGCAAAAGAATGTGTGTTGTTAAATTCATTTCATGACTACAAGAAGAAATCTTTTGGGCTAATTCCAAACTATCCACTGAATGAATATAAGCAAATCGGCCAATGACTTTGCGTACCTTATTTTTTTGGAGGTTTCCAATAAAATGCCATCTAATGTCTTTAGGAGCCTGTTCCATTTTTTCTAATGCTTCAGGCAGACGATTTTCTCCAAAATCTCGACAGCCTGCAGCATAAACTTCTTGCATTTGGGGCCAAGAAACACCTTTGGAAACGGCCACAAGTATGATTTCTGCAGGACTGCGTCCGTTTTTTTCCGCCACAGCTGCAATGTCTGTACGTAATGTTAAGTAGGATTCGTGTTCTTGGTGTTCTGATGACATTTTTGGTAACGTATTCTAAATTTTATTATATTGGCTTTCCGCTTATAAGTCCGAGGGGTGACAAAGTTATGCCGTCCCTTCAGGACTTAATGTTTTATCATTATTTACCCAGGCCTCCGCTGCGCTGCGACCTGGGCTGTATCATGTCCCCCTTGCAGGGGTTAGAACAAATATTCTTGCTTTAAGAGATTTTTAGCCAAATGTTTGTCCTAATCCCTGCAAGGGAGATATGATACAGCCCAGGTCGCAGCGCAGCGGAGGCCTGGGTAAATGACCCAAAAGTATTGAGTCCTGAAGGGACGGCATAACTTTGTCACTTCTTGGACTTATGGGTACTTTCACGATTAGAACGGGCTCTAAACTCTCGAGTATAATTTCTACTACTCTATCTTCTTAGTGACTTGGGCGGACTCAACAACTCGTGCAAAATCACCATGTCTTTCTTCGAACCGAGCCGACTCACTACCTCGCTTGCCCGCGACGGATTCACATCCATTTCTGCCAAATCATACGCATCATGCGAACGATGCAAATAATAATGCTCACTTTGCTTTGTTTGACTTAACTTCTCTGCTTTATACTCGTACTTTGGCTTAAATACTTGCTTTGGCGGAGTCGGAACAACAGGCGGAATATACTTTTTTTCTTTCCATTCATCTTCCTCATCCTCTTCTTCTTCATCCTCACGTACTTTACGAAAATCTTTGGTCTTATGCATATCATCTTGTAAGCCACTCAAAAATTCTCGCAAACGACGCTCCTTTTCATCCTGTTCGCGATGATATTCTTCGGGATTTTTGGCGCGACGTCGCTCTTCAAATACTTTGCGTAAAAACAACACAATCATGGCTGCCAAGCTAATGATAAAGCCTAGAAACTCGATGAAGGTCACTTCTTATCTCCTTTTCGCTCATCTGGTTTTGCGATCGAAGAACGCATTTCTGTATCTGCACGCATATTTTCATAACGAATGTAATCCATAATACCTAATTGCCCTGATCGGAAGGCATCTGCAATCGCTTGCGGTACATTCGATTGCGCTTCAATCAATTTGGCTTCCATATCTTTGACTTTCGCCATGTTTTCTTGCTCCATCGCTACTGCCATCGCGCGGCGTTTTTCTGCTTCAGCTTGGGCTATCCGTTTATCCGATTCCGCTTTGTCCGCACGTAATTTAGCGCCGATGTTTTCCCCAAGATTCATCTCTACAATATCAATAGACAAAATCAAAAAGGCTGTCGATGAGTCTAATCCTTTTTCAAGAACCAATTTAGAAATACGTTGTGGAGATTCTAACACATGCAAATGGGTTTCGGACCCTCCAATCGCACTGACAATCCCTTCCCCGACTCGAGCAATAATCGTTTCTTCTGTAGCACCACCGACTAGCTGGGCAATATTAGTACGAACAGTCACGCGTGCACGTACATTAATTTGAATCCCGTCTTTTGCGACCCCAGTAATATACCCACCATGGCTTGGGCAATCAATGACCTTAGGATTAACCGATGTTTGGACAGCGTCTCTTAAATTTCTACCTGCAAGGTCAATGGCTGTTGCTCTACGCCAATCTAAAGGAATATTTGCTTTGTCAGCAGCAATCAAGGCTGTAACGACATCCGTTACATGACCGCCTGCCAAATAATGCGTTTCTAAATCGGCAACAGAAATATCCTTAAGCCCTGCTTTAAATGAATTAATACGCGCATTCACAATAATTTTTGGCGGTATTTTACGAAGACTCATTCCAATAATGTTAAATAACGGGATTGGAGTCCCCGACACAAAGGCCTGAAACCATAAACTAATAAATTTTCCCAAGATGCTGAGAATTGTAATCAGCAAAACGGCAACGACAATAAATAAAAAATAAAATTCGATACCGATATCGGTTGTTAACGCTAGTATTGGGTTCATATATTTTCCTTTCGCATAGATTGAACTAATAAACTTTCTTCTTGACCACCAATGACTTTAACATGGTCTCCTTTGGTCAAATAACCACTCACAGAAATTGCCTGATGAGTTTTTCCTTCGATCACGACATGACCGCCTGGCTTTAGATCTGTTAACACCACGGCTTCCTTACCAATGGTTGTCTTATCGTAACTAGAAGCATAATATCCTTTCTGATCGTCATCTGAATAAATACTATATTCTTTTTTGGTGTGTACAATGCGCCACAGTGCAAATCGAATGAGAACAACTAATGCTGCCGCTGCCGCTAAAATAAATAGAACGACATGGATGATAGAATCACTTTGCACAGCAAAAATGACAATACTTGCAGCAACTAGAATTCCCCCGGCTATTCCCATCACAGCGCCTGGTAAATAAAACTCGAGAAAAATCAAAAGAAACCCTAACCCCAATAAAAGGAATGGATTCATTCTTTCACCTCTTTGACGACAATCACACTGCCATCCAATTTTTCAACACGGATGGAAACCCCTTTTTCAATATAGGATCCATCTGAAATAGCATCAAAAATTTTGTTTTCAATGATTACCTTTCCGGAAGGACGTAATGTGGAAAGGACTTCTCCGGTACTACCAGGTTGAGGAAGATCTTTTGGATGTTCACCTGCGATATATCCGCCTTGTTCATGTCCTTTTAAGACTAAACGGTTATAGCCGGCAAATGAAGGCATGACATAACGTCCCAAAATCAACATGATTACAAAAGCCAATATCATTGAAGCTGACAACCAAACTAAACGCTCAAAAGCGACTTCTCCCGCAGCATTCCACGTTTTTGTATCGAACTCATAATGCATCGAAGAAATTCCTGGGACCATCATCCCAAATAAGCCGGCTAAGAAAAGTACAATCCCGATGAATCCTAAAAGACCAAAAGTCGGTAATACAAATAGCTCTACGATGATGACCATAAAACCAACAACTAGCAAAATCACTTCGAGCCAATTAGCAATCTCTAAAGCAAAGCTTGAAAGCATAATTAAAAATAAACAAGTCACAGCAAGAGTGCCTGCTAATCCAAATCCCGGAGTATTCATTTCCATGTAAAATCCCAGAAGTATTCCCATAAACAAGAGTGAGGCCACCACAGGATTGGATAAAAATGCAAAAAATTGAGTTTTCCAATCCATTTGGTAGACATCAATAGTAGCATCCGGAATTTGATTGAAAAAGGGTGTGTGAAAAAGAGCGATTTTTGATGCAGGCCATTGACCTGATTGTTTTTCTTGTTCAGTCATCGGTTCAAGACGTATTGGAGGAACCAAAATATCTGCGACTCCGTAACTTAAGAGTTGTTCGGAATTCAAAGTCAGTAATTTCCCTTTCGGAGAAATTAACACGTCCGGATCTGTCCCTGTCAAATGTATTTGTTGTTCGTTGTCGAGCTTAATCATACGTCCATGGCGTAATACAAGGATTGTATCTTTATCGACCATGGCTTCTGCGATGTTGGGATTACGTCCAAAAAAACGGGCGCGATTTGCAAAATCAGCGCGTAAAGCAGAATTCACTTTTTCGGAAGCTGTCTTAAGTTCTCCGCCTTCCCCTGCATAAACGGGTTCTGCGGCTCCCATACTGCCATCTTTAACAACAGCAATAAATCGACAAGAATAGGCTAACATCGCACCTGCAGACATCGCCCAGTTATCGATATAGGCTATAACCGGGATTCCGAGTTGAGTATCCATTTCTTTTAGGGCATCGGAAATTTTTTCAGCAGCAAAAACCTCACCCCCAGGGGTATTTAAAGACAAAATAATGAAATCGGGTGGATTTTTCTTATAATAATCTAGGGCATTTTTGACATAGATGAAGGTTCCCTGATTGATCTCAGCACTGCGGTTATCAATCGCAATCCAACCCACTCGATTTGGACCATCTTTTCGTACAGGAATTAATGATTTCAATTGTGAGTCTAATGTTTTTTCAGGAATAGCCAATGTTTCAGGCTGAATCGATTGCTGTAATATTTCTTGTTGAGCTGTGGTTAAATGAAACTGATTTCTAAATTGGTCTAATGTAAGAACGGATTGAATAATTTTTAATTGCTGAACTTGATTTTGATTGAGAACAAGCGTTTCTCCCACTCGTAATAAATCAGGAATCGCGGATTCTTTTAATTCAGGAACAGATTTTACCCACGTAGGATCTGCCATCGCAGAAGCCAACCATTCTAATAACTTTGCATTTCGTAACGTTGGATCAATAAAACTGACAACACGACTACGCAACAAATTTGCAGCCATAACCGTTTCAGAACCTAATGGGATATCCCCCCAAGCTAGAAATGGAGAAATATAAATTTGATCGCCTAAAAAAGGAAAAATCGCGGCAGGACCGATGGCGTTGTCATCTATATAAACGATCACTTGATGATTTTTGATTTTCCTAAAGGCATAAATTTTCTTTGCCAACTCCAGAACTTGAACAAGATCGCCATTCATGGAATCAATTTCTAAAATGAGAGTATTCACTCCCTCTTTTGAAAATTGATCCAGCTGAGTTGAAACTTTTGCAATGTCTTCCTTACCTAAATATCCACGAAGCGATAACACCCCAGAGGAACCAGAATTTTCTGCGGACAGAAAACTTGCGCAAAAGAAAAAGAAAAGAAATAAATATTTAGCCATACCTCATAGAATTTCATAGGTCGGAAATGAAATCAAGGATTAGATCTCTTGTTTGTTCTAGATGTTCATCTGTATGTGCCATTGAAACAAACCAAGCTTCTTGTTGAGCCGGCGGAATGTAGACTCCATTCGCGAACATATAACGGAAAAAACGTGCAAATGTGTCAAAATCAAGTTCTTTTGCTTCTTCCATACAGCGCACCGAACGTCGTCCAAAAAAGAGGGAAAGCATGGATCCAACACGTTGTACACACGCATTCTTATTATTCTTAAATAAATAATCTTGAATGGGTTCGGCCAATAAACGTGATTTTCTTTCCAATTCCTCGTAAAAGCCAGGCCGCTGTAATAATCGCAAAGATTGTAAACCCGCTTCCATGGCAACCGGATTTCCAGAAAGAGTGCCTGCTTGATAAACTGTCCCTAACGGAGCTAAACAATCCATTATTTCACGTCTACCTCCAAAAGCTGCCGCCGGAAATCCCCCGCCAATAACTTTGCCAAAGGTTGTTAGGTCCGGAGTAATCCCATAAAGCGATTGCGCTCCCTGATAAGCGACTCGAAATCCAGTCATGACCTCGTCATAGATAAGGACCGTTCCATTTTGCTGTGTTAACTCTCTTAATAGGCGCATAAATTCAGGTTCACCGGAAATTAATCCCATATTTCCGGCTATGGGCTCCAAAATAACGGCTGCAATGTGCGTATTTTTTTCAGGATCATTAAAAAGAGCTTTAAGAGCATCACAATCATTAAACGGTAAACAAAGGGTGTGACGGACAAAATCCGCTGGGATCCCAGCTGATGAAGAAGTAGGTGTTAAACCTGTCACTCCGGAACCTGCTTGAATTAAGAAAAAATCAGCATGTCCATGGTAATGCCCCGTAAATTTAACAATCATGTCTCTACCGGTGAATCCACGTGCCAAACGAGCAGCAGACATGGTAGCCTCGGTCCCCGAAGAAACAAAACGAATTTTTTCGACTGAGGGAACAGCTTTAATGACCTCTCGGGCTAACTCTTCTTCAATAGGAGTTGTGACTCCAAAAGAAGTCCCTAAATCTATCCGTTTATGGACTGCGGCAAGAATATCTGGATGAGCATGCCCGTGGATCATCGGGCCCCATGAGCCGCAATAATCGATATACCCCTTACCATCTACATCATAAATCATGTCTCCTTTAGCAGAAATAGCCACTAAGGGAGTTTGACCCATAGCCATGCATGACCGTACAGGAGAATTTACACCTCCTGGGATCACTTCACATAATTTGGCATAAATAGATTGGCTAAGAGTGTTTTGATTCATAATTTTCCTTTTAGAAAAAAAGGAATATAAGGAATATTCTTCCCTCAAAGCAAGTACAATAAATACATTGTAATTATTATATTACAAAAACTCCACTAATTCTCAGTAATTCACTTTGACCCTAAAGAATGGATTCTCTACAATCCAGTTCACTAAGGTCAGAGTATTTATGGGTACCCAATTTCTCCAAATAGCGAATTATATCGGCGAATACGTTTTGCTGATTGCAAGTGTTGTTTGGGTAACACTAAAAAGACCTCCGCAATGGAGCCTTATTCGTGATCAAATGTTTGAAGTGGGGGTTCTTTCTCTTCCCGTTGTTGCCATTACAGGTTTTTCGACAGGAACTGTACTTGCTGCTCAATCTTTCTTTCAACTCTCAGATAAAGGTCTAGCAAGTGCGACAGGATTGATGGTCACCAAAGCCATGATGGTGGAACTTGGTCCGGTATTAACAGCATTCATGGTGACTGGACGTGTCGGTGCTGCTATGTGCGCTGAATTGGGAACGATGCGGGTTACAGAACAAATTGATGCGATCCGTTCTATGGCTGTGGATCCTCTCCGTTATCTTATTGCTCCCCGTTTTATCGCAGGAATATTAATGCTTCCTCTCCTTACGGTTTTCAGTTGCATTATGGGAATCATTGGTGGTTATGTTATAGCAGTCGATTATTATGGAATGGCTCCTAATACTTTTCTGGATCCTTTACCTATCCACATTACTTTCTTTGATTTTTTTAGCGGATTGGTCAAAGCATTTGTATTCGGATTTATCATTATTACGATTTCCTGTTTTCGTGGGTTAAGTACTCGCGGTGGAGCAGCCGGTGTAGGTCGAGCCACAACTAATAGCGTGGTTATTTGTTACTCGGTTATTTTGATTGGAAACTTTTTCCTCACGATAGGGCTAAATAGCTCGTATGAATATATAAACGATTTTCTTAACCGGTGGATTTAGGCATGATTACTGTGCATGACCTCTGGAAAGGCTACGGATCTATTGAAGTCCTCAAAGGACTCAATCTTGAAATCATGGATGGAGAAACGCTTGTTATTCTAGGACGGTCCGGTGTTGGCAAAAGTGTATTGTTACGTCAAATCATTGGAATTGAACGTCCAGATAAGGGATATGTTGAGGTCAATGGTGTTCGTATTTCGAATCTCAATCAATACCAATTATTTAATGCTGTCAAAAGCATGGGAATGCTTTTTCAGGGTGCAGCTCTTTTTGATTCTTTAAATATCGGAGAAAATGTTGCTTTTCATTTACGACAACACTCTCCTGAACTTTCCGATTCAGAAATAAAAAAGCGAGTCACGGAAGCTTTAAAAATGGTAGATCTTTCCGGAACAGAAAATAAAATGCCCTCCGAAATGTCCGGCGGGATGAGAAAACGCGCCGCCATTGCCCGTTTATGGATTTATAAACCCCGTATTTTGCTCTTTGACGAACCGACAACGGGACTAGATCCGATTACGGCAGGGCAAATCAATGAATTAATTAGGGCTACTCAAAAAGAACTTAAAGCCACGAGTGTTGTTGTCACGCACGATATTCGTTCGGCATTAGAAGTCGGGGATCGGATCGCTTTTCACGATCAAGGAAAAATTATTGCAATTGCCCCAAAAGCAGAATTTCTAAAAATAAACAATCCTCTGCTACAATCATTTATATCCGAGGCGATCATACCGGCAGAGTATTTTAGTAAAAAGGGATAACACGTATGGCAGACCAAGCCAAAAACATATTGATCGGCATCTTTGTTCTTACTGCGTTTGCCATCATCATTTTTATTTTATTGTTTTTGCATCCATCTACAGGAGATGAAGGAAGACAAATTAGAGTGCGTTTTGCAAATATCGACAAAATTAATGTGGGAACGCGTGTGACTTTTGGTGGAAAACCTGTCGGAGAAGTCACATCCATTAAAGAATTACCAAGTGTGTTGAATCACCGTGAAAGTATCGACGGAAAAGTTTATGTTTATGAATTAATCCTTTCTGTGGATTCCGGGGTCCATATCTTTGAAACTGACCAAATTTCTTCGCGTACTTCCGGATTATTAGGCGAAAAATCTGTTGAAATTACTCCGCTTACTCCTCCTGAAGGTGAGCCCTTAGTCCCATTAGGGAAAAAAATTGTGTATGCCTATGAAGGCGGCTCAGTCGAAGATACTTTTAAGGAAATTAAAGATGTTGCCGATCGATTTGATACAGCCTTAGATTCTATTAATGACGCCTTAAACGAAATAAAGAATGAGCACATCATCGCTAACATCAGTAAAATCATGGAAAATGTGCGAGATATCACTGGAGCACTTAACGATCCTCAACGTTTAACTGATATCATGGATAATATTCACACGGTTTCCAAAGATGTAAATACATTTACAGCAAAAATTGCAGCCGGAGAAGGAACTGTTGGGCGTCTTGTCATGCGTGATGAACTTTATTTACACTTCAATGCTGCTCTTAATAAATTAGAAACATTACTAGACGATATTAACCACTATGGAATACTTTATCATCTAGATAAAGGCTGGCAGCGTATGCGTGCACGACGTGCAAATATACTCTCTAAATTACAAACACCTCAAGAGTTCCGAAATTACTTTAACGACGAAATGGACACGATAACGACCTCTATTTCTCGAGTCACTACCGTTTTAGAAAATTCCGATTACCAGGTATGTACGCCTTTATATAATAACCGAGAATTTACCAAAGTTTATGCTGAACTACTCAGACGTGTTGCAGAAATGGAAGAATCTTTAAAGATTTATAATGATCAGGTTGTCGACACAGATGTGCGACGCACAGAATTAGTTCCACAATATGACAGATGCTGTCACTAGGAGGGTTCGTATGGAAAATGTTCCTTATTCCCAAATACAAAAAGGGACCTTTCTTGTCGCAACGCCAGAAATCGATTCCGGCATTTTTTTTCGTGGAGTCCTTTTAGTGTGTGAACATAATCCTAACGGTTCTTTTGGACTTGTCATCAACAAGCCTTTAACGTTAGAGCTTCCGGAAGATATCTTAAATTTGAATGAATTGAGTAATCCAAGAATTGGGATTAGAGCCGGAGGACCTGTTCAAACGAATCAAATGATGCTTTTACATACATCTGACAAGATTCCCCAACAAACATTAAAAATTTGCAACGGCGTTTTTCTCGGGGGAGACCTCCAATTTCTTCAAGATGTGATTACTGATGCCCAAGGACCTGATATTAGACTTTGTTTTGGATATGCTGGTTGGGGTGCAGGCCAATTAGAAAGAGAATTTTTAGACGGAAGTTGGTTTATTTATCCTGCTTCAGGAAAATACATTTTTGAATGTCCTCCGGAAAGAATGTGGCAAGAGATTTTAAGAGAAATGGGTGGTAAGTATGCCACATTATCCATGATTCCAGAGGACCTGTCACTCAATTGACTTCTATTCTTTATACCGGATTGACAGTTCCTAAGTCATTACACGAAATAGGGAATGTCATTCACTACCCTGTCATCAAAGTTGTTCCAAATAATCCCCAGAATGAATCTATTCAAAAATTTTATTTGTTACTTGATCAATCCACCCATTTAATATTTACGAGTAAGACAGCAGTCAATTTGTTTTTTGAATGGATTACGGAGTTAGGGATAGGAAAGATCCCACAATTAATAGCTGTTGGAAAAGCAACCGCAGATGAAATTAGAAAACACACCAAAATAGGTATCGAAGTGGCTGATAAGGAAACAGCTGAGGGTGTCGTTGCGTTATTACAAGAAATGACTGGTGAAGAAAAAAAATTGTTTTTATGGCCGCACTCAGGACAAGCACGTTCAGTCATTACAGATTATTTTGAATCGATTCAAGCTCAGTATTATGACTGTATTTTTTATCAGGTTGAAGTTCATAAAATTGAGCCAAAACCTGATTTGTCATTAATCAGTGAAGTGCATTTTACAAGTCCATCTACAGTCGATGGATTTTTTTCTATCTATGGCATTCCTCCCGGGCATATGCGTGTGCATTGTATCGGACCTGTCACAAAAAACTATCTTGAAAAAAAACTTTTTAACTTTACAATGGTATAGATTTTTAACATTGATACCCCCAGGAGAATTCTGATGAATCAGCAACAAAAACCTTATGTATTACCCGAACTTCCTTATGATTTCAGTGCTTTAGAGCCAGTCATTAGTGGAAAAATTATGACATTGCATTATACGAAACATCATAAAACGTATGTTGATAATTTAAATAAAGCTTTAGAGCAGTATGCTGAAGCAGAAGCAAAGCGTGATTTAGCGGCGATGATTGCATTACAACAAGCCATTAAATTTAACGGTGGTGGAAACGTTAACCATTCCATTTTTTGGACAAATTTGGCTCCGGTTTCACAAGGTGGTGGCACCCCTCCTACAGGTGCTTTGGCAGAGGCTATTAATGCAGAATTTGGTTCACTTGATAAATTAATTGAAGTGATGAGTGCAAAGTCAGTAGCGATTCAAGGATCGGGTTGGGGCTGGTTAGGTTTTAATAAGGCAAAAGGACGTTTAGAAATAGCAACGTGTGCAAATCAAGATCCCTTAAGCACAGTAGGGCTAACCCCGTTGTTAGGAATTGATGTATGGGAACATGCCTATTATTTGCAGTATGAGAACGTACGGCCAGAATATGTAAAACAGATCTGGAAGATCATTAATTGGAAGAACGTGAGCGATCGTTATACAGCTGCTAAAGAATAAAATAAAAAATGTACCCTAGACTCTAGTCTGGGCTCCTTTTCACAGGTTTTTAACCCGCAAGGGGCTCCTGCTATAGCTTTGAGTGCGAAAGTGTGCGAAGGTCCTGCTACGGCAGTAAAAATTATTTTGCTACGACTACGGTAGTAGTCGAAGGTGCAAGCCCCATGTGTAGCGAACGGCAGTGAGCGGA